>Ga0172382_10010848_pt1 | contig 12138 bp, 10 predicted proteins | sample Leawel138RmetaG_FD_122245 | JGI IMG/M metagenome (GOLD analysis project Ga0172382, IMG submission 122245) | Leachate microbial communities from a municipal landfill in Southern Ontario, Canada - Leachate well 138R metaG | ecosystem: Engineered > Solid waste > Landfill > Unclassified | place...
ATCTTTCGCCGCGAAATGGCGACCATCTTCAAGACCGGCTGGGTCTACGTCGCGCACGAAAGCGAGGTAAGCGAGCCTGGCGACTACCTCACCCGGCTCATCGGCCACGAGCCAGTCGTGGTGGTGCGCGGCAAGGACGGCGTGGTGCGCGTGGCGCTCAACCGCTGCACACACCGCGCCAACAAGTTGTGCAACGCCGAGAAAGGCAATGCCAACTCGTTCCGCTGCCCCTACCACGGCTGGACCTTTACCAACACCGGTGCGCTACAAGGTGTTCCGATGCGGGAGGGCTACGGCGAGGCCTTCAACCAGGTGCGCTCCGAACTGGGCCTGGCGCAGGCGCCCCGGGTCGACAGTTACGGCGGCTTCGTCTTCGCGTCGCTGGCGCCCGACGGCGTCTCCCTGCGCGAACACCTCGGCAAGGCGACGGGCGCCATCGACCGACTGCTCAACCTGTCCCCCACCCGCGAAATCGACCTACGGGCCGGCTGGATGAAGCATCTGCACCACGCCAACTGGAAGATGGTTGTGGAGAACAACGTCGACGGCTACCACGCGCTGTTCACGCACGCCTCGGTATATGACGCGATCAAGCCGGCCAAGGTGTCTCACGTCCCGACGAAGGTCGACGTCCTGGTCCGCGACCTCGGCGACGGACACTCCGAGATCGATTACACCGACGAATACCGCAAGCTGGACGAGGAATTCATCTGGTACGGCCGAATCCCGCGGGCGAAGCTCGGCGGTTACGTCGACGCACTGGAGCAGGCATACGGACCCGAGCAGGCGCACGACGCTCTGGTGGTGGGCCCCCCGCACACCCTGATCTGGCCCAATCTGTTCCTGGCCGAGATGAACGTCATGTTCGTCGAGCCGCAGGCCCCCGACCGCACCGTCGCCTACACCACGGCCGTGTTGATCCCGGGTCAGGACGCACTGAACGAACGCACGCTGAGGCGCTCTGAAGGGGCGATGGGTCCGGCGGGGTTCCTGATCGCCGACGACGGCGAAATCGGCATGCGCAACCAGGCCGGCCTCGCCGCCGAGTTACCCGAGTGGCTGGTGCTGGCACGCGGTGTAGAGCATGACATCACCGACGACACCGGAATCATCAACCGGGACAAGAGCGCTGAGACACCGCAGCGCGGGTTCTACTCGCAGTGGGCAGCCGTTGTCGGCGGGAGGGCGTGAAATGACCCTTGACACCGAGTCACAGATGCGTCCTGTGCTGCGGCCGTTGCCGGACGCCGAGATCCTCTCGTTCCTGTACCTGGAGGCGCGGTTGGCCGACGAGGGCCGCTACTCGGAGTGGGAGGCGCTCTGGGCTGACGACGACACGGTCGTGTACCGCGTGCCCATGCATCCCGACGACGACCCGCGGACCTCGCTGGCCTACATCAACGACAATCGGCGGCGAATCAAGAGTCGGGTGGCTCAGTTGAACACGGGTAACCGGCACTCTCAGACCCCGCCGTCGGTGATGCGGCGCGTGGTCTCCAACAGCGAAGTGGTCGAGGACATTGACGGTCTGGTCACCATCGAGTCCAACTTCGCATTGTTCGAATACCGTATCCGGCAACGCTTCTGGGCCGGTCGGGTGAGCCACACCATTTGTCGGACGGCGGAGGGCCCGCGACTCGTCCGCAAGATCGTGAACCTGATTGACGCGGGCGGTCCGGTCGACACCCTGGCATTCCTGATCTGATGCTCATCGGAGACATCGCCACCAACAACGCACGTCGCTACCCGGACAAGCGCGCCCTCGTCGACGCCGACCGGGTGCACACCTGGACCCAGGTCGACGAACGAGCTCGGCGCCTGGCCGGCTACCTGGCCGGACAGGGGCTGGAACCCGGAGACCGGGTGATGGTCATCGCCCGCAACTGCATCGAATGGCCCGAGATCTCGTTCGGGTTGGCCAAGGCCGGACTGATCGCTGTGCCGGTGAACATCCGGCTCGCGCCCGACGAGGTCGCTCACGTCCGCGACGACTGCGGTGCCCGTGCGGTGATCGTGCACGCCGACCACCTGGACAAGTTCACCGGCGAACTGGCCAACCTACCTGTAGTCCTCACCATCGGCCCGGAATACGAAACCGCCTTGTGGGCAACCGATCCCGAGCCACCGCGCCTCGATGTCAACCCCGACGACGTCGCGGTGATCCTTTACACCAGCGGCACCACCGGTCGCGCCAAGGGTGTGATGCACACCCACCGCAGTCTGCTGTATCAGGCGGCCGACACCAATTTGGTGACCGAGGCCAACCGGTCGGACGTCATGCTGGCGACCACCCCGTTCTTCACGGCCGGGGGGATGGTGCGCACGGTGTCGTGGCTTTACCTCGGCCAGACGATGGTCATCCATCAACGGTTCGACCCGCAGGCGGTGATCGACGAGATCGAACGCAGCGCAATCACCTTCACCACGTTCATCCCCACGATGCTGCACCGAACGCTGGCAATCCTCGAGAACGGCCCACCGCGGGACATGTCGAGCCTGCGGCGGATCTCGTACGGCTCGGCACCAGTGCCGCCAGGCCTGGCCCGCAAGGCCATGGACCTGCTCGGCTGCGATCTGCAGCAGCGGTACGGGCTCACCGAATGTGGCGGGCAGGCCACGATTCTCACGCCGCAGGATCACCGCGACATCGTCGCGGGCCGGACGTCGATCGGTACGTCCTGCGGTCGAGAGACCCCGATGTGCGCGATCCGCGTCATCAACCCCGACGGGAGCGACGCCCCGATCGGCGAGGTCGGCGAACTCGTCATCGTCAGCCCGGCCAACGCCGTCGGCTATTGGAAACTGCCCGAGCAGACGGCCGAGACCTTCCGGCCGGATGGTCTCCGCACCGGCGACCTGGGCTTCCTCGACGCCGACGGCTACCTCCACATCACCGGCCGGCGCACCGACCTCATCATCTCCGGTGGCTTCAACGTCTACCCCGCCGAGATCGAGCGGGTCATCGCACAGCACTCGGGTGTTGACATGGTCGCCGTCGTCGGCGTGCCCGATGCGGACTGGGGCGAGACGCCGGTGGCGGCGGTGATACCCAAGGCCGCCGTCAACGACAACGACGCATTGGCCGCCGAACTGGCCGTACTGTGCCGCGCCGAGTTGGCCGGATACAAGCAACCCCGCCGGTTCGTGTTCTGGCGCGAGTTCCCGCTGGGTCCAGCGGGCAAGATCCTCAAGCGCGAGATAGCTAACCAGGTAAACCAGGTAGGCGATGCGGATGCGAAGATTTCGGTACCGACCGGATCCACCGAGGGGCGCCCGTGACCGAACAGACCGACCTTGCCACCATCGAATTCAGTGTCGCCGACCATGTAGCCACCATTGCGCTGAACAGGCCCGAACGGATGAACAGCTTCACCGAACAGATGGCGGAGGAGCTGGCCGCGGTGTGGGCCAGGGTCCGGGACGACGACGACATCCACGTTGCCGTGTTGCAAGCCAACGGCGACCGGGCCTTCTGCACCGGCCTCGACGTGTCCGAGGGCACGTGGTGGACGCACAAGACGATCTTCAATCAGGAAGACCCCGGCGAGGTGCTCGGCCCGAAGGCGCACCGTGTGTGGAAGCCGGTGATCGCGGCCCTGCACGGCATCGTCGCGGGCGGAGCGATGTACTTCGTCAACGAGTGCGACTTCTCCATCTGCAGCGAGACCGCCACGTTCTTCGACCCGCATGCCAACGCGGGCATCGTCTCAGCACTCGAGCCCATGGGCATGCTGGCCCTCGGTGTGCCCTACGGCGAGGTCATGCGCTGGGCTCTGCTGGGCAGCGAGGAGCGGATGTCCGCGCACACGGCGCTGCGGATCGGACTGGTCACCGAGGTGGTGCCCGATGATCAGTTGCGCTCCCGGGCTGCGGAACTGGCGGCGGAGATCGCCGCGCGACGCCCCGCGGGTATCCAAGGCACAGTCCGCGCGATGTGGGAGGCTCGCGACCTGACGCCCACTGTCGCGGCGCGACACGGGAAGTTCTACACCGATCTGGGTAACGCCGGTGCCGGTCGCACGGATTCTCGCGCCAACAAGAAGAAGCCGCGCACTCGATGAGGAGCACGCCATGACCGACACCACAACTGAGCGGCTGGTCGAGTTCGACTTGCTGATCGGCGGCGAAACAGTCACTGCTGCTTCCGGTTCCACGTACGACAGCGTCGACCCGTTCACCGGGCGCCCCTGGGCGCGGGTGCCCGACGGCGGTGCCGACGACGTCGACCGCGCGGTGGCCGCCGCCCGCGCCGCACTGGACGGCCCGTGGGGCGAGCTCACCGCGACCGCGCGTGGCAAGCTGCTGTGGCGGCTCGGCGAGGTCATCGCGCGCGAGGCGGAGCACCTGGCCGAGTTGGAGGTCCGCGACGGGGGCAAGCTGACCCGCGAGATGGTCGGCCAGATGAAGGCGCTACCGGACTACTACTTCTACTACGCCGGGCTGGCGGACAAGCTGCAGGGCGAGGTCGTGCCGGTCGACAAGCCGAACTTCCTGGTCTACACCCGCCACGAGCCGGTAGGCGTCGTCGGCGCGATCACCCCGTGGAACTCGCCGCTACTGCTGTTGACGTGGAAGCTCGCCGCAGGCCTGGCCGCCGGATGCACATTCGTGGTCAAGCCGAGTGACCACACGCCCACGTCGACCCTCGCGTTCGCAAAACTGTTCGCCGAGGCGGGCTTTCCGCCGGGCGTGATCAACGTCGTCACCGGCTGGGGTCCCGAGACCGGCGCCGCCCTGGCGTCGCATCCCGGCATCGATAAGGTCGCCTTCACCGGGTCCACCGCCACCGGCATCCACGTCGGCAAGGCCGCGATCGAGCACATGGCCCGCTTCACGTTGGAACTGGGCGGCAAGTCGGCGCAGGTGGTGTTCGACGATGCCGACCTCGACGCGGCGGCCAACGGCGTCATCGCGGGCGTCTTCGCCGCCACCGGCCAGACCTGCCTGGCAGGCTCCCGCTTGCTCGTTCACGAGAGCGTCGCCGATGCGCTGGTCGAGAAGATCGTCGCGCGTGCGGCCACCATCAAGCTGGGAGACCCGAAGGATCCGGCGACCGAGATGGGCCCGGTGTCCAACCAGCCGCAGTACGAGAAGGTGCTGTCGCACTTCGCCTCTGCCCGCGCAGAGGGCGCGACGGTAGCCTACGGCGGCGAAGCCGCCAGCGAGCTCGGCGGCTTCTTCGTGAAGCCCACGGTGCTGACCGGCGTCGATCGCTCGATGCGCGCCGTCGCCGAAGAGGTCTTCGGGCCCGTGCTCGCGGTGATGACCTTCGCCGACGAGGACGAGGCCATCGCCACCGCGAACGACACAGAGTTCGGATTGGCCGCAGGCGTGTGGACCAAAGACATTCACCGCGCGCACAGGGTGGCCGCCAAACTACGGGCAGGCACCGTATGGATCAACGCCTACCGCGTTGTCGCACCTCACGTTCCGTTCGGTGGCATTGGCTACAGCGGTATCGGCCGGGAGAACGGCATCGACGCCGTGAAGGACTTCACCGAGACCAAGGCGGTGTGGGTGGAGCTCTCCGGAGCCACCCGCGATCCGTTCACGCTCGGCTGATTCCAATACAAGGGAGAGAAGATGACAGTCGACACCGACGCCGCTAACGCGGTGCTCAACGGACTGCGCCCGTTTCCGGTCGCGGTCACCACGATCGACGGCGGCTTCGCCAACGGCCTGATGTCGTTGTCGGCGGGCTCGGCCAGCATCGTGCCCGAGCTGCCCCGCGCCACCATCAGCCTGACGAAGTACAACAAGACCCACGACATGCTGGTGAACTCCGGCATCTTCGTCATGCACATGTTGTCGGCGGGTCCCGATGAGATCGACGCATCGATGGACATCATGATGACCCTCGGCGGCAGCTCCGGCCGCGACGGCGACAAGATCGCCAAGCTCCGCACCAAGCCCGGCGTCACCGGCGCCCCAATCCTGCTTGACGCCCACAGCTACGTGGAGTGCCGGATCACCGGATCGCTGGACAACGACGAGAACACGATCTTCGTCGGCGACGTCGTCGCCGCGGAGGTCTTCAGCTCCGCGCAGCGGCTGCGCATCGGCGAGGCGTGGGGCAAGTTGCCGCATGAGTGGATCGAACAGTACGAGGCGAACCACGAGCCGCAGCTGAAGAGCGCACGGGACCTGCGGGCGGCCGCCGCAGCACAGGCCTGATGTCCGAAGACTCCACCGGCGCTTGGGAGTTGCCGGAGGAACTGGTGATGCTGCGCGACACCGTGCGGCGGTTCATGGACTTGCACGTCCATCCGGCTGAGGAGCAGCTCGATCACGACACCGTCGGGTTGCCGCGCGAGCAGCTCGCCGAGTTGCAGGCCAAGGCCAGGGCACTCGGGCTGTGGGCGCTGCAGACACCAGTCGAGTACGGCGGCGCAGGCCTCAGCGTGCTCGGCCAGGTGGTGGTCGCCGAGGAAGCGGCGAAATGCCGAATGGGGGCGTTCTTCCCCGCACTCGGTGCCTTCGGGGGCAACCCGCCCAATATCATGTTCAAGGCATCACCCGAGCAGTTCGAGAAGTACGCCAAACCGATTGTCGACGGCACCATGTCCAAGGCGTACACGGCCATCACCGAGGCCTCCGGAGGATCCGATCCCGCGCGGGCGATCCGGCTCAAGGCCGTCCGCGACGGTGACGGTTACGTGCTCAACGGCTCCAAGATGTGGATATCTCATGCTCCCCATGCCGACTGGGGCGTGGTCTACGCCCGTACCGGCGAGGGGCGCCAGGGCATTTCAGCCTTCATTCTCGAGAAGGACACGCCTGGTGTCACGATCAGCCGCATTCCGGTGATGGCGTCGTTCGCGCCCTACGAATTGCACTTCGACAACGTACGGCTCGACGCCGCCCAGTTGATCGGCGCCGAGGGGCAGGGTTTCGCGCTGGCCAGCGACTTCCTCGTGCACGGGCGCATCGTCTACGCGGCTGGTCCGATCGGCATCGCGCAGGCTGCGTTGGACATGACCTGCCAGTGGGCGCGGGACCGAGACGTGTTCGGCGGACGACTGGCCGACAAACAGGGCGTCCAGTGGATGCTCGTCGACAGCGAGGTCGAACTACGCGCCGCGCGACTGCTGATGTACCAGGCGGCCTGGAATGCCGACCTGGGCCGCAACGTCCGGGTTGACGCATCGGTGGCCAAGATGTACGGCACCGAGGCCGCCTATCGAGTGCTCGACCGCTGCATCCAGATTCACGGCGCGCTGGGCATCTCCACCGAACTGCCACTGGAGCGATGGTTCCGCGATCTGAGGGTCAAGCGGCTCGGCGAGGGTGCCACGGAAGTCCAGCGCGAAGTCGTCGCCCGGTCACTCTTGAGATAGTTATACAGTTATCTGGTTCCGGGTGACAGAGGAGTCATGTGCGCTACAACCTGATGTTCCCGATGCGGGCAGTCAAGCACTGGAATCGTTGGTGCGAAGGTGCGTCCTTGGGCGATGTCGCACGCCTGGCAGAGGATGCCGGCTTCGACGCCTTCTCGATGTCCGAGCACCCCTATCCCGACCGGGAGTGGCTGGCGAACGGCGGCCATCACGCCTTCGACCCGTTCGTGTCGCTGAGCTTCGCCGCGGCCGCAACCACCCGGATCCGGTTGATGACCTACATCCTGGTGTCCGGCTACCGCAGCCCGTACCTCACAGCCAAGGCGGCCGCGAGCTTCGACCTGCTCTCGGGCGGCCGTTTCACGCTGGGCACCGGAGCCGGGTATCTGAAGGCCGAATTCGGCGCGCTGGGAGCCGATTTCGACCGCCGCGGCACTCTTCTCGACGAGGCGATCGCCGCCTGGAAGGCGACGTGGGCCGGTGTCGACCACGTCGGTCCGGAGTTCGGCGTCAGCGGTCATGTGGCCCTGCCGCCGCCCCTGACCGACGGCGGCCCGCCGATCTGGATCGGCGGGAACGGTGCCGCCGCGCAGCGCCGCGTCGTCGAGGTCGCCGACGGCTGGATGCCGATGGCGGCGTCCGGCGAAATGGCCGCCATCACGCGCGCGAGGCCGCTCGAGGACATGGAGACGCTGGCCGACTGGATCGTGACCGTCAACAAGCGGCGCGGTGAGCTCGGCCGCGAGGCCGCCGACGTCGCGTTCGTGCCCTTCGAAGCCGACCTGCTCGCCAGCGGCGACTGCACCGCTTTCTGCGAGGCCCTGCGACCGCGGCTGGACGCATACGCCGAAGCCGGCGTCACGTGGATCACCATCGAGCCGGCCAGCAGAAGCTTCAGCGACTTCCGCACCGACATCGACCTGCTGGCGTCCCAGCTGGTCTACCGCTGAAACGGAGGCCAGCATGGCCCTGCCTGACCTCGTCCTCGTCCACGGCGGCGAACACGCCGGTGACTGCTGGGACCTTGTTATCGACGAATTACACCGTCAGACACCGGAACTGCGCGTCCTCGCAGTGGATCTCCCCGGCCGCGGCCGCACGCCGGGAGACCTCGCGACCGCGACGATCGGTGAATGGGTGGATTCGGTGGTGGCCGACATCGACCGCGAGAAGCTCGGCGACATCGTGATCGTCGGCCACTCGATGGCCGGCGTGACCGTGCCGGGCGTCGTCGCGAAACTCGGTGCTGCACGGGTGCGGGAGATGGTGCTGGTCAGCGCGTTCGTCCCCAGACAAGGGGAGGCCATCGTGGATACGTTGGGCGGACCCTTGGCGATCTTCGCGCGATGGGCTGCCCGAGGCGGCCGACCGTTCAAGGTGCCCCGCGCTGCCGCGCAATACGCGTTCTGCAACGGCATGACGAAGGAGCAGCGTCGGCTGACCCTCTCAAAGCTGTATCGCGAATCCGCCCGCATCCCGGCCCAACCGGTGGATCGCAGCGATTTTCCCGAGGACGTGCCGAGAACCTGGGTACTGACCACGCGGGACAGGGCCCTCTCGAAGAAGTCACAGCAGGCGAGCATCGCAGCGCTCGGCGGGGTGCAGGACGTCATTCCCATCGACGCCTGCCACGACGTGATGTTCAGCCACCCGGAAAAATTGGCGCATATCCTCCTCGAGCGATGCCGACAGAGGCAGTGAGGGCCACGTGACCGAGACCAGCTTCTTCGTCAAGGACGGCAACAGTTACGTGCCAACCTCTTTGGGGCGAGGTCCATGGGGTCCCTCACTCTCAGGCAACTACATCGGCGGGTTACTCGGCCGTGCGGTCGAACGAGAAGTCGACGACGTCGAGCTTCAACCGGCGCGGTTGACGGTCGACCTGCTCAGGCCGGTGGCCCTGCAACCGGTGCAGATGCAGACAACGGTTGTGCGGGACGGCCGACGCCTCCGACTGGTGGACGCGTTCATGACGCAGAACGACGTCCTGGTGGCACGGGCGAGCGGACTGTTCCTTCGCCGCAGCGAGCACACCGAGGACACGGTGTGGACGACCCCGGTCGCGATGCCCGCGATCCCAGCCGAACACGACCAAGTCGCCGGCGGGCTACCCATGCTGCTCCAGTCGTACGGACGCGATCCGGTCGCGGGCAGCCCCGGCGTCGGTGTCACCGAGTGGTGTCACGACGGACAGAAGTTCGCCTGGGCGCGGGAGACGAAACTGCTCGTGGACGACGAGCCGCTGTCTCCTTTCACTCGCGCCGTCATGGCCGCAGACATCACCAGTTCGCTGACGCATTGGGGTACTGCGGGGTTGCAGTTCATCAACGCCGACTACACCGTGACGCTCAGTCGGCTGCCCGAAGGCGTCTGGATCGGACTCGCGGCGGTGACGCACTACGGCGATGCCGGGGTGGCCACCGGTGTAGCCACGCTGTTCGACGAAACGGGGCCCATCGGCAGCGGGGTGGCAACGGCGTTGGTGAATCCGGGCTTCACACCACCGGCGTCCAGGGCAGCGACGTGACAGCGCCGGCCATCGAGCAGCGCGACGAGGGCAAGGTCCGCACGCTGACGTTGAATCGGCCGGATCGGCTCAACGCCTTCACCGCATCGTCCTACCAACTGCTCGCATCGATGCTCGATGACGCGGCCGCGGCCGATGACGTCGCCGTCGTCCTGCTGACGGGGGCGGGCCGGGCGTTCTGCAGCGGCGTCGACCTGAGCGCGTTGTCCGACGCGGAAGACAGACCGGCCGAGTTCGGTGATGCGTTCGACACACTGCTCGAGAATCTGCTTGCGTTGCCGAAGCCGCTGGTTGCCGCGGTCCACGGTGTCGCAGTCGGCATCGGCTTCACCTTGCTGCTGCATTGCGACGTGGTGCTCGTCGCCGACGACACACGGTTGCGCGCACCGTTCACCCAGCTCGGCACCGCACCGGAAGCCGGAAGCAGTTGGCTACTCCCCCAGGTGGTCGGAGCGCAGCGCGCCGCGGAGCTCATTCTCACGTCCCGATGGCTCGAGGCAGGCGAGGCCGTGGACTGGGGGTTGGCCGCGGAGTCCTGTTCGCCAGACACCCTGCACCAGAGGGCGAGTGAGCTAGCACACGAGATCGCCGCGCACGCGCCCGCGGCGACCAGGGCGGCCAAGCGCCTGCTCCTGCACGGCCGCACCGAATCCGTTCGCGCCGCGCTACGACGCGAACGCGGCGCGGCCACCGAACTTCTGCAGTTGCTCGGTCCGATCGCTCGGAAGAACGGCCCGTCGACCACGATGTAGCCGATGGGCACGGGCGCGACCTACACGGCCCCTACGATCGTCCCGTGACCAAACCGCTGGACGGCATGAAGGTTCTGGACTTCTCCGAACATGGGTCGTGTCCTCGGCTGCAGCCGCGCTGGCGGATTTCGGAGCCGAGGTGATCAAGATCGAACGGTCCACCACCGCGATCCGATGCGGACCATCATCGCTGGCGGCATGGTGGCCAGTCGCGAGGGCTACGACTACCTCTTCGAGTTCACAACCGCAACAAGCGCGGTATCTGCCTGGACGTCGAAATCGACCGCGGGCGCGACGTTTTCGAACGGTTGGTGGCGAGCGGAATCTGCGCCGCCGTCCTTCAGTGGACTCGAAGGCCTCGTTCGCGTGATCGCGATCTGAGCCTTGCTAACTCGGCGATCCGCCGTCGATCAGGTAATGGCACCTTCGATCTTCAGATCGATGAGGTCGAAGTCTTCCATGCCGAGTTCCCGCAGCACCTCATCGGTGTGCTCGGCGAACAAGGGTGCGCGGATGAGTTCGGCGGACGCGTCGTCGAACTTCACCGGATTGGCAACCAGCCGTTGCCTATTGCCCTGCGCGTCTTCGACGGCTGCGATCCGCCCGTTGGCGAGCATCGACTCGTCGTTGGCGACCTCCCAGGCGTCCTGCACCGGCGCCCACTGCCCGCCGAGCAGATCCAACAACCTCGTGCAGTCGTCGAAGGTGCGCGCGCCGATCGCGTCGGCCAGTAGAGCGGTGGCCTCATCGGCATTGGCAGCCAAGGACTCCGACGTCTCGAACCGTTCGTCGTCGGCCGCCTTCCGCAGGCCCAACAACCGGCACAGCGGAGCCCAGTAGCGGGTGGGCTGCAGCATCGACAACTGGATGAACCGGCCGTCGGAGCATCGGTAGGCGCTGGTGAGTGGGTTGCCCAGCGCCTGAGTACGGTGGTCGATCTTGGGCAGCGGACAGCCGTACAACATGGCCAGGTTCACGTTGGACTGATTGGCCCACGCCCCCACCGCCAGAAGCGATACGTCGACGACCGAGGTCTCGCCCGTCGCCTGCCTCCCGTACAGCGCCGCTGCCACCGCACCCGCGATGGTGATGCCGCCGATGTTGTCGCCGAACGCGCCCGCGGGCATGCCCACGGGGACCTCGGATTCGGCCGCTGTGACACCGTCGGCATTACCTGCGCGTGCCCAGAACGCCGTGGAATCGTATGCGCCGTTGTCACGATCGGGCCCCTCGCTCCCGAACCCGCTACCCGCGACGTAGATGATCGACGGATTGATCCGACGGATCTCGTCGAGATCGATTCGCAGTTTCGCGCGCGCTTGTGGTAGGTGGTTGGTCAGAAACACGTCGCTGCGCCGGACGAGTTCCTCGAACACCGGACGCGATTGATTGAGCGCCAACGACAATCCGACGCTGCGCTTACCGCGGTTGGGCGCCTCCACCATCGGCGAGAACGAAACGCCGGTGGCGGTGGCGGAGCGGCCTGCGACCGTGACCAGTCCCCGCTGCGCATCCCCGGTCA
>Ga0172382_10010850_pt1 | contig 12137 bp, 9 predicted proteins | sample Leawel138RmetaG_FD_122245 | JGI IMG/M metagenome (GOLD analysis project Ga0172382, IMG submission 122245) | Leachate microbial communities from a municipal landfill in Southern Ontario, Canada - Leachate well 138R metaG | ecosystem: Engineered > Solid waste > Landfill > Unclassified | place...
GATCGTCATGAACCATTCTTTATGCTTCAAAGAATGTCAAAGAAAACAGACAGGTTAGTTCATATTACGGAAAACGATACAATTATTCTAATGACTTCTCCTGTTCCGGGAACTGAGAAGATGGCCGCAAGAACACTTGATATTCTCTACCGGAGTGATGCCAAGGTTAAGGTGATCGAGCCACGACTATTAACGGTCTCACACGCAACCGGCGAAGAGATTAAAATTATGCTCAATATGTTAAAGCCGAAGTATATTGTTCCGACAATTGGTGAGTATCGTCATCAATATGGAGTGAAGCGTTTAGCTCTAGAATTAGGCTATAAAGAAGATAGCATTATGCTGTTGGATAACGGCGACACGTTGAATTTTGATAAAACAGGCACTTACATCGGTAAGAATGATATCAATGTTGGTGAGATATTAATTGACGGTACAGCTATTGGCGATGTAAACGACTTTGTTATGAAAGATCGAGAAATGTTGGCAGCAGATGGCGCCTTATTGGTAGTGGCTCATGTAAGTCCTAAAACCAAGCGGATATTAGGGCCAGTCGAGATTGTAACAAAAGGCTTTGTCTATGTTCAAGAATCAGAAGATTTGTTGAATAAAGTCAAGGAGCTGTTTGTTGAAGTCAGCAAGACACACTTAGAAAGCAAATATATTAACTGGAATGAATATAAGCGTGATGTTAGAAATGAGATAAGTCGCTTTATTTACCAAGAAACAAGAAGAAATCCAATCACGATACCGGTTATTATATCAACCGAAGTCAAAGAATAGCAAAATCAGAAATAAACGAAGTTTGAATTCAAACTTCTTTTGTTTTTGGATTTTAGCCAACAATTAATTTGTTATTTAATACCACAGGTGTTATAATTACTAAAGACATCACATAAGGAAAAGACATAATAGATGAAAAGAATAGCAAAACTGATTTTTATATTTATAATTGTATTAATAGTGACAGCGTGTAAACCTAATCAGTTTATCGTTGTTTTTGATAGTGACGGTGGTTCCTTTGTAGCTGATAAAACCGTCACTGAAAATGATCTAGTCATTGAGCCTGATAATCCAACAAGAGATAATTATATTTTTATTGAGTGGAGACTTAACGGTTTAAGGTATGATTTTTCTACCCCAGTTACTTCAGATCTGACACTAAAGGCCCACTGGGAACCAGCTGGAATCTTCTATACAGTTACTTTTGATTTAGATGAAGGAACACTGGTAGGTTTAGTAAACCCGCAGACAATTGTAGAAAATAGTGTGGTTGCCAATCCTGGAAATCCAGAAAAACCGGGGTATGCATTTATTGAGTGGCAGGTCTTGGGTATTGAGTATGATTTTTCTACCCCTGTTACAAGCAATTTACTTATTAAAGCCCATTATGAACCTACCACACCGACCTTGAATCAATATACTGTGTTTTTTAAAGTTGATGGTTCCATTTATCACGCAGTAGAGATTGAAGAAGGATCAAAAGCAACTGCACCATTAAACCCGGAAAAACCAGGGTATAGATTTATTGGTTGGATTCTCGAAGGAACGGAAGAATTGTTTTCATTCAATGAACCCATTACTGCCGAAACAACTTTGATTGCTGAATTCAAAGTAGAATCAGATGATAAGACACTCGATATATTTTACATAAATGATTTACACGGTTCAATTTTAGAAAATGGAGCTGAAATCGGTCTCGCCAAGATTGCAAACTTAATTATAGAAACGAAAAAGAACAATCCAAATACAATTTTTATTGCCGGTGGAGATATTTTCCAAGGTGGAGCAATAAGCAATATCAATTTTGGTAAACCAATTATTGAAATTTTTAATGAGATCGGTGTTCACGCCAACATTTTAGGCAATCATGAGTTTGATTGGGGATTGGATGAAGTTTTAAAATATTATTTAGAGGATGGTATAGCGCAACATCCGTTATTGTCAATTAATACATTTTACAAAAACACAGAAAACATAGTTGAAGGTCTTGACCCATATACAATTGTTGATTTACCAGACTTTAAGGTTGGAATCATTGGCTACATCGATGACTTAAGAAGGTCGATTATGGCATCAGCAGTTGAACCATATGTCTTTGCCAATCCAGAACAATATATTGCAGAAATGACAACTTATTTAAGAGAAGTGGAGAAGGTTGATTATATCATCGTTGCGGGGCATAATGCTGACACTTCAATTTCCAATAGTCTTTCTAAATATGATATTGATTTTTTCTTTGAAGCACACTCACATCAAACCTATATAACAAGTCTAGCAAACAACAAAAAAGTATTGCAGGCAGGGTCTAACGGAAGATTTGTCGGCCATGTCCAATATGTTACAAAAGAAGGTGAGTCTTTCTTGTCAGCGTATTTATTGACACCCGCAAGTGAACCGTTGTTAAATAATCCTAATCCTGAGGTTGCCGCAATAATTGAAAGGTACGTCTTAGAAAGTCAAGAGCTACTGAAAACACCGATTATTCAAAATGGACCATTTTCTCAAAGCGTTTCAACCCTGACATTATGGGCTGCTCGAGTAATGCAAAAGTATTATAATGCTGACATTGGCTTTCACAATAGTGGTGGAACAAGAGCTTCAATTAGCGCAAACGCTACAATCGATTTAGACCTTTTATACAAAGTATTCCCCTTTGATAATGCCGTTGTTTTAGTTGAATTAACAAGCGAGCAAATGTCGATTGCACAGGCAAATAATAACTACACTGGATCTGACTTTCTAAACATCGTTAGTGGCAGAACCTATTTAGTCGCAGTAAATCAATTTGTTTATGAGTACGACTTGAATGTCTTTAAACAGGGAAGGTTGATTGAATACGGAATTGAAATGCGGCAGCTAATTGTAGATGAGCTTATGCTACAAGCAGAAGTCTACCCATCCTTCTCAATCAATAATGAAATTCTAATTAGGTATGAAAATTCACTATTCAACTACAATAATGAAAATGTTTTATTCATTGATAAACGAAATCAATACTTTAACTAAAAAAACCTTCTAAAAATAATGTGGTATACCACACAATAGTCCAAATATCAAAAAGAACAGAGAATCATATCATCATTGATTTCTGTTCTTTTTTAGCTTATTTTAGATTTCTTTTCTTCTTGTTTTTGATCTTATCAAGCAGCTTCAGCCTTTCAGCCAATGCTTTTTCATAACTTGATTCAACCTTTGGATAATAGTAAACTTCATCATGAATCAACAAAGGTAGATATGACTGTTCGTTAATTGAATCAGGGTTGTTATGTGGGTAATGATAAATACTCGGATTTTTTCTTATCTCTCGATTAACTGCATGATCAGGTAGTCGGCCAGTATCAGTATTTTCATACTGCTCCAAAGCACTGTCAATTGCTAAAAGGGCTGTATTTGATTTGGGTGACAACGCCATATCGATTGCGATTACACTTAAAATAATTCTCGCTTCCGGTAATCCCACCTTCAATGCTGCATCAGAAGCGGCTAAAACCTTACTTCCCATTAATGGGTTTGCTAAGCCAACATCCTCATAGGCGATTACAATTAATCGTCTAATGATCGAGACTAAGTCGCCTAATGTAATTAAGCGTGCCAAATAATGTAGGGTAGCGTCAACATCTGATCCACGAATTGATTTTTGCAGAGCACTTAATAAATCATAGAAATTGTCCTCATGATCATCAAGGTCGTGTTTTACTTTACCGGCAACTCGATAGATGATACTAGCAGTAATCATATCGCCATCATCAAGGACAAGCGAAGCACTTTCCAATAGGTTCAAAGCGCTTCTTACTTCGTGGTTACTATAGCGAATGATTGCCTTTATGGCATTTGTTTCAATATTTAAATCAACATCTAGCTCTAATAGTCCTCGTCTGATTGCTTTTTCTAACGCTTCATCCTCAAGTTTCTTTACTTCATATAAATGGCAGCGTGAACGGATTGCCAAATTAACACTTTGATAGGGATTAACGGTTGTTAAACCAACAATAATCGCTTTCCCGTTTTCCATATAGGGCAACAGATAATCCTGAATATCAGCTTTCATGCGGTGAATTTCATCAATTACAACTAAGACATCGTGGTACGTTGTCGTATCTAAAATCTGTTTTAACTTTGCCTTATTGTCAGTTGAGGCATTAAAAAAGTAAAAATCAAGCCCAGATTTTTCCGCAAAAACTTGTGCTATTGTTGTTTTGCCTGTCCCAGGAGGTCCATATAAAATCGATGACAATAATTTATTTTTTCTTAGCATCATTGTTAAAACACCATCTTTACCAACAAGATGGTCTTGACCAAAGATGTCTTCAAAGTTTTTTGGTCTTACTCGATATGCTAATGGTTTCATCTGATCATGTAGATTTCAATTGCATCAAGTTGTTAGATCCAATTAAATCTTTACTCCTTTCGGGCTAGTTTAATATATTGCTACTGTACTGTGGCCTTGCTTCAGCTTGATTGTTCTACCACGGTCTCTATTTTAATCAGCAATAGTTGTTCACTCATCTACATTATAACATATCGATATCATCAACCTTGATAAAACTTGCAAAATGAGTTAAAATAACTTAGTAATACCTACAATCATTTGGAGGAAGAAAATGAACTTAAAAGATTACATCGCAAATGTTGAAGATTTTCCTATAAAAGGCATCGTTTTTAGAGACATAACACCGTTGATGTTAAATGGCGAAGCTTTTTCTTATGCGGCTAGTAAAATTGCTGAATATGCTAAGACAAAAGATGCGACAATTATCGTTGGACCAGAAGCCAGAGGCTTTATTTTTGGCTGTCCGGTTGCTACATCATTGAAGATTGGTTTTGCACCTGTCAGAAAAGCAGGAAAACTACCACGTGAAACAATTGATGTTTCATACGAATTAGAATACGGTAAAAATGTCCTTTCATTGCATAAAGATGCTGTCAAAAAAGGTGATCGAGTTGTCATTATCGATGATTTGCTTGCTACAGGCGGTACTGTTCGTGCCGCAATCGATTTAGTTGAACAGCTGGGTGGAATCGTTGTAGGCATTGCTTTTTTAATTGAATTAAAGGAATTAAACGGCCGGAAATATTTTCCCGGATATGATATTTTTACACTATTGGAGTACTAAGGAGATTATGGATGCTCGATAACGAATTATACAAATCGCTTTATCAGACATTTGAATCTTATATTAAGCGGCCTTCTGATATCAAAAAGATTGAGGAAGCGTTTTTACTTGCCGAAAAAATGCACCATAACCAGCTGCGCAAAAGTGGCGATTTATATATTACTCATCCAGTTGCAGTCACAAAAATTTTAGCGGAGTTAAAATCAGGACCCGTTACATTAATAGCAGCTTTACTACATGACACTGTTGAAGATACTGCTTTAACCCTAAAGGAAGTCAAAGAAAAATTTGGTGAAGAAACCGCTACATTAGTTGATGGTGTAACCAAAATTGGTAAACTATCATTTCAGACTACCGCAACAAAAGCTGATAATCACCAAAAGATGCTGTTGGCGATGGCTAAGGACATCCGGGTTATTTTGATCAAGATTGCTGACAGATTGCATAATGTCCGCACGCTTGAATCTATGAATCCTGATAAGCAATATAGAATTGCTCGTGAGACATTGGAGATTTATGCTCCACTTGCGCATCGACTAGGTATTTTTAGAATCAAAGCAGAACTAGAGGACCGCTCGTTAAGATATACGGATCCACCAATGTATTATCGTGTTTCAAATATGATTCAAGCAAACAAGAGTGAACGTGAATCATCAATTGAGAAGGTTATTGAAACGATTAAGGAACTGTTTAATAATAGTAGTCTGCCTGACTTTGAAATCCGCGGACGAATTAAAAATATTTACAGCATTTATAAAAAAATGGTGCGTGATAGTCGTGCATTTGAAGATATTTATGATATCTTAGCGGTTCGAATCATCGTTGATAAAATTGAAACATGTTATCAGGCCTTAGGCATCATTCATGCGAACTTTACCCCGATTCCAAGACGGTTTAAAGATTATATCGCTGTTCCTAAACCGAATATGTATCAATCATTGCATACAACCCTTTTATCGTCTGAAGGAACTTTGTTTGAAGTCCAAATCAGAACCCAGGAGATGGATCAGGTCGCGGAGTTTGGGGTTGCTGCACACTGGGCTTATAAAGAGAACAAAACCTATTCTAAAGAAAAAGAACAATTTGAAATTGCCAAAAAGCTTAAATGGTATGCGGAGCTATTAAAAATGAGTGAAGATAGTGATGACACCGCAGCTGGCGCAGAAGAATTTGTTGATACAATTAAAGGCGATATTCTAGATGCGAACGTTTATGTTTTTACACCAAAGGGTGAAGTAATTGAGTTACCCAAAGGTGCAACACCAATCGACTTTGCTTACCGAATCCATACTGACATTGGTCATAAAATGGTTGGAGCGCTTGTCAACAATCGGATTGTTACACTCGATTATGAATTGGTTACAGGTGATATTGTTAGTGTAAAGATAAATAAGAATTCCTATGGACCAAGTGAAGATTGGTTGAAAATTGTCAAATCCTCACATGCAAGACATAAAATTAGAGGATTTTTGAATAAACAAAACAGAGATCAGTTGATTCAATTAGGAAAAGATGCCCTTGAACGCGAATTGACTGCTAATAAATTACACGAAATGCCAACTGATGAGTTTGTGGAAACACATTTTGAGAAGCAAATGATCGATGAATTAGTTGAACTTTATTTAGAAATAGGTAAGGGAAACATTAGTCCTAAAACAGTTGTTTCAAAAATGCTCGGTCAAGAATTAGACCAGGAATCAATGCTTAAGCGACAAATGGACAAGGCCAGTCGTCAGTTGACTACCCATAGTGAAACAGGTTTGGTTGTTGAAGGATTATCAACGCCACAGATTAAGTTAGGAAACTGCTGCCTACCTGTTCCAGGTGATGAAATAACCGGCTACGTCAGTAAACAAGGCGGGATAGTTGTCCATAGTATGTTTTGTCCCAATGTATCGCAACTAGAGAAGAAACGTTTAATCTCTGTTTTTTGGGCTAAAGAAATTACAAGAAAATATCCTACCTTTTTAAAAATCATTGGCACAAGTAAAGCAACATTGTTATCTGATGTTGTTACCAACATTAACTCATTAGGCATTTCAATTGTCTCATTTAACGCAAATACCAATTCCAATTTAGAAATGAGCGTCCGTGTCAAAGTGCTGATTAAGGATTTACAGCAATTCCAGTCACTGGTCGCAAACCTACGCAAAATTGTTGATATCTACACAGTTGAGAGGGATTATCAATGAAAATAGTTGTTCAGCGCGTTAAAGAAGCGAAAGTTATCGTCAACAAAAAAATATACAATGAAATCAAACAGGGATTTCTAATTTATGTTGGCATTGGTAACGATGATAATCGCGAGATAGTTGACAAAATGGTTCGCAAAGTAATAAATCTAAGAATTATGTCCGATGAAAATGATAAAATGAATTTAAGTTTAGCTCAAGTTAACGGTTCAATTTTAGCAATCTCACAATTTACTTTATACGCTAACACAGCAACCGGAAATCGTCCATCATTCACTGATGCAGCAAATCACTTGAAAGCTCAAGCCTTATATGATTATTTTGTTGGTGAGTTAAGCAAAGAAATTGAAACAAAAACAGGTGTTTTTGGGGAGTATATGGAAATCGAATCAACTAATGATGGTCCGGTCACAATTTTAATTGATTTATAATTGACAAAGTTAGTCGAAGTAAAGTAGAATAGAGATAAACTTAATCCAATCTGTGAAAAAGGATGGTTAAATACCTGTGACACCTTTGGAGATTGCATAAATATGAGTGCTGGATTTATCCGGAACTAAGGTGGTACCGCGATTATATTCGTCCTTAGCGTTTTTAAGGACGTTTTTCTTTTAAGGAGAGACATGAAGAAATATCTGAAAATGCCTAAAATAAATTTTGATCATTATCAATTAAGAACATTGGAGCTAAAAGACGCTAAGGATATGCTTTTATATGCAAGCGATCCGCTTGTAACAAAATATTTAACATGGGACAATTTTTATACGCTCAAAGAAGCGGAATGGTCAATTAAAAACGTCTTTTTTCCAAGAGTTAAAAGAGGATTACCAATTGGTTATGCAATTATTGATTTAACTAAGGATTTAATGATTGGCACGATTGATTTTCATCAATATGACGAAGTAAGAAATGAGGCTGAAATTGGGTTTGTCCTAAATCAAAGTTATTGGCATAAAGGCATTATGACAAAAGCATTGGCAAAATTGATTGAAGTTGGCTTTGATTATTTAGGTTATGACAGTATCATTATTAAACATATGGTTGAAAACACTGCAAGTGCGAAAGTCATTTTAAGAAATAATTTTATTTTTTTTGACTATGAAACAACAATCCATAAAAATAAAGAATATCGACTTAAGCAATATCGATTGACAAAGGAGCAATATCATGACATTAAAAAAAGTTAAGGGAACATACGATGTTATGCCGGAAGAATCATTTCGTTGGCAAGCCCTAGAGGCGAAAATTAGGGAATTAATGGAGCATTATTATTACAAGGAAATGCGCACCCCTATTTTTGAATACAAAGAAGTTTTTCATCGTCAAAGCGAGCAGTCAGATATGGTTCAAAAGGAAACATATGACTTTTTTGACCGGGCAAATCGTGAGATTACTTTGAGGCCAGAAGGAACTGCAGGTATTATTCGTAGTTATGTTGAAAACAAACGTCACGCCAATCCGGATTTGGAGAAGGTTTATTATATTGGACCCAACTTTCGGTATGAAAGGCCACAGAAGGGAAGATATCGTCAATTCTATCAATTCGGTGTTGAAGCAATCGGGGCTGAAAATCCTGGTTTAGATGCTGAGTTGATTGTTTTGGCTTATGACTTGATTAAAAAGATCGGTTTAAGAGGTGCAAAAGTAAGAATTAACACGTTAGGTGACACAAAATCCAGAGCAGCTTATAAAAACGCATTGATTGAGCATTTTACGCCTCATCAAGATACTTTGTGCGTTGATTGCCAAAATAGATTACTAAACAATCCGTTAAGAATTCTAGATTGCAAAATAGATGCTAAACATAACGCAGTCTTATCGGCTCCTTCAACACAAACCCACTTGACACCAGAATCAAAAGCGTATTTTAAAGCGGTTTTGGATCATTTGGATGTCTGTAATGTTCATTATGAAATTAATAATAGGCTTGTACGAGGTTTAGATTATTATGGTCATACTGTCTTTGAAGTGGAAGCGGATATTGAAGGCTTTGGTGCCCAAAACGTTTTATGCGGTGGTGGACGCTATCAGCATTTAGTTAAAGAACTAGGTGGTCCTGATATTAGTGGAATTGGCTTCGCATTTGGAATGGAAAGATTGCTGAGTGCGCTAGAAAGTGAAGGAATTGAACTGGGGAAAGAAACTGTGCTTGATGCATATGTCATTAAAATGAATGATAAGCACACGATCTTGGCCAGTAAGATAGTAAATGATTTGCGAAACAGAAAGCTTATTGCCAATCTTGACTATCAAAACAAAAGTTTTAAGGCGCAATTAAAAGAAGCGTTAAGACATCAAGCAAAATATTTAATTATTCTCGGCGACGATGAAGTCAATCAGAAAATGGTCGCTTTGAAAAATACAAAGACAGAACAGCAAGAAAACGTATTGATTGATCAAGTTGGAAAAATCATTAAAGAAAGACTGGAATAGAACAATGAAAAGAACACACTATAATCATGAATTAACAAAGACTGACATTGGCAAAAAGGTTGTCTTAAATGGTTGGGTTGCCAAAACAAGACGATTAGGGGGAATCATTTTTATTGATTTGCGCGATCGCTTTGGTATTACACAGTTATTGATTAAGCCTGATCACCCCCACTATAAACTTGCAAGTCAAGTTCGGAGTGAATATGTGATCGAGATTGAAGGAATCGTCAATTTAAGGGAAAATAAGAACATAAATATACCTACTGGTGAAATTGAAGTTGAAATAGCCGTTTTAAACGTGTTGAATCAGGCTGAAACACCACCAATTCTTGTGCAAGAAGAAACTGATGCACTTGAAGAAACAAGGCTTAAATATCGTTATTTAGACTTAAGAAGACAAAAAATGCAAAACTATTTAATTAAGCGTCATGAGATCACACAAGCAATCAGACACAGCTTAGTTGAAGCTGGTTATTATGAAATTGAGACGCCACTATTAGGCAAATCGACACCAGAGGGAGCACGAGACTATTTAGTTCCCTCACGTCTATATCACGGTCAGTTTTATGCTTTACCACAATCACCCCAAATGTTTAAGCAACTCTTTATGATCGCTGGTTTTGAGAAGTATTTTCAAATTGCCAAATGTTTTCGTGATGAAGACTTAAGAGCAGATCGTCAACCTGAGTTTACACAGGTTGATATTGAAGCCTCCTTTATAACCAATGAAGATTTATATGACTTGATTGAAAAAATGTTTGTTTACCTTTATAAAAAGGTTTTAGGTAAGACGATTAAAACGCCTTTTTTAAGAATGCCTTATGATGAAGCGATGAGCAAGTATGGCAGTGACAAACCTGACCTTCGTTTTGAATTGCTTTTGGAAGATTTTACGCATATTTTTAAAAATACTGAACTCCCCTTTTTGCAAAAAAAGGAGATCAAAGGTATTCGTGTTAAAAAAGCTCCTGATTATTCACGTAAGCAGTTAGATACTTATAAGTACATTGTGCAACAAAACCATGGTGAAACATTAGCGACAATTAAAAAGACAAGTGATGGTTATTCCGGTAGTTTAGCAAAAAATCTTTCTGAGACTGAGTTAACTATGCTAGAGCTTAATGACGAAGAAATGATCTTCTTAGTACCGGGGAAATTATACGATATCAATCAAAGCCTGGGTGCACTAAGATTGCAGTTAGGTACTGATTTAAAGCTTATCGAGGAAAATGAAAATAGCTTTTTATGGGTCGTTGACTGGCCTCTGCTAGAGTATGATGAAGATGAAAAGCGCTATTACGCAAAACACCATCCATTCACTGCACCAGTAAATGCTGAAGATTTAAAGAATGCGCCAAAAGATGCAAAAGCAAATGCCTATGACTTAGTTTTAAATGGCAATGAAATTGGTGGTGGATCAATGCGGATTTATCATCAGAAAACACAGCAGCTAATGTTTAAAACTTTAGGTCTAAGTGATGAGGATATAAAATCTAGGTTTGGCTTTTTCGTTGATGCGTTAAAATACGGAACACCGCCTCACGGAGGGATTGCCTTAGGTTTAGATCGAATTGTTATGATGATGACAAATACAAACAATATTAAGGATGTCATCGCTTTTCCCAAGACACAAAGCGCAAAGGATTTAATGATGGAAGCACCAAGTGATGTTGATTTGGAGCAATTAGATGAATTGGGGTTGAAACTATGAAAAAGATTGTCTTGGCCGGTGGCTGTTTTTGGGGTGTAGAAGCGTACTTCAACCAATTAAAGGGCGTTAATGATACGACTGTTGGTTATGTTGATGGCAATAAAAGAAATCCCACTTATGCGGAAGTATGTCATGGGGTTGCTACGCACGCAGAAGCGATCGAAATAGAATATAATCCAAGTATGATTACGTTAGACAAAGTTTTGGAACATTTCTTTCGCATTATCAATCCCTATGCTGAAAACCAACAAGGCCATGATGTCGGACCACAATATCGTACTGGTATTTATTATTATGACGAAAGCGATGTTCCGTTGATTGAAACGTATTTAAAAGCGCGTTTTAAGAGTCGTTTATCTGAAGTCAAAACGGTTGTCAAAGAATGCCTTGATTATGATTTGGCTGAAAGTTTTCACCAAGCTTACTTAAGGAAAAATCCCGGTGGATATTGCCATATCAATTTAAACTTAGCCAGTCCGGAGGAAAAGAAATGAGAAAAGATTACATTTCTTGGGATAGTTACTTCATGGGAGTTGCTAAATTATCCGCAAGAAGAAGTAAGGATCCGATGACCCAAGTGGGCGCTTGTATCGTTAACACTGATCGTAGAATCATTGGGATTGGCTATAATGGTTTTCCCCATGGATGTGAAGACCTTGAATTTCCTTGGAAAAATGAGGGTAA
>Ga0172382_10010852_pt1 | contig 12135 bp, 4 predicted proteins | sample Leawel138RmetaG_FD_122245 | JGI IMG/M metagenome (GOLD analysis project Ga0172382, IMG submission 122245) | Leachate microbial communities from a municipal landfill in Southern Ontario, Canada - Leachate well 138R metaG | ecosystem: Engineered > Solid waste > Landfill > Unclassified | place...
CATCATATCAACGAGTAGTTTTTCCATCCCGACCAACTGGTGGGCCAAAGAAAAAACAGTGACTTCGATATCAACAATGACAAGAAATTCATCGTTGTATTTTCTCACCAAGGCTTCGGCACCGCGAAAACGGCCAAGCGCAACTACTTCAGGGAATCTATAGTTGCCGATATCATTTCTCGTCTCGGCATTGGCTAGCGGATAATCTACCACCTCTACATAAATATCTCCCTGGCGAATCAGCATTTTATACTCGTTGTACTAATGCCCGTAAGCGTTCTTTTCGATTTTGAAATCATAGGAAACAGAAGCCCCGGTAATTACCACATCGCTGCCCATTGCCACACGCAATTCGTTTGCACTGATGCGGTAAGTCACATCTTCATACAGGTTTTCGGTATAATGTGCCGTAATTCCTAATTCCCTGCCAAAATGGTCGTACAACTGGTGGCACAAGTCGAACTGGATTGGCACCCGACTTGGTCTGCCGGCCGGATTTTAAAGGCTTTGAGTACACGCTCTCTTGAATTCATGCTGTTTTTATATTTGGTTTTCAGCAGATTTTAACCACCTTTATTTGCATTAAATGTCCCAGCTTTTCAATCTTATTGGCGATATGTCCTACCCCAATGGCACAATGATGAGGAGGTCCTTGCTTCGACCATTGGCTCAAAAACTCTTTAGCACCTATTGAAAAACGGTAACGGCTGTTGGTGTTACCTGTTTCCAAAATTGGTCCGGGAACAGATTCTCCCTCTGCCACCAACAAAAACAAACCATCCTTACCTTCAGCCACCGAAAGCAAAGTAACATAACCGTGTTTAACTGTCATTTGAATGGACAGTCCCTTGCCCGGTTTTCCATGATAAACGGGTAGTGGCACCAATTTTACACGTCCCTCTGCAATCTCAAAATGTGCAGGACCGTCGTGACCTAAATAAACTACATCATCCTTGAAATCCATAAGGTAAAATTCGGCAAATGATCCGCCTGAACCAAACTCAGCCATAATTTTCATGGCTTGTGCAGTTTTTACTTCGTACTCGCCTGCCACCGGAATATTTTTACCCGTTAACAGAGTATTACCAGCAATTACTGAAGTAACAATATTTTCATATTCATTGCCGGTCTGCCCTTCGTAATAATAGGCCAAGGAACCAAGCCTATGGTTACCCACCAATTTATCCAGTGCCACAGATGTTTGAGCAGCACGTTCTATTTCTACCTGTTCACATTCATCTGAAACATCAAAAGCTACTTTGAATTCTTTAACTTTAGATTGAATCTCAAGCGCACTCACCTCGTCGCGGTATTTTTTTAATTCGCACATTTCCAACATTTCAAAGTAAGTACCAAATGTGGCACTTTGTAGTGTTAAGTCAGTGTAAACATCTAACATGCCACCGTAGTAATGCCCCAGTAAACCCATCCGGTTGTTGCGCAAAGCCACCTTCACTTTTGCTGCTTCAGACCAGGATTCAATTTCCTTCCAAGCTGTTTCATCTTGTAAATGGCCAATCACAAATTCATAACGAATCCCTGAACGATTAAAAACATTTGCCAACTCCGGGAGCGTAACAGACAAGCAATGCTCTAACCAAATTCCGGTCATCTTTCCCCGATCGCTCAATTTATTGAAAGATTCATAATCCAATTGTGGCACAGGCTGAAGACTTAAAAGGACAACAGGTGCTTTTACACTTTGCACAACGGGTAAAACTGTGGACGACAAAGCGTAAGTAGAAACATATAGAAATACAATTTCCACATCGCTACTTTTAAATAAAACAGATGCTTCCCCTGCTTTTTCAATATTGTCCACCATGCCAGCGTTAACCACTTCTACACCAAAACCTTCTATTCTGGCTTTGATTTGACTTTGGTAATTTTTAAGGTTTTCGAGCAACCCATCAAACTGGCCCCAGTATGTGTCGAGGCCAATTCCGAATAATCCAACTTTTGTCATATTTATAATTTATTTAATGGTTCAATTGTTCTAATATTTTAACCGGTCCTATCAAACCAGACGAATGTACATCTTCAGTCTCTTTAATATCATCAACCAAATGCCAGGTATAACGGTCTTCTTTGGGTAGTTTTTTATCTTTTATCAATTGATTTCGCCAAAGATTCACAACCTCGATTTCAATTTTATTGGTGCCATTTTGCAAATGTTCTGTTGCATTTAAACGGTTTGGAGCAATCCAAACTCCTCCTAATTCAATGTCATTAATTTTCACTTTTGCCATTACATTAACTTCTCCCAGATCAATAAATAAGTTTTTATTTTGAGGAATATTAGTTAATTCGAAAGTCGTTTCGTAGGTAGCAGCACCCGAGTAATATTTGATTTTATCATCTTTTGAAAGTGACCAATCTAACAGCGTTTTAAATTTGACCGGTGATTTTGGACCAATGTCTTTATTATGAAAATTAACTGTCCAATCTTTATTAATAGTTTGAATCTTTTTATACTCTGGAAAGTTTTGCGGGTATCCATTATCCACATTTTCAGTATTATTTGAAAAAACAATGAACCAACTTTGGTGTGCCAGCATTTTTATGGGGATCGAGATGCGCCCATCCCTTTCATTGAATTCATTAAGTAACCTAATCTCACCCGTCACAGCATCCCACAATTGCGGTTTCAAACCGGATACCCTAAAGGACGGGGTAAAGTTTACCTCCTTATCGCTTTGATTGGTCAGAAAATAAATATCCATCCCACGCATGGTTCTGTGTGTCCAAAGGACAGGTTGATCGCTCCCAATATCCACGTCTTTAGCTACACCCAATGTTTCAAGAGTCATTTTTAAATCCAAGTCATCTACGACATATCCATGTCCGTATTTTTTAAAATTCGTTACATTTTCCTTCTCCGCGCTCCAAAGTTTTTCTGCAAGCCTGCGAACCTGAATATCGCATTCAGGATAATTTTCGAGACTTGGGGATTTTTCCGGCGCATGGCCAAAAATCACACCCCCCTGCTCAACCAGACTTTCAATTTTCGCAAGCAATTCAGGGCGCATGGTTTTGATCGGTGGCAAAACCATGACACTGTAAGAGGTGCCATCCGGCAATACGAATTTTCCGTCTTTCACGGATAGCCTGTTCAGAATCACTTCGGCATTGATATAATCATAAGAATATCCATCGGGCAATTCAGGGTTTCTGGCACCTGTCATCATTGGCGCGTCTTCGCCAATAAAGTAGCAGACGTCAGCAACATAATTCCCTTGCTGCAACATATGCTGACATCGTCTTAGATATTCGATCCATGTTTTGGATTGCTTGAACCAGGTATTATGACGATTGAACTCGGTACTGAACCATGCATTTATTCCGGGAACCCTGCTGTCGTCCGGCTGATGGATGTACAAATGAAGAACAAAATGATTTATCCCTTCGGTAAAACTCCAGTCTCCGCGCTTTTTGAGCAATGCAGGATGCCTCAAATAGGCATTTCCAGAAGCGGTAACTGCCTCGGCAGAAGTAACAGGCTTACCATAAATATGTGCAGCGGACGAGGCTGATTTACATTCAATGTTTCCTAAAGTACCTTCGTTCCAAAATTCACCACCCACCAAATTCGATTGGCCACCATACATTAAAAATTCGGAAGGGAATCCCCAATGTCCGTAATTTTCAAGCCAGAGCTTAAGGTTATTTTCGTTACTAACCTCGCGCAGCCCCCCAACATATTCATAGGCCACGGCATCCGCAACCGCCCTTCTTAAATCCCAAAGAAACCGGTTGGATTCTTCAATGCTATTGACAACCCTCCCTGCAAAAACAGGAAGGTATTCCCTCGGGCTGTAGCCAAATTTAGCCTCAAAAAGCTTCTCAAATCCATCAGTCCAGTTTTGTGACCCTTGTTCATAACTGTCGGCTATCACGTATTTAAACGCGCTTCTATTCTCTTTCGGAACTCGTTTCATCAATTCCCCAACATAATTATCGTAATGAAAACGTGCTATTTTGCTGCTTGCTTTATCAATTTCATAGCCTTTCCCCTGTGGGGCGGAAGGGGCATTTGTCGTTCCGGTGGGTGTCATGCCAAACCGCATCACCGTCCATTCCCCTTCCGGCACGTTCCAGGTAAGCAATCCATTCGGGTCCATTTTATCCGACAAATCCACTACGTTCGCGCCGTTAACTTTCAAGTCACGGGAATCTATATCCTCCTGATCCTTCCAGTTATAGCTGTCCCATTTTGGTAATGGGGAAGGGAACATTTTCCCAAGATTCTTTTCTACATAATGCTCTAAAACAGGAGCTTCGGTAATTGTTATTTCTGAGAATCCTACATTTTTTCCCCATGGGCTTCCCTCATTTTTGCATACCAATTTGAACGCATCGGAATAAGTATCAGGCAATGAAATCGTAACAGGACCATATCTGTCAGGGCCCACATTTACCGAAGTATTCCCCCTCTCAAATTGAAATGATTTAAGCAGTTTATATTCACCATTGACAAAACCAAACAACTCGCAAAATGCATTGAACCCACGTTTTCCGGGGTATAACCGGATGCTTCGAGCGTTAATACTTTTGTCCGATTTTATATCTATCGTATATTCCAGTGCATCAGCATTAAAGAAAGCTTCCGTGGCAGTATCTCCATCTAGCAAATTGGTTTCATCTTTAATTTGAGGGGAGATTTCAATCTTTGAATTTTTTGAAGTAAGTTTCGTTTTCTCAGCTATTATAGCAGGAAAAGCCAATACCTCGATGTCCTGAAATTCACTTGTGGGCTTGGCCAATTTTATTTTTACATCACCTGGCCCATTTACATTTGTTTCGGAATATACGATATATCGCATCGCCATTTCTGGTTTCACCCATGGTCCGCCGGACATACTCCATCCCGGACAGTTGAATGTGCCAATATCAATACCGATTCTTTTACCTTCATTCACAGCATGCACCATGCATCCCCACCATTCTTCACTTAATATAGGAACAGGGCCATCAACCTCCTGCGGATTAATGTTACCAATGAAAGCAGTACCTATCCCGACCTCTTTCATCGCCTCCAGGTCTTTCGTAATCCCTTCTTTCGATATGTCATCACCGATCCAATACCAATAGCACCAAACAGTGTTGCTGTCGTGAGGAGTGACAAAACCGGTTTGGATATTTTCATATTCAGTTGGTGTCAATTTAATCTGTACTGTACAATAGGTTGTAAGAAATAATAATACTAAAAGTATTATAATATTTTTTGACGTATTTCCTTTTTTCATTATTTGATTGTATATTTCATCGTATGTGAAAATTTTCTCACTGTATATATGTTCTTGAAATTTTATTGTGACTTTTTATCGACTTGCTCAATGATAACAGGACCCAATAATCCTGCATCTTGGATCCTAAATGTTTCGTCTCCTATTTCGGAACCTTTCATTATATATGGACGATTGGTTTTGCAAAATTTTTCTTCAACAGGTAAATCCATATCACCCGTTAACCTATTAATCCACATATTTGTAAGTTTAATTTCAATCCGATTTTTACCTTCTTTTACATAATCCCTTATATTCAGTTTAAAAGGCTTTGTCCATAAGATACCAGCAAATTTGTCGTTAACAAACACTTCTGCCACATCCAATACTTCTCCTAAATCTATATATATGAATTTGTCATTGGCAAGTGCTTCCCTGGTAATATTAAAACTATTCGTATAACTTGCCGTACCGGAAAAATAGTTGATTCCTTTATTCTCATGGTCGGTCCATGAAATTAGTTCGTCGAGTTCCACAAAGGAGGGAGCTCCCCATTTTTCCGGAAAGGAAAGCTTCCAGGGAGATTTTATTTCTGTGGATTGAATTTCGGTTGGTTTATTATATTCTGGCAGCTCTCGCGTCTCCTCACTAAACACAATAAAGCACGATCCATAAGCTGGCAACTGCAGGTTCATCGTAGTTTTATCACTGGTGCTCCTGGCATTTGTAATACTATATTGTTGAGCTGTAACTGGATCCCAAAATTCAACTTGCTTATTGCTTACCCCAAATTCACAAGATTCGCTAATATGTTGGTCGGTTTTATTGGTTACAAAATAGATATCTTTGACACCAATCTTTCGATGTATAAAATCTAATTTACTCTCATCTCGTATAAAATCTTTACCAATAGATAGTAGTGCCAATGCATCATCTATAGTCATATTTTGGAGTACATCCCCTTTAATACTTCGTGCTATTTCTGGATTTTGGACCAAAACATTAGCACCCGCAGCTATCATCTTTTCCACTTTCTTCACCACATCATCAGGAATATCTTTTATGTCTGGTAAAATCAACAGGTTGTAATTCAACCCATCAGGCAATGTTAATTTGCCTTCAGATACATCCATGCGATTAATAATTACATCAGTATTTACAACGTCAAAATCATGCCCGGTACTCATTCCTTCAAGGCTCGGTTTTACAGGAACGTCATGAAATTCAGGAAAAAAATTCGGCGCTCTGTCGCCATAGTAATAAGCCACGTCGCCCATAAATTTCCCTTGCTTCAACATATGTGAGCATCGAGATAAATAATCCATAAATGGTTTTGCCTGCTCCCACCATGTCGTTGTCGGATTGATATCTGCTCCTGCATGGTAGGCTCTTCCGGGTAAACCATGCTCTGGTCTTGTGTTAGCAAACGTATGAAAAGTAACCATATTCAGCCCTTCACAAAAGGCTCTGTCAACATAACGTTTCATTGCATGGGGTGCATCTTTCCATCTTCTCCAGGTGGTAAATGATTCCGCATCAACATGCTCTAAACCATATATATGAGATGCACTAGCTATTTCCTTTACCAAAAACATATTTCTGTGGCGAATCCAGAATTCTCCTCTGGGGATACTTACATTCCCCAGGGCTTTTAAGGCATCTACCGGACAGGATTTCCAAATTGGCGGGCCTGGGCCACCAGCTTCAGCTACCAAATCGATTCCATATTCTGCTAAAAAATTCCTACCTGTCGTATAGTGGCTAAAGATTAACTGGTCACTGACTGTTTTACTGAAATCGTACATGAAGTTATTATTATCTTCAAGGATTTCCCAACCATTAAATACAGGCAGGTATGAAAGAATATCATAATTGTGATGAGCAGAAAAAATACTATCCATAGAATCCGTCCAAGGTGTTGCTTCATCTAATTCCATACTGTCAAACTCGAGGTAATTCAATCCTGATTCTTTGGCATTTTCTTTGTTAATTCCAAGTCGGTTCAAGATGTATCTCAAATGTTTTTTTGTAGCATTTGGGTCAAAGAAGTCTATAAACAGACCATCGGATTTAGGACTAGGAACTATAAGTTGTTGCCCTGTATTTGAGCAAACATATCTAATTATAGTCCAATTCCCATCAGGCACTTCCCACTTTAGTGTTTTGCCATCGAAATGTTTGTTGAGGATCACTACTTCTTTAAGGTCTTTAATTTTTTTCTCCGGATGGTCGGGAATTGCCAAAACAGCTATTTCTTTGTAGAATACAGGCATGCCATTATTCTCTTTTGGACATTTTTCAGGAAGTTCAGGAAAAGGAAGAGGCCCCGAAAAGGATTTGGAACCAGATATTTTTAGTTCTGAAGAATAGAGTGCTTTTGCAGCCCAGTCTGGAGTAACCCAAGAACCACCAGCGTTCCAACCACTAGAGGCAATCATCCCAATTCTAATTCCAAGGCGTTTCCCTTCAGCCATGGCATGCTTAATGTGTTCTACTGATTCATCACCTAAAAATTTTGGCCCAATACCAAAAATTCCTTCCGGGTCATCTCTAAGCGCAACATCCCAAATTTCGGCCCTTCCCATTCCTTTGTCCTTCATCTCTTCGAGGTCTTTAGTAATGGATGCTTTGGTTACATCGCCATTTAACCAGCACCAATAAGCACCAGGTCTTGATGAAACGGGAGGATTTACAAATTCATCCGATAATTTCTCAATATTAACTAAATTCTCCTCTATTTCAATTTTCTGTTCCGATGGATTGGAACAACCGAAAATTAAAATCCATATAATAAAAAAATGCTTGTGCCTCATGCTAATCATTTTTAGATTTTTAATCATAACCCCAAAACATATAATCCTTATTTTACAGATGTTTCCTGAATAGTAACAGGACCTAATAATCCGGAAGAAACAGGCTCTGTAAACTTAAATGATCTCATTGCTGCCTCCGTAGTAAAAGTGTATCTACCCGTTGAATATTCTTTTCCTCCCAATAAACCATTTTCCCATTTTACGGTACGAACATTTGCATCGGGTTCTTGCCGGTCGCCCAGCAAACGGTTTATCCAACGATTGGCAACTTCAATCTCCAATTCATTTTTTCCTTCTTTCAGCGCACTTGAAATATCGATTCTCCATGGCGCACACCAAATTACTCCAATGTCTTTTCCATTTAGTTTTACCCGGGCAATATCATTTACAGTTCCAAGGTCAATGTAGTATTTTGAATTTTTATTTTCGATGTTTGAAATGCTGAGTGATTTTCTGTAAGTAGCAATTCCCGAGTAGTATTTTACTCCTCGCGTTTTGTGCTTTGTCCAATCCTGAAGTTCATTAAATCTTATATTCTCTGGGCCGCCAAATTTTGGATTGAACGAAACATCCCAAGCACCTTCAACTCTTTTTACTTCTGCAAAAACAGGAAAATTGCTATCTTTTTGATTTGATGTCAGGTTTTTCGTATTATTTGAAAAAGTAATAAAGAAACTTTCATAAGGAAAGAATTCTATGGGAATGGTTGTTAATCCATTTTCAACTTTGTAATTCTTAATTTTTCGGATTTCGCCGGTTGTAGTTATCCATAATTCCGGTTCGCCAACTGCCCGAAAAGTGCATGTTGTTTTTTGGAAATCATTCGTTCGGTTGGCAATGAAATAAATATCCTTGTCGTCTGTTTTTCGATGCCCAAAACGTATGCTATTGTTCTCCGATTTAAAATCTTCCGACACACCTAATCCGGCTAACAATTCAATAGTGTTTTTATAAGAAGGATACAATTCATCATCAGATAAATTATGCAATTTGCCACCCAGGTAAACCGTACCCGATCCAAATTTTCTTTCGGTTTTTTTAAGGGGTGGCTGAAGTGTCCTCCAAAGTTTTTCAGCAAGTTTTCTGACCTGTGTATCACAGTCTGGATAATTTACCAAACTCGGGGATTTTACGGGAGGTATTCCGATTATTTTAGCTCCTTGCGCAACCAAAGTCATAATCTTTTCGAGCAACTCAGGAGTCATGGTTTCGAAATTTGGCATTACCATTATTTCGTAAGATGAGGCTCCGGGGAAAACAATTCTCCCGTCTACAACAGTTGCTCTTTCCATTAGCATTTTAGGTGAGCATCCGTCAAATCCGTACCCTTTTTTATCGGGAATTGCTCCGTTTTCTTCCAAGGCATCGGCAGGTGGTGTAAATACCATGGGCGCGCCTTCCGGGGTCAGATATAAAATATCTGAAACCGCTTGCCCCTGTTGCATCATGTACGAACATCGACTGATGTATTGATGGTAAGCCTCAACCATCGGCCACCAGGTTTGCCCGCGATCCCAGTGCACGCCGTAAGGTCCCATTGTCATTCCCGGGCGGTACTCATCTCCCAAAGGTTTATGCGCAAAGGTGTGATAAACAAAACGGTTAACCCCGTGGGCAAGGGCCCAGTCGCTCTGGTCTTTCATTGACCAGGGGTACTCCTGCCAGACTTCGTTATTATTTGAAGTAAAAACTTCAGCCCCAACAACCGGATGCCCTTTAATATGTGCAATAGAAGTGGCTTGCAAAACCGCATACGGAGTATGAAATCCAAAACGTTTGCTCCAAAATTCGGCCATAATTACATCGGCAATGGCACCTAAATCCAGGTCGCCTGCGGGGTTCATATCGTAGGGTTCGATTGTTAATTCAAGTCCGTTTCTGTGCGCATAAGTTTTTCCAAATTCCACATGGTTTTCAAGCACAAGTTCTTTGCAGGTTTGGCGCAAGTCCCATAAAAAGCGTTCGGTAATTTCCACGATTTCGATAGCACGCCCTGTGTAGGCAAGAAAATAAGGTTCAGGGTCATATCCCCGGCGTCTTTTAAATTCATCGACAATTCCGTCCGTCCAGTTTTGTGCACCGCTTTCCCAGCTGTCCATGTGAAATCCTGTCCAACCTACCCCTTCTTTTCGTGGAGCAGTTTTTTCCAATAAAACATCGGTAAAATTCCGTAGATGATTTCGAAATGCAAGCGTATCCATTTTATTGCTTTCAAGCCCAATTGCAGGTTCGGGAGCAGGACGCGAACTGGCACCAGTTACGCGTTTCCCCATTCGTATAATTGTCCACTTTCCTTCCGGAGCATCCCAAACCAAATGCCCGTTTGCTTGCAGATATTTCGTTACATTTATTATTTCTGAATGTTCCAGAATTTTGCTGCTTTCCGGCTCATCGTATTTGGCAAGCGAAGGTAAATAAGGCTTTACATTTGGTTTTGATGAGTATGGGTCTCTTTCGTAAAGTGCTTTTTCATTAATATCTGCAATAACAGGAACGGCAGAATTTGGAATGGCATAAACTACTACATCTTCGTAATATGGGTCTTTCATTTGGTGCCAGGTAGTACTACGTTGTTCTGGAATAGCAAGCTCTATATCCACTTTTTTATTGCCTTCAATTTCGGTTTCACTAAAAACCAAATGTTTCATCGACTCATCGGGCTTTACCCACGGACCACCACTTCCGCACCATCCCGGGCCGGCACCAAGCAATATTTTTATTCCTAGGCGTTCGGCCTCCCGAACAGCGTGTACGTATAAATCCTGCCATTCTTCACTCATAAAATCAACCGGACCGCGGGGAACACCAATACCTACTTCCAAAAAAATAAGATTGCTGATTCCCACTTCTTTCATCGATTCCAGGTCTTTTGTCATCTCTTCGCGCGACAAATTACCATCCATGAAATACCAGTAAACACCGGGTTTGGCGGAATCGGGTGGATTTTTGAAGTCTTCTTTCAACTTATCACCTAGAATTGAAACACAACTCAGAATTGTAAATGATAAAAGAATTAGCACACTAACAAGATTTGCCATTTTTCGACTATTAATTTCCGGTAAAGTCATTCGCGCAATATTGAAGTGATGTATAAAGGAACTGTTTAAATTTTATTTTTCGGCCGTTTTTAGTTGAACAGGACCCAATAATCCTGACTCTACCGGACCTAAGTGCATAGCCTTTTCAGGAATTGTGTAATGTGGCGCAAGTGTATTCGCAACCCTGATTTCAATTTCGTTTTCACCCGATTGAACCTTTCCTGACAAATCGAATTTATATGGAGCCGCTACTTTTGAACCAACTGATTTTCCATTCACAAGAACCTCAACAGCCACCAATACTTCACCCAGGTTCAATTCAAGTTTTTGTTGCGACTCGGTTTCATTCAATTTTATTTTCTGCTTATAAACGCCAATGCCCGAGTAGGTTGGAAGTGCATAATCAGTCCAAAGGCCGGGTTGAATGGTTCCTCCTTCGAGCTTTAACTTTATTGGCTGCTTAAATGCTGCACCAGCATATTCGCCTTGTTCCATTTCTACACGAACACATACTGTAGAAACATTTTTGGGTGGATTATTAACTTTTGCGACTCCTCCATTGACAGGGACTTTTGTCCCGTCAACCCACACTGTTGCATTGTTGGTTTGTATCGCCATTTCGCATGTGCCGGGCGGTACCTCAAAACGATACCAGCCAATCCTGCCGGCCTTTTCACTTTTAACATCATAAACGATATCGGGCATTTCATCAAAAACCTGGATATAAGGCGTGGTTAAATTCACTGACAAAGGACGGTACGGTGTGGTTGACCCTCCCAAATTCTTCAAATATTGTGCCCCCCAAGGTTTGTCGTCCGCTTTTCCTTTTACGCTTGCATAACCCCATTCCGAGTCATTAAAATCAGGTTTTTCCCAACCTTCAAATTCATTCACATGGCCTTTCCATGATTTATCGGTTTCCAATGTCATGATATTCCCATTTTTGCCGACGGCTTTCATGGCAAGGATAAATCCCTGGTAATCGGGTGTATAAGAGATATTAATTCCTTTATAAAATTGTCCCCAGGCAGCAAATACGTTTTTACCTTCTTTTAAAAA
>Ga0172382_10010853_pt1 | contig 12134 bp, 10 predicted proteins | sample Leawel138RmetaG_FD_122245 | JGI IMG/M metagenome (GOLD analysis project Ga0172382, IMG submission 122245) | Leachate microbial communities from a municipal landfill in Southern Ontario, Canada - Leachate well 138R metaG | ecosystem: Engineered > Solid waste > Landfill > Unclassified | place...
GCCTGGCGGTTGCAGGGTTTCTCACAGGGCCCGCTGATGGAGTCTTCGGGCCGGTTACCGACAGAGCGGTCCGAGCATTTCAGGCCAGTGTGGGGCTGCCCGAAGATGGCGTAGTGGACACAGCGGTATGGACGACACTTGGAAAGGCATGCGAATCCATGATCGCAGCTTCACTCGGTCCAAGCGGGGATCTGATTCCCATGGCAAAGGCGCCCGGCGAGCCGTACGGAACGGCGTCCAAAGACCATGCAAAGTCTGAATCGAAATCTTCGCCATCTAAGCTCGATAGTGAACAGAAAGGCCTGCCAGGCGGAGGATTGCCTCCGGGCTGGCGCGCTCTTCTAATCGATACGTCCAACTTGACCATCACATTGCTCGAGGACGGGCTACCCCTCAAACAGTACCGCATCGGAATCGGAAAGCCCGCCACGCCTACGCCTGTAGGACAGTTCAAAGTCGCAGACAAGGCCGCATGGGCAGGGGGATTCGGCACAAGGTGGATGGGGCTCGATGTCCCCTGGGGGAAATACGGGATACATGGAACCAACAAGCCGTGGACTGTCAGCCAGCGCAAGTCGGGCGGCTGCGTAAGGATGCTCAACCGCGACATTGAGGAGCTCTACCCAATGGTTCCTGTGGGCACCCCCGTAGTCATAACCTCCGGCCACTTCGGCACATTGGGATCATTCCGCCCGCGAATAGAGCCGGGTGCCAAAGGAAGCTATGTACTGGAGATACAGAAGCGCCTCTCGAAGCTAGGCTATGAGCACGCCGGCTTCGATGGTGTATACGGTCCTGGGACTGAGCGCGCCATAATGCAGCTTCAGCGAGATAGGGGGCTTCCCGTTACGGGAATTGTGGACATGCTCACCTATGAAGCGCTGGGCCTCTTCGTCTTCGATTGAAAATGCAAAAGGCGACAGCACATCCGCCGCCGCCCTGTTCTTCAAGCCTCCGGGCCCTGATCGCGCAGCCTCACACAGACTGAACCGACTTCACTTCCGGTATCTCGCTCTTGAGCACCCGCTCAATGCCGTTCTTGAGGGTGAGGGTCGACATGGGGCATCCGGCGCAAGCGCCCTTCAGCCTTACTTTGACTATACCGTCCTCAGTAACGTCAATGAGTTCTACGTCCCCGCCGTCGGCCTGAAGCGAAGGCCTTATCTCATCCAGAATGGCCTCAACCTTCTCGCGCATTCAATTCAGCTCCCTTCGCTATGTGCCATAATACTAGCATTCCACACTCATGCGGTCAACAGACGAAAGGCGCAAAGGCGCAACGCCCCCGCGGCGCCGCCAGCCGTACGCATTCGCCTATGCTCTCAGTCCCGCCCTGCGCGACAGCCTCTCGATGGCCTCATCGCACCTGGCCAGTACTTCCTCCTCATCCATGCGCACAAGACGTTCTCCTTCATACAGGATCTCCCCGTCAACCATAGTCATTACCACGTCAGACGAATGGGCAGAGTAGACTATGCGGGAGACCAGGTCCACGCCTGCACCGGGGCTTGCATGCGGCTTCCTGAGATCGAGCATCACGAGATCCGCCAGCTTGCCCTCTTCTATGCTGCCTGCATCATCCTCCATGCCCATGGAAACCGCGCCTCGGATAGTGGCCATCTCCAGCACAGTCTGAGCCGGCATGGCAGTCGGGCCCATCCTCGGCTTTTGAATCAATGCGGCAAGCCGCATCTCAATGAACTGGTCGAGGTTGTTGTTGCCTCCTGCACCGTCGGCGCCAAGCCCCACATTGATGCCCATGTCAAGCATCTCGGGCACTCTGGCAATCCCCGAAGCCAGCTTGAGATTGCTCGAAGGGCAGTGCGCGACGTTGCTTCGAGTCCTCGCCAAAACATTCAACTCATCTTCGTTCAAATGTATGCAGTGGGCGATAATGGTCTGGGGTCCGAGGAGTCCAACGTCATCCAGGTAGATGACATTCCTCTTGCCTCTCTCCCTCTCCACTACCTCGATTTCGCCGAGGTTCTCGGATGAATGCGTATGTATCCGGGCATGGCGCGCTCGAGCTATCTCTGCAACCTCGCGGAGCAGCCTGTCGCTGCAGGATACTGCAAACCTGGGGGTAAACGCGTAACGTATCCGCCCCCCGGCGGCTCCATCCCACTTATCGGCCAGCTCCACGCTTTCGGCTATGGACCGCTCAGTCGACTCCGACAGCGCCTCGGGCACATCGTCTCCCCAATCCATCATTGCCTTGCCGGACATAGCCCGTATGCCCGATTGCTCTATAGCATGGAAGGCGCTATCTGCGTGGTTCACACTCTCCATGTCCACAATGGAAGTGGTGCCTCCTCGCAGGAGCTCGGCTATGCCCAGCAGCGCCGAGTAGTATGTTGATTCTTCATCATGTGCAGCTTCAAGCGGCCATGTTCTGCTCCTCAGCCAGTCCATAAGCTCCATGTCATCAGATGCGCCCCTGAATAGAGACTGGCACAGATGAACGTGGGTCTGTATGAAACCGGGAATCACGACCTTGCCGGATCCGTCGATCACCCTGTCAGCATCTGCCTCATCGAGCCCCTCCAGGTCGCCAGCCACACTCCGGATCCTGTTGCCCTCAACCAGAATGCTTCCGTGCTCGATGATTCGCCTCCTGGAGTCCATAGTTACGATGGCAACATTTCGCACAAGTATCGTTGGCACCGACCACACTCCCTGCAGGCCATATCGTAACCTGAATATGCTGGCAAAGCCCAATCTGCTTCCGACATCCTCGCTCTCAGCCAAACAAGGTGACTCCGTCCCCCGTCAGCGAGCATCAGGCGGTAGGCGAAACCTGCCGACTCAGCCCTCAGCCCTCAGCCCCTGCAGCTGCCCGCCTGTATGCTGCCATGAGCCTTTCAGGCACTACGTCCTTGCGGACGAGATCCTGGTATGTTTCGCGCTCCACGATCAAGTCTGACCAGCCGTCCCTGACAAGTGCCATGGCGGGCCGAAGATGGCGATTGTAGTTGCTGGCCATAGAGTAGTTGTAGGCCCCGGTGCAAAGAATAGCTACAGTATCTCCAACTTCCACCTCAGGCAGACTCACATCCCAAGCCAGCATGTCGCCTGATTCGCAGCAGTTGCCTGCAATAGACACTTTGCCCTCGGCCGGCTGATCGGCCTTGTTGGCCAGGATCGCATCATACTCAGCCTGATAAAGCGCCACTCGTGGATTGTCGGCCATTCCACCGTCAACAGATACGTATGTCCTGACTCCCTCTATGTGTTTGACTGCATTCACCGAGTAAAGGGTGGTTCCTGCCTCGCCCGCTATTGCTCTCCCAGGCTCCATCAGCAGTGTCGGCAGAGGCAGCCGGCGCTTTTCAGCCGCACGGAGCAGGGCAGGCCCAATAGCCTCTGCCAGCTCTGCCACTGCCAGAGGATCGTCGTCGGCATTGTATCTGACTCCCAGGCCGCCTCCTATATCCAGCTCCTCCATGATAAAGCCTGTCGCATCAAAAGCCTCCCTAGCAAAATCCATCATGACTTCTATCGCATGCAGAAATGGCTCAACCTCGAATATCTGCGAGCCGACATGGCAGTGAAGCCCTGTCAGTTTCACATTCTTCAGTTCCTTGATGTGCCTGACGGCACGGAGGGCATCGCCGTTGGGTATGACGATTCCGAACTTGGAGTCTATCTGCCCGGTCTTCACGTATTCGTGGGTATGTGCCTCGATTCCCGGGGTCAGCCTGAGTATTATGTCAGCCACAGTCCCCCTGGCATCCGCCAATGCGTCTATGAGGCGAAGTTCATCCATGTTGTCGACGATGAAACGGCAGATTCCAGCAGAAAGAGCAAAGTCAATCTCGCTCAATGTCTTGCTGTTGCCGTGGAAGTATATCGAGTCAGGCGGGCAACCCGCGGAAAGCGCCGTATACAGCTCGCCACCGGAGCATACATCAAGAGCAAGCCCTTCCTCTGAGACCATCATTGCAATAGCCTTTGTCATCAGCGCTTTGCTTGCGTACAGTATGCGCACCCGAGGGTACCTGGATTCGAACTCGCGGCGATGAGCGCGGCAAGCGTTGCGTATCGCCATCTCATCTACAACATAAAGTGGGGTTCCATAGCGCTTAGCCAAGGCAACCGCGTCACAACCGCCTATCATCAGGTGTCCCTGGCTGTTAACTTGAGTACGATCATTTCTGTCACGAGCCATCTGCTGCACTCTCCCGTCGGTGCCACTCTCATAAGTGCAAATTAATTGGGTTAACACTAACACATGTGACGCACCTGCGCAAGAGCGCAATCTGTTGCTTCTGCGCTCCTGAACACGGCCTCATGCAGGTAACGCCTGCAAACAAGTCTCCCCAGGGGAGGATAATGCCGACCTGCCTTGAATTTTCTTAGTAGCACACCGCATTGCTGCAGGCAAGGGGGAATGTCAGTTTGGCTCAGAGTTTTGTGTGGAAAGGAATCGTCGAGGGTTTCTATGGGAGACCATGGACGCATCAGGAGCGCCTCGACATGATGGCCTTCATGTCAGAGGTTGGCATGAACGCCTACATGTACGCCCCAAAGGACGACCCCTACCATAGGGAAGATTGGCGCAGTCCGTACCCCTCAAAGAAACTGGAAAGCCTGCGTGAGCTCGCATCTCATGCCAAATCACATGGGGTGTCGTTTGTGTTTGCGGTAAGCCCGGGAATGTCAGTCAGATATTCCGACAAGCGCGATGTAGATGCCTTCATGCAGAAACTGAAAGCCCTGTATGGAGCGGGTGTTAGGGATTTTGCCATCCTCTATGACGACATTCCAAATGTTCTTTCTAACGAGGCAGACCGCAAGGCTTTCCCGGACCTCGCATCTGCGCAGGTTGCCTTTGCAAATTCCGTTCGCGACCGCCTAAGAAAATGGTCTTCTGAAACCACCCTCATGGTTTGTCCCACTCAGTACAACGGCGACTACAACACCGAATATGTTCTGGGAATGGGCGCCGGGCTCCATCAAGACATAGACATCATGTGGACTGGCCCTGACGTCTGCTCCCACGAGCTCAGTTACGAGTATACACTGGCGGTATCCGCAGCATTGATGCGGCCAGTAGTCTATTGGGACAATTACCCTGTGAACGATGCCGGAATGAAAGGTGAACTCCATATAGGTCCATATACTGGCAGAGACCAGAAGCTGCCCGAGGTGTGCAGAGGGCTCTTCCTGAATCCGATGAACCAGGCAGAAGCATCGAAGATCGCCCTGAGCGCAGCAGCATCCTATCTTCGCAATCCCGAAGGATATGATCCGAAGGCAGCATGGGAAGCCTCAGCAGTCAAGGTTCTGGGAGTGGACGCCCTGGAGGCGATCACTCTCTTTGCCGATGCATGCGCCATCAGCCCGTTGCATCCCGCAGAACCTCCGTTGCTCAAGGAGGCTGTCGATCGTGCAGTGGAACGCGCAATGGAGGATTTCAAGGAAGGAGCCGGAATCCTCTCTTCGTACATGCTGAAGATGAAGGCATCGGCAGAGATGTTGCGCACAAACCCGAACGAGAAGTTCGTTGAGGAAGCCCGTCCATGGCTGGAGGAGTACGTCAAGTGGTCTGATATAGGCTTGCATATCGCTGAAACCGTTGAAAAATCCGGAGCCTATCTTGCCTCCACGCCCACAAAAGCTAGGCGCACCGGCTTCTCCTTCCGTATGCTGCCGATCGTCGCGGCAAGATCCAGATTGTCGAGGATGATGTCTGACGCTGTGAACTTCAAGACGCGGGTGTGCGGGGATGTTCTGCTGCAACTCGGCCGTGACTTGATGAGGCAGTTGCAATAATCGGGCGAAACCCGACATAGAGAGCCGGGAACCGCATTGTGCCTCAAGTCCCAATCGTTCAGGCACTGCGCGGTTCCTTTACTGCAAGCAGCAGGATGAAAACGACTACTGCCCCGGCAATCAGCGACAGACGAAACATGGCCGGGAGCCCTGCGACATCCGAGATGTATCCTCCCAGAATGGGCGCGCAGGTCCTGAACGGGGCAAGGAGCATCCAGGAGAACGCGGTGTACATTGGCACATCAGCATGGGTTGGTGCAAACTCGGCAAGCATGAGGTTATGGCTCACCGCTATTCCGCTCATTCCGATGTTGGCGAACACAACTGCCGGATACATCTCCAGCACGCTTTGTGCGCTGAGCGCCAGCGCCGCGCCGCAGGCAAAACAGGTTGCAGTTATCTCCAGGCTCAGCTTGTTCCCTTCCCGATCAGCTATCCTTCCCAGTACAGGCATGGCTATGACGGTGGTCCCTACAGCGAAGGCTGTAATCCTCCCAACATCCCTCGTGCCTGCCCCAAACGCCCTCACCGCATACGTAGAGTAGAACGAAGCTGCCGACATGGCAAATGCCATAACAGCCAAAGCCACAATCGTCCAAACGTAGGCCTTGTCCTCTCGCAGCTCCCGAGATGCAGCAGCAATGAACTGACTGACTGATCTGGGCTCTCCGGCTTCTTCGTCGGGCGGTTCCCGCAGCCACAGAAATGGCACCAATGACGCAACCAGGAGTGCAAAGGCTATGACGAAAAGGCGCACGAAGCTCTGGGGAAACTCCACATTCCCCAGAACGTAGCCTGCAGTCTCAGCGCCGACTATGCCGAGTAACCCGGACAACGCTCCTGCCCATCCAAAGAGTCCTCCACGCATGTCAGGGGGAATGCACTTCGGAAGAATGGAGTAGTAGACTGTCATATTGACCCCCTGGGCAAGGCTGGCAAGGGTCCACGCTCCCAGAAAGAGTTTGACGGCAAGAGACGGTCTCTCAAGTCCCCACATCATCACAACGCCTGCCATAGAGAGGATGAATAGCCTTTCAAGAAGACCCAGTCCAACAAGAGTCCGCTTCCTTGTGGGCCGTCGGCCCAGGTATGGAGCGATGAATATGCCTGGCAACAGAGAGCCAAAGCTCTGCAAGGCAGGCACAAGCCCAATAGCGAGGTTCGACGCTCCCAGATTGGTAAGGAGAAGCGGCATTATCGTGCTCGTGGATATAAGAGAAAACGCCAGCGGATATCCGAAGGCATCTACAAAGAACAGGGCATAGTTGATCCTCATATCCCGGCGATGATGTTGAGACCTGGGAAGAGCCAAAGGGTATTCACCCCCAATAACGCAAACGCACAACTAGTATTGCGGCAACAGGGCAAACATAGCATATAGGGTTCGCGACGATACCGGGCCCTTACAAGGCCCCACGGGTTGCAGCAAAGTGTCTATTTTTTAGTCGTTTCCTAAACCAAAGTGACTAAATTCTAGACCGGGCCGGGCTAAAATTTAGTCCTTTTCACATAACAACCGATGCGGAGGGCCCGTATACATCGGCGTATAGGTATATTATAGTGGAAGTCTCTGTATCGTGTGGCACGCACGGGCATAGATGTATGCACTTGAGGGAATTACACCCATCACGTGCCCTTCGCGGTCTAAATTCTAGACTCCCACCGTCTATTTTTTAGACCGAAACGGATTTCAAATGACTAGAATTTAGACCGATTGAACCGCACAAAGATTGCAAGGTTGTGGCCGGGAACTGAATCATGAATAATCCCAGTCAAAACGGGCTGCACCATCGAACCCCACACCCCACGACATACACCCATCTCCTAGCCTTAGCCGGATCAGCGCCGGGCCCGCAGCCATATGGCGGGCTGATTTCCATTACACGGCCCCAGCCACAATTCAAGTGAGATCCGGACCACCATTCCACCTGGCCGGGCAAGATTAGTAGCGGTGTTCTCGGCAAACCTAGCGCAACTGGCGTAACGTCAAGCGCAGCGCAGCCCTCAACCTAGGGTAATCATGTTCCGACACCAAGAACGGATCCCGGCTTAATCGCCTGCGCACCCCCTTTCTCCAAGCATGGGGGTTTCAATCAGGAGTAGCCATGCGGGTGGCTGTCATGCCACTTCCACGCCGAGGCTATGATATCGCCGAGCTTCGTGTAATTGGGGGACCATCCAAGTTCGCTTGCGGCCCTCTCGGCAGAGGCAACCAGAACAGCAGGATCGCCTGCTCGCCTTCCTTCTCGGGTTGCAGGAATGGGCCTGCCCACTGCCTGTTCTGACTCCCGCACGACCTGAAGCACAGAAAACCCCGTTCCATTGCCAAGATTATATGCAGTAGTTGCTGCGCCGCTTGAGAGGGCATCCATGGCAAGGAGATGCGCGTCGGCAAGGTCGTCTACATGAATGTAGTCGCGAATGCAAGTACCATCTTCCGTCGGATAGTCAGTTCCGAATATGCTCACCTTCTCCCGAAGTCCAATGGCCGTCCTGAGCACTATTGGGATAAGGTGGGTTTCGGGGTCGTGTGCCTCTCCCATCTCCCCTGAACTGTGGGCTCCGGCCGCATTGAAATACCGAAGGGATATGGACCTTATCCCGTGCGCCTGGTCGTAGCCACGGAGCATATGCTCTATTGCGAGCTTCGTCATGCCATATGTGCTCGTCGGAGCTTTAGCATGATCCTCACTGATCAGCGCCGTTGTAGGCTCCCCGTATACAGCAGCGCTCGACGAGAAGACTATCTTGTCGACTCCGCTGTCTACCATTGCATCCAGGAGCTCAACCGCACACCCAACGTTATTTCGCCAGTATTTCGCCGGGTTGCGCATAGACTCCCCAACCAGGCTGGCCGCTGCAAAGTGCATGACAGCATCGATTTCGCGGGAGACAAGCAGCTCGCCCACTCTCTCCCTGTCACCGACATCGCCAACTACAAGCTCTGCGCATCCCCCGCCGGCGGCCGCCTTTCCGGCAACCTCCACCGCCTTCGCATGCCCGGTTGAAAGATTGTCGAGCACAGTCACCAAATGGCCTCTAGAGACCAGGTGCCGCACGACATGGCTCCCTACGTATCCCGCTCCGCCAACTGCAAGAACTCTCAAGGCAAATCCCCCTTCGAAAATGACACAGAGTCCATTTCGACAGGGGGATCATTCTTACCTTCTGCCATCAGGCAATCCATCACGGCGCTCTAAGGGATCCGGCAACTGAGAGCCAAAGCCGGCAGGTTTATCTCATCATGCCGTTGGTTTCCTGGGATTGGGCGTCTTGATTATCAGCACTTCCAGTTTCGAGTTCTCACTGGCGTTGAGGCCGTGAGGAATCTCAGCCGGGCTCACAATGATATCGCCCATTCTAACCCGGGCCGACTCATCCCCTATGTGTACTTCTCCTTCTCCAGCGGACACGTAAAAGAGCACATCAACAGGGGTTTTGTGCATAGGCACTCTTCCTTCAGGCGGGAGGGTAAGCATCACGACTGATACAGGCTCTCTGTCAACGAGGAAACGCACCTCTTCGCCTCTAGGGTTCTTAGATGTCGGGACTTCGCTCGGCCTTATGACTTCAACCATTACTCGACCCTCCAGTCATAGATAATACTCGTCTGCGCACTGGGCGCACTGGGCAGCTCTACTGGCCCAGAATGGCTTCAAGATCCTCATTCACTGTGGATATTGGCATTATGTTGAACTTGTCGCTCAGAATCCCAACTACCTCGGGCGTAAGGAACGAAGGCAATGTGGGACCAAGCCTGATGTTTTTAACACCCAGGTGAAGCAGGGAAAGAAGTATGCAGACCGCTTTCTGCTCATACCATGAGAGTATCATCGAAAGGGGCAGCCCATTGATGTCGGTCTCAAAAGCCTTCGCAAGTTCCTGGGCTATGACTACAGCTGAATATGCGTCATTGCACTGCCCAACATCGAGGAGCCTCGGGATGCCATCAATCTCGCCAAACTCCAGCTTGTTGAAGCGGTACTTGCCGCATGCCAGGGTCAGTATGAGGCAATCTTCCGGCACCTTGCTTGCAAGCTCTGTGTAGTAATTCCGCCCTGTCTTCGCCCCATCACACCCGCCAATCAGGAAGAAGTGGCGAATCTTCCCGCTCTTCACGCCGTCAATCACTTTGCCTGCAACACTCAGCACGGCATTATGACCAAATCCAACAGTTATCCACTGTTCAGCAGCATCCTCAGCAAACCCCGGTTCTGCGAGGGCAGCATCTATTACAGGAGAGAAGTTCCGGTCGTCAATGTGCACAACCCCCGGCCACGCAACCAGCCCTGAAGTGAAGATTCGGTGCTGGTATGATTCCTTCGGCCGCTGTATGCAGTTGGTGGTCATGAGTATGGCCCCTGGAAACTCCTCAAACTCCTTGCGCTGATCCTGCCAGGCGCCGCCGTAGTTGCCCACCAGATGAGGGTACTTCTTGAGCTCCGGATAGCCGTGGGCCGGAAGCATCTCGCCATGGGTATATACGTTTATGCCCTTCCCCTCAGTCTGCTTCAGGATAGCCTCAAGGTCGGGAAAATCATGCCCTGATACGAGTATCGCCTTGCCCTTCACAGGCGTGACGCGTACCCGGGTTGGAACGGGATTGCCGTACGCGCCTGTGTTGGCAGTATCAAGCATTCCCATTACGTCTATGTTCACTTCGCCCACCTTAAGAGCCATGGCAAGGCCTTCATCGGCTGAGATGGACGGACGAGCCAGAAAATCTAAGGCCTCGTGGAAGAATGCGTACACGCTCTCCCGCTCAACCCCGATTATCTGAGCGTGGTCAGCATAAGCCGCCATACCCTTGAGACCGAATAGGATGAGGTCAGCAATTCCCGTCGCGTCTTCCCCTATGGTGTCAACTCGCCGGCGATCAGATGCAGTAACTTCTTCGCCCTGTTTCACCAACCCGTCCAGATCCGGCGCCGGAACCCAAAGCGCTGCAGCGCCCAGCTGCTCAGGAGCTTCAGGCTCTACATCCGTTTCCCGGCATGCTTCCTCATACATAGCCCGCGCCCTGTCTCTGAGGCCGGCTGCCTGCCTGATCAAAACCTCCAGCCTTTCGGGGTCGAAGTTGACGTTTGTGATGGTTGTGAAAAGTGCCTTGATTACGAATACATCGATCTCGTGATCACGCGCCCCGTGCTCTCGAGCGCGGTGTGCGTAGACTGCAATGCCCTTGATTGCATGAATAAGAAGGTCCTGCAAAGCTGCAGTGCGGGTATCTTTGCCGCAGACCCCCATCACAGTACAGCCCGTTCCACTCGCTCTTTGCTCGCACTGATAACAGAACATCCAATTCGCCTCCCTGATAGAAGATTTTCGGGGGTTTATAGAGTCTTGCTGATCCAAAGTGGCACCCGGCCACCCCCCCGCCACATGGATGCCTTACTAGATGACCCTCTCTCCAATTACTGAGCCATCGATTCCGATTTCAACAGCTGTCACAGGAACCGAGGTTCCCGCAATACTCCGTGCCTGGCTAACCAGAACAGCCAACCCGCTGCAACATGCCACATTCATGTAAAGCACTTCCACTGAACTGATATCATGTTTTCGGAAGATTTCGGCCAGTTTTGAAACACAAGAGTCTCTATCCCCAAACTTCGGGCAACACACCAGGAGCTTTCTTCCACCTGCGAGGTGTTGGCCATGGAAGCCTGGGCATGCATATGCAACACAGTCTGCTGAAATAACCAAGTTTGACCCCTGGAGCCATTTTGCATCTGTCGATACAAGCGATACCTTTATGGGCCAGTTGGGCGCAGCAGAATCTCGTCGCACCTTCCGGCCGGATTGGCCTTTATGGCCCACTCCGGTCTCAGATTCAGGCTCGCCAGGCTCGGCACTTTCTATCTCTCGAGCCCCGGCCTTCCTTACAGGTATATTCCAAATAGGGCAAGTCCTTTTCACGTTTGGCGCAACCAGTGTGATGGCGCCGGCCGGGCATTCGCCTATGCATGCGCCAAGCCCATCGCAATGAGCTTCGTTTACCAACCTCGCCACGCCATCTATAACCTCGATCGCTCCCTCAGCACATGCACTGGCACATCTGCCGCATCCAGTGCATGTGCTCTCATCGATGACGATTCTCATTCTTTCGAACTCTGCATTGGGAGTGCCCAACCTCAGCCGCACGCTCCTTTCCTTTTGGCTCATTCTGAAGGGTCATCCTCAGTCCATTTTCGTGCGCAGTTGCTCTGGCGGCTTCCACATCTAGGCGTCATTCACACTGGCTAAAGTGCGTTCGGCAAGATAATCCCTGAACATCCCGGTTGCGCGTTCAGGCAAGTCGCCAAGCAAGCATTCTTCGAACGGACATTGCTTGCCGTTTGAGTAGACTACGCACCTGGGCA
>Ga0172382_10010854_pt1 | contig 12134 bp, 11 predicted proteins | sample Leawel138RmetaG_FD_122245 | JGI IMG/M metagenome (GOLD analysis project Ga0172382, IMG submission 122245) | Leachate microbial communities from a municipal landfill in Southern Ontario, Canada - Leachate well 138R metaG | ecosystem: Engineered > Solid waste > Landfill > Unclassified | place...
CGATAACGCCGCCGCCATGCGCTACACCGAAGCGCGGATGACCGAGGTGGCCGTCGAGCTTCTGGTCGGCATCACCGAGGACGCCGTCGATTTCCGCCCCACCTACAACGAGGAGGACGAGGAGCCGGTCGTCCTGCCCGGCGCCTTCCCGAACCTGCTCGCCAACGGCTCTTCGGGCATAGCGGTCGGCATGGCGACCTCGATCCCGCCGCACAACATCGCCGAGCTGTGCCGCGCCGCGCTTCATCTGATCGACTTCCCCGACGCGGAGGTCGAGGACCTGATGAGCCGCGAGCCGGCCGAGGACCCCGACGAGAACAAGGTGCGTGGACCGGACTTCCCGACCGGCGGCGTCATCGTCGATTCCTTCGACACCATTCTCGAAGCCTACAGGACCGGGCGCGGCTCGTTCCGCACCCGCTCGAAATGGCGCACCGAGGATCAGGGCCGCGGCACCTGGCAGATCGTCGTCAGCGAAATCCCCTCCGGCGTGCAGAAGTCGCGGCTGGTCGAGAAGATCGCCGAGCTGCTGATGGCGCGCCGCCTGCCACTGCTCGAGGACGTGCGCGACGAGTCGGCCGAGGACATCCGCCTCGTGCTGGTGCCCAAGAGCCGCACCGTCGACCCGGCAATCCTGATGGAGTCGCTGTTCAAGCTGACCGAGCTGGAGGCCCGCTTTCCGCTCAACATGAACGAGCTGTCGCATGGCAAGGTGCCCGGCGTCCTGTCGCTGAAGGAGGTGCTTCAGCAATGGCTGGAGCACCGCAAGGAAGTGCTGGTGCGCCGCTCGCGCCACCGCCTCGGCGAGATCGACCGGCGGCTGGAAATCCTCGGCGGCTATCTCGTCGCATACCTCAATATCGACGAGGTCATCCGCATCATCCGCGAGGAGGACGAGCCCAAGCCGGTGATGATGGCGCGCTGGGACCTGACCGACCTTCAGGCCGAGTCGATCCTCAACATGCGCCTGCGCGCGCTGCGCAAGCTGGAGGAGTTCGAGATCCGCAAGGAGTTCGACGCGCTCTCGGCCGAGAAGGCGCAGATCGAGGCGCTGCTCGCCTCCGAGGCGAAACAGTGGAAGACGATCCGCTGGGAGGTCGAGAAGCTGCGCGACCGCTTCGGCTCGCACACCGAGCTCGGCCGCCGCCGCACCCAGTTCGCCGACGCGCCCGAGCATGACGAGGAGCACATCGCGCAGGCGATGATCGAGCGCGAGCCGGTGACGGTCGTGGTCTCGGAAAAGGGCTGGCTCAGGGCGATGAAGGGGCATCTCGCGGATTTCTCGGCGCTGTCCTTCAAGGAGGGCGACGCCCTGAAGCTGGCTTTCCACGCCCAGACCACCGACAAGATCCTCGTCTTCACGACGGGCGGAAAATTCTACACCATCGGCGCCGACCGCCTGCCGGGCGGGCGCGGCCATGGCGAGCCGATCCGCATCATCGTCGACATGGAGAACGATCAGGCCATCGTCACCGCCTTCGTCCACGATCCCGCGCGCAAGCTGCTGCTGGCCTCCCATCTCGGCAACGGCTTCGTCGTGCCGGAGACCGAGGTGGTCGCCAACACCCGCAAGGGCAAGCAGGCGATGAACGTCAAGGCCCCCGACGAGGCCAAGCTGTGCGTGCCGGTCGCGGGCGACCATGTCGCCATCGTCGGCGAGAACCGCAAGCTCCTCGTCTTCCCGCTGGCTGAGGTGCCGGAAATGGCGCGTGGCAAGGGCGTGCGGCTGCAAAAATACAAGGATGGCGGCGTTTCCGACATCAAGACCTTCGCCCTTGCCGAGGGGCTTTCATGGCACGACTCCGCCGACCGCACCTTCACCCGCTCGAAGGAAGAGCTCTCCGAATGGATCGGTGCCCGCGCCTCTGCCGGCCGCATGGTGCCCAAGGGCTTTCCGAGGACGGGAAGGTTCGGATAGCGGAGCAGCCCTCAGCGTCGGCGCCGCCCCTCATCCGCCCTTCGGGCACCTTCTCCCCGTGAACGGGGAGAAGGGGAGGCGGCGACATTGCGGCAGGTCCGCCTCTCCCCGCTTGCGGGGAGAGGATGCCGGCAGGCAGGTGAGGGGCAGCGCCGACCCATCAGACTGAAAAGCAGAACACCGAAAAGTGCTTGCGACCGCGCGCTTTTCGCCGCCGCCTTGCCTTGCTTTTCCTGCTAGGATGGCGGCGCCCGTCCGCACAGGAGCATTCGCCATGGCCGCCTATCGCGTTCCCCCGGTGCCGCAGTCCGATATCACGCCGGAATCCGCCTGGCTCAACCGCCGCGCGCTGATCGCCGGCGCGGCGGCCGCGCTGTGGGCCGGGCCGGCGGTCGCGACGCCGCTTGCCGTGAAGCCCGGTCCCTTCGGCACGACGGAGCCGCCGACGCCGCAGAAGGACGTGACCAGCTACAACAATTTCTACGAGTTCGGCGCCGGCAAGTCCGATCCGTCGCGCTATGGCGGCGGGTTCAAGCCCGAGCCGTGGACGCTGCAAGTCGACGGGCTGGTGGCGAAGCCGCGCAGCTTCGGCCTCGACGAGTTGCGCGCCATGCCGCTGGAGGAGCGCGTCTATCGCATGCGCTGCGTCGAGGCGTGGTCGATGGTCATTCCCTGGATCGGCTTTCCGCTGGCCGCGTTGCTCGATGCGGTCGAGCCGCTCGGCAGCGCGAAATACGTCGCCTTCGAGACCGTGGTGCGGCCGGACGAGATGCCGGGCCAGAAGGGCCTGTTCCAGCCGCTGCCGTGGCCCTATGTCGAGGGCCTGCGGCTCGACGAGGCCCGCCATCCGCTGACGATCCTCGCCCTCGGCATCTACGGCCGCACCCTGCCCAACCAGAACGGCGCGCCGGTCCGGCTCGTCGTGCCGTGGAAATACGGCTTCAAGGGCATCAAGTCGATCGTGCGCATCTCGCTCACCGAGGAGGAGCCGGTGACGAGCTGGAAGCGCATGGCCCCGCACGAATACGGCTTCTATGCCAATGTGAACCCGGTCGTCGATCATCCGCGCTGGAGCCAGGCGCAGGAAATCCGCATCGGCGAGGGCGGCTTCTTCAGCCCCGCCCGGCGCGAGACGCTGCCCTTCAACGGCTATGGCGAGCAGGTCGCCGGGCTTTATGCCGGCATGGACCTCGCGGCGAACTATTGACGATGGCGCAGCGTCGGCGTGCCCTCGCCATCTGGGCGCTCTATGCCGCCGGCTTCGTGCCGGCCGTGGTCTGGTTCTGGCTCGGCGCGACCGGGCGCATACCCGGCAACGCGATCAAGGAGTTCGAGCATGTGCTCGGCATCTGGGCGCTGCGCTTCCTTCTTGCCACGCTCATGGTGACGCCGCTGCGCGACCTCGCCGGCGTGAACCTGATGCGCTATCGCCGCGCGCTCGGCCTCCTCGCCTTCTGGTACGCGCTGATGCACTTTTCCACCTATATGGTGCTGGACAAGGGCCTCGACCTCGCTTCCATCCTCGCCGACATCGCGAAACGGCCCTTCATCACCATCGGCATGGCCTGTCTCGCGCTGCTCGTGCCGCTGGCGCTCACCTCCAACGCCTTTTCCATCCGCCGGCTCGGGTCGCGCTGGCAGAGCCTGCACAGGCTGGTCTATGTCGTCGTGCCGGCTGCGGCGGTGCATTACGCCATGTCGGTCAAGGTGGTGACGGCCGAGCCTTTCCTCTATCTCGCGCTCGCGGCGCTGCTCGTGCTCTACCGCCCGTTTCGCCGCCGCATCGTGCAATGGAAAAGGCCGGCCGTCGCAAAACTAGGCTGACAGGGGCGGCTGTTGGCGCTATCGTGAAGAATACGGCCGGAGGCGGCCGGCAGCCCGCGCCCCGAAAGGGGCATGGCGAATGCCTCCACCATACCTTGCTCACCGTTTCGACCGTTAGGGCGAAGGCGTTGGCAACGCGGGCGTCAGCGAAGACTTCGCCGTGACGAAGGAAACGGATATGCGCGACCACCGCGATGCGAAGGCCATGGCCAGGGCCATGCGCGAAGCCCTTGCCGAACGCAAGCTGACCGTCACCCACAGCGAGGCGCTGGAAATCGTCGCCCGCCAGTTCGGGCTGGACAACTGGAACATTCTCTCGGCGCAGATCGAGCGCGAGCGGGCATCCGCCGGTCCCGGCACTATTGCCTTCGAGCAGGCCGTGCCGATTGTGCGCATCTTCGATGTCGCCAAGGCGCACGAGTTCTACCTCGGCTTCCTCGGCTTTTCCGTCGATTGGGAGCACCGCTACGGCGACAACTTCCCGCTCTACACGCAGGTTTCCCGCGCCGGCTTGCGGCTGCACCTCTCCGAGCATGCCGGCGACGCCACCCCGGGCGGCAATATGTGCGTCTACATGACCGGCATCCACGCCTTCCATGCCGAGCTTATCGCGAAGAACTATCGCTATATGAGACCCGGCCTCGAGGACGAGGGGACGCGGCTGGAAGTCACGGTCATCGACCCGTTCAACAACCGCATCCGCTTCATGGAGCTGAAGCGATAGCTGCAATTTGAATCGTTTTCTTGGCCGTTCCGAAATTGCCGCCGTCGTAACGTAGCGTCGGGGCAATCATCGGCGGGGGCCGGTATGAAAACGGCGGGTATCGCGGCGGCGCGGCCGCGTGAAAAGGGCAGGGCAGGCGGGCATGTGGCGCTTGCCAGGGCTCTGGCCGCGCTTGCCGGAGCGGCGCTCCTGCTGCTGGCGCTGGCTGCCGCCGCGCGGCTGCCATGGGCGGAGCTGCGCCTTCATCTCGACGCCCGCTCATGGCCGGTCGCCGCCGCCACCATCCGCTCCGTCTCGCTTTCCGAGCGCGGCATGGAGGGCGAACTGGTGCTCGCCGTCGCCTATGACTATGAGCTCGATGGCGTCCTGCATCACGGGCATATGGCGAGCTTCCGCGACATTGCCGCGCCGCATGACCGCCGCCTGCCCAGGCTCTACGGCCGGCTCAACTTCGCGCTGGTCACCGGCCGCGCCGTGCCGGTCTTCCACGATCCGCGCTCGCCGGGGCGGGCCGTCCTCGATCGCGGCTTCGAGCCGGGCGTGATGGCGGGCGACGGTCTTCTGGCCGCGCTCGGCGGCATGGTCGGCCTGTGGCTGGTTCTGGCGCCGCTGCGCCGCCGCGGCGTCTATTCGGCGCAGTAGCGTTCCCAGCCCTTGGGGCCGAGATGCTCCTGCGGCTCGAAGCGCACCTTGTAGGCCATCTTGCGCGAGCCGCTGACCCAGTAGCCGAGATAGACGTAAGGCAAGCCGGCGGCGCGGGCGCGGGCGATGTGGTCGAGGATCATGAAGGTGCCGAGCGATCGGTGCTCCAGCGACGGCTCGTAGAAGGAATAGACCATCGACAGCCCGTCGGCCATCCAGTCGGTCAGCGCGACGGCGATCAGCTCGCCCTCGCCGCGGCCGGTGATGAAGCTGTCCGGCCCGCGCCGGCGATATTCGACGATACGGGTATCGACATGGCTGTCCTCGACCATCATCGCATAATCGAGCACGGTCATGTCGGCCATGCCGCCGTCGCGGTGGCGTGCGTCGAGATAGGTGCGGAACAGCGAATATTGCTCGGAGGAAGGCTCGGCGTCATGGATCGCGCCGATCAGGTCGTCGTTGCGCGCGGCCGCGCGGCGCATGCTGCGCGTCGGCTCGAACTCGTCGACGAGGATGCGCACCGAGACGCAGGCGCGGCAGGTCTCGCAGGCCGGCCGGTAGGCGATGTTCTGCGAGCGGCGGAAGCCGCCCTGCGTCAGCAGGTCGTTCAGCTCGGGCGCGCGGTCGCCGACGAGGTGCGTGAACACCTTGCGCTCGAATTCGCCCTGCTTGTAGGGGCAGGGCGAGGGCGCGGTCAGGAAGAACTGCGGCGCATGGGGTGGATGCTGGTGCTTCATGGTCCGTGACTGCCGTTCGCTTCCATAGGCATGTCACGCCGGCGCGAAAGGTCAACCGTAAAAATTTGAATGCCGCCCCGGCTCACCTTTCCGGCTCATCGGTCCGCGCGGGTGACGACGGTGCCGAGCAGCAGGTCGTGGACCGTGCGCTTGCGCTCGAGGAACAGGGCCGCGAGTAGGATCAGCGGGGTCAAAAGCACGTTACCGGCCCAGAACAGCACGGTGTGGACCACCGCGACCAGCCCGTCGATCGGCCGGCCGTCGAGCCGCTCCAGCCGGACGCCCATCATGCGCATGCCCACCGTCGCCTGGTTGGCGCCGCCCAGCGTGTTCCAGACATAGATCAGCGCCACCGCCGGGAACAGTATCGAAAACAGCGCCCAGCCGAGGCCGAGCGTGACGATGCCGAGCACGAAGACGAGGATGGCGAAGGGAAGCGTCAGCAGCGCGACGAGCATGTAGTCGATGACGAACGCCATCATCCGGCGCGATAGCACGCCTTCATAGACCCGGACGTCGTCGAGCCGGGCGGGGATGATCTCGCCGTCGAGGATGCGCGTGGTCATTGTGTCTCTCGTCTCCTGAAGCGGAAGGGATGGCCCTTTACGCCACAGGAGATGGTGTTTTCCGCCGCGATTTCAATGTCCGACTTCCGACCGGGCGTCTCAGCCCTTGAGGATCTCGGCGACGCGCGGCGCGAAATAGGTGAAGATGCCGTCGCAGCCGGCGCGCTTGAAGGCGATGAGGCTTTCCAGCATCGCCGCCTCGCCGTCGATCGAGCCGCGGGCGGCGGCCGCCTCGATCATCGCGTATTCGCCCGACACCTGGTAGGCGAAGGTCGGCATGGCGAATTCGTCGCGGGCGCGGCGGATGATGTCGAGATAGGGCAGGCCGGGCTTGACCATGATCATGTCCGCGCCTTCCTCGATGTCCTGCTCGATCTCGCGCATCGCCTCGTCGCTGTTGGCGTGGTCGAGATAGTAGGTCTTCTTGTCGCCCTTCAAGAGTCCGCCGGTGCCGATCGCCTCGCGATACGGCCCGTAGAAGGCGGAGGCGAACTTGGTCGCGTAGGACATGATCGCCACGTCCTGGAAGCCGGCGGCGTCGAGCGCGTCGCGGATGGCGCCGATGCGGCCGTCCATCATGTCGGACGGGGCGATGACGTCGGCCCCGGCCGCCGCCTGGAGCACCGCGCCGGCCGCGACCGTCTCCACCGTCTCGTCGTTCACGATGATGCCGTCGGTCAGGATGCCGTCATGGCCGTGGTCGGTGAACGGGTCGAGCGCGGCGTCGGTGATGATGCCGATCTCCGGCACCGCCGCCTTGATCGCGCGCGTGCCGCGATTGATCAGATTGTCGGGGTTGAGGATTTCGGACCCCGTTCGGTTGCGCAGCGCCATATCGACATTGGGGAAGGTGGCGAGCGCCGGGATGCCGAGCCCTGCTGCGCGCTCGGCCTCCTTCGCCGCCAGATCGACCGAAAGCCGGAATACGCCCGGCATGGCCGGGATTTCCTCGCGCCGGTTCTCGCCCTCGATCAGGAAGATTGGCCAGATCAGGTCGTCGACGGTGAGCGTGTTCTCGCGCACCAGCCGCCGCGACCAGCCGGCCTTGCGCATCCGACGCAGGCGGTGCGAGGCCGTGATCTCGTCGACGCTGCGTTGCAGCGCGCTTGGAGCAGGGGTGTGTCTGTTCATGGCGTCTCTCCGGTCGGCCAGCTTCTATCACGAGCGGGCGCGCCGCTCCAACCCCGATAGCAGGTCCGGCTTGGCGCGGACCCTCGCTTGCCCCTATGTTGGCCCACCGCAAGGGGACGAATCGCACGAACCGGGGAACGCCTGCCCTTCATGTATCGCAGCATCGACAGCACGGGCATTCATCTCACGACGCTCGAAGTGTCGTGGCGCTGGTTCCACCGCGCGGTGGCGGCGTTCGGCATGCTGTGCGGCCTTTACTACTGGACGCGGCTGATCGGCATCAATGACGGCGCCGCCTGGCGCTTCGACCTGATGCCGCTTCACTGGCAGGTTGCGTCCGTGTCGCTGGCGGTGCTGTTTCCCTTCGCCGCGAGCGGGCTGTGGATGATCTCGTCCTGGGGCGCGGTGATCTGGTTCCTGTGCGCGGTCATCGAGGTGACGATGCATGCCGGCTTCCCCGAGCTTTATGGGGCGCGGCCGGTTCTGGTAGCCCTGCACGTCGCCATCGCGGTCGCCTATTGCGGCTTCCGCCTTGCCTTCTTCCTGCGCCGGCGCCGGCAGGCCGATTAACCGATTTTTCAGCGTGACGCGAGGTTGGGCCTCGGTAAGCCGTTGTTAAGCCTGCGGTTTAAGTCGAATTTTATGGGCTTTCGATAGGGTCGGGCCAAGGTGAGAGAAAACAAGATCACCGGGCGTTAAACGAGAGGCAAGACCCATGACGACTTCGCGACCGGCGGCGGCGAAGCCCGCCACACACATCGAGGACGATCGCAAGGATGCGATCCGTTCGCTCTATCTGGAATCCCTCCAGCTCGTCGAGCGGCTGCACCGCCGCCTGCTCGACGTCATCAAGGACGAGTTCGACCGCAACGGCCGTTCTGACATCAACGCGATCCAGGCATTGCTGCTGTTCAACATCGGCTCGGCCGAGCTGACCGCCGGCGAACTGCGCTCGCGCGGCTACTATCTCGGCTCCAACGTGTCCTACAATCTGAAGAAGCTGGTTGATCTCGGCTTCATCAACCACCAGCGCTCGCGCGTCGATCGCCGCTCGGTGCGCGTCAGCCTGACGCCGAAGGGCAGGGAGGTGGCCGAGGTGGTCGGCAAGCTCTACGACCGCCATATCGGCTCGATCGAGCAGGTCGGCGGCATCAGCTCGGACGAATTCCAGATGATGAACCGCGCTCTCCAGCGCCTCGACCGCTTCTGGAACGACACCATCGCCTACCGCATGTAGCCCCTCGGCGGGCGCTCGCGCCCGGCAGGGAAAACCGGCCCGGTTCGCCGCAGGAGGACGATCCTCCTGCGGGCGATCCGCGTTGCGCGCCACGATGCTGCCATATTGGAGTGGGACCGGCAAAGTGCCGGCTTTCTTTGCGCACGAGCGCGCGTTGGGCGAATGTTAACGTTAAGCCCGTCATAACGTGGATCGGGATCGGCACACTCCCGCCACGCAATCGCGGACGAAACAGGAATCGGACTCAAGGCATGAAGACTTCTCGTCGCATCTTCCTTTCCGGCGCCGGCGCGCTCGCCGCCACGGCGCTGTCGCGGACGGCTTACGCGCAGAACGCCATCGACGAGATCCTGTCATCGACACAGCGCGGCGGCTGGGACGACCAGTTCGACGCCCGCGCCTCGGCCCAGTCGGGCCGCGTCGTCTCGACCGCGCCGATCTTCAGCCCCGAGACGGTGGCGCATATCGAACGCACGCTCGGCCAGTACAACGACATCGTCGCGCGCGGCGGCTGGCCGATGGTGCCGGCGACCAAGGCGCTCCGGCTCGGCGTGTCCGACCGCGACGTCGAGGTGATGCGCACGCGGCTGATGCTGTCGGGCGACCTTTCCGAGCGCGCCGGCATCTCGCCCGCCTTCGATACCTATGTCGATGCGGCGCTGAAGCGGTTCCAGACCCGCCACGGCATGCCCGCCGACGGCGTCGCCGGCAAGTACACCTATGCGGCGATGAATGTCAGCGCCCAGGTGCGCCTCGGCCAGCTCGAGACCAATCTGGTGCGCCTGCGCTCGATGTCGGGCTTCCTCGGCGACCGTTACGTCATGGTCAACATCCCCGCCGCCCAGATCGAGGCGGTGGAGCAGGGCCGCGTCGTCTCGCGCCACACGGCCATCGTCGGCAAGATCGACCGCCAGACGCCGATCCTGAATTCCAAGATCCACGAGATCAACGTCAATCCCTACTGGAACGCGCCCGAGTCGATCGTGCGCCGCGACATCATCCCGCTGATGCGCAAGAACCCGAACTATCTGGCCGAGAACAACATCCGCATCTTCGGCCCGAACGGCGAGGTCGATCCGATGACCATCGACTGGTCGACCGAGGAGGCGGCCAAGCTGCGCTTCCGGCAGGACCCCGGCCGCATCAACGCCATGGCGACGATCAAGATCAACTTCCACAACCCGCATGCCGTCTACATGCACGACACGCCGCAGCAGAGCCTGTTCAACAACCTGATGCGCTTCGATTCGTCGGGCTGCGTGCGCGTGCAGAACGTGCGCGACCTGGTCGCCTGGATCCTGCGCGACACGCCGGGCTGGGACCGCCGCCGGCTGGAGCAGAGCATCCAGAGCGAATCCGACCTGAAGATCGCGGTCGCCAACCCGGTTCCGGTCTATTTCACCTACATCTCCGCCTGGGCCACCGGCGACGGCGTCGCCCATTTCCGTGACGACATCTACGGCCGCGACGGGGTGGACGAGCTCCAGCTCTCCACGCTCTGAACCCGCGCGCAACGCCGGACCGGAAGGCCGCCCCCGAGGCGGCCTTTTTCTTTTGCCGCGGTCGGCGGGCCGGGCAGGGGGAGGAGGGGATGAAATTTCCCGTCCGGGCGTGGAAGGGCGCGGGCAAGTGTGTTATGGGCCGGCAACCCTTTCCACCTCCCGTGCCACCGAAGGACCGATGCCATGGACACAAGCGCGACGGCCGCCGTTCCCGCTTTCTTTTCCCAGCCGCTCGAGGAGCGCGATCCCGAGATCTTCGACGCCGTGCGCAAGGAACTCGGCCGCCAGCGCGACGAGATCGAGCTGATCGCCTCGGAGAACATCGTCAGCCGGGCCGTGCTCGAGGCGCAGGGCACGGTGCTGACCAACAAATATGCCGAAGGCTATCCCGGCAAGCGCTATTACGGCGGCTGCCAGTATGTCGATATCGTCGAGGAGCTGGCGATCGAGCGCGCCAAGGAGCTGTTCGGCGCCGCCTTCGCCAACGTCCAGCCCAATTCCGGCAGCCAGATGAACCAGGCCGTGTTTCTGGCCCTGCTCCAGCCGGGCGATACGTTCATGGGCCTCGACCTGAACTCCGGTGGCCATCTGACCCACGGCTCGCCCGTCAACATGAGCGGCAAGTGGTTCAACGTCGTCTCCTACGGCGTGCGCCGCGACGACCACCTGCTCGACATGGACGAGATCGAGAAAAAGGCCCACGAGACCAAGCCCAAGCTGATCCTCGCCGGCGGCACCGCCTATTCGCGCGTCTGGGACTGGAAGCGGTTCCGCGAGATCGCCGATTCGGTCGGCGCCTATCTGATGGTCGACATGGCCCACATCGCCGGTCTTGTCGCCGGCGGTGTCCATCCCTCTCCGGTCCCGCACGCCCATGTCGTCACCACGACGACGCACAAGTCGCTGCGCGGCCCGCGCGGCGGCATGATCCTGACCAATGACGAGGCCATCGCCAAGAAGATCAACTCGGCCGTGTTCCCCGGCCTTCAGGGCGGCCCGCTGATGCATGTCATCGCCGCCAAGGCGGTGGCGCTGCGCGAGGCGCTCCAGCCCGAGTTCAAGACCTATGCGGCCAATGTCGTGGACAATGCCCGCACGCTGGCGAAGAGCCTTCAGGAGACCGGCCTCGACATCGTCTCCGGCGGCACCGACAACCACTTGATGCTGGTTGACCTCAGGCCCAAGAACGCGACAGGCAAGCGGGCGGAAGCGGCGCTCGGGCGCGCTCACATCACCTGCAACAAGAACGGCATCCCCTTCGATCCCGAAAAGCCCTTCGTCACCTCGGGCGTGCGCCTCGGCACCCCGGCGGGCACCACGCGCGGCTTCGGCGGGCAAGAGTTCGCCGAGATCGGCAAGCTGATCGCCGAGGTGCTCGACGGGCTGAAGGTGGCGAATTCGGACGAGGGCAACGCCGCGGTCGAGGCCGCCGTGCGCGACCGGGTCGCCGCGCTCTGCGGCCGCTTCCCGCTCTACCCCTATCTCGGCTGATGGGCTAAGCATCCGGCGAAGGTCCATTCGCCGGAGGGGGTAAAGATGCGCTGTCCGTTCTGTCAGTCCGAAGACACGCAGGTCAAGGATTCGCGCCCCGCCGAGGACGGGGCGGCGATCCGCCGCCGCCGCGTCTGCCCCGATTGCGGCGGCCGCTTCACCACTTTCGAGCGGGTGCAGCTTCGCGACCTCGTCGTCGTCAAGCGCTCCGGCCGCAAGGTGCCGTTCGACCGCGACAAGCTGTTGCGCTCGATGGAGATCGCGGTCCGCAAGCGCAATGTCGATCCCGACCGCATCGAGCGCGCCGCGAGCGGCATCGCCCGCCAGCTCGAAAGCTCGGGCGAGACCGAGGTGATGTC
>Ga0172382_10010855_pt1 | contig 12133 bp, 10 predicted proteins | sample Leawel138RmetaG_FD_122245 | JGI IMG/M metagenome (GOLD analysis project Ga0172382, IMG submission 122245) | Leachate microbial communities from a municipal landfill in Southern Ontario, Canada - Leachate well 138R metaG | ecosystem: Engineered > Solid waste > Landfill > Unclassified | place...
GAAGATACGCATCAAAGGATCTTCAAGCGACAGATAGAAGCGGGAAGAGCCCGGGTCGCCCTGGCGGCCCGCACGCCCCCGCAACTGATTGTCGATGCGCCGGGATTCATGACGCTCAGTGCCGATGATGCGCAAGCCGCCGGCTTTCTTCACGGCGTCGTTGGCTGGCGCCCATTCAGCCCGGATACGCTCGATACGCCCTTGCTTTTCTTCTTCGGAAATCGAATCGTCCTGCTGCACCAGAGCGATCATCTTTTCCACGCTTCCACCCAGAACGATGTCGGTGCCGCGGCCGGCCATGTTGGTCGCAATGGTGATATGGCCCGGCTTTCCGGCTTCCGCGACGATCTCGGCTTCGCGGGCGTGCTGCTTGGCATTGAGCACTTCATGCGGCAGACCATGCTGTTTCAGCAAGGCCGAAAGGCGCTCGGAATTCTCGATGCTGGTGGTGCCCACCAGCACAGGCTGACCGCGCTCATGGCAATCACGCATGTCTTCGAGGATGGCGTTGTATTTCTCGTTGTCGGTCTTGTAGACCTGATCGTTCTGGTCGACGCGGATCATGGGCCGATTGGTCGGCACCAGCACAGTCTCCAGACTGTAGATCTGCTGGAACTCATAGGCTTCGGTATCGGCCGTACCCGTCATGCCCGCCAGCTTCTCGTACATGCGGAAATAATTCTGGAAGGTAATGGAGGCCAGCGTCTGGTTCTCGTGCTGGATCTGTACGCCTTCCTTGGCCTCGACCGCCTGGTGCAGGCCGTCGGACCAGCGCCGGCCGGCCATGAGGCGGCCTGTGAATTCGTCGACAATGACGACTTCCCCGTTCTGCACCACGTACTGCTGATCGCGGAAGAACAGATTATGAGCGCGCAGGGCCACCATCAAGTGATGCACCAGCGTGATGTTGCGCGGGTCGTAAAGCGACTCGCCCTCGGGCAACAACCCATGCTGGGCAAGCAGTTGCTCGGCCTTGATGTGGCCCGCTTCCGAAATATGGATCTGCTGACCCTTCTCGTCCACCCAGAAATCGCCTTCGGGCTCAGGCTCCTGCGGCTTGGGCTCGCTTGCCATCCGCTCCAGCAAGGGCGCAATGCCATTCATCCGCTGATAGAGGGCGGTATTGTCTTCAGCCTGTCCGGAAATGATCAGCGGCGTGCGCGCCTCGTCGATGAGGATGGAGTCCACCTCGTCGACGATCGCATAGACCAGCGGACGCTGGCGACGGTCCTCGGCGCGGTACTCCATGTTGTCGCGCAGATAGTCGAAACCGAACTCATTGTTCGTGCCATAGGTGATGTCCGCGCGATAGGCAGCGATCTTTTCTTCGTTCTCTTGCTGCGGCACCACCACGCCGACCGACATGCTCAGGAAGTTGTACAGGCGGCCCATCCAATCGGCGTCGCGGCGCGCCAGGTAATCGTTGACGGTGACCACGTGCACGCCTTTGCCGGGCAGCGCATTCAGGTAGACGGCCAGGGTCGCCGTGAGCGTCTTGCCTTCACCGGTGCGCATTTCAGCGATCTGGCCGTTGTGCAGGGCGATGCCGCCTACCATCTGCACATCGAAATGCCTCATGCCGAAGACGCGTTGACTGGCTTCACGCACCACTGCGAAGGCTTCCGGCAGCAAGGCATCGAGCTTCTCGCCCTGCTCCAGCCGCTGGCGGAACTCTGCCGTCTTGCCCTGGAGCTGTTCGTCGCTCAACGCCGCAAGCTGCGGCTCCAGGGCGTTGATTTGCGTGACCTGACGACGATACTGCTTGAGTATGCGATCGTTACGACTGCCGAAAAGCGTTTTTAACAGAGAGACCATTCTTGTGTCGTCGCTCGCCCAAGCGGATGGAGGCCGCCGGGACATGTGGATTAAGTTGACGGAGAAGACCGTGAGAAACGGTACAGTTTAACGCAGCTCTCGTCGTTAGCCGAGAATGCGGACAACACCCCGACCGGCCGAGCCCGGGCGCCGAAGTCGAACAGGCGAGAGCCAAACGGCACACCGGGCCCTGTCAACGCTGAAAGGCCCTAGCCCCCCTCCTCGCCGGCCGGCACGCTGGCAAGCTCATCTGCCGGAGGCTGACTATCATCGAGAAACAGGGTGGGATCCAAGGGATGGCCTGCGATACGAACCTCGAAATGCAAGTGCGCGCCGGTACTCTGGCCGGTAGAGCCGACACGCGCAACCTGCTGCCCTTTGCTCACCAACTCGCCGAGCTTCACCGAAATGGACGATGCGTGCGCATAGCGGGTGACCAGGCCATTGCCATGATTGATCTCGACCATCTTTCCGTAGCCTGGCACGTAGCGCGCTTCGGTGACGACACCGCCGGACGCCGCATGAATGGGCGTGCCGCGCGGAGCCGCAAAGTCCAGCCCTTCGTGCATGGCATGGCGCCCAGTAATTGGATGGCGCCTCCAGCCGTATGAAGACGACAGATACGGGTGATCGACCGGCTTGAGCGACGGCAGCGCTTCCTTCACGCCAGCCCTGCGGGTAAGGACGGCGTCCAGCAGGCCCAAGCGTTCCTTGCCCGCCGCCAGTTCACGTTCCAGCACGTCCAGCTCGCGCCCGAGCGATTCTGCCGTCCACGCTTCCAGCAGGCCACGCCCTGTGCCGGCCTCTGCATCGAGCAGCGCCTGCTCCAGCCCGGCATGAACTTCGGGATCGGTATAGGATACCCCCGCCGCATCAGCGACACGTCGACTCACGCCTTCCATGGCGATCAACTCGGCCTTGAGTTCGCCCACTTTGCCGGCAAGCAGACCGATGTTCTCGCGAATGTAGTCGGCGTCACGCTGCGATTCTGCAGCCAGTAAAAGAGGTTGTTCCCGCGCCGCCTCGAGCCCGGTGTGCAGTTGCGACTGCATCCAGGCTCCTGCCACCGCTGAAACTGCCATGGCCACGCCCGCGCCAATGGAGAGCAGGGCCAGCCGCAAGGCTTTGGCAGTAGAATGAGATGAATTGCTACCCATGTCTGGTCTTTCCGGTTTGAATACTTCCAACACACGCGTCCGCCGGACGCGCACAACACGATCGAACCAGTCGAACCGGCCGGCTGCGCCGGCGTTGAAATGGCTCGTGCTGGATGAAACAGGCGCAAGCATGGTGGCTACGGCCCAGAACCTGATGCAGGCGGAACACGTCATCCGCAAGGCGCTGCCGCCCGTTCTGGCGCACACCTGCCGCGTGGCCAACATAGACAGACAATGCATGACGCTGGCAGTTCCCGCAGCCGCCCATGCCACACGCCTGCGCCAGCTTACGCCCACCTTGCTGCGCACACTGACGGACCACGGCTGGAACCTTAACCAGATCGAAATCCGGGTTCAAGCCAGTCTGGCAGCCTTTGCCTGGAAACCTCCGCCTCGGGAAATACGCCCCCTCGACCGCCGCGCGCTGGACTGCTTCCAGGAACTACGGCAGAACGTCGCCCCAGGCCCATTGGCAGACGCCATCGAGCGCCTGCTGACGCATCACGACGCAGGAAAACGCTAGTGTGGTGCTGGAAGGCACTGACTCACCGAACAGGACACCAGGTCAGGATCGGCAAGAAGCCCCTGAACAACGCCTGGACTGCAGGCCATTGCCTGGCATCCGGCTGTTCAGCCCGGAATAGGGCTAGGCGAATTTCCACTCGTAATCGAAGGCCTTGGGCGCTTCGGACGATTCGTAGCTGACAATTTCCCAGGCATCCTGCTGCGCAAGCAGGGCACGGGCGAGCTGATTGTTCAGACCATGGCCCGATTTGCAGGCCACATAATGCGCCACGAGCGGCCGACCGATGAGATACAGGTCGCCGATGGCATCGAGAATCTTGTGCTTGACGAATTCATCATCGAAGCGCAAGCCGTCGGAATTCAGGACGCGGTATTCGTCCATCACGATGGCGTTGTCCAGACTGCCGCCGCGTGCCAGGCCAACTGAACGCAAGGCTTCGACCTCGCTGGCGAACCCGAAGGTACGGGCGCGGGCGATGGTCTTGACGTAGGAGTCCTTCTCGAAATCGACTTTTGCGAAATTCGCCGTGGAATCAATGGCCGGATGCTTGAAATCGATGGAGAACGACAACGCAAAACCGTTGTAAGGTTCGAGGCGCGCCCACTTGGCGTCCTTGCCCTCGCCTTCGCTCACCTCGACGGGCTTGAGCACACGCAGAAATTTCTTGGGGGCCGCCTGTTCCTGCAAGCCCGCACTGCGCAGCAGGTAGACGAAAGTGCCGGCGCTGCCATCCATGATGGGCACTTCTTCAGCAGTGAGGTCGACATGCAGATTGTCGATGCCCAGACCTGCGAGCGCTGACATCAGGTGTTCGACAGTGGAAACCCTGACGTCGCCCTGTTGCAGTACCGAGGCCAGCCGGGTGTTGCCGACCTGATCTGCCCGGGCGGGCAGATCGACGACCTCGGGAAGGTCGACGCGATGAAAAACGATGCCCGTATTGGGAGCGGCCGGCCGGAGCGTAAGCTCGACACGGCGGCCGGAATGAAGGCCGACGCCTTTGGTGGAGATCGTTTTCTGTATGGTGCGTTGACGTAGCATGTATGAGGGCGCCGGTAGCGCTTGATATTCTTTGTTCGATGACCGTATTGTAACCGGATACGGGTATACCACTAATTTTCTTGTGTTTCAAACGACTGCATAAGCACGCATATCATCTCTGCTGAACCCCTCGGGACGCAGATAAAATGATACGCAACAATACAATTTAGTTACAAAGTGTAATTGGCCAGCGGATACCAGGGCGTGTTTCCCGGGGAATAAGGGAAACACGCCGAGGGGATCCCGGCGGCAGCCGATCCGCCGCCGGTCATGTGAAGGAAGGACCTGCCTCAGTCGGCCTGTTTACGCAGGAAGGCCGGAATGTCGTAATGGTCCATCCCCGCGGTTTCCAGCGCGCGTACCTGGGCCGAAGCTTGGCTGCGCGGGTTGCGGAATACGGAAGGCACGTCCAGATCCTGTCTGTTGATGGGATGGTCGTCCGTGCCGGTACGCAGGACTTCCGCGTTGTTCTGCACCAGTTGCGGCCGCGCGTTCTGGCGGCCCAGGCCGGTCGCGACCACAGTGACGCGCAAGTTCTCGCCCATGGTGTCATCGTAGGCCGTACCGAAGATCACGGTCGCATCCTCGGCTGCATAGCCGCGTATGGTTTCCATGATCTCGCGAGTCTCGCGCATCTTGAGCGAGCGGCTTGCCGTGATATTCACCAGCATGCCGCGTGCTCCGTGCAGATCCACGCCTTCAAGCAGCGGGCATGCGATGGCCTTCTCGGCCGCCACGCGCGCGCGGTCCCCGCCGGATGCCACCGACGTGCCCATCATGGCCTGGCCCTGCTCGCCCATGATGGTCTTGACGTCTTCAAAGTCGACGTTCACATTGCCTTCGACATTGATGATCTCGGCGATGCCCGCGCAGGCATTGTGCAGTACGTCGTCAGCCGACTTGAAGCAGTCTTCCTGAGTGGCGTCCTCGTCGAGCAGGTCGTAAAGGTTCTCGTTGAGCACGACGATCAGCGAGTGGACATGGCGCGACAATTCGGCAATGCCCTCTTCCGCCATTTTCATGCGTTTGCTGCCCTCGAAAGTGAAGGGCTTGGTGACGACGCCAACCGTCAGAATGCCCAGTTCCTTGGCCACTTCGGCCACGACCGGACTGGCACCGGTACCCGTGCCGCCCCCCATGCCGGCGGTAATGAACACCATGTTCGCGCCGTTGAGCGCCGCGCGGATTTCTTCGCGCGCCGTTTCAGCCGCTGCACGACCCTGTTCAGGCTTGGCGCCAGCGCCCAGACCGGTACGGCCCAGACGGATCTGCACCTGCGCATCGGACGCCGCCAATGCCTGCGCATCGGTGTTGCAGCAAATGAATTCCACTCCCTGCACGCCGGAATGGATCATATGTCCCACCGCGTTGCCGCCAGCGCCTCCGACGCCTACGACCTTGATCACCGTGCCGTTCGCACTGGTATCGAGCATTTCAAAGTTCATCATGATTCGACTCCTTCACATATCCATGAATCAAAAGTTCAGTTCCCCAACTACTGCTGCTTACCGTGTGGATGGGCTTCAAAGGAAATGCCAGCGGAGCTCGCACCTGATTTGAAACACCTCCACGGACGAGTTGCTTCGACTCGCCCATAGGACCGGACCGGCCCTAATTCATGAACCACTCTTTCATGCGCGCCAGCAAGGTGGCGAAGCTGCCTTTCTGCTGTGCGACCTTGCGGCCGCGCGCGCGCTGCAGACGGGCTTCCTGAAGCAGGCCCATCACAGTGGAAAATCTTGGGTTGTGCATGACATCGGCCAGACTGCCTTCATAGGCAGGAATCCCGACACGCACAGGCTTGAGAAAAACGTCTTCGGCTAGCTCGACGATGCCGGGCAGCAGTGATGTGCCCCCGGTCAGCACCACGCCGGAAGCCAGCAGATCCTCGTAGCCGGATTCGCGAATCACCTGCTGCACGAAGCCGAACAGCTCTTCGACCCGTGGCTCGATGACCGCCCCCAGCGCCTGGCGCTTGACCTGACGATTGGGCCGGTCGCCCAGGCCGGGCACCTCGATCTGCTCATCCGGATTGACCAATACCTGCTTGGCAATCCCGTAGCGCAGCTTGATCTCCTCCGCATCGGGCGTCGGCGTGCGCAGCATGGCGGCGATATCGCTGGTGATCTGATCACCAGCAATGGGCACGACGGCCGTATGCCGGATCGCCCCATTGGTATAGATGGCCACGTCGGTGGTGCCGCCACCGATGTCAACCAGCACCACGCCGAGCTCTTTCTCGTCGGAAGTGAGGCAGGCCATACTGGACGCCAGCGGCTGCAGGGTCAGATCCTGCACTTCAAGGCCGCAGCGCCGTACGCACTTGACGATGTTCTGCGCGGCGCTGACCGCGCCAGTGACGATATGGACCCGTACTTCCAGCCGCAGGCCGCTCATGCCGATGGGCTCGCGGATATCCTCCTGAGAGTCCACGATGAACTCCTGGGTGAGCACGTGCAGCACCTGCTGGTCGGTGGGGATATTCACCGCCTTGGCCGTCTCGATCACCCGTGCGACGTCGGTCGCGGTGACCTCCTTGTCCTTGACTGCCACCATGCCGCTGGAATTGAAGCTGGTGATGTGGCTGCCGGCGATCCCCGTGTAGACCTCGCGGATCTTGCAATCAGCCATCAGCTCGGCTTCCTCCAGCGCCCGCTGGATCGAGTTGACGGTCGACTCGATGTTCACCACTACGCCCTTGCGCATGCCCCGGGACTCGTGCTGGCCCAGGCCCAGAACCTCGAAGCGCCCTTCCGGCAATATTTCGGCCACGACCGCCACCACTTTGCTGGTGCCGATATCGAGTGCAACGATCAGATCCTTGATGTCACGGGTCATAATGTTTTACTTGCTCGGTGTAGGAGTAACAGGTGCCAGCGTAATGGCGAAACCGTTGGGATAACGCAGGTCGGCATGGGCGATGGTCCGGCCGTTCACGCCCTGGACCAGCCGTGGCCAGGCTTCCACGAAACGCTCGATGCGCGCCGCGAAAGGCAAGGCGCCTGAACGCCCGTGCGGGTCGGCGATGTCGGCTGCCGGGTCTCGTCCCAGCGTCAGCCGCATGCCGTCGGAAAGCGTGACTTCCCATGCGTAGCGGGGGCTCAGCGCCAATTCGTTCACTCTGAGGTTCAGGGGGGCGAACCAGCGCGCCACCTCAGCATAGCGCTGCACGACCAGCCGCTCCGAATCTTCCGGCCCCTTCAAGTGCGGCAACACGGTTCCTTCGGGAAGCTCGCCGGCATAGGCAGTGAAGGCCTCGCCCCATGAGTTGATCATTTCGCTCTCGTTCCAGAGCGCCAAAGGCTGATGCTCCTCGACATACACCGTCAGGCTGTCCGGCCAGACACGCTGGACGCGGGCATGGCGCACCCAGGGCGTCGTCTCCACCAGGCGGCGCGCCTCATCGAGATCGATGAAGAAGAAATTACCACGCAGCTTGTCCTTGATCGTTTCGTTCAGGCTGGAAGCGGTAACGAAACGCAGCCCGGCCCCTTCTTCCGCCACCGCCAGCCGCAATGACGAAATGACGAAATAAGGGCGCTGCGCAATCCAGACCACCGCGCTCAGCAACAAGGCGGCCACCGCCAGCAAAGCCAGCGAGTTCGCGATGAAGTTGATGAGACGGGCGTCCTGGAACATGTCTTCTTCCTCCCTCAGGCCCGTTCCGGACGGCGCACTTTGCAGGACGCCGTGGAAAGAATGGCGATGCACAGTTCGGCGTAGCTCATGCCGGCGGCACGCGCGCTCATGGGCACCAAGGAATGGCTGGTCATGCCAGGAGAGGTGTTCATCTCAAGCAGCCAGGGCTGACCGTCCTCATCCAGCATGAAATCGGCGCGCCCCCATCCCTCGCACCCCAGGCTGCGGTAGGCAAGCTCTGCCAGCCGTTGCACGCGCCCGGTCAGGCCGGCATCCAGCTCCGCGGGGCAGATGTAGCGGGTGGCGTCCGAGATGTACTTGTGCTCGTAGTCGTAATTGCCGCCAGGCGCAATGATCTCCACGATGGGCAGGGCCCGCGACTCGCTGCCCGAACCAAGCACCGGCACCGTAATCTCGCGTCCGCGTATGAACTGTTCCGCCAGCACCTCCGCATCGAAACCCGCGGCCAGCTCGTAGGCCTCCTGAAGACCGGCCGCGCTTTCCACTCGCGTGATGCCCAGCGTGGAGCCTTCATGAGGCGGCTTGATCATCAGCGGCCAGCCAAGCGAGGCCACCTTGGTCAGGTCGTCCTCATCGGCCAGGACGGCAAAACCCGGCGTGGGCAGACCGTGCTGCAGCCACACCCGCTTGGTCATGATCTTGTCCATCGACAAGCTCGACGCCATGGGGCCACTGCCGGTGTAAGGCAGTCCAATCATCTCCAGAGCGCCCTGAATCGTGCCGTCCTCACCATAGCGGCCATGCAGAGCAATGAACACCCGGTCGAAGCCGGCATTGACGAGATCCACGAGCGTATGGCGGCCGGTATCGAAAAGGTGCGCATCGACACCAGCGCTGCACAGCGCCTCATGCACGCCCTGGCCCGACATCAGCGACACTTCCCGCTCCGCGGAATGGCCGCCGTACAGAACGCCCACCCGTCCGAAATCACTGCTCATTGCAACTCTCCCAACTGGCCTGGCACCCTGCTGATGGAACCAGCGCCCATGATGACGACGACATCACCGTCACGCACGAAATCACGTATGGCTGCCGGCAGTTCAGCCACGTTCTCGACGAAGACCGGCTCGACGCGACCGGCGACCCGCAGCGCCCTCGTCAGCGCCCGTCCGTCCGCAGCGACCAGCGGCGGTTCGCCGGCAGCATAGACTTCGGTCAACAGCGCTGCATCGGCCGCGCCGATCACCCGCACGAAATCCTCGAAACAGTCGCGCGTGCGCGTGTAGCGATGCGGCTGGAAAGCGAGCACGATGCGCCGCTGTGGCCAGGCGCCACGGGCAGCCGCGAGGGTCGCTTCCATCTCGTTGGGATGATGGCCATAATCATCGACGACCGTATAGTGGCCGCCGCCGTGATGAGCCGGTACGCTGAAGTCGCCCACGAGGCTGAAACGGCGGCCTACGCCCTTGAAGGATTCCAGCGCGGCTGCGATTCTGGTGTCGGGCACCCCCAGCTCGGTCGCAACTGCAATCGCCGCCAGCGCATTCAGGACATTGTGCCGTCCAGGCAGATTGAGCTGGACGGAAAGCGCAGGAAGGGCTCCGGTTGCGCCGTGGCGTTCCACGTCGAAATGCATCACTGTGCCTTCGGCGCGCACATTGCGGGCCATGACCTGCGCCTCGGTATCGATGCCATAGGTCGTCACCGGCCGCGACACGAAGGGAATGATTTCCCTGACATTGGCATCATCGCTGCACAGGATGGCCGAACCATAGAAGGGCAGACGCTGCGTGAACTCGACAAAGGCGCTCTTCAGCCGCGCCACATCATGCCCATAGGTGTCCATATGGTCGACGTCGATATTGGTGATGATCGCCATCACGGGCAGCAGATTCAGGAAAGAGGCATCCGACTCGTCAGCCTCCACCACGATGAACTCACCCTGACCCAGGCGGGCATTGGCCCCGGCCGAATTGAGCCGGCCGCCAATCACAAACGTGGGATCAAGCTCGCCGGCGGCCAGCACGCTCGCCACCAGACTCGTCGTAGTCGTCTTGCCATGCGTGCCCGCCACCGCAATACCGCGCTTGAGCCGCATGAGCTCGGCCAGCATCAGGGCACGCGGCACGACCGGGATGCGCGCCGCACGCGCCGCCAGCACCTCCGGGTTGTCAGCCGTGACTGCCGACGACACCACGATGGCGCCAACTCCCTTCACGTTGTCGGCGCTGTGCCCGATGGACACTCGGGCACCCAGTGCCTGCAGACGCCGCGTCACGGCCGAATCCTGCAGATCGGAACCACTGATGGCATAGCCCAGGTTCAACAGCACCTCGGCAATGCCGCTCATCCCCGAGCCGCCGATACCCACAAAGTGGATGCTTTGTATGCGGTGCTTCATGCCGTCCTCCGCACCACTTGCTCGCAGGCGTCGGCGATCATTTGGGTCGCCGAGAGGCAGGCATGCTCATGGGCATGCCGGGCGACTTCCGCCAGTACGCCGCGGTCCAGCGTCCGGAGCCAGCCGGCCAGCCACCCAGCCGTGAACCCGGGTTGCGCTTGCAGCCAGGCCCCCTTGCAATCCGCCAGATAGCGGGCATTGGCCGTCTGATGATCGTCGATCGCATGCGGCAATGGGATGAAGAGCGCGGCCACACCAGCAGCCGCCACTTCCGCCACCGTCATGGCACCGGCGCGACACACCACGACATCGGCCTGCCCATAGGCCCGGGCCATGTCCGCGATGAATGCCTGGCAGTCCGCGTGGACACCGCTCTCGCGATAACGGCGCTGCAACCCTTCGATGTGCTGCGCGCCAGCCTGGTGCGTCACCACGGGCCGCTCGTCCGGCGCCAGCTGTGCCACGGCTTGCGGCACGACCTCGTTCAGAATTGACGCGCCCAGGCTGCCGCCCACCACCAGCAGGCGCAGCGGCCCCTGGCGCTCCGCATATCGTTCAGCGGCCGGCGCCAGCGCAGCGAATTCGCGCCGGACCGGATTGCCGACCATCACTGCACCGTGCAAGGCGCCAGGGAAACCGGCCAACACCTTGCGCGCCATGCGGGCCAGCCAGCGGTTGGCCGTACCCGCCACCGCGTTCTGCTCGTGCACGACCAGGGGAATGCCTGCCATGCGCGCCATCAGTCCGCCCGGGAAGGCTACGTAGCCGCCCATGCTCAGCACAACGTCGGCCTGAGCCTGACGGAGCGCGCTGCGGGCCTGCAGGCAGGCCCGGCTGAGCGTGAACGGCAGTTTGAGCAGCGCGGCTACACCCTTGCCACGCAGACCGGAAAACGCCAGAGGCAGCAACTCGATGCCCTGTTCTGGAACCAGGCGGCCTTCCATCCTCTCGGGATTTCCCATCCACAGCACTCGCCAGCCACGCGTCTCCATTTCACGGGCCACCGCCAGGCCGGGCATGATGTGCCCTCCCGTCCCGCCAGCCATGATCACCAGAGTGCGCACGCTCATGTCCGCTTCCCCCTCATCATGTTGCGGTTCTCATAATCCACGCGCAGCAGCAAGGCGGCTGCGACAATGTTCATGACGATGCCGGTACCGCCGTAGCTCACCATGGGCAGCGTCAGACCCTTGGTAGGAAGCAGCCCGATGCACACGCCGATATTGATGAAGGACTGGACACCGAACCATAGCGCCACGCCCTGCGCCACCAGGCCATTGAAGGTCCGGTCCATTGCAATGGCCTGGCGGCCGATCTCGAAACCGCGCCATACCAGGAAAACGAACAAGGCAATCAGACCGGCCACCCCCACGAAACCGAGTTCCTCGCCAATCACGGCCACAATGAAATCGGTATGGGCTTCGGGCAAGTAGTGCAGCTTCTCGACGCTGGCGCCCAGTCCCACGCCAAACCATTCGCCACGGCCCAGCGCAATCAGAGAGTGCGAAAGCTGATAGGCGCTGCCATAGGTATTTTCTGGGTTCCACGGATCGAGATAGACGAACAGACGTTCCCGGCGCCAGGGCGACAACC
>Ga0172382_10010856_pt1 | contig 12132 bp, 11 predicted proteins | sample Leawel138RmetaG_FD_122245 | JGI IMG/M metagenome (GOLD analysis project Ga0172382, IMG submission 122245) | Leachate microbial communities from a municipal landfill in Southern Ontario, Canada - Leachate well 138R metaG | ecosystem: Engineered > Solid waste > Landfill > Unclassified | place...
ATCGCCAACCTGGTACGCGAGAAGCTCGGCTACAAGTACCACTGGGCCGTGGCTGACTACCTGCAACGCGCCGCGCGCCATATCGCCTCCAAGGTCGATGTCGAGCAGGCCTACGCCCTCGGCCAGGCAGCGGTACGCATCGCCTTGGAAGGCAAGAACGCCATCATGCCGGCGATCCGTCGCATCGAGGACACCCCCTATCGCTGGGACATCATCGAAGCGCCGCTGAGCGAGGTGGCCAACGTCGAGAAATTCATGCCGCGTGAGTTCATCACCGAGGATGGTTTCCACATCACCGAGGCCTGCCGCCAGTACCTGTCGCCGCTGATCCAGGGCGAGGACGTCCCGCCGTTCAAGAACGGTCTGCCGGACTATGTACGCCTGCAGAACCTGCCGGTCGAGCGCAAGCTGGCACCGTTCAAGGTCTGAATCATTACCACCACCCCGTCATTGCGAGTCGCGAAGCGACGTGGCAATCCAGCGCTGGCCGGCCAGCCCGGTGTCATGGATTGCTTCACCCTGCGGGTTCGCAATGACGGTGTACGCGAGCATTGGCTCGCCATGGCGGGTTTGCACTGGTATAATCCCCGCCCATATTTTCCCCGGTGTCGCCAGCAATGGCAGACTCCAATCCCATTTCACCATGCCCCGCATCAGGTAACCCATGAGCTACGACCAGATCCCCGCAGGTAAAGACATCCCCAACGATATCTACGTCGCCATCGAGATCCCGGCCAACCATGCGCCCATCAAGTACGAGATCGACAAGGATTCCAGCACCCTGTTCGTCGACCGCTTCATGGCAACCCCGATGTTCTACCCGGCCAACTACGGTTTCATTCCGAACACCCTGGCTGACGATGGCGACCCGCTGGACGTACTGGTAGTCACCCCGCACCCGGTTGCACCCGGCGCAGTCATCCGCTGCCGCCCGGTTGGCGTGCTGCACATGACCGACGATGGCGGTGGCGATGCCAAGCTGATTGCCGTACCCCATGACAAACTGAGCGTTCTGTACAAGGACGTGAAGGAACACACCGACCTGCCCGAACTGCTGATCCAGCAGATCCAGCACTTCTTCGAGAACTACAAGGATCTGGAAGCCGGCAAGTGGGTCAAGATCGACCGCTGGGGCAACGCTGACGAAGCCCGTGCGGAAATTGTAAAGGCAGTAGACGCTTACCAAAAATAAGCTTCTTGCCGAATGGAAGCCCGGCCACAAGCCGGGCTTTTTTATGCCTGCATTTCAGTAACCATCAACTACGGCGGCGCAGATGCGCGAGGCACACGGACACCGCTTCCTTCTGGTCACCCGCTACGACCGCCTGCCTGCTTCCGCGCTTGCCCCCGTTTGCGTGGGCCGAGACCCTCAGCCAGCCACCCCATCGTCGGCAGCCTTCATATCCCGGTAGCGCTGTTCCAGCTCACGGCGAATCTGCCGGCGCTGCTCGGCCTTGACGCCGTAGCCCAACAGGAGGAGGCTGTGCGCCTTTTGACATGATGACCGGCATGCTCTGGATACCCTTCACCCTCGCCGCCGCCTTTACCCAGGCGCTGCGCAACGCCCAGCAGAAACAGCTCAGCCGCGAGGTCAATGCGATCGGCGTGACCCTGGCACGCTTTATCTGGGCGCTGCCTCTGGCTGCCATCTACCTTGCCCTGCTGTATGCCATTGCGCCGGCGGCTATTCCGCAATTCAGTGGTCGCTTCATCTTCGACGTCAGCGCCGCAGCGGTTACCCAGATTCTGGCTACCGCGCTGATGGTGCTGCTGTTCCAGCGCCGCAGCTATACCGCTGGGGTCGGTCTGGCCAAGAGCGAGGCGTTGCTGGCGGCGATGCTGGGCTCGATGTTCTTCGGTGCGCTGCTCGGCCCTGTCGGCTGGCTGGGCATCGCCGTCGGCTCCGTGGCGGTATGGCTGCTCAAGGGCCGCAGCAAGCCCGGCTCGCTGGACCTGACCACCCTGCTGGTGGGCTTGGGCAGCGGCCTGTGTTTCGCCCTGACCACCCTGTGGGTACGGGATGCCTGCCACCAGTTGGATCTACCCTTCATGCACACCGCAGCCTGGGTGCTGGTGTGGACCATCAGCATCCAGGTGGTCCTGCTGACCGGCTGGCTGGTGCTGCGGGACCGCCCCACCCTGCTCAGGCTGTGGCAACGTCCGTCACTGGTGTTCCGTATCAGCCTGTCCAGCTCCATCGCCTCGTTGTGCTGGTTCACTGCGGTCAACCTGGAGGAAGTGGCACTGGTCAAGACGCTGGGACAGATAGAGGTGTTCTTCACCCTGCTGCTGTCGCAGCACTGGCTGAAGGAACAGGTATCGGCGCGGGAAAAGCTCGGCCTGCTGCTGATCGTGGCCAGCGCCGTGCTGGTGGTGGCCCCTTCCCTGATCAGCCGCTGAACGCCTCGGTAGCGCATGGTGACGCCAGCGATAGGCAGCTCACCTGCGCTTTTATCTGAAAGTCGAAGGTTACAACGGCGGGATTTTCTGGCAGGGTGGTTTCATGTTTGGGTGCCGGCTTGCCGCATGGCGGAAACGGCGCGCATCAAGTGTGATATCGGGAGAGACTGTCGGCATTATCGCCGCAGCGCCGAAGGAGCAACCGCCCCGGAAACTCTCAGGCAAAAGGACCGTTATCACTGGTGAACTCTGAAGAGCCGCCCGCTATCGTCGCCGGGCGCACCGAAGGAGCAAGCGGGCCGCGCGTTGGCGGGCCGTGAAACTCTCAGGTCCAGGACAGAGGGGGCGCTCGCCGCGCATTGGTGCGCGCGGGCTCAAACCCCTGACGTATCTGGAGCTACAACAATGAAAAGAATCGCTGTCCTTGGTGGTGGAATCACTGGCGTAACCACGGCCTATGCCCTGGCCAAGCGTGGCTTCGCGGTCACCCTGTTCGAGAAACACCGCTATGCAGCCATGGAAACCTCCTTCGCCAACGGTGGTCAGCTATCGGCCTCCAATGCCGAGGTCTGGAACCACTGGTCGACCATCGTCAAAGGCTTGAAGTGGATGCTCAAGAGCGATGCGCCGCTGCTGGTCAATCCCAAGCCCAGCTGGCACAAGCTCTCCTGGTTCGCCGAATTCATCGGCGCGATTCCCTGCTACCGTCAGAACACCATCGAAACCACCCGTCTGGCGATTGCAGCACGCGAGCACCTGTTCGCCTGGGCTGAGGCGGAGGGCATCGACTTCGATCTGAAGAAGAAAGGCATCCTGCACATTTACCGCGACAAGGCCGGCTTCGAGCATGCTGGACAGGTTTCCCGGTTGCTGGCCGAAGGCGGCCTGCCACGCCGCAGCGTAACACCGGAAGAAATGCGCGGCATCGAACCGACCCTGGCCGGCAACTACTACGGCGGCTATTTCACCGAATGCGACTCCACTGGTGATATCCACAAATTCACCAACGGGCTCGCCGTGGCGATCGAGCGTCTGGGCGTGCGCTGCCTCTATGGCCAGGATGTGAAGGCGGTCGCCACCGATGGCAAGCGCGCCAGCGTGACCCTCGGCAAGGACGCCGGCGACGAGATACTGCAGTTCGATGGCCTGGTTGTGTGTGCCGGTACAGCCAGCCGCGACCTGGCCGCGCAACTGGGCGACCGGGTAAACATCTACCCGGTCAAGGGCTACTCGATCACGGTCAACCTGACTGACGAGATCAGCCGCGCCTCGGCACCGATCGTCAGCCTGCTGGATGACGAGACCAAACTGGTCAGCAGCCGCCTGGGCCATGATCGCTTCCGGGTCGCCGGTACCGCCGAATTCAATGGCCACAACCGCGATATCCGTGCCGACCGCATTCGCCCGCTGGTGGACTGGGTCAACGAATGCTTCCCCGGTGTCAATACCCGCAGCGTGGTGCCATGGGCCGGCCTGCGCCCGATGATGCCAAACATGATGCCCAAGGTCGGACGTGGCAAATCACCCTGCGTGTTCTACAACACCGGCCACGGTCACCTGGGCTGGACGCTGAGCGCGGTCACTGCAGACATGGTCAGCGGCGTGGTCGAGCAGGCACTGGGCAGCAACGCAGCAGTCGCGTCCGGACAACCGGCCTACGTATAAAAGCGGCAGGACGATCGCGAGGCCGATGGACGTCCTCGCGGTCTGCATACGGCAACCCCTCCGTCGGCTCGGCGAAGATAGCGTCCCGTCTCCACGTTCCGTAGAATAGCCCGCCGGCCGCGGCTCAGCGCGGCATCCCATCCATTTCTCGAATCGGCAGGCCATGTCCCACTCCATCGACCCTGTACCAGTTCCAGCCAACTCCCGCTCCCGTGTCATGTTTGCCAGTCTGGTTGGCACGACCATCGAGTTCTATGACTTCTATGTATACGCAACGGCAGCCGTTCTGGTGTTTCCGCACCTGTTCTTTCCGCCGGGCAACGAGACGGTGGCACTGCTGGCATCCTTTGCCATCTTCGGCGCAGCGATGATTGCACGCCCGCTCGGCGCGGTGTTCTTTGGTCATCTCGGCGACAAGGTCGGACGCAAGACCACCCTGATCTACGCCCTGCTGACCATGGGTATCGCCACCTTCCTGATCGGGTTGCTGCCGACCTACCATGCCATCGGCTGGCTGGCACCGCTGATGCTGGTCATCCTGCGTCTCGCCCAGGGCTTTGCCATTGGCGGCGAGTGGTCGGGGGCAGCGCTGGTGGCCACCGAGAACGCACCGGTGGGCAAGCGCGCCCTGTTCGGCACATTCCCGCAGTTGGGCGCGCCGCTGGGCTTCATCATCGCCAACGGGTTGTTTCTCATCGTCGCGGCCGCACTGCCGTCGGACAATCCCTCTCGGCCTTCGGAGGCCTTCCTCGACTGGGGCTGGCGCATTCCCTTCCTGTTTTCCGCGGTGATGGTGATCATCGGCCTGTGGATCCGCCTGAACCTGGTGGAAAGCACCGCGTTCTCCAAGGCGGTGTCCACCGGCAAGGTAGTCAAGCTGCCGCTGGGTGAGGTGGTGCGCAAGAACTGGCGCGAGCTGATTCTCGGCACCTTCTACATGCTGGCCACCTATGTGCTGTTCTATCTGATGACCACCTTCTCCTTGAGTTACGGTCGCGCACCGGTAGAGCCCGGCCCTGGGCAACTGGCAGGCCTGGGTTACAGCTACAACAACTTCGTGCTGATGCTGATTGTCGGCGTGGTTTTCTTCGGTATCTTCACTCTGCTGTCAGGGCTGTGGGCGGACCGGCTGGGACGGCGCAAGACGCTGATCCTGGTCACCCTGGGCATCATCCTGTTCAGCCTGCTGTGGGTGCCACTGTTGTCGATGGGCTTTGTGGGGGTCATGGCCTGGTTGATCCTCGGCTTCAGCCTGATGGGCATGACCTTCGGCCCGATGGGCGCCCTGCTCCCGGAGCTATTCCCCACCAATGTGCGCTACACCGGCTCGGGCATTTCCTATAACGTCTCCTCGATTCTCGGCGCCGCCGTGGCGCCGTTCATTGCCGTCTGGCTGTGGAGCGTCGGGGGTGGTAGCCCGTTCCTGGTCGGAGTGTATCTCGCGGCAATGGCTACCATCACCCTGATTGCCCTGCTGGTCGGCAAGGAAACCAGGCATGTTGATATAAACCGCTAAGGTCCGGTGGGCTGATGCTGATGGGAGAAATGGATGGACAGGCTGCAGGCAATGCAGGTTTACATTCAAGTGGTGGAGAATGGCAGCTTCACTGCTGCCGCCGACGTCCTGCAGATGCATCGCCCCGCTGTATCCAGGGCGGTGCAGCAACTGGAGCAGGAGCTGGGTCTGCGCCTGTTGCACCGCACCACCCGCAAAGTCAGCATGACCGCTGAAGGTGAAGCCTTTTATCAACGCTGCATCCATGCCCTAGCCGAGGTGAATGAGGTGTTCAGCGTTTTTTCGCAACCCAGTCTCGTGCCCACGGGGCGGCTGCGCATCGACTTGCCTGTTACCCTGGCCAGGGGTTTCATCATCCCAGCATTGCGTGATTTTCAGCAGCGCTATCCTCAGGTCGAGCTGGTGCTGGGTGCCACCGATCAACCGATCGACCTGATTGCTACGGGCGTTGATTGCGCCGTCAGACTCGGCAAGCTGCAGGACTCCAGCATGATTGCCCGCCGAATCGGATCCATCCCGATGGTAACCTGCGCGTCACCGGACTACCTGGCCCGTCACGGCATACCACGCACATTGCAGGATCTGGAGAAGCACCTAGCGGTCAATTACTTCAGCGGCCCCAATCGTCGAGTCATGGACTGGATCTTCAGTGTCGATGGCCAGACGGTCACCCACAGGCTACGCAGTGGCATTCTGACTAATGACTCAGAGACCTTCCTGTCCTGTGCGCTGGCTGGATTCGGTCTGATTCAGGGGCTCGAACCTGAGATGCGCCCTGCCCTCGATTCTGGCCAATTGATAGAGATCCTCGCCGATATCCCTACCGCCCCCAAACCTGTCTCGATCCTGTTTCCGAACCGCAGCTACCTCGCACCCAGGGTACGGGTGTTCGTTGACTGGCTGACGGAACTGGTTGGACGGAATTATCCAATTTGACTTGATGCGAGCCTCTGGATTGCCGTGTCGCTACGCGGGGCTATTGTTACAAAATAAATAACAATAAGTAATCTTCTAGCTCGTTTATCCATACTAATTCGTCCCCTACAGTGTATTGCCTGGCAGCAGCCGCAACATACAACCTGATTGAGGGGGTGAACAATGGATCTACAACTCAGTGGCAAAACTGCACTGGTAACTGGCGCAAGTCAGGGCCTTGGTCGGGCAATCGCCAAGACTCTGGCTGCCGAAGGGGTGAAAGTACTCGCCACAGCACGCAATGAAAACCTGCTCATCAGCCTCGCGGATGAAATCGTCGAGTCCGGCGGAGTGCGCCCGGAGATTCTGCTACAGGACTTCATGGCTCCCGACGCTCCACTGCGGATTGCCGAAGCGGCCTTGGCCAGATTGGGCCACATCGACATTCTGGTCAACAACGCTGGCGGCAGCCGACCGATGGATATCATGGCGCCTGAAGAAGAATGGATCGAAGGCATGACCCTGAATTTCGACCGGCATCGCCAACTGACCCAACAGTTGCTGCCCCATTTCATCGAGCGCCGCAGCGGCGCCATTCTCAGCATTTCCGGCAACCTCGAACCTGAGGTGGTCAATGCTGCCATGGTCGCCAAGGCTGGGCTGGTGGTCTGGTCCAAGGGGCTTTCCGAACAGCTGGGGCAATACGGTATTACCGTCAACTGCATACAACCCGGGTTGATCGACACCGCGCAGATCCGCCGACTCTACCCTGGCGATGAACGCCGCACGTTCGCCGAACGTGAGATAGCCCTGAAGGATTTTGGCGAGCCGCAGGATGTGGCCAACGCTGCGACTTTCCTCACCTCACCCCGCGCCCGCTACATCACCGGCACCGTCATGCTGGTCGATGGTGGCATGCGTCGTTATTCATTCTGATTGGCAGGAGAGCATATTCATGTCACGCATCATTCGTTTCAACCGTATCGGTGGCCCGGACGTCCTCGAGATTGCCGATGTGACTGTCGCCGCCCCCAAGGCTGGCGAAGTGCAGATACGCGTCAAGGCAATCGGCATCAACCGCGCCGAGATCATGTATCGCACCGGTCAATACGTCATGCAACCGTCCTTCCCGGCACAACTGGGCTATGAGGCTGCCGGCATTGTCGAAGCCGTTGGCCCCGGGGTGAGCGACGTCACCATCGGCGATGCGGTGAGTGTAGTGCCGGCGTTCTCGTTTGCTGATTACGGGCTGTATGGTGAACTGGTCAATGCGCCCGCAGCGGCGGTGGTCAGGCACCCGGAGAACCTGTCCTTCGTTGAAGCGGCCGCCAGCTGGATGATGTTTGTCACCGCCTACGGGGCGCTGATCGAACTCGGCAACCTGCAAGCTGGTGAAACGGTGCTCATCCGGGCGGCCTCCAGCAGCGTCGGTATGGCAGCCATTCAGATTGCCAATCTGGTGGGTGCGGTTCCGGTAGCCCTGACCCGCACCAGCCAGAAGCGCCAGGCGCTGCTTGATGCCGGCGCCGCGCAGGTTATTGCCACCGAAGAGCAGGATCTGGTCAGCGAAGTCATGACCATCACCGCAAGCAAGGGAGCCCGCATGGCCTTTGATCCGGTGGGCGGACCTGATGCCGGGAAGATTTTCCGGGCGCTCGGCATGCAGGGAATCTTCTTCCAGTATGGTGCGCTGGATGAGCGGGACATTCCGGTGCCGGTCATGGACGTACTGGGACGGCACCTGACGTTGCGCGGTTACGAGTTGTTCGAGATCACCGGCGATACGGTAAAACTTGAGCAGGCCAAGCGTTTCGTGAACGAGGGACTGGCAAGTGGCAAGCTACGACCGCTCATTGACCGTACTTTCGGTTTTGAAGATATCGCCGAGGCTCACCGGCACATGGAATCCAACGCCCAGATCGGTAAGATTGTAGTCACGGTATAGTAGTATCCGGCGCACCCGAACGAGCTATTCGAGTGCGCCATGCCAGGGCCTGGCATGGGCTTGCAGCAGCCGAGTATCAGCCGCAACTGCCCTGTCAGCACCATGATCAGGCATACTGCGCTCCCCTTTTTAGCCCGAGATCACCATGAAACGCTTCGTCCTGCTCGATACCGCTCCCATCCCCAATGATGTTGGCGCGCTATGCCTGTTCGAATACGGCGAGGACTTCGTCATCAAGCTGGAGAGCGGCAAGGGTGGGCAGCTGATGAACACCCGCATGCATGGCTCCGAAGACGCACTGGCTGCCATTCCCTGTGGCAAGATCGCCACGCGGCCCAACGCCCGGGTGCTGATCGGCGGTCTGGGTATGGGTTTTACCCTGGCGTCAGCGCTGCAGCATCTGGGCCCGGATGCCGAGGTCCAGGTGGCGGAACTGGTTCCCGGGGTCATCGAGTGGAACCGTGGACCACTTGGTGCCAAGGCCGGTTATCCCTTGCAGGATACCCGCGCCACGGTGCTGAACGAGGATGTGGCAAAGGTGCTGCAGGGGCAGCCCAAGGGATACGACGCCATCATGCTGGATGTGGACAATGGTCCCGAGGGCCTGACCCACAGCGCCAACAACTGGCTGTATTCCCTCGACGGCCTGGCCGCCTGCGCACGGGCGCTGAGGCCCAAGGGAATTCTCGCAGTCTGGTCTGCCAGTGCCGACCGGCAATTCTCCAACCGGCTTGCCAAGGCCGGGTTCAAGGCCGAGGACGTTCAGGTGTTCGCCCATGGCAATCGCGGCGCGCGGCATACCATCTGGATCTGCGAGCGAAAATAGGCAACTGGCAAAGCATAAACCTTCGCCTGTTTCCGACGTACAGGAGATCCTCATTCCCATGGCGGTCTTGCTACACTGTTGAGCACACCGCGCTGCGAATGGCATCGCTCACCGAGCTGGAGAAAGCCATGTTCAAATACTGTAAATCCCTGTTGCTGGGCCTATCGCTGGCAGCTATTACCACATCGGCCAATGCCCTGGAGGTAGGTGAACCGGCACCGGACTTCGCTCTACCCGGCTCCGATGGCGAGACCCACAGCCTGGCTGACTACCGTGGCAAGCAGGCCGTGGTGCTGGCCTGGTTTCCCAAGGCCTATACCTCCGGCTGCACCATCGAATGCAAATCGCTGGCAGAGAACGGTCATCTGATCCGTGAGTACGACGTGGCCTACTTCATGGCCAGTGTCGATCCGCTGGACAAGAATATCGGTTTTGCTGAATCGGTTGGGGCTGACTTTCCTCTATTGAGTGACGAGGACAAGTCCGTCGCCCGTGCTTACGGGGTGCTACACCCGCTGGGTTTTGCCCGGCGCCATACGGTGTACATCGACAAGGACGGGCAGGTTCTGAAGATCGATACCGACATCAAACCGGCCACGTCGGCGGAAGACATGGCCGCGACGCTGGGTGAGCTCGGTGTGGCACGGCGAGCCGGGGCGGAAACGGAGTAACGGTTACAGCGCCGGCGCTGAATTGCCTGCTGCATGGATTGCCACGCCGCTTCGCGACTCGCAATGACGAGGCGGTGGCTGGGGTGCGGCGCACATCGTCATTGCGAGCCCGTAGGGTGAAGCAATCCATGACACCGGACTGCCCGGCGGACACCTGGCTGGGTTATCAGCCCTTGCCGATCCGGCTGAAATCCGGTTTGCGTTTCTCGGCAAAGGCGCGGAACGCTTCCCTGGCCTCTTCGCTGCGCAATTGCGAGGAGAAGATCCGACTCTCGCGCTCCATATGCTGCAGCACCTGCTCGGTATTGCGCATCAGCCCCTTGGCCAGGGCCAGTGCACCGGCCGGTTTCTGCGCGATCAATACGGCAATGCGCTGAGCCTCGGCGTGCAACTGTGCGCGGCTGACCACCTTGTTGGCGATGCCCCAGGCATGGGCGTCACTGGCTGAGACCGGCTCACACAGGGCAAACATCTCGAAGGCGCGCGTATGGCCGATACGCAGCGGCATCAGCAGGCTGGAGCTGGCTTCCGGTACCAGCGCCAGGTCAATGAAGGGCGCGATCAGTTGGGCGTCCTCGGCCAGCACGACATAGTCGCAATGCAGCAGCATGGTGGTGCCTACGCCCACCGCCTTGCCCTGCACCGCCGCCATCACCGGCTTGCTGGCGGTGGCCAGGTTGCGCAGAAAGCGCTCGACATGCCGCACCGCAGGCCCCTCGCCCACCGATTGCGCGGCAAACTCCCCCAGGTCGTTGCCGGCAGAGAATATCTCGCCCTCGGCCTGCAGCAGGGCAACGCGGATATCGGCATCGGCCTCGGTGCGCTCCAGTGCATCGGCCAGCGCGCCATACATCGCATTGGTCAGCGCGTTCTTCTTGTCCGGACGTGAGATGCTGATGGTCAGCACGCCAGCGTTCAGCTCAGTGGTCACTTCACTCATCAGTTGCTCCTGATTTCCTGCTCTTGTGAATACCCGTAAAGGACCGAGAGTAGACGCCGGCCAATGCCCGAGTCCACCCAATCACTGGCCCTGTGTCAGCTGTATCGGATTGATGAATGGCGGCCGGATTCTGCAAGGAAGAACACAGCACCAACCTCGCTCAATCGGCGTCTTCCAGCCCACCCTCGGCGCGCCACCAGGCGACGGCCTGGCGGCTGATCGCGGCAATCGGCAGGGTGGCATCGACGGTCAGTACCGCCGGCTCATCGGAGGGTCGCTCCAGCGTGGCGAACTGGCTATCGACCAACTCCAGCGACATGAAGTGCCCCTGGCGAGCGGACACCCGTCGCCGCACCTCATCCGGGTCAAGATCCAGAAACACGAAGCCCAGCCCCGGCACGGCAGCGCGCAGTTGGTCACGATACCGGCGCTTCAGCGCTGAACAGCTCAGTACCGGGCGTTGCCCAGCCCGCACCGCAACGGCGAGTTCTTCACCCAGACGGGCAAGCCAGCCAGCCCGGTCCTCGTCGGTCAGCGGCTGACCGGAACGCATCTTCTCGATATTCGCGCTACCGTGAAACTGGTCGCCCTCGATATGCACAGCGCCGGCGCGCCGGGCAATGGCCTCGGCAATGGTGCTTTTTCCGCAGGCCGTCACTCCCATGACCACCAATGCAGTGATTCTCTGCTGCATGAAGGTTACTCCTACCGTCATGAATGATTGGCCCTGTCAGTCTAGCCAAAACAACTGATGACCAGTCATTCTGCCAGTGAATGATCAGTCACTTTACGGGCAGCAGAGGGAAAACAAGGCTGATTCAATTCCGCCAGGCATAAACGGCATCAGGCGCTCTATATCAATAGAGACATATTTCATAAATGACTCACAAACAGCGAATTATCCAACTAAATTCCATTTTGCCACCATACCAACTATTGACTCCAGTCGTAACCAATTTGGGTTACGTCTCGATATTCACTGCCTATACTGCCCTGCGTTCCCGACCTGGAACGCTATGGCCTTTCGTTATGCCATGGAAGCGAACCGCAGCGGATACCTCGCTGCGGCGCAAAGGACCTGCCCGAAAGGCGTAAAACAACAATAACAGGAGTTCAATTCATGTATCGCATGACCAGACCAGGCAATCGTTCGATTGTATTGGCCGTTTCCTTGGTGCCCTTGCTGCTGGCCGGCTGTTTCGGCGGCTCTTCTTCCTCCTCGAAACCCAGGGTGCTTACCGGCACTTTTATCGA
>Ga0172382_10010859_pt1 | contig 12129 bp, 10 predicted proteins | sample Leawel138RmetaG_FD_122245 | JGI IMG/M metagenome (GOLD analysis project Ga0172382, IMG submission 122245) | Leachate microbial communities from a municipal landfill in Southern Ontario, Canada - Leachate well 138R metaG | ecosystem: Engineered > Solid waste > Landfill > Unclassified | place...
ACGCGTGCTGCCCGGCATGTTCGCGGTGGTGGAACGCCTGTACGGTCTGCGGATCAGCACCCTGGACGCGGTGGACGCATGGCACCCCGACGTCCGCTTCTACGAGATTCGCGATCAGGCGGGCGCGTTGCGTGGGCAGTTTTATCTCGACCTGTATGCGCGTCCGCACAAGCGCGGTGGCGCCTGGATGGACGATTGCATCTCACGGCGCATTACCCGTGACGGCCTGCAGATCCCGGTCGCCTACTTGACCTGCAACTTCTCGCCGCGCATCGGCAAGGACCCGGCGCTGTTCACCCACGACGAGGTCATCACCTTGTTCCATGAGTTCGGGCACGGTCTGCATCATATGTTGACGCAGGTCGATTATGCCGGCGTATCCGGCATCAGCGGCGTGGCCTGGGATGCGGTCGAGCTGCCCAGCCAGTTCATGGAGAACTGGTGCTGGGAGCGCGAAGCGCTGGACCTGATTGCCGGACACTATCAAACCGGCGAGCCGTTGCCGCAACAGCTCTACGAACGCATGCAGGCGGCACGCAACTTCCAGTCGGCGATGCAGATGGTGCGGCAGTTGGAGTTCTCCATTTTCGATTTCCGCATCCATCGCGACTACGACCCGGAGAAGGGCGCACGCATCTACGAGACGCTCGAGGACGTCCGGCGCAAGGTTGCGGTGCTGCGTCCACCGTCGTTCAACCGTTTTCCGCATAGCTTCTCGCATATCTTCGCGGGCGGTTACGCAGCAGGCTACTACAGCTACAAGTGGGCGGAGGTGCTGTCGGCAGACGCCTTCTCGGCCTTCGAAGAGGCGGGTATTTTCGACCGTGACACGGGGTTGCGCTTCCTTACCAGTATCCTCGAGCGTGGCGGTTCCTGCGAGCCCATGGAGCTGTTCGTCGACTTCCGCGGTCGCGAGCCGACTATCGACGCCTTGCTCCGGCATTCCGGTTTGGCTGCGTAAGATCGCGTCATCGAGACACAATCAAAGGCGCGAGAGGAAAGGCGCGTGAAGCGTGCGATGATGCCGAGTGCTCCGCGCGATTTGCGCGCATTTCGTTATGCCCTTGGTGGTCAGCAATAACGCCCACATGAAAATCGCCACCTGGAACGTCAACTCGCTGCGCGTGCGCTTACCGCAGGTGCTGCAATGGTCGGCCGATGCACAACCGGATCTGTTGGCGCTGCAGGAGACCAAGCTCAGCGATGAGCAGTTTCCGGAGACGGACCTGCTCGCCGCCGGTTATCACGCAGTCTTCTCCGGCCAAAAGACCTACAATGGCGTCGCGATACTGAGCCGCGCGCCCTGTACGGACGTATTGCAGGATATCGCCGGGCTCGAAGACCCGCAGCGGCGCGTACTGGCGGCAACCTACGGCGACTTGCGGTTGATCAATTTGTACGTCCCGAACGGCGAGTCGCTCAGCTCGGAAAAATATCAATACAAGCTCGCCTGGCTGGACAAGCTCACGACTTGGCTGACCATGGAACTTCAGCGCTATGAAAAACTGGTCGTGGTCGGCGACTTCAACATTGCGCCGGCACCCGAAGACGTGCACGACCCGGTTGCCTGGGAAGGCAGTGTGCTGTTTTCGCCACCGGAACGCGCCGCCTTTCACGGTCTCATCGACCTTGGCCTGTGCGATGTTTTCCGGCGCTTCGAGCAACCCGAAAAAAGCTACTCCTGGTGGGATTACCGCATGAACGCCTTCCGCCGCAATATTGGCCTGCGCATCGATCACATCCTCGCGAGCGCACCGATGTGCGAGGCCTGCACGGCCTGCCGGATCGACAAGACGCCGCGCGGTTGGGAACGACCCTCGGATCACACGCCGGTTATTGCGGAGTTCGCGCTATGAAGTACCGCGACTTGCGCGATTTTCTGCAGCAACTCGAACAGCGGGGCGAGCTCAAGCGCATCGCGCGGGAAATCGACCCTTGCCTGGAAATGACCGAGATCTGCGACCGTACGTTGCGCGCCGGTGGACCGGCCCTGCTGTTCGAGAACCCCAAAGGCCATTCGATTCCTGTGCTCGGGAACCTGTTCGGCACGCCGAGGCGGGTTGCACTCGGTATGGGTGAAGAATCGGTGGACGCGCTCCGCGAGGTCGGCAGGCTGCTCGCCTTTTTGAAGGAACCGGAACCACCCAAGGGGATGAAGGACGCCTGGGAGAAGCTGCCGGTATTCCGGAAGGTGCTCGACATGGCGCCGAAGCTGGTCAAGGGCGCACCCTGTCAGGACGTGATTCTCCAGGGTGAGGAGGTCGATCTGGCGCGCTTCCCCATCCAGACCTGCTGGCCCGAGGATGCCGGCCCGCTTATAACCTGGGCGCTGGTCTGTACCCGCGGCCCGCACAAGGAACGGCAGAATCTCGGCATCTATCGCCAGCAGGTGATCGGCCGCAACAAGGTCATCATGCGTTGGCTCGCGCACCGTGGCGGCGCGCTGGATTTCAGAGACTGGCAGCAAGCACATCCGGGCGAGCCCTTTCCGGTCGCGGTTGCACTCGGCGCCGATCCAGCGACCATTCTCGGCGCAGTCACACCGGTACCGGACACGCTTTCGGAATACGCCTTTGCCGGTCTGTTGCGTGGCTCCAAGACTGAACTGACCAAGTGCATCACGCACGACTTGCAGATTCCCGCGAGCGCGGAGATCGTCCTGGAAGGGTTCATCTATCCGGGCGAGGAGGCGGACGAGGGCCCGTTCGGCGACCACACGGGTTACTACAACGAGGTCGATCGTTTCCCGGTGTTGACCATCGAGCGCATCACGCACCGCCGCGACCCGATCTATCACAGCACCTACACCGGTCGGCCGCCGGACGAGCCCGCCATCCTCGGTGTCGCACTCAACGAGGTGTTCGTGCCGATCCTGCAGAAGCAGTTTCCGGAGATCGTCGACTTCTATCTGCCGCCCGAAGGCTGCTCCTATCGCATCGCCTGCGTAAGCATGAAGAAACAGTATCCGGGGCACGCCAAGCGCGTGATGTTCGGCGTATGGAGCTTTCTGCGCCAATTCATGTATACGAAATTCGTGATCGTCACCGACGACGATGTGAACGTACGGGACTGGAAGGACGTCGTCTGGGCGATGACTACCCGCATGGACCCCGCACGTGACACCACGATAGTCGAGAACACGCCGATCGATTACCTGGATTTTGCGTCGCCCGTGTCTGGCCTGGGCGGCAAGATCGGGTTCGACGCGACAAACAAATGGAAAGGCGAGACAACGCGGGAATGGGGGCGACCCATCCGCATGTCCGATGAAGTCAGCCAGCGCATCGACGCGATCTGGGACGAGCTGGGGATCGACCGGCAGGACATGCAGTGATCGCACTTCCCGGGGCCTGCTATGACGCCTCGTTCAGACTGGCGCCCAATCCCGCTTCGAGCGACGGATAGCGCAACTCGACACCCAGCTCCTCGCGCATGCGCCGGTTGTCCAGCCGTTTGGATTCCTCCATGAAGCCGCGCATGCCGGGACTGAGCCGATCGATCGCGTCGCGTCCGACCAATGGCGGGCGCGGCAGGCCGGTGAAGTCCGCGATGCGATTGAAGTAATCCGTCATGTTGGACGGCTGGCCATCGCTGACGTTGTACGCAGCGCCCGGCCGGCCGCGCGCCATGGCGGCCCGGCAGACCGCAATCAGGTCGTCGACCTGAATGCGATTGGTATAGGGCGACGCCTCCTCTTCCAACAAGGGCAATCCCTGACGCAGGCGCTGCAGCGGCAATTTGCCGGGACCATAGATGCCGGGTACGCGCAGGATGACGACCGGCACCCCGGTCGCTTCGCTCCACGCGCGCAACGCGGTTTCCGCGTCGGCACGGCGTCGCGCACGGGGCGTTATGGGGTTCAGCGGATGCGTCTCGTCGACCCAGGCGCCTTTGCAGTCGCCGTATACACCGCTGGTACTGAGGTAGACGATGCGCTGCGGCAGCGCGGCGCTGTCGATACTCGCGAGAACACGACGCAGCCGTGGATCGGTCTCGCCGCTGCCGGGCGGCGGCATGAAGTAGTAGCAATCACTTCCCGCGGAAGGGATAGGCGCCAGATCCGTCGCCGCATCGAGGTCTGCCACGAGGGCTTGCGCGCCGAGCGCCCGCAGGCTATGCGCCGATTCCGCGGTCCGCACCAGGCCTGTCACCTGGCTCCCCGCGTCCAGTAGTTGCTTCGCCAAGCGCCGGCCGACATAGCCGCAACCAAGGATAAGCGCCGGTATTGACGCAGGCTTCATCGGTTTATCTCCCTGGCCAAATAGGCGACAATCGCCGGCCTTCTTTCTTTGGCCCTTAGCTTACCCATGTCGTTTCAGGTCCATCTCAAGCCGAGCGGTCGCGTGTTTGCGGTCGCCGCCGGCGAAACGCTGCTCGCCGCCGCATTGCGCCAAGGCATAGCCCTTGCCTACGGGTGCCGCAGCGGCGCCTGTGGCAGTTGCGCCGCGCAACTGTTGGCCGGTCGCGTCAGCTACCCGGCATACATGCCTGCCGCACTGGAACCGGAGGCCGCGGCGGCCGGCGAGGTGCTGGTATGCCAGGCCTGCGCCGACACCGACCTGGTGCTCGCTGCGCGCGAACTCGTCACGCCCGGCGACATCCAGGTAAAGAACGTTCCTGCGCGGGTCGCGGACATCGAACCGCTCACGCACGACGTCATGCGCCTGAGATTGGCACTGCCGGCGAGCGGGCGCCTGCAGTTTCTGGCCGGGCAGTATCTCGAGATCCTGCTCAAGGACGGTCGCCGCCGCGGATTCTCGATCGCCAACGCGCCGCACGACGATGCATTCATCGAGCTGCACATCCGGTTGGTGCCCGGCGGGCATTTCACCGAATACGTATTCCGGGAGATGAAGCCCAAAGCGATGCTGCGCATCGAGGGTCCGCTCGGATCTTATTACCTCCGGGAAGACTCCGCCCGCCCAATCATTTTGATGGGCGGCGGCACCGGCTTCGCACCACTCAAGGGCATGCTCGAGCACGCCTTCCATATCGGTCTCGATCGCCCCATGCACCTGTTCTGGGGCGTGCGTACGCCCAACGATCTCTATATGCAGGAGCTTATCCGGACCTGGCTTGCGCAGCACCCTGGGTTTCGTTATACCCCCGTCGTCTCGGAACCCGGCGGCGACCATCCCTGGGCCGGCGAGACGGGGCTGGTGGTCGACGCCGTCGAGCGCGCCTACGCGGATCTGTCCGGCCATGACGTTTATATGAGCGGTCCACCGGCGATGTGCGACGCCGCGCGGCTGCACTTCCTTGCGCGCGGACTGCCGCCCGATCAGATGTTTTCGGACGCGTTCGAGTTCGCCGCCGATACGCGCGAAAAGGCCGCAACGCCGATCTGACCCGGCAAGCCGTGCAGCTTGGCGAGGCGCGTCTTTGACCCGCCCTGATTGCTGCTGCGCGTCACGCTCAACCCTGTTGCTGCGCCGCACCGCCTTCCAGCAGCGGCGGCGGCTCGCTGAGCGCGACGCCGGTGTCCCGCGCGGGGATCGCCAAGGCATTCCCCCCAGTCGCCAGCCAGAGTCCCTGCCGGTAGCATTCGGTCGTCAGCACCGGATCGTTCAGCTGCTCCGCCAGCATTCCGAGCAGCTGATAGGCCTCGATCGTCGGCGTCCGGCCTATGCTCGCCTCGAGATATCCGCGCGCCTTGCCCCACAGGTTACTGTGCATGGCCAGCCGCCCCAGCGCCAACAGCAGGACCGGGTTGCGGTCGCGGTCGCGCAACCAGTCCTCGGCCGTGCCGAGCTGGGCGGGAAGATCACCCTGCAGCCGCCCATAGAGATCCACCAAGCGGTCGTCCCAAGCCTTCTTCAAGGTCGTGCGCAGCAGCGCCTCCGCCTCTTTGTCTTCGCCCAGCAGGTGCAGGCGCGACGCGTATGCGAGCACCAGATCGGCGTCGTGCAACAACCGGCGCGGTACCCGGGTCCAGGCTTCGCGCAACAGCTCGACGTCGCCGCTGCGTACCGCCTGCGCCAACAGCTCGGCGTGCAACCGGATCTCCAGCCGGTCGGCCGCGTCATTGTCGAGTACCGCGCGTTTACGCAACTCCGGCAGCAGGTCGCGCAGATGCTCCCAGTCCTGCACCCGTTCGTAGAGCCGCATCAGCAGTTCGAGCACATAGGTGTGACGCGGGGCGAGCGTGCGCACGTGCGTTAAGGTGGCCAGGGCCTGTTCCATCTGCCGATGGGCGATCTGCAGTTCCGCCTGGGTCAACCCGACGGCAATATCGGCCGCCGGCATGCCCTGATGGGCCAGACGCAGATAGTGGTCGCGCCGCTCGTGCGCACCCTGCTTCTGCGCGGCACGCGCCGCGGCGAGGTAATTCAGCAGCGGACTGTCACTGTCGCCGGCGTGTTGCAGCAGGCGCTTTTCGGCGCCGTTCCAGTTGCCCTCGGCCAGTTCGATCAGGCCGCGATTGAGCGCGTTGCGCGCGCGCAACGCTTTGCGCCGCTGTTCCCACTGTCGCACGCGCTGCGGCGCACGCCGCAGGCCGGCGACGAAGCGCAACAGCAGATACAGCGCGATAAAGCCCAATAGCAGCCCGAACACCAGCAGCGATAGCGTCGTCTCCAAGGTCCATTCGCGATAGCCGATCAACACGTAGCCGGGCTCCTGCACCAGCAGCAAGCCGAGCGCGACCGCACCGATCAGACCGAGCAGCAAATAGACCAGCAATCTCATGGCGCCGCCCCGGCGCCATCAGCGGCGTTTGTGTCGCCGCCTCCCGTGTCGCCGTTGCCGGTCGTATCGCCCGGTTCCGTTGCGGGCGGCGACTCCTCTTCGCTTGCTTCGCCGCCCGGACCGCTGTTGCCGATCAGCTGACGTTGCTGCCGCAGCAGACGCAAGCTGTTGCTGATGTCCGGCAGGGCGGGGCGCAATTCGACGGTCGCAAGGCGTTCGAGTTCGTCGCGCGCGGCGGTGACCTGCGGCGCATCGGCGGAAAAGTGCTCGCGTAACCAGTTGGCCGCGGTGCGGAGGCTGGCGCGGTAGCTGCCAGGCTCTTCCTGCAGCGCCGCCACGCGCGCACTGGTCAGCTGCAGACGGAGGTTTTCGTACAGAAAGAATTGTTGCTCGGGCGCCAGCATGGGACCGACCGGCGTCTCGTTGCGCCGGACCGTGACCAGGCTGCGAAGTTCGTCCCAGATCAGGCGTGGCAAACGCCTCCAGTCGTCGACCGGCGGCGAGCCGGTGCTGTCGGCCTGCGGCGCAATGGTTCGGGGCGACCGCGAATCCTGGAGTGGGAACTGGTCGACTTGGCGCGCCAGACTTTCGAGCGTCATGGCGATGCCGGCGCGGTCCGGGGTCGCGACCGCCTGCAGTGCGGCGAGGTCCTGTGCGATCTGTTCGCGCACCGCATTGAAGCCCGGATCGCCCAAGGCCTGCAGGCGCCTGTCGGCGCTCGCCAACGCAGCGCGCGCGGTGGCGGGATCGCGCATCAGTTGCAAACGTTGGTTGGCGACCTGCAGCAGATACTCGGCCTCTGCCAGCGTCCAATCCTGCTGGCTGCTGCCGAGCTGCGCACGCAGCACGCCGAGCGCCTCGTCCAGGCCCTGCTGGGCGTCGGCCAGCCTGCGCTGCTCCTCTTCAAGCGCACGCCGACTGCGCTCGCCGGCCGCCAGATCGCTTTCGAGTCGGTCCTTGAAACTTTGCAGGCGTTGTTCGAGGGCGGCGCCGCGACCGTCGATCTGGCTCAGGACCTGCTGCTGCCAAGCACCGAGGCGTTGTACCTCATGCCAAACGAAATAGCCGCCGATCAGGGTACCGAGCGCGATCAGCAGTGCCGCAATCGCCCATAGCTGCGCGGTGGACGCGCGCGGCGCGGCGGGTTTCTCGGCGACCGTAGACTCGGGTTGGGCCGCCGCCGGCAGATTGGGTTCTTCACTCATGATTCATGGTCCCATCGCGGCCCGACGTCGCACCGCCCTGTTATCGTCCGTCCTTAATTCTATACGCCAAGCGGGACACAGCTTTGGCCCGGCCTCCCCCGCCTCTCCCGCTGGGCGCGATTCGGACCGGCCTGCCGCGGTCGCTCAATCGCTACGCGCCGCGCGCTGCTGTTCTGAAAAGTGAGCGCAAAGCGCCGCGGTCATGGCCGCGTCGGTTGCATCGGCGGCGATCCGCGGCCGATCCGAAATTCCCAGCTCGCGCGCCAGCACCGCCGTGCGCGCATTGGCGACAATCAACGGCGTCGCGCGCAGCAACGGCTTGCCGAGTGTACCAACGATGGTCACCAGGTTGCGCAGGCTTTCGTTGCTCGTAACCATTGCCGCGTCGATCTCACCGGACCGCCAACGGTCCAGCAACGGCGCGGAGTCGACATCCGGCAGGCGGCGCCGGTATACCTCGAGATAATCCACCTCGGCACCACGCATGCGCAGTGTGTCGCGTAACTGGTCGCGGCCCCCGTCGCCACGCAGGATCAGAACCCGGCGGCCCGCGAGGCCTTGCAATGCGGGCAGCGCCAGCAACGCCTCGCTCGTGAACTCCGCGACCGGACAATGCGTGACCACCAAGCCCTGCGCCGTCAACGCCTGCGCGGTGGCGGTGCCGATGGCGGCGATCGCGACCCGCGACGGCCAGGACCGCGGTCCCATGGCCGCCAAGGCCGCCTGCACGGCGTTGACGCTGACGAAGACGGCGACGTCATAGTCGGCGAGCCGTCCCAGTTCCGCGGCCACCCCGTCGGGGTCCGCGGGCGGCCGGATCTCCAGCACGGGAAAGCGGATCGGCCGGCCGCCGGCCGCCTCGATCAAACGGCAGAGATGGTCCGCCTGGTGCGCCGGTCGCGTCACCAGAACGCCCCGGCCGGCCAGAACAGGCTGTGTCTCGCCCGCCGCCATCGACGCCCTCAAGGCTCCGCGAAGAGCGCGTCTAGGATCGCGGCCGCACCCCGGCCGAGCAGATCTTCGGCGAGCACCTGCCCCAGTTCCTCGGCGTCTTCGGGGCGGCCGCTGATCACGCCCTGGACCAGCTCGCTGCCGTCAGGCCGCCCGACCAGCCCGCGCAGCACGATAACGCCGTGATCCAGTTCGGCATACCCGGCGATCGGGACCTGACAACCGCCGCTCAAGCGGCGGTTGAGCGCCCGTTCGGCGCGCAGCCGGGTGGTCGTGTCCTGGTGCGCCAGGGGCTGGATCAAGGCCCGGGTGGCGGCATCGTCCGCCCGGCACTCGATACCAATGGCGCCCTGACCGATGGCCGGGAGAATGACCGCCGCACCGAGTTCCTCGCGGATCCGATCGACGAAGCCGAGGCGCTTGAGTCCGGCGCAGGCGAGGATGATGGCGTCGAACTCCCCGCGATCGAGTTTCTCCAGCCGCGTGTTCACATTACCGCGCAGGTCACCGATCAGGAGGTCCGGCCGCACGGCGCGCAGCTGGCACTGCCGGCGCAGGCTCGAGGTCCCGACCCGAGCCCCTTGCGGCAGGTCTTCGAGCTCGACGTATTGATTGGAAACGAAGGCGTCGCGCGGATCTTCCCGCTCCAGCACGACGGCCAAGCCCAGGCCGTCCGGAAGGTCCACCGGGACGTCCTTCATGGAATGCACCGCGATATCGGCACGCCCCTCCAGCAGCGCCTGCTCGAGCTCCTTGACGAACAAGCCTTTGCCGCCCACCTTGGCGAGCGGACTATCGAGAATTTGATCGCCACGGGTGGTCATAGTGACCAGCTCGACCTGCAGACCGGGGTGGTGTAGCTGCAGGCCGGCGCGCACATGCTCGGCCTGCCAGAGGGCCAGGGCGCTCTTGCGCGTGGCGATGCGTAGGGTGGGTTGGGACATGATCGACCTGGTTGACAGCCGAGGGTTGCGGCCACAAAGTTGCACAAATGGCGGCTGTCGCCGCCGGGACACGCGTCGGCAGCACCCGCTGCCCGCAAAGTGCGAGGATAACGAGTGCGCGAAGCGAGTTGCAAGCTTAAGTATCTAAAGGTCTTGGCATTTACCCTAGCGTTGGTGGCGGGGCCGGGCTGGGCCGCCTTGCCGGAAGTCCAGGAAGGCGACGACCTGCACGCCGATGCGCAGCGCGCGACCCAGGAGGATCTGCCGATCCTGCTGGCCTTCGCGGCGGACTATTGCGAGTACTGCACGCAGCTGGAAGAGTGGTTCCTGGTGCCGATGCTGATCAGCGGCGACTACGAGGATCGTATCCTGATCCGCAAGGTACGGATCGACAGTAGCCGCCCGCTGGTCGATTTCGATGGCGCCGCCATCGAGCGCGATCGGCTCGCGAGTCGCTATGGGGTGCAGATGGTGCCGACGCTGGTGTTCGTCGACGCGCAGGGTCGCGAACTCACGGAACGCATGGTTGGCCTGACCACGCTCGATTTCTATGGCGGCTATCTGGAACAGCGCATCGACGCGGCGGTGGGACAGGTACGGGGCGGTGAGGCCGCGCCTTAAACGCCCGGGCCACGAAGTTGTCTGAGGCGGGTCCGAAGATCGGCCTGATGTCGCCGACTGACCTCCAGTCGCTCGTCGACACCGGCCAGCACGACCAGGCAACGACCCTCGGCGCCCTTTTCCAGCCCCGTCACGAAATCCGCGGCCACCAGGGCGTTGCGATGGATGCGGATGAAGCGCGCAGCGAACTCCTCCTCGAGATTCTTCAGCGATTCCTCGACCAGATATTCCGCGTCGCCGCTACGTAGCGTGACGTATTTGTTGTCGGCACGGAAAAAGCGGATGTCCGTCACGGGCACCAAATGGAGATTGCCGCGCACGCGCACGCAGATCTGGCTGCGCACCCCGCCGGTCTCCGTGTCCAGCCGGACCGCCTGCGCGCGGGTCAGGCGCCGTGCGTTGCCGAGTGCGGCGGCCAAGCGTTCGCGCCGGATCGGCTTGAGCAGATAATCCACGGCACAGGCCTCGAAGGCCTCCAACGCATGGTCGCCAAAGGCGGTAGTGAAGATCACGGCCGGGGGATCGGGCAGCCCGGCGAGGTGACGTGCCGCCTCGAGGCCGTCCATGCCCGGCATGCGGATGTCCATGAGCACCACATCTGGCTGGGTCTGCGCATACGCCATCAGGGCGGCCTGTCCGTCGGCGGCTTCGCCGCAGACCACGCAGTCCGGCAAGTCGGTCAACAGGCGCTGCAGCCGTTCCCGTGCCAGCACCTCGTCGTCGACCAACAGGACCTTCATGTGTCGACCTCGATCGGAAACAGCACCCGTACGCGGTAGAGGCCCTCGCGCCGGTCCGCCTCCAGCCGCGCCTCGGGCCCGTAGGCGAGTTGCAGGCGCTCACGGATATTGTCCAAGGCCATCCGATTGCCCTCGTGCGGGCTTCGTGCCGGCTGGAGCGGCAGCGGATTGCGGACCTCCAGGCGCAGGACGCCGCGGTTGAAGGTGGCGAGAATGTGCACGCGACCGCCACCGGCGCGACTTTCAATGCCGTGATAGACGGCGTTCTCGACCAGCGGCTGCAGGATCAGCGCCGGCACCGGCGCCTCCAGCGGCAGGTTCTTCAGTGTCCAGTCCACTTGCAGACGGTCGCCGAGGCGTTGCGCCTCGATGCGCAGATAACTCCGCGTGAAGTTCAGTTCCTGCTCCAACGTGACGCGTTCGCGCATGTCGCGCATGGTGACGCGGAACAGCTCCGCAAGATCCTGCACCACATCCTCGGCGAGCGCCGGCTTGCTGGCCGTCAGCGCGGCGATGGTGTTCAGGCTGTTGAACAGAAAATGCGGCCGGATGCGCGCCTGCAACGCCTGCACCCGCGCCTGCGCCTCCGCAGTGACTTGCTGCGCCCATTGGTGCCGCACATAGAAATAGCGCAACACCATCCCGCTCAGCAGGGCGCTGATCGCAAGATTGCGCAGCAGAAAATCGGCGTGTTGCAAATTGCCCTGCTCCGGCCCGGTCAGCCGCAGGGCGGCCTCGCTCAGCAACAGCGTAACCAGCAACAGCGAGAGATAGCTGACCAGCGCGGCGGCACTGGTGCTCATGCGCATCAACCAGGGTCGCAACCCGCAGAGCACCGCGGCGCTGGCCAGCGCGATCCACTGGACGAACAGGGAGACCAGTCCGAGTTCGCTCCATTTGTCGCCGGTCCAGGGCGAGGTAAGCACCAGGATGAACGCCAGCAGTTCCGCGACCACCACCACCGCGAACACCATGCGGATG
>Ga0172382_10010863_pt1 | contig 12128 bp, 14 predicted proteins | sample Leawel138RmetaG_FD_122245 | JGI IMG/M metagenome (GOLD analysis project Ga0172382, IMG submission 122245) | Leachate microbial communities from a municipal landfill in Southern Ontario, Canada - Leachate well 138R metaG | ecosystem: Engineered > Solid waste > Landfill > Unclassified | place...
AGTGCACGCCGTCGCAAGCGTTCTGACGGTGGTTCATGACCACTCGCGTTGATGACGATCGACCGCAGCGTGAATTGAGTTCGGGCTCAGGCAAGGTGCGCCGGGCACGCCTCAAGGCGTACCGCGGCCACGACAGGTCGTGGTGTCCAATTGTTCGCGGACGTGATTCGCTACGTCGTCACCGATGTCATCACCATGAGGCTCGCGGTCGGCGAGGTGTTCGTGCAGGCATGGACCTTGTTGAAGGTGACGACCATGCCCGCACTGCTGATGGCCATTCCGATCGGCGCAATCACCACCATCGTGACGTCGGGGCTCGTCAATCAATTGGGGGCGACCTCGCTGCTTGGCGCCGCGGCCGGCGTGGGTGTCATTCGGCAGGGAGCACCGCTGACTGCGGGGCTGTTGATGGGTGCCGCAGCAGCTTCGACCATCGCGGCCGACTTCGGGGCCCGCGCCATCCGTGAAGAACTCGACGCAATGCGAGTAATGGGTGTTGACCCGGTGCGCCAGTTGGTAGTGCCGCGTTTTCTCGCGCTGCTATTGATATCCCCCCTTCTGTGCATCTTCATCGTCGCGTCGGGAACTGCGTCGGCGTTCTTGATGGCAGTGGGGGCTTCCGATGTGGCACCGGGAAGTTTCTGGATGTCGTTTGGGACGTTCACGAAGGTGGTGGACGTATGGTTTGCCATCGCCAAGACGGTCGTCTTTGGGGCAATCGTGGCAATAGTTTCATCGCTTCGCGGAATGGAGGCGAAGGGGGGCCCGCGCGGTGTCGCAGATGCCGTGAACTCGTCGGTAGTGGTCAATGTCGTTCTGATCGTCTTCGCCAACCTGGCGATAACGCAATTGCAGTCGATGTTCGTCCCGATGGAGGTGGCGTAGTGACTTCCGCAGGTCGCGCCCTGGTGCCGAGCAGGTATGGCTCGCGCTTGTTACAAGCGACAACGGGGTCTGTCGGCGGGGGATTCCGTGAGGTCGGACAGTGGGTGATCTTCATTGCCAAGGCCTTCAGTTCGGTTCCGGTCGCGGTCGTCAAATATCGACGACAAACACTGCAGCAAATGAACAGCCTCGCTTGGGGCCGCGGTTCGCTCATCGTGGATGGCGGTGCGATAAGCGTATTACTGCTCCTCGGCATCGCCGTCGGTGCCTCGTTGGCAGTTGAGGCGTTTGCTGTATTGAACATCATCGGGTTCGGTGGCTTGTCGGGGATCATCGGCGGTATAGGCGGGGTTCGAGAGCTTGGGCCGATAGTGAGTGCTGTCGCGTTCGCCGGACAGGCAGGGTGCCGGATGACCGCCGAGATCGGCGCCATGCGCATCGCCGAAGAGATAGATGCCTTGGAAGCAATAGGCCTGCGGCCCATACCGTTTGTGGTTGGTACGCGCCTGATTGGCGCGATGATCTTGGTGGTGCCGGGATACCTGGTGGCCCTGATAGCCAATTTCTTCGTCATGGACACCGTCATCCGGGTATTTCACAATCAGCCGGGCGGGACATATAACCACTATTTTGCTCAATTCGTGACGCCAACAGATCTCGCGTACTCCGTCATCAAGGTAGCTGTCTTCTGCATGGCGGTGACGTTGATCCATTGCTACTACGGATACTTTGCTTCCGGCGGACCGGTCGGTGTCGGTCAAGCGTCCGGCCGTGCAGTGCGGACCAGTCTGATCACGATCATCTTTTTGGATTTGATACTGACCGTGGCGATGTGGGGCCTTCATCCAGTGTTCGTGTTCAAGGGTTAGGTGAGAAGACATGCTCCTGCATGGCTCGGAGGCATCTGAGAAGCGAACATTGACCATCGTCGGCACAGTTGTCGTGCTCTGCGCCGTGGCGGTTGCAGGCATATTCATCGCGTTCAAGCCATTCGCCGGCCGACCGGACGATGAAATCTCGGTGGCGATCGAGACGCCATATGTCGGACCGGGCGTCGCCAAGGGCACGCAGCTGGTCATGCACGGGGTGAAGGTCGGGGAGGTCACCGCCGTGTCCAGGTTGTCCGGAGGCGGTGTTCTGCTGGATACCAATCTGCAGAAATCGCCGACGAAGGGCTTGACTGACGCAATGGGCATCGATTTCCGGACCATCAACTATTTTGGTGTGACCGGTATCGATCTAGTCGCCGGTACGGGTGGCCGGCCGCTCGCCGATGGAACCCGGTTGACGATCACGCCGAAAGGTAATTCGACACTTCAGGCATTGCTATCCCGCCTTGGAAAACTCGCCACCGGGGCGCTGACCAACCAGCTGATCGAGGTGGTCGAGAAGGCGACTCGATACACCGATGCGTTGAATCCGCTGGCCGAGACACTGGTGATCTCGGCGAATGCACTGGCTGAAACTCAAACAGTGAGTACCGCGCAACTATTGACAAACGCGACTGGAATAAGCGTCGCGTTCCCCGGGTTCGCCGATGCGATGCTCGACGCCGGTTACTACGCAACACACGGTACGAATAAACTCAACAAAGGTACTTGGAATGCCAGCGAGGAGGAATATCAAACCGTCATTCTTCCGTTCATGCAGTATGTATCCGATAACCTCTTTGGGGCTATCGGCAGGCTGGAGTACACGCATATCGACGATCTGACGCCTGTCATCGACAGTGTCCGGGCGATGACTGATGTGGTGCCACCTTTGATGAGACCCCAAGGCATGTCGGAGATGCTCGTGGAATTGCGTACCCGACTTGAGAAGATGTACGCAGGGACCCCTGAGCAGCGCGCGCTTCAAGTTCGTATTCTTCTCGACAGCATGCCGGGTGTGGCGGCGCCACTTGCTGCCGCGGGCGGTGCCCGATGAAGACCGGCGCGGCATTGTGGCGACTCGCGATCAGCGGCATAGTCGCCATTACCCTGTTCATCCTGTTGGCGAACGTGATCAAGCAGCCCACAGCAGCGGAAACGCGAGCGTATACGGCCGAGTTCACTGACGCATCGGGCTTACATGCGGACGCCGACGTGCGGGTCCGCGGAGTTCGCGTCGGGAAGGTGCAGTCGGTCGACCTTGAGCGAAGGAACGGTCAAAGCATCGCCGTTGTCAGGTTGACGTGCGACCAACGCTATGGCGTGGTGTCTGGCACCCGACTTGCCATCAAGTTCGAGGCGCTCACCGGACTGCGTTACATAGATGTCGTCGATCCGGCGGAAAATTACTCCAAGGCCGATCTCGTTACTGACGTGACTACGACGATGACGCAACCGTCTTTCGACGTCACCGAATTGTTCAACGGGCTACAACCTGTGATCGCCACCCTGAATCCCGACGAACTGAACACCTTTACAGCGAACGCGGCAACATATCTTTCGGGTGATGGCGGCGGCTTGGCGCCGATGCTGGAAAGTATCCACAAGCTCACCAGGTTCGTAGCGGACCGTCAGCAAGTCATCGCCACGTTGATGCGTAATCTGAAGGACATCTCCGACACCATGGGCGGACATGGAAAAGATCTGATCCAAATAGTGGATTGGCTCAACAAGGGTCCGGTCGACGGCATGCTTGGAATTCTGGACGAGTTTCGAAAAGCCCACCTCTACGGCGAATTTATGGACGATGCGGCGCAAGTAGTCAAGAACTTGGGATTCCCGCCCGAGGGCAACAATGGCGACTATTTCGTCTACGGCCCGGAATCCAACAAGAACGTAACCAACGTGGACGAAGCCTTCGACCGTGCGTTCACCGTGTTTGACGACTATACGGAGGCCTTCAAGCTGGTTCCGGTCATGTGGGAGAACATTCCGCCGCCGCCTGAAGCTGGTGCGCCCCTGGCGTGTTCCCGGGGACGGGCTCAGTTACCGGCAGAAATGGACGTATTTCTCAATGGACGAAAAGTGGTGTTGTGCAACCGATGAAAGTGTTACGTAACCCGACTGTCTGGGGTGCCGGCGCCCTCGCACTCATGACCGTTATTGCGCTGCTCATCGCCATGGTTTATGTCAGTCCGCCCGGGCAGAAGACCGTCATCTTCTATACCGACGACGCGGCGGCGATCCGCCCTGGAGACCCAGTACGAATTGCCGGCATCAACGTTGGCAAGGTGAAGGATCTGACACTGGAATCGGACCAAGTCCGGGTCGAAGCACGGGTCGACGACAGCGCATTCGTCGGTGACCGTTCGCAGGTGCAGGTCCGCATGCTCACCGTGGTGGGGGGCTATTACGTAAGCATCTCGCCAATAGGTGACACGCCTCTGGGGACCAAACCTATTCCGGTGGAACGGGTGACCATGCCCTACAGTTTGATTCGCACCCTCACGGATGCGACGAAGATCACCGACAATGTCGCCCCACAGCCCATCAACGAATCACTCGGCCAGGTGCAGCGGGGGCTTACCGGTACCAACCTGGAATCGGTCTCCGCGGTCATCGATGCGGGCAACAACGTAATGTCCACCATTGAGAAGCAACGCGGGCAGGTGAGCGCCATCCTCAACCTGTCCAATGAGTACCTGCAGGATGTAAACAATTACAAAGATGAGCTCAAAGATTTGATACGCAAGATTTCGATCATTGAGCAGTCGCTTACGTTGTACAGCAAGGGACTCGCCCGCGCCATGGCTGGTTTCGGTGACATCATGGATGGTCTTTCACCGGTCTTCATCTTTTATCAGAATCACCGCGACAAAGCTCTCGTGAAAATTCGCGATTGGTTGGAGAAATCACGAATGTGGTCGGAACGCAACGGTGTAGTCGTTCGGGCGCTGCACCTGACGCGGGTGAAGATCGAACGGATCCTGGGCGCACAGCAGGCGGCACCAGAGCTATTGGCTACCGACCTCTGTATGCCAATACCCGGAAGTCCGTGCTGATGCCCGGGTCAGGTTCGCCTCACCGTCGCCGGGTCGTGGCAATCGCGCTCACAGCGGCGGCGGTGGTGACGGTTGGCACTTCGTGCGGCGGGCCGCCCGAAGAACAGGCCAACGCCCAATACTGCGCGGTCCTGCCCGACAGCATCGGTCTATACGTCGGCAATCCGGTGACGCAGATGGGCTACCAGATCGGTGAGGTCACCAGTATCACCCCCGGTGCAACCGACGTACGCGTCGACTTCAGTATCACTGAAGGGCGTTTGTTGCCCGGTGACGTCAAAGCAATTGTCCGGTCGACGTCGATTCTTGCTGATCGGTCGCTGGAACTCGTTGGCAACGCTGATTCGGGATCCCACCTCGGTGCGGGCGAGTGCATTCCGCTTTCCCGTTCATGGACCCCGAAAAGCGTGTCGGCAGTGATAGGTTCGGCGACCGATTTCGTCAACGGAATCAATCCGGCTGAATCGACGAATGTCGGCGATGTCGTAAGTCAGCTCGATCAAGCGTTGCACAACAATGGCGCCGGCGTAAACAAGCTCCTAACGACGTCATCGGCTGTAGTCGATAGTCCCGATCAGGTGATCAGCGACATCGGGTCCGTGATCACCAACCTCGCCGAACTGACCTCAGCAGTCAGCGAGATCAGAGGGCCGCTGAAAGAAGCTCTGCTGAATGCGGAACAGAACATGTCGGACGTCGCCGTGACCTTGGATGGTGGCAACCGTATGGTCGGAGGATTCATGGGAGCTGTGAAAGCCGTTGTGGACATAGAAGAAAACCTCGGTGGGGAGTTTCAGTTCACGCTTGATGCGACATCGGTTGCGCTGCGGAAACTGAGTGCACACGCGCCGTGGGTGGCAAGTCTCCTGAACCCGGTTCCATGGTGGGTCAATACGCTGGCGGGCCATTTCAACAACCGTGAATTCAATATCAATTACCGTCCGCCGTTGTATCGCATCAGAACCCCCGACGGGTGGGCGCTGTGTGGCATCATGAATTCTTCGACGCCGGGGAGCTGCGCGAACGTTGCCGGGCAGCCATACGCGGTTGATGTTGCGCTGCTTCAGTACGTACTCACCCAGGCGAACCGATGAACCGCCGGAATTGGCGGTTGGTCGCGGCCGTTGCCACCGTCATTACGGTTTCCTCGTGTGCTTCGCTCAACGTGAGCTCGCTGCCTGCGCCGGGAAGTAGCTATAGCGATGGATACGACATCGTCATCGAATTCGCCAACGTACTCAATTTGCCGGACAGCGCAAAGGTGGTCTTGGACGGCACCACCGTCGGGGTCGTATCGGATGTGGCGCTGTCCAGCAGTGCGGTTGACGTCACCTCGACTATTGAGCGAGGCGTCGCGGTGCCCTCTGACATCCGAGCGGTTCTGCAGCAAGACACGGTCTTGGGCGACATCTATGTCGCTCTCGAGCGACCGACAACCGACCAGGCGCCGGCGCCCGCGTTGAGTCCGGGTGCCCGCATCCCGCTGGCACAGACCACATCTCCACCGCAACTCGAAGACACCATCGCCCACATGGCGAATTTTGTGTCGAGCGGTTCCATCCAACGCGTTCAAGAGTCGATCGCCCGTATCAACCGAATCCAGCCGCCCGGGGGCCAGGACGGGATCCGCAAAATGGCTTCCCAAGTGGCAGCCGACCTCGGGGACCTGTCGAACAACATGAATCTCGTTGACCTGTGGCTCAACGGCGTGTCCGAGACCATAGATGTCGCACATCGCAAGATCCCGGTTTTGCAGGAGATGTTCTCCGAGGAAGGGATGACCGCTTTTCGTCGGTTCTTGGAGATATTTTCATATGTCGGAACCATCCTCCCCTCTACCGGGAGTATCTACGCCGGTGGTTTCTGGCTGGTGCCCCTACTGAATTCATTGCGAGATGCGGCAGGCGCTACTCAGCAATCCAAGAGGATGTTCGAAGAGGAGGGGCCTGCATGGCGCCGGCTACTCACTGAATTCTTCCTCCCGCAGGATAAATATCCCGCGATCAACATTACTTCGATAATGAGTCCGGACGGCCGGGAAATTTCGGGAAACGTTCAGGACGTGCTACGGATCTTGGGTGGGACACCATGAAGGGCCGAAATTTCCTGTCGTTTCTGGCGTTTGCTGTGATGATTGTGTTTGCGGTGACCTACATCGGCTCGCTCGGTGTGCGGCTCAAGCCGCCTGATAACAGAGTCAATCTCTCCATGACGGTGGCTGATATCAATGGCATCGTCGTTGATTCGAATATTCTGTTGCGTGGCGTTCCGGTCGGCAAAGTCAGCCATATCGCGTCATCCGTCGGCGGAGCCACCATCGACTTCTACGTCGACGACCGCTTCCCTATCCCCGCCGACTGCGATGTGCGGCTCGATAACCTGTCCGCCCTCGGTGAAAGCTATATCGGACTGTTCCCGCGGCGCCAGGACGGTCCTATGTTGCGCGACGGCCAGCACATCTCAACCGAGATGGTGGAGCAACCACCATCGATAACCGAACTGGCGGCAAGTGTTACGCGGCTACTCAATCAGGTCGACCCCGATGCGCTCGCACGCATCATCAGCGAGGCCGATACAGCGTTGCCGGATCCAAACTCGGCACTGCCCAACTTGGCGCACGCCAGCGAGATGCTGAGAAACACCGCAGCGAATATGCACGGCCAGGGCCGGGTCTTGTTGAGCAATTTTCAAACACTGTTACGCAACGCTGGATGGGTTGGGCCCACGCTCGCTGCAACGGCGCCCGATCTCCGAGAGAGCGCCCAAAATGCCTCCAAGACCCTGCAAGGGTTTTCGGTGGGTGCCCTCGAGATTGGCCCGGACGGTATGAAGAAATTCGGCTTCTTCATCAACCGAATCCAGAAGCTGTTGGATGCCAACGGCGGTGACCTCAAAGTGCTGGGCGAAGCATTTCGGCCACGCGTCAGGGCTATCGCCGGTGCACTGTTGAACTTCGACCCCAGTCAGATCTTGACCAACATCCTGGAGACAATACCCGAGGACGGCGCGATTACCCTGCGCGTAACCGTCCCCCCGAAGTAAATGGGCAGGGTGACTGCCCTAGATCACGAAGTGAGGAATTCTAATGACGGTCGATAGCGAACGAGACGCCGCCGTGCCAAATTCGGCGCAAGTAGATGCTGCCGGATCAGAGCCCGAGGGCGAAAGCACCATTGAGGAGACGTCGGCGGCCAAAGACGTACCTCAGCGTGAGAAGTCCAGACGAGTGCAACTCTCGGTCTCTCTACGTGGCGCGGTGACCTCCGTGGTGATCGTCGTCCTTGTCGGCGCGATCGGCGTGCTGTCGTGGCTCTACGTTGGAGCGCGAAGCCAACTCGACGAGCAGGCCCGTCAATCCGAGAACAACGTGCACGCCGAGAAGATAGCGCTGCAATACGCGGGTGAAGCGGCAGCAATGAACTACCAAGACCTCAATGCCTGGAAAGACAGGCTTGTCGCGGGCACCAGTCCTGAACTGAAAGACAAGTTGTCCAAGGCTGCCACGTCAATGGAACAGATTTTGGTACCACTTCAATGGAATTCCACCGCACACCCACTGGCGGCAAAGGTTCGGACAGTCACCGACGGGGCCTATGTCGTCGACGCTTTTGTAAGCGTCCTTACCAAGACTGCGCAAGCGCCGGAGCCACTGCAGTCGACCGCGACATATAGCGTCACAATCGACAGTAATAAGGATTGGCAAATCACAGATGTTGGCGGAGTTGGCGACGCGCTAGCCCCAAAATAGACCTCCGAAAAGGTGATTCATGATGGGTCGAGATAGGCGGCAAGGTTCAGGTGGCGGCTTTCAAGGTCGTCGCCGGGCGGTTGGGGCTTCTGCGGCGCAGGGCAAGGCGATGCAGAGCCGCCTCAGTCGCGCCGTCGGCTCGTTCACATGCGTTTTCATCGTGTTGTCCGGCGTGTCAGTCGCGGTTGGGCCCGCTTCGCGAGCCGATCCATCCGATTACGCACGGCCTCCTGTGCCATTACCAGTGATCACTCCGACACCTTCGGACTGGGTGCCGAAATTTCCATTTCCTTTTGACCAAACCAAAAATAGGGTGACCGATGCGGACATCAACGCGGAACGGGAGATGTGTCAATGGTTCAACGCACAATATGACGAGTTGATGCGCCAGATCAATAGGCTGCAGTTCAACCGGATCACACCTAATGGACCCGGGGTCTACATGGGTTCGGGTTCCGACTGGGACTACAGCATTGGCGACCTTCAGCAGCAAGTCGACATAGTCACCACGAATATCGACCAATCGGTGGGCTTCCTCGCCCCCCGCGCCCAAGCACTCACTCAGTCAACCGACCACGCGGGGAACGTCTACTTCCCCATCTATCAAGGTGAGAGTTTCTACCTACTGTGGCAGCACCTGTCCAATGTCAATGCCGGCATCAAGAGTCATCAAGCCGCCTGGTTCACAGGTCCATCGGTGCACAGAGTGTTGCGTTGGGGTAGCAGAATTCATCGTTCGAACGTATGCGAGTAAGAGTGCGTCCGGTCACTGATGGTTAGACGGCGAGCGTGCGATTCGGCTCGATCCGTAGCGGAGTCCACGGCATCGAGCGCAGGCGCTGAACGATTCTCGACCTCGATCGGCGACGTCACCACCGGTTGCCATCGCGCTGGCGGCGCCGGGTCCGCTGGGCTTCATCAGCTGAATTAAAGGGATTTGGGGAGTGTGGGATGAGCCAACGTCGTTGCCTTTCGCAACTTGTGGGCTGCTCAAAGGAGGAGCGATTGCATCACCGTGCGCGCCCTTGGAGGTGGTTGGCGGGCATTGCCTCGGCAACCATATTGATGTTCAGCACCGTGGTCCCGGGATATGCGGAGCCGGCAGAGGATGCCCCGGATCCATTCCCAGAATTGATGCATGTTTTGGCATGGTATGACCGATTTGAGCCAGACCGTTTCTTCCTCGCTGACCGTCCCGGTGTCTGGTTCCTGTCACCCACTGGACTCAACTGCGGAATCTGGGACAAGGGAAGCTTTGGTTGCACTGGCAATATCCCGGGTGCGCCCCCGGGGAGCAATCACATCGCGTGGTTCAACGGAAATCGGTCCGTCCATCACGGCTGGACCGCCGCCATTCAGTTCCCTCCTGGACAAGCTCATGTGACCCTGCCGCCGCGCAGCTACGTAACCTACAACTCGACGACCTGCGCTATACGGCCGGATAGCAGCCTCTATTGCGGGCGCGGCGAGTTCAAGTTTTTGATGACGGCGACCGGGACATGGTTCAAGGCCTACGACGAGAGGTCCACGCGTGTGTGCCTGAGCTACGGGTCTTGTTGACGGAATGTCTTTTTGACGGTGGCCCGGTTAACTTCACGGCGCGTTGGGAGAATAAGTAAATGGTTCTGCACGCCTGCGGAGTCCATTCTTGGTTTTGAGGAAAGGATTTGTGAATGAAAGGGCAATCGCCTGCTCCACCTCTAGACCGCGAGGCGACGGCGATACCGCCAAACCGCCGGACGCCCTTCCGGTTGGTAGTCGCATGCGCGCTGCTTTTTTCTGGTGGCATGGTGGTGACGCCGTCAGCTCTCGCGGATCCGGTGGACAACGTAAGGGATGCGATAGTGACTGCACGCGGCGGAACGTCATGCCCGCCGTTCACCTACAACCCGATTGCCGAGAAAGCAGCCGCGATCGTCAATAAGTCGACCGACGACTATATCGACCACATTTCAACGTACCAACCGATCACCGACCCAATGCCCGGTCTGAAGGATCTCGGCTACGGCGGCAACAAGGCAGTGTTGCTTCAGGGTGCCCTGACCAACGAAGCCGATGCGATAAAGGGTGCGTTGCTGCAAGGCCATGCAGTAATCCCCGATTGCTCTTACACGGACCTAGGAATAGACGTGCGGCTAAACGAGGCGACTAATAACATATTGATCGTGTACTTGCTAGCCGGCGCCTAACAATATTGCAATGGGCGCGACATCGACGGGCATTCAACCACCTTGGCGCATGGGGGACGCCCGTCCGCTCGCGTTCAGCTCGGCAATCTTACGTGCGGGAAGGGCCCCAATGATCCACATGAAGTTTGCGGTTATAACCTCGGTTGTAAGCCTATTTTCTATCGTGATGTCGCCTGGAGCTCGCGCAGCGGATACCGTTACGTATGAGGTCCTCTCGAACAATGTCGCCGCAGCAAAAATTCAGTATTTTGACTCCTCCGGGCGAAAAGTACTTTATGACGTGCCGCTGCCATGGCGAACCAGCGTAACCGTGCTGGACGCTCACAGTCCGTCAGTCGACGGTGCAGAGGTTCGCGCCGACTGGCGGCCTCGCGTGTGTGACGGGCGCGCGTGGTGCCCAGAGGCCATGCCCAATAATTGGGTGACAGTCCGAATCTCTCTTGGCGGAAAGATCATCTGCGAAAGCACTCTTGATGTGGGCAATGCCGCCTGCTACGGGAGCACGTCGTTTCGATCCTGAAGGCCGACAGAGTCGTGAACCGATGTAGCGGAAGCGCTGTGCGGCGCCCGGCAATGCAGCGGGCGTGCGGGTTAGCCCGGTCGCCGTGAATGAGTCCGTCGCACGACGCTGACCGCGCTCGCTGATATTTCCCACGGACGCTCATCGAAATTTCCCCACCCGTGTGGCTCCACCGAGAAGGGCGGAACTCCTGGATGCTGCTGGTATCTGACGCCAGTAGCTCCGGTCGAAGGAGGTCAAGTCCAGGGACGTGGTGTACGACGTCGTCGTGCGATTCTTCGTCGTAATGGATTCACGCGGTCAGTGCCGCGGGGGTGTCCTCCCGTTCTGTCGAGGTGTCGTTGAGGGGGACCCGTTTGGCGGTCCGTGGTTATGCGGCCTTGGGTTGGTGGGTGGGACTCGCCACCCTCATAGGTGTGATGCTCGCTGATGTCGTTGACCCACAACCGATTTGGAGTATCACGGGTAAACATCCGCTCGACCAGGTCAGTCGCCGCGGGAGTCTCGTGACGGGGCCGGGAACGACGGGTGCCCGGTAGACCCTTGGGGCCCGTGATCGCCAGGCGTAATAGCCAGAGTCGGTCACCTCTAACAGCCGGCACCCGACCTGCTGAGGTGAGCCCTTCGTAGTGGTCCAGTCGTTGTGCGACTCTGTTGCCCGGTCTGCGGGCAAGGAAGAATCAACCCCGACGGCGTCGTCGACGTGCCGGATCGCCTGGCCCTCACACACGGGGCGCCGCACAACGTACGCTTCGACAACGGTCCCGAGTTTGTGGCGCACGCAGTGAGTGATTGGTGTCGATTCAACAGTGCCGGTTCACTTTTCATCGATCCCGGTTCACTCACACACGGGGC
>Ga0172382_10010868_pt1 | contig 12123 bp, 9 predicted proteins | sample Leawel138RmetaG_FD_122245 | JGI IMG/M metagenome (GOLD analysis project Ga0172382, IMG submission 122245) | Leachate microbial communities from a municipal landfill in Southern Ontario, Canada - Leachate well 138R metaG | ecosystem: Engineered > Solid waste > Landfill > Unclassified | place...
CACTAAAGTATGGAGTTCGTCGATGAATATTATGTATTTGCCTCCGGCTTTGCTGATTTCTTTCAATAAGGCCTTAACCCGGTCCTCGAATTCCCCCCTGTACCTGGTACCGGCCACAAGAGAGCCTAAATCAAGGGAAATAACGTCTTTGCCCCTCAAAGACTCCGGCACCTCTCCCTTAATTATCTTCTGGGCCAATCCTTCGATAATAGCGGTTTTTCCCACTCCGGCTTCCCCTATTAAAACAGGATTGTTTTTAGTTCTGCGGGAAAGAACCTGCATCAGCCTTCTGATTTCATTGTCCCGTCCTATAACCGGGTCTAATTTCCCTTGGCGGGCCAGTTCGTTTAAGTTTTTGGAATATTTCTCTAGGACCTGGTATTTGGATTCGGGATCCGGGTCGGTAATTTTTGTCCCTCCCCTGATTTCAGAAAGAACCTTTAAAGCTTCTTCGTAATTAAGTTTTCCGAAGTTTAATCCCTCGCCCCCGGATTGCAAAAAAGTTGCTTTTTCCAAAATGTCTCTGGCTTTAACGTCGCTATCCAACAGAGCCAAAAAGAAATGCTCGACTGACATGAACTCGTCTCCCATTTTCATGGCTTCCTGTCTTGCCCGCTCCAGAACCTTATTCATGTCCTGGGTTAAATAAAATTGGCCCATCGCCTGGGGAGCGGCTGCCGAGGGAATTTTTTCCAAAGCAGCTTTAGTTTTTTTCTCCAATCCTTCAATATCTACTGCCATCTTCTGCAACAATGTTAAAACCACGCTTCCTTCCTGGGAAATGAGCGCTAAAAGCAAATGCAGAGCATCGACCTGCTGCTGACCGGCCTGCCTGGCCGCGTCTTGGGCGGCTAGAATCGCCTCTTGAGCTTTATGGGTAAAGTTTCCTCCGTTCATATTCATATTGTATCACAATCCAGTTTAACAAAAAATTAAGGGAAATCAACCCCCCGAAAGGAAAGCGGGAGAAGGTCCGGATGTTCGCCGGACGCGCCTCCCGCTTAGGCCTAGCTCCGATGTTAGCGGAGCTGGAGCCTTAAAATCAAAAGGCCTGGCGCTCGGCCAGGTCCAGTGATTTTTGTCTTTGCTTGTTAACTACATGAACCTAACCGTGCGCCGTTTACTAACGACGACAACCAACAGGTTAACGGTTAGATTCATCGAATTCTTCATATTAAAATTATGACGGATTAGCGGGAATCTTGTTACACTACCCCTCCCACTCTTCCAAGGTGGCTTGCAAAGTCATTTCCTCTCCGTCCCTTAATACTTTCATATCCACCACGTCACCCGGAGACTGATTGTAAATCATTTCCCTAAGCGTATTGTCAGCGGTTAGTTTTTCGCCGTTAAACTCTAAAATTATATCTCCCTGCAAAATGCCGGCCTTGTCTGCAGCCGAATCTTCGACTACGGCAGCCTCGCCGTCTCCGCTGGATACCCACGCCCCTTCGCTTACAGGCAAATCGTTGGCTTCCTGGACTTCAGGGGTAATCGTAAAATAGCGAATTCCCAAAAAAGCATAGGTTATGCTGCCCGTTTCCATTACTTGCTCAATGTCCCTCTTTGCTTTATTTACGGGAATGGCAAAGCCGATGCTTTGGGCGCCGATAACCGTAGCGGTGTTAATTCCTATCACCTTGCCGCTTAAATCCAAAAGAGGCCCTCCGGAATTCCCCTGGTTAATGGCAGCATCCGTTTGAATGACCTCCTCTATCACTTCGGTGATGCCGGCTCCGGAAGCTGTGATAGTTCTATCCAATCCCGAAACAACGCCGACAGAAACGGTATTTTTGAATTCACCCAGGGCATTTCCGATAGCAATGGCGGTCTGCCCTATTTGGAGGCTCTCGGAATCGCCCAGCCGTATAACCGGAAAGGATATTTGCTTTAAGTCGCCGGAACCGTCTATTAATTTTTCCGTCTCTATTTTTAAAATAGCCAAATCCTGGACTGGATCCCTGGCTAAAACCCTTGCCTCAAAGCTTTTTCCGTCGTTGGTAAAAACAGTGTACTGAGCTTCCTCATCCAAAACCACGTGCTTATTGGTCAGTATCATCCCGTCTTCGGAAACGATAAATCCCGTTCCCCCGCCGATTTCCTGCTCTTCGGTTCCTATTTGCCGCCTTTGGGGAATTTGAATATCGAAAAGCGAATCGTCCCCGAAGGGATTGTAGTAGTACTCCTCGAAAACCGGCAGGTCCTTGCTGACGATTATGCTGACCACGGCAGGTGAGGCTTTTTCCACGGCAGAAATAATTTTCTCTTCGTGGGTGGTCTGGGGAATATATTTTACGGTCTCTTCCTGCTCGCCGAATTCCGGCAGGCTTATTTCAAATTTTGACAGGTAATCTTTGGCTTCGAGATATAAAAAGCTGCCAGCCACGCTTCCGGCCAGAAATCCGAAAGACGAAGACAAAACAACCGTCAGAACTATCAGCCAAAGGCCCCTGGACTTCCAAATCTTCGGAAGTTTTATCTTGGGAAGTTTTATCTTGGGAAAATCAGGCATTTGGTACATAGTTTTATTTGTTCTTTTTTTTATAATCTTCGACCGCCGCCTTTACTCCGGCCTGGGCCAAAGCGGCGCAGTGGATTTTAACCGGAGGAACAGGGCCGATTTCTTCTTTGATGTCTTCGTATCCGACTTTTAAAGCGTCATCAAGGGTTTTACCTTTAATCAATTCGCAAATCATATCGGAAATGGCAATAGCGTGGCCGCAATTATGCACTGCAAATCCTTTTATTAAATAAGAATTGGGGGTCCCTTTTACTAAAATATTATATACAAATCCAGTATATTTTTTCCTAATTATATTCTTTATAGGAACTAAAAAGTGATTTTTTTTTGAATGGACAAACTTATGTTTTCTTTTGATTTGAAAAAGTATATCATAAACGTCTTTAGCGCCCACCCTGCGCCCCTCAATCAAATTTCTTGATTTATCTTTTTTCCTTTTTCTAATAGAAGAAAATACTCCATTCCTTGCAAGTATTTCTTGAATTTGAACCGTTAATTCCGGCGAAGCGGTTGTAATTTCCCATCTAGGGTTCCCCTTTTTCCTTCTCCAAGCCTTACATCCATCACCATTAATATAAGTCTCGATCATCTCCCATTGTTTTTTAGGGGGTAGTACTAATATTTCCCCCGATAACTTCTTTTTGTGGGCATAACGGCCGGCAACAGACTCAAAAAATCTTCCCCACTCTCTTGAACAGACTCGAATTTCAGTAACATTCCCTCGGGTTCTTTTCGACGATTTTTTGCCGATAATTTCAAAAATCAACCCCTCAACCTCCGATATGTATTTCTTTTCATTTTTATTAAAGGCGAAATTCAAAACGCTGCCACTAGCGCAACAATACCCTTCTGCTAAATAATAGCCGATCAATCTCATTAATTTAGGCGTAAATTTGGGGTTGTCTTTAATTCTCTTATTACAAACAAACACTAAATAATCTCCTTTAGCAATTTCCTTGGCAGGTATAAAGTCGGGCTTTTGGGAGATTAATTCTTCTTCATTTGCCCTGAACCAGTCGCACAACCTGCTGGATCTTCTGGCTGATTTAAGCCAACTCCTTTTCACGCAGAGAATTGGATGCTCCGAGGTCACTGAAAAATTATTAAACGGGGAAACGAATGGTACAAATGTCAGCATGTCACCATTATAACTTCTCTTAAATCTCCTTATTACTTCCGTTAGCCTTCCATTGCTATTTAGAACTTTATCTTTGACAGCCAAAGATGAAATATCCCCCCAATCCCCCTCATTAACCAATACCTTGCCTTCGGGTGGCAAACATCCGAGCGTTTGGAATTTAGCGTCTCTGATTATTTCTTTATTTCCCTTCTTTTCAACCTTGATATATATCTTCATCACATCCCCGCACCTTAAATTCTGGGTGTCGCCGATTCCGTCGGCATCCTTAATTTCACCCATATTTTTGGGATTGGTAAAATGCTCTATTACTTTTTTGGAATAGTATTCTGCCATATTATTTTTTGTATCCTGATATTTCTCTCAGCCTTCCCACCACCTGGGGCAAAACCTTTAAAAATCTGTCTATTTCTTTGTCGGTGTTAAATTTCCCCAGAGAAATCCTAAGCGAGCTGTGGGATTTTTCTTCCGGAATTCCCAAGGCCAGAAGAACGTGCGAAGATTCCAGATTGTGAGACGAACAAGCCGATCCCGTGGAAACCGCAAAGCCCTTTTGGTCCAGGGCCATCAGCAAAGCCTCGCCCTCAATACCCTCAAAACCGAAATTAACGTTGTTAGGAAGCCTTTTCTCCAAGGAGCCGTTAAGCTCAGCGTCGGGAATAAGCTTGGGAATCTTTTTAATCAGCTTGTCCCGCAGCTGCCTCACCTTAACAATATTGACTTCGGTCTTAGGGCTGCCCGCCTCTTTGATTGCCGCCCCCAAACCAACAATGCCAGCTACATTTTCCGTACCCGACCTTAATCCTCTCTCGTGGCCGCCTCCGTATATCATCGGTTCAATGGGAGTGCCCTTTTTGACGAATAAAGCCCCGACGCCCTTTGGTCCGTAAATCTTATGCGAGCTTAATGTCAGCATATCTACTCCCAGTTTTTCAATGTCGCAATTTAAATAATTGGCTGCCTGAACGGCGTCAGTATGGAAATATATTTTCTTTTTTCTTTCTTTCAAAACTTTTCCTATTTCGGCTATCGGCTGAATCGTGCCCACTTCATTATTTGCGTAAATAATGGAGATTAAAACGGTATTGTCTTTCAGGGCTTTCTTTAAGTTAGAAACCGAAACTAATCCTTCTTTATCAACGGGCAAAAAGGTCACCTCGGCTCCCTCCTTTTGTAAAACCCGGCAGGGCTCCAAAACGGCATGGTGCTCAATTGAAGATATTATAATATGCGGCTTTTTTTGAGGGCCTCCTAAGGCCTTAACCGTCCCAAAAATAGCCAAATTGTCAGCCTCGGTTGCCGAGCCGGTAAAGAAAACCTCGTCTGCCCGGCAGTTCAAAAACTCGGCTACCCGCCCCCGCGCCTGGTCCACTGCCGCCAAAGCCCTTTGGCCGTAGCCGTGAACCGAAGAAGCGTTGCCGAACTCTTTTCTTAAATACGGCACCATATCCCTTAAAACCTTAGGGTCGATGGGGGTCGTAGAGGCGTAATCAAGGTAAACCTTGGAATTCATAGTTACATTTTAATACAGTTCTTTAAAAAATCAAACTAAAAGCGGAGTCGAAACCCCGCTTTATTTTACAAACTTTTTGAGTAAATCCGGTGCCGCTTGCACCAGTCAACATTAAGCATTCCTATCTCTCCCAGGCTTTTTCCATTGCCCTCCTCGATTTGGACGACTTCGCCCTCCTCAAACCGGAAGTCCTCCAGTGATTTTTTGAGCTCGGAGTAAAGAACCGCATTGCCTCCCCTTCCCCGATATTCGGGAAGCATGGCTACTCCGTTAAAATCAACTCTTCTGGTTTTTCTCATCTCCTTGAGCAAATGAAACCAGCCGAAGGGAAATATTTTCCCCTTAACCTTCTTTATCCCCCTGACGATATTGGGATAAACAAGGATGAATCCGGCCGGATTCTCGCCCTTCATAACTATTTTAATCAAGCGAGGATCGGCTATGTCAATAAGTCTGGCAGCGGTAAAATCCATCTCTTCCCGGCTCATTGGATAATGGTCGATGAGCTCCGTGAAGGTCTGATTGTAAATCCACCTCATTTTTTCTGTCCAGGATAGAAGCTCCCTTTTTCCGGAAAACGACTTCACTTGAAAACGCTCCCCGCCCCTGTTTTTAATTCGGTAGAAACGGGGCGAAAAATCCTGGTACTTTAAGATTCCGGAAAGGAAATCGCTTTTCTTTTCGAACCCGGCGGCAGATAGCAGGAAGTCGTAGTATGGATGGTTATATGGAATCCCCGTGGCCGGCAAACGATGGAAGCCCTCCACCAGCACTCCTCTTCCGTCCAAAGCGTGAAATCCCAGTGGTCCTGTAATCTCCGATAAGAAACGCCTCCGAGCCCAGCAGGAAGCGGCTTCAAACAGCAGCTCAACTGCCTCAACGTCGTCTACAGAATCAAAGTAGTAGAATAGGGCGGTCTTTTTTTTGTGAAACTCGTTGTAGCGCCTGTTATGCATAACCGCCACCTGGGCCAGCCGCTTTGTTCCGCTTTCTACGACAAAAAAGGCGGCCGTAGAATGGCGGTAAAAGGGATGCATTTTTGCGTCAAAAGCCGCTTTGACATCTGATTCCATAAAAGGCACCCAGAAATCCGAATCTTTATAGAGTTCGAAAGGGAATTCAATGAATTTTTTCACCTCGCCTTTGGAACGCGGGTTAATCTCTCTAACTATCATTTGCAACTCCTTCTATTTATTAATGAGCATTGCTTGGTGCTTTTTAACCGGCAATCCAAATTTTGTCAATCTATCTTACGTCGATGTATTCTTTGGTAAACGGTTTTTTAAAAATAACCGGCCAAATAACATTTAAAACGTATTTTGCGCACAATCTGAGAACGCCCTCTTTTTTAAAGCGGCGCGCCGAGCTTCTTACTTTCAAATTCAGAAAGAACCTTATCTTTCCCCGCTTTCCCAGCCGATAAGCCAGATCAGCTTCGTCTCCGAAAAGAGCTATGTTTTCATTAAAGCCTCCTACTTCCAAAAAGTGTTTTTTGACAACCGCGAAATTTCCGGCGTTGAGAGATGAGGCCAAGCCAAGAAAGCGGTTAAAAAAGCACTCTGCGGGCCAAGCCAGAAAATAATAAACGAAAAATAGGGCGAGTTTAATGTAAAAATTGCTGTCTATGGCGTAAGAGTAAGGGCCGGACACCACGATCAGGTCTTTGTCCTTTTCGAACTTTTCTGAAATTCTTTTAAGGTAATCGGAAGAGACAATCGCGTCGGCATCAAGAAAAAACAAAATATCCCCCCGGGCTTCGGCAGCTCCCCTGTTTCTAGCTAAGGTCACCCCTTTTTTCGGCTCTTTGATTATTTTTACTCCCGGAAATCCGGAGGCTATTTCGGCCGTTCTGTCGCTGCTTGCGTTATCAACGACTATGATCTCCCAGTCAGTAGCGTCTTTCTGGGAAAAAAGCGACTCCAGGCAGGAGCCGATATTTTTTTCTTCGTTGTAGGCTGGAATTATTACCGAAATCATTGCTGTCTTCTTATTTTAGGAGTAGTCCAAAATCCCATATATTTCCCCATCAACAGTCTGGTTTGAGCCTCCAATGAAGGAAAAGAAGTGAAGAAAATCATTACTACCGGAAGCAAGAGCCATTCCAATACGAAAAAAAGATATTTTCTTTTTTTATACAAAGGGGGCTTGGGAGGCAACATCATGATAGTGTAGTATGCCGAACCCAGCAGACCCAGCATGGCCAAGGTCAATCCTCTGCTGGTAAAAATCGGCAGGTTATAGGAAAGCAGGGACCGGGAAAACTCCTCTCCCCCGAGAACTAAAGGCAGCCAGCCCAATAAAAATATGATGATGGCATTAGTCGCCCACGACCAATGCCCCTCGATAACCGAAAGAGCCATAAAAAATTCTTTCTTAAATGGTATCTTTTTGTTCTTCCTGAAAGCGAAAAGAAAGTAAGCAATGTCGGCCGCTCCATAGGCCCACCTCCGCTGCTGCTTGTAAACATTCTTCATCGTCTGAGAAAAACTCTTGGCTACGTTGGCGTCCATGGCAATGGGATAATTAAGAGGCACCACCCGATAATCGCCGTCGTACTTTAAAAAGCACTGCCAAAAAATTCGGGAATCATCGGAAACAGCATTAACCTGGCGAAAATCAACGTCAACTAAGGCTTTAAAGCTCATGGAGTGAGAAGAGAAAGTCAAAAGCTTTTCCGGCCTTTCCTGGCACATCATCTGCCAAAAAGTCGCTGAAAAAGAAAACATCCTGGAAATAGGCGGGGCTTCCCAAATATTGTTAGTAAAAAGAGGTATGGGCTGAAAACTGGCTCGAGTGGGATCTTTAACGGTTAGGTAGCTGTAAGTTAAGCAACTGAAATATTTCGGAAAACAGCTGGTATCTCCATCCAGAGAAGAAACAATGATGTTTTCATAGGAAATGCCTAACGGATCAATTATTTCTTCTTTGGCCCTCTTGAGCCCCCAAGTTTCATTAGAACCCTTGCCGGCCAGCTCTCCGGGAATGTCGGAAGGATGAAAAGTGATAAAAAGCTTGAAGAATTTATTCTTGAATTCTTTTTCTATGGCTTTGGCCATCTCCCTGCCCTCTTCCCCGGCCTTTTCTTCGCAGCTCAAAACCACTATTATTTTTTCTTTCGGATAATCGTTTTTTAAAACCGAATCCAAGGAACTTCTGACTATTTCGAGAGGCTCTTTATACACCGGAAATACTATTACGTGGTAAATGTCTTCCCATCGGGTTCCCGGCAAAGATTTTATTTTTTCCATCCAGTCGGTCTTTTTATTCTTCCCCATTTGTTTGTAAGAAGCTGAAAGATGGAAAGAGAAATAAGAGGTCCTGAAGAGCCAATAAATAACGAAGGATATGACGAATATGGCCATCCAAAGAGGCTGAAGCCAGGAAAGAACGACTATAAGGATTAAGGTGGTCCAGCTTAAAAGCCCGGGAAACATTTCCAGGGCCCGGTAGAGCCTCCTCTCTTTCTTGCTTTTCAAGTCGGAAGATTTCCCTATTTTAAGATAATACGGTACGGACATTTTAGAATAATTTTCTTGCCTCTTCCCAAATAGCAGAATCGTTTTGCTTTTCCTTCATCCAATACCACCATTCCGCTCCCCATAAATAAAACTCGCTTATTCCGGTATTTTTGGCAAACTCGATATTATATTTAAACTGATTCAGGTTCATTGTTTTTTCCTGTTCCTCGAGAGGCGAATCATATAAAAGTTTTGGGCCCCATGGTTCGGCCTGAAGCTCGACGCCGATTACCTCTTTTCCAAAGACCTTTCTGACGATTTCCGCTTTCCGGTGGTAAAAAACAGAAGGAAAGGGATACGTGATATAGCGATTAATCTGATGAACCCAGACTTTTTTGTACATGGTAACCCCTACTACGTCTCCGTACTTAGCTGCCATTATCCACAAGGGAAACTCTCCGCTTTCGGTAACAACCACGGGCCTGTCTTTCGAATCGAGAGACTTAACGAGCTCCACTTCCTCTTTCAAGAAATCCTCATCTACCCAAGGACAAACGCCAAAAGGAAAAAAAGGCTCATTCTCCACCTGCCAGCCCCAAATGGCATCGGAATCGTCGTACCTGGCAACTATCTCTTTAAGTAAATCCAGAATTTCCTCCTGCTGGTCTTCTTTAGATAAACCGGCTGCCCAGTCGGGAATATGGCATTCCGGCCAGCGAGGGGTCTTCATGCCTATGGCCAAAAGAATTTTAGCGTCCCTTTCGGCGGCCTCAGCTACCTGCCAATCAAGGTCATTAAAATCATATTCCCCGTCGCTTTTTTCTATATAATCCCAATAGCTGGCTACCTTCATCCTTTTTACTCCCAAATCGTCGAGAAGGGCCAAATAGCTTTCCTGCCAATCCAAACCCAGAAGCTGGGCGTGCTTTTGGGAAAAAACCACCCCCCAGCTGATGTTTTCGGCAGGTTTTACCTTACCTAAAAAAAGATAGGAAGCGGCTATCAGAATCAGTACGGCTATTGAAATTAACGCCCACATTATTATTTTCTTCATAAAGACAACAAGGCTAGGCCGGCGCCCATAAGCAGTATGGCCGATATTTTCTGTAAAAGCACTTTACGGGAAACCTCTTCTCGGAGTATTTGAGGAAACTTTACCGATATGATAGCGGCGAAGAATAAAAGGAAAAAATACTTGGTTCCTTCCAGAGCATTAATTATGCCGAGATAAGCGAGAGGGGCCAAAGCTATGGCCCAGTTTTGAAGCACCAAAGCCGCAGATCCCAGTAGCTGATTGGGAATAAGTATGAGCCAAGTTTTTTCTTTGGCTATTTTCGCCCCACCCAAAATATCATTTCTGACGTCTTTTGAAAAGAGGAAAAACAAAGCGGCTAAAAAGGCGCCCACCCGGCTCCAAATTATCCCGCTGATAAATGGATGGGAAAGATAGACGAATTTAATGGCAATAAAAAAAGCGGCAAAGAAAAAAGCTGAAACGGCGGCGGTTTTCAGGCTGTTTTTCGACAATAAGTTTTTTCCTTGATAGGTAATCAATATGGTGCCGGCCACCAGCAAAAGAAAGGCGCCTATCTCCCGCAATCCCAGCATCCTTTCCGCTTCCCCGGAAAGGAAGGTGAAAGTAAAAGTGAAAATAGGGAGAAGGGCGCCGACCGCCGGAACGATTCTCGAGGCTTCGAAATTCTTAAGACCCGAAAAGAGAAACCAGATGGCCAGAACGTGGCTGGCGCCGGCCAGCATTGCCAATAAGAAAACAGAAAGACTTGGAATTTCCAGCAATCCGAAAGGAGCGGCGGCCAGAACGACAATTCCCAGAAAGCCGACGTAAAAAGCGTAAACCTTGGGATCGGGTATCCTGCTCTTTAAAAGATGCTTGTCTATTATATTCACCAGGGCTAAAAGGAAGTAGCCCGATAAGGCGACAATCAGCCACAACATAGTTTTTCTATAATAAAGGTTCCTAATTGCCGGCCCTCCATATAGGCTTCCATTGCGCTTTCCGCAAAATATCCTTTATCCAGCCAGTCGAAAAGCCACTCTTTAGTATGGTCCGGCTTTCCCTGAGACAATCCGAATCCCGACCTTAAAAGCCATCTTTGGTTAAACCTTTCCTGAGAACCGATGGGAGGCGCCACTAAAATAGGCAAGCCGAGAGCGGAATAGAACGATAATTCAGAGGGCTTGGTCCAAAGAATATCGGTTTTTCTCAAAGCCTCGTTGAATTTGCCAAAGTAGGAATTAATGTCTTTAGCGAAAATAATATCGACTTTTTCCGGATTATCCAAGTTTTCAAGAAAATAATTTCTGACTTCTTTTCTGATGCCGGCCACTAATATAATTTTCACCTCGCCGCTTTTAAGCTTTTCACTTAAATTCCTCGCTATTTCCACTCCCAGCTCCTTTTGCGCGCCAGCCCCTCCGACAGCGAACATGATAGTCAGAGGACGAGAAGGCGAGGGAAGCTCTCCCAGCTCCCTTTTAACCATCTCTCCGTAAGTTCCGTAATATCTTTTTTGAGGGTCAAGATTGGCCAGTCTCTGCTTAAAATCGCCCTTTAAAACGGCCATATCCTCTCCCCCTATGTTTTCCTTGGGCAAGGGGAATCCCGTCAAAAATATGTTATCGGGACTAACTCCGTAAAGCTGAAGGCGCTCGGCAGTTCTTGAATTGGGAACAAAATATTTAATCCTGCTTTTTTTCGGATTCAATGCCGCCCAGCTCCGGGAAATGTCGGCGTCGGGAATGACGCAGTAAATCTCTTCCGGATAATCATAGAACTCGGCCATGAAAGCCGGCGTAAAAAAAGTAGTAATCAGCGGAAGCGGTTTTTCTTTCAGCTTTTCTATCAAGTCCTTTCCCCAGCCCTTTTTAATAAAATTGTAGTTCTGCTTCAGCTGAAAGGTCGGCTTGGATAAATCCCTGGACGGATAGAAAGAGAGAATTCTCTGGGATCTGTCGAAAATTGCAAAGGCTAATTTGCCTATCACGGGCACCCTTCTGAAAGTGGAAATGAAATCGTAGAACCTCTTACTAGCTTCCCATATCCTTCTGTCTTTTTGGGGAATACCCTCGTAGCTGTTGGCATTAATCACCCGGCCCTGCGGGGAAAGATGCCTAAGGGGATAAGCGCTCCTCTGATGCCCGTATCCCATATCTACGGCCACCACCCAAGCTTCTTTTTTTGTCTTTTTGTTTTCTAATTTGGGCATTTCTCTAACTGTATTTTAACACAGAAAAAGACTGGTTCCTAAAAAACTATTGAGCCTCCCGGAAGGCTGGAAAACCATTCGGCGATTTTAAAAACGTAAGTCAGGAGCAGCCAAGCGGGCCAGGACAGCACCCACCCTAAAGGCTGCCATAAAAGGCCGGCTAAAGAAAAAATAAATCCCGAAGCGAGAATAAAAGGCAAAACAGGCAGGACTAAAATATTGCAAATAGGAGCTATTAGAGAAAACCGGCCGAAACTGGAAACCAA
>Ga0172382_10010869_pt1 | contig 12123 bp, 8 predicted proteins | sample Leawel138RmetaG_FD_122245 | JGI IMG/M metagenome (GOLD analysis project Ga0172382, IMG submission 122245) | Leachate microbial communities from a municipal landfill in Southern Ontario, Canada - Leachate well 138R metaG | ecosystem: Engineered > Solid waste > Landfill > Unclassified | place...
CACCTCTTTGGCCGCACCCTGCGGGGTCAGCCGGGTGTTGCGGCACAGCGGTGCGGCGACGGGTTCGGCCCGGGTGAACAGCGTCGGCTCCTGGGCCGGCGCGGCGGGCGGGGTACCGGGTGCGGCGACCAGCTCGACCACCGAATCCGCCCACCGGGCCAACGGCTGCGCGTCGTAGGCCTCGCACTCGACGCGGTCGAGCATCCGGGTGGCGCCCAGGTCGGCCAGGCGGGCGTCGAGGGATCTGGCGTGGCCGCAGAAGTTGTCGTAGGACCGGTCGCCGATGCCGAGGACCGTGTACCGCACCCCGTCGAGCGAGGGGGCGTGCGGTGATTCGAGACGTTCCCAGAATCCGGCACCGTTGTCGGGCGGTCCCCCGTCCCCGAAGGTGCTGGTGACGATCACGACCTCACCCGCCTCGGACAGGTCGTCGAGCTCGACGTCATCCATGGCGCGCAGCCTGGCTCCGTTCAGTCGCTCCCCCAGCCTGCCCGCGAACTCCTCGGCGTTGCCGGTCTGGGACGCCCACAGCACCAGCGGACCTTCTGTCGCCGGAGTCTCGGCGACCGTGTCCGATCGGGAGTAGCGCCCGGCCAGCAGCCCGTCGACCCACAACCGGGCCCGCGGTCCGACAGGCGCGGACGCCGGCAACACCGGCACGCCGGGCAGCCCCTCCTCGATTCCTGCGAAGAAACCTGCCAGATAGAGCTTTTCGGTCTCGGTGAACTCGGGTGCACCCGCGGCCGGAACCGGGGCGAGCCGCACCGCGCACACCTTGAACTCCGGTTGCAGCGAATCCGGGTCGACCGCGTCGTTGGTCAGCGCGTTGACCGTCAGGTGGTCGCCGTGTTCGTCATTCCAGTGGAACGGCACCCAGGTGTTGCCGGGCTGCACCCGGTCGGTGAGCACCGCGGGCAGCACCGCGCGGCCGCGGCGCGTCACCAGCTCGACGTCGTGGCCGCCGGAGATCCCCAGCGCGGCAGCGTCGTCGGGGTGGATCTCGACGAACGGACCCGGGTTGAGCTTGTTGAGTTTGGCGACCTTGCCCGTCTTGGTCATGGTGTGCCACTGATGCTGCAGCCTGCCGGTGTTGAGCACCAATGGGTAGTCGTCGTCGGGCAGTTCGGCGGCATCCATGTGCGGGCGGGGATGGAACACCGCACGCCGTGACGGCGTGGGGAATGCCAGCCGGGGTCGGTGACCGTCGGGGCCGACGTACTGATCCTGGGAGACACCGTCGTTGAGGTAGCGGATCGGGTTGCGGTCGGACTGCTCGGCCGACGCGCACGGCCACTGCACCGGCGTGTCCCGCAACCGCTCGTAGGTGATGCCGCGCAGGTCGTATCCGGTACCGGGATTGTGGAATCGGCGGATCTCGTCGAAGATCTGTTCGCTGGACTTGTAGTCGAAGGCGTCGCCGAAGCCCAGGTGCCTGGCCACACCGCAGATCAGCTCCCAGTCCGGTCGTGCGTCACCGACCGGTGGGACGGACTGCTGCAGCAGGGTGAGGTTGCGGTCGGAGTTGACCATGACGGCGTCGGTTTCGGCCCACAGCGTGGCGGGTAGCACGATGTCGGCGTAGCGGTTGGTGGCCGTGTCGGCGTACACGTCCTGGGTGATCACCAGTTCCGCCGTGCTCAGACCCGCCACCACGGCGTCCCGGTTGGCCACGCTGGCAACCGGATTCGTGCAGATGATCCAGGCCGCCTTGATGTCACCGCTGCCCATCTGCCGGAACATCTCAACCGTCCCCGGCCCGATGTCGGCACGGATGGTACCCGGCTCCAGGTCCCACTGTTCTTCGACGAACGCGCGGTCGGCGGCCGAGGCGACCGACCGCTGCCCGGGCAGACCCGGCCCCATGTAACCCATCTCGCGTCCGCCCATGGCGTTGGGCTGTCCGGTCAGCGACATCGGCCCGCTGCCGGGACGGCAGATGGCGCCGGTGGCCAGGTGCAGGTTGCAGATCGCGTTGGTGTTCCAGGTGCCGTGGGTGCTCTGGTTGAGCCCCATGGTCCAGCACGACAGCCAGTCCCCCGCCTCGGCGATCATGTCGGCCGCGGCGCGGATGTCGGCCTCGGAGAGTCCGGTGATGGCGGCGACCCGGTCCGGCGGGTAGCCGGCGAGGAACTCCGGCATCGACTCCCAGCCCTGTGTGTGCTCGGCGATGAATTCCTGGTCGACGGCACCGTTTTCGACCAGGAGGTGCAGGATGCCGTTGAGCAGGGCCAGATCCGTGCCGGGCCGGATCGGCAGGTAAAGGTCCGCCTTGTCGGCGGTGGCGGTGCGGCGCGGGTCGACGACGATCAGCTTGGCGCCCGCCTTGAGCCGGTCGGCCATCCGCAGGTACAGGATCGGATGGCAGTCGGCCATGTTGGATCCGATGACGAAGAACAGGTCGGTGCAGTCGAAGTCGGTGTAGGAGCCGGGTGGACCGTCGGCACCGAGCGACTGCTTGAATCCCGTACCGGCGCTGGCCATGCAGAGCCGGGAGTTGGATTCGATGTGCACGGTGCGAAGAAAACCCTTGGCCAGCTTGGTGGCCAGATACTGCGCCTCGATCGACATCTGCCCCGACACGTAGAGGGCGACGGCATCGGGGCCGTGCTCGTCGAGGATCGCTCGCAGCCGCGCACCGGCCTCCGCCAGCGCGTCGTCCACGTCGGTGGCTACCGGTTCCGCGTCGCGTGACGGCCGCAGCAGTGCCGTCGTGAGCCGCCCGTCGGTGGCGGCCATCATCTCCGCGTGGGTGGCGCCTTTCGTGCACAGCCGCCCGAAGTTGCTGGGGTGCAACCTGTCCCCGGACACCCGCGCGATGACAGGGGCGCCCGTCGCGGGGTCGGGGCGGGTCTCGACCGAGATCCCGCACCCGACCCCGCAGTAGGAACACGCGGTTCGGATCATGTGCCTAACCGACGGGGACCGGAGCCGGGGTGCGCCCGATGTGCTCGCCGCTGTGCGCCCGGTGCTCCTGCAGCCTCAGGAACACGAACCACGTGACGACCGCGCACACCACGTAGAAACCGAGGAACACCCAGAACGCGTTGGTGGCCGATTTGGCGTCACTGACGTAGGAGGCACGCAGCACCACGTTGATGAACACCCCGCCCAGTGCACCGACCGCGCCGGCGAACCCGATGAGCGCCCCCGACATCGCGCGTGACCAGGCGGCCTTCTCGTCCCGGCTCAGGTCGTCGCGACCCTGGGCCTTGGCCTCGAAGATGGACGGGATCATCTTGTAGGTGGAGCCGTTGCCGAGGCCCGACAGCACGAACAGCAGGATGAATCCGGCGACGTAGCCGATCATCTGCCCGCCCGTCGGCGCGCCGCCGGCGGCGTCGTCCATGACCCCGGTCGCCACCAGGATGCCCGCGGCGAACGTCATCGCGACGAAGACCCACAGGGTGATCTTTCCGCCGCCGAGACGGTCGGCGAGCTTTCCGCCGAACGGCCGGGAGATCGATCCGAGCAGCGGGCCCAGGAACGCGATCTGGGCGGCGTGCAGCGACGCCTGCGCGGCGGTGTCACCGCCGGCGAGGTAGTTGATCTGCAGCACCTGGCCGAAGGCGAACGAGAAGCCGATGAAGGATCCGAACGTCCCGATGTAGAGAAAGCTCATCACCCAGGAGTGTTTGAAGCGCATGGCCTCGACGAGGGCGCCGAAGTTCGACTTCTGGTTGCGGAGGTTGTCCATGTACACCGCGGCGCCGAGCGCGGCCACACTGATCGCGACAAGGTAGATGGCGCAGACGATTTCGGGCCGCGCATTGCCGAGGGTCGCGATGACGAGCAGACCGATCAGCTGGATGACGGGCACGCCGATGTTGCCGCCGCCGGCGTTGAGGCCCAGCGCCCACCCCTTGAGTCGCTGCGGATAGAACGCGTTGATGTTGGTCATCGACGACGCGAAGTTGCCGCCGCCGAGCCCGGCGAACGCCGCGACCACCATGTACGTGGTGTAGGACGCCGGGTTCTTCATGTAGTACAGGGTCAGCACGGTCGGGATGAGCAGCAGCAGCGCGCTGACGACCGTCCAGTTGCGGCCGCCGAACCTGGCGGGGGCGATGGTGTAGGGAATGCGGATGAGCGCCCCGACCAGGGTTGGCACCGCCACCAGGTAGAACTTGCCTGCGGCATCGATGCCGTACACGTTCTGCGGCATGAACAGCACCATCACCGACCAGATCGACCACACCGAGAACCCGACGTGCTCGGCGACGATGGACCAGATCAGATTGCGCCTGGCGATGTCTTTTCCGGCCGGTTTGCCGCCGGTGCCTTCCCAGGCCTCGACGTCTTCGGGATCCCAGTGCTCGATATCGCGGTTACGGCGCGGGCGATCGACGTCGCCGTTACGGGTCACGGTAATTGCCATGCGCCAAGTCAACTGCCAGGCCATTCCGCACCCGTTGCACGTCCGTGACCGGGGTGAAAACTCGCGCTCACACGGCGGTCCGGCTCACGGTGAGGCGATCTGGCCGTGATCGACGGGATCCACAGGCGACTTGCAGGCGAAACGCCCCGGAAACACGCGGCTCCTAGCTTCGGGGTGTGACCGACGGAAGCAGCCCCCGTTTCCTGCAAGGCGCCTACGCGTTTACCGGCGGTGGATACGACAAACCGGTGCCGATCGACGATTCGCTGCGCTACGTGGTGCCCGCCGGGGTCACCACCCAGCCGGTGTACTTCCGGGGCGGAAACTCGACGAAACAGATGATCAGCGTGGTGCTGTTCCGCGACGGGGCGCCCATGCGCCACTTCCCGATCGCGGCCAAGGGCGCCACCCACGTGGCGCTGCGGGTGGTGGAGGATCTGCTCGCCGACACCGTGCTCGAGCTCTGCGTCGCCGCGCCGGACGGGGTGGCGGGCACAGTGATCGTGGACCTGGGCCTGGTGGAGGTGTAGCCGTGGCGCAGCGCCTCGTCGTCGTCGGCAACGGTATGGCCGGCGTCCGCGCCCTGGAGGAAGTGCTCGCCCGCGGCGGCGGGGAACATTTTGAGATCACCGTCTTCGGTGACGAACCCTACGGCAACTACAACCGCATATTGTTGTCCAATGTGCTTGCCGGAGTGGATGATCCAACCGAGATCTATCTGAACACGCTGGACTGGTACAACGACAACGGCATCGACCTCCGGGCCGGGGTGCGGGTGGTGCGCCTGGACGCGTTCGCCCATCTGGTGCACGCCGACGACGGCACCACACTGCACTACGACAAGCTGATCCTGGCCACCGGGAGCCGCTCGTTCTTCCCGCCGATGGCCGGATTGTGGTCGGACAACCGGACATTGACCGACGGCGTGTTCGGGTTCCGCACGCTCGACGATACGGCGGCGATGATCGCCGAGGCGGCCTCCCGCAGCAAGGCGGTCGTCATCGGCGGCGGGCTCCTGGGCCTGGAAGCCGCGCGCGGGCTTCAGAATCGGGGTCTCACCGTCGATGTCGTCCATGCCGGACCCACGCTGATGAATGCCCAGCTCGACGACCCGGCAGGGGCGATCCTGCGGAAATCGGTGGAGGATCTGGGCATCGGGGTACACACCGACAAGCGCACCACCGAGGTGATCACCGACGACGCCGACAGGTTGCGGGGTGTGCTGTTCTCCGATGGTTCCCGGCTGGACTGCGACATGCTGGTGATCGCCGCGGGCATCCGGCCCAACGTCGGGCTGGCCCAACGGGCCGGGCTGACCGTCGAGCGGGCGATCGTCACCGACGACCACATGCGCTCGATCGACGACGACGACGTGTATGTCGTCGGTGAGTGCGCCCAGCACCGTGGGCAGGTGTACGGGCTGGTCGCCCCGCTGTGGGAGCAGGCCAAGGTGCTGGCCGACCACATCACCGGAACCGATCTCACGTCGGCGTATCACGGGTCGCGGGTCGCGACCAAGCTCAAGGTGGCCGGCGTCGACGTCGCCTCGATGGGCGTGAAGGCCCCCGAACATCCCGACGACGAGTTCGTGCAGTACTCCGAACCCAAGCACGGCGTCTACAAGACCGTCGTGATCCGCGACGGGAAACTCGTGGGCGCCACGCTCGTCGGCGATGTGTCGAAGGTGTCGTTCCTGACCCAGGCATACGACAGCGGGCTGCCGCTGCCCGACGAGCGGGTGGCGCTGATGTTCGACATCGGCACCCCCGATGTCGGCGTCGGGGTGGCCGAACTGGCCGACGACGCCCAGGTCTGCAACTGCAACGGCGTGACCAAGGGCGCCCTGGTGTCCTGCGTGCACGGCGGCGAGACGTCGTTGTCCGGCGTGATGGCCAAGACCAGGGCAGGCAAGGGCTGCGGATCATGCAAGGAGCTGGTCGGCCAGATCGTCGAGTGGGCCGCCGGTGGCGCGGTCACCGAGGATCCGTCGGCATCGTGGTATGTGCCCGGGATCCCGTACGACAAGCCGACGTTGATGCGCCACATCCGTGAGCTCGAACTGCATTCGGTGTCTTCGGTGTTCGCGGCGCTGGCACCGGACGGCAGGGAGGACGCCGGATCGAAGATGGCGCTGGCGTCACTGCTGGAGACGATGTGGGCCGACGAGTTCGTCGACGAGCGCGACGCCCGCTTCATCAACGACCGGGTGCACGCCAACATCCAGCGCGACGGCACGTTCTCGGTGGTGCCGCAGATGAAGGGCGGGGTGACCAGCGTGGGGCAGCTGCGCAGGATCGCCGACGTGGCCGAGAAGTACGAGATCCCGATGATCAAGCTGACCGGCGGACAGCGCATCGACCTGCTCGGGGTGCGGAAGGAGGATCTGCCCGCGGTCTGGGCCGACCTGGACATGCCGTCGGGCTACGCCTACGGGAAGAGCTTCCGGACCGTGAAAACCTGTGTCGGCAGCGACTTCTGCCGCTACGGCGTCGGCGACTCGACGGCGCTGGGCATCGCGATCGAGGAGCGCTACCAGGGGCTGGCCAGCCCGGCGAAGATGAAGCTCGCCGTCACCGGATGTCCACGCAACTGCGCCGAGGCGCTGTGCAAGGACCTCGGCGTCGTGGCGGTCGACGGAGGCCGCTGGGAGATCTACGTCGGCGGCGCAGCGGGCGCACACATCCGCAAGGGCGACCTGCTCGCCACCGTCGACGACGCCCAGACGGTGATCACGCTGACCGGCAGGTTCCTTCAGTACTACCGCGAGAGCGCCAATTGGCTTGAGCGCACGTACAAATGGGTACCGAGGGTGGGCATCGAGCACATCCGCGCGGTGATCGTCGAGGACGCCGACGGACTGGCGGCCGGGTTGGACGAACGGATGCAGAAGTCGGTGGACGCGTACCGCGACCCGTGGAAGGACGGCCGGGAACCGGCATCGGTCGGCCAGTTCAGGTCGGCCCTGCCGTTGCTTCCGCTGCCCCGGGTGCCGGTGCGATGAGCGCTTGCGCGAAGAGCCGAGGACACCGATGAGCGCTTGCGCGAAGAGCCGAGGACACCGATGAGCGTCGATGTCGGCTCGGTCGACGAGATCCCGGTGGGCGAAGGGCGCACGTTCGCGGTCGAGGGCACTCAGGTCGCGGTGTTCCGGTTGCGCGATGGTTCGTTGCGCGCGGTCGACGCGGTGTGCCCCCACCGGGGCGGGCCGCTGGCCGACGGCCTGGCCGACGACTGCGTGGTGGTGTGCCCGCTGCATGGCCACACCTTCGACATGAGCACGGGCAGCGAGGTGACCGGTGCCGACTTGTCGGTACGCAGCTATCCGGTCGACGCAGTGGACGGGACGATCCGCCTCACGATTTGACGCTCTGCGCCAGGATCGCGCTGCCCAGCCACCTCGTCAGGAAGCGGCGCAACTCTTCAGGGGGGCGCACGTTGGGCGCGACAAAGAACGACAGCATGGTCCGCAGCGTGAACTCGACGAGATCTCGCAGCGCCGCGTCGTCGTACCCGTAGCGCTGCCAGTCCACGTCGAAGCGGGTGATCATGCGCATGCCGAAGTCCTGCGCGAGGTCCGAGGTGACCTCGCTGGGCCTGGCGGCCTCACTGGGCGCCGACAGCAGGATCGCCAGGTGCGGGATCGCCGCGACGGCGTCGAGGGTGAACATCACGCCCTCGGTCATCGCGTCGGCCGGATCGTGAATGCCGCGCACATGCGCGGCGAGCTGGTCGAGGAATCCGTCGACGGATGCGATCGCGGCGGCGCGCATGAGTTCGTCGGCCGTCGAAAAGTAGCGGTACACCGTCTGCCGGGTCACCTCGAGCGACTCGGCGACGTCGGCGATGGTGATGGCCGCCCCCGTCCGGGCGATCAGATCGACGGCGGCAACGACGATGCGCTGCGCGGCTTCGGAGTCGGTGGCGGGCGGATCACCGCCCCAACCTCGGCGTTTGCGGGCCATCGTGGCACGACGGTAGCACAGGCGTTGACGCCGGACCGGCGATGCAGTAACCATACAAGGGACGATCTATTTGTATGATGACTGACGATTGCCGAGGACTTGGCCGTGACCGAACTGATAGTGCGCAAGCTGCGATTCGCCTTCGCCAACCACCACGTTCCGTTCCTGTGGAATGAGGACAACCCGGCGTTCTCGGCGATGGCGAACGCGGTGTCGTTCCTGGCGGTCGGGTTCGAGAAGATGATCGGCGGCATGATCCCCGAGGCGATGCCGCACATCACCGATCCGGCCATCGCCGAGGAAGCCGATGCTTTCGTCCGCCAGGAGGGCCAGCACTCGATGGCGCACCGGCAGCACGTGAAGGGGCTCATCAAGGCCTATCCCGGATTGAAGGGAACGCTGGACAAGGTCATCGACTCCTACGACGAGATGACGGCGAGCACCCCGCTGAAGTACCGGCTGGCCTACACCGCCGATCTGGAGGCGACGTTCACCCCGGTGTTCAAGCTGATGCTCGACCATGACGACACGCTGTTCGCCACCGGCGACGACCGGGTGGCGTCACTGTTCTTGTGGCACTTCGTCGAAGAGGTCGAGCACCGCAGCTCCGCGCTGATCATCTACGACGCGGTCGTCGACGACCCGTGGTACCGGATGCGGGTGGCGCCGTCGATCTTCAAACACGTCATGGGCATCATCCGGATGGTGTCGGAGGACTTCAACGAGCACGTTCCGCTGTCGGAGCGCAAGGTCGACGCCATGTCGACGTTCCGCATCCACCGCCGTAAAAAAGCTCTGCTGCAACGCCTTCCGTTCGTGGACGCGCCGTATGACGGCCCATTCGCCAACGCCTTCAGCCATCTGCCGCTGCGCGAGCAGCTCACCGCGCTGAGCGGCGTCGTACGCAGCCAGATCCCCGGCCACGATCCGGCCCACGAGGAGCTGCCCGCCCTGGCCCAGCAGTGGTTCGACCGTTACGAGGCAGGCTACGACGTGACCCGGTGGTACACCGCGACCGAGAGCGAGTCCGCCAATGTCTGAGCTGTGCACCCCGACGTTCGCCGACCTCGCTGCGCGGCTCGGCTTCTCGTGTGAGACGGCCGGCGGGCTCGTCGAGGTCCGTAACCCGTTCGCGTTGGAGAACTGGACGCTTCCGGTGCTCGAACTCACGGTCATCGTCGGCGCGGTGCTGGCGCTGGCGTACGCGATCCGACGGCTGCGCAGGCACAACGACCCGACGAACCTGGTGCTGTGGTTCGGCGCGATCGCCTATCTGCTCATCATCGAGCCGCCGCTGTACTTCCCCGGGGCGTTCGGCATCGCCGAGCACGTCGACACGATGTTCGCCCACAACGTGTTCACCGTGGAGTTCCTGTGGGGCCGGCTGCCGCTCTACATCGTGGCGATCTACCCGATGATGGCGACGGTGGCCTTCGAGATCGTCCGCCGCCTCGGCGTCTTCCGCCGGTACGGCACCCTCGTCGGCGCGGTGTGCGTCGGGTTCGTCCATCACGCGTTCTACGAGATCTTCGACCACCTCGGACCGCAGCTGCGCTGGTGGGAATGGACGCTGGAGCATCCCCTCAACCAACCCTTCTTCGATGCGGTGCCGCTGCCCAGCGTGGTGGTGTTCGCCGCGCTGTGGCCGATGTCGCTGGCGTTGTGCGTGCAGTTCTTCGTCGGGCGCCACGTGGATCAGGGTCAGCGGTTCAGCATTGCCCAGATTGTGCTGCGCACCATCGTGATCGGCGTGCTCGCCTCGATCGGCACCGTGATCCTGCCACTGCCGGCCACGCTCGCGGGCGGTATCTCGGGCAGCACCACGGTGGGCGGCGCGGTCTACGCCGCAGAGCTGGTAGCGATGGCTGCGGTCGCGATCCCGGTGCTCTACCTGCAGTGGCGCCGGCGCGCCGAAAGCACCGTCACACCTGGCGACTCCAGCGTGATGTTCGGTTACGCCGCGGCCTACCTGGTGGTGATGGCCGCGCTGTGGGCCGCGGCGCTGCCCGCGTATCTCGGGGCCGACGGCGGCGTGACCGCGGCAGGCGATCCGATCGGCAGCCTCTGGTACACGGTGGTCTGCTTCGTGATCGCGGGATTGAGCCTTGCCGCGGCGTGGAGCACCGGATCGCGACGGGAGCGCATGCCGGAAAACCAGGACCGGACCGTCACATCTCCTCGGGTTTGACCGCGAGCACGGGTTTCGGGCATTCCAGGATCAGCTTCTGCGCAACACTGCCCAGCAACAACTTGCCGACGGGGTTGCGATGCCGGATGCCGACCACCAGCAGCTGCGCATCGCTGCGTTCCGACGCGGCGAGAAGTTCGTCGGCCGGGTCGACCCCGACCGGCTGGCGCAGCTCGTAGACCACCCCGCACTCGGCCAGCCGAGCCGCCACGTCCTGCACCTCGGACTCGCCGGCGAACCGCGCGTCGACGTAAGACTCCCCCGACGTCGCGTTGATCACCAGAAGCCCGGTGCCCCGCAGCTTGGCCTCGGCGATCCCGTGTTCGAGTGCGGCGTGTCCGAACGGGTCCGCGGTGTATCCGACGACGATCATCACACTTTCCCCGCCTTCTCTTTCTGGTCCCGGTCGTCCTCGACCACAAGCAACGTCTCCTCGCTGCGGTGCATCAACCTCAGCACCAACGGCGCGGCCAGCAGCAGGATCATCAGCACATACGTGATGATCGCGACGGGTTCGGTGAACAGGCTGCCCCACTCCCCGCCGCCGAGCTGAAGGCTCTGCCGCAGTTGACGTTCGATGCGCGGGCCGAGGATGACACCGATGATCAACGGCAGCACCGGGAGACCGAAGCGGCGCATCATCAGACCCATCAAGCCGAATATCAGCAGCAGCACCAGATCCAGCGGCTGCAGGTTGACCGCGAACGCACCCAGGGTGGCGAAGAACAGGATTCCGGCGTACAGGTACGGCCGCGGCGTGCGCAGCAGCCTCGCCCACAACGGCGCCAGGGGCAGGTTCAGCACCAGCAGCAGGAAGTTGCCGATGAACAGGCTCGCGATCAACGTCCAGATCAGCAGCGGCTCCTTGTCGAACAGCGTGGGTCCGGGCTGGATGCCGTACGAGACGAACGCGGTCAGGATCACCGCCGCCGTCGCGTTGGTCGGTAGGCCCAGCGACAGCATCGGCACCAGGGTGCCTGCCGCGGAGGCGTTGTTGGCCGCCTCCGGTCCGGCCACACCTTCGATGGCGCCCTTGCCGAACTCCTCGGGATGCTTGGACAGCTTCTTCTCGGTGATGTAGCTCAGGAACGTCGGCAGCTCGGCGCCGCCGGCGGGCAGCGCACCGAACGGAAAGCCGAACGCGGTGCCGCGCAACCACGGTTTCCACGACCGGCCCCAGTCCTGCTTGCTCATCCAGGGGCGGCCGACCGGGATCACGTCGACCGGTCGGCGCCGCAGATGGGCGGCCACCCACAGCGCCTCCCCCACTGCGAACACGGCGACCGCGATCACCACGATGTCGATGCCGTCAGACAGCAGCGGGATTCCGAAGGTGGCGCGGGGCTGACCGGTGAGCGAGTCGATACCCACCACACCGATCGCGAGGCCGAGCAGCAGCGAGATCAGCCCGCGCATCTTCGACGAACCCAGAACCGCCGTCACGGCAACGAGCGCGAACAGCATGATCGCCAGATACGAAGGAGCACCGAGAGTCACGGCGAACCGCGAGATCATGGGCGCGAACGCCGCCAGCAGCGCGGTGCCGATCGAACCTGCCACGAAGGAGCCGATCGCGGCCGTGGCCAGCGCCTGGGCGG
>Ga0172382_10010870_pt1 | contig 12123 bp, 10 predicted proteins | sample Leawel138RmetaG_FD_122245 | JGI IMG/M metagenome (GOLD analysis project Ga0172382, IMG submission 122245) | Leachate microbial communities from a municipal landfill in Southern Ontario, Canada - Leachate well 138R metaG | ecosystem: Engineered > Solid waste > Landfill > Unclassified | place...
ATCGCCATGGAAAAAGAGCTGCGTTTCGCGATCCGCGAAGGCGGCCGTACCGTTGGCGCGGGCGTAGTAACCGAGATCATTGAATAAAGGCAGAAAGCATTATGGCAGGACAAAAAATACGCAACAACATCATTTTGGCGTGTAGTGAATGCAAACGTCGCAACTACACGACATCGAAGAACAAGCGCAAGCATCCGGACCGTGTGGAATTCAAAAAGTACTGTCCATGGTGCCAAAAACACACCCTGCACAAAGAAACACGCTAAGACGTGACAGGTCTGTAGTTCAATTGGCAGAGCAGCGGTCTCCAAAACCGCAAGTTGGGGGTTCGAATCCCTCCAGACCTGCTAACGACAGAAGGAAGATGCATATGAAACTGTTCAATAAAATCAAGGAATTCTTAAGCGGCGTCCGCTTTGAGATGAAGAAGGTGAACTGGCCTTCCTGGGACGAGCTGAAAGCTTCAACCGGCGTGGTTCTGGTATTCTCGATCTTCATTACCTTGTTCATTGCATTGGTGGACTTCGGAGTCGGAACCCTTGTGCGCAAACTCATTGATTGGTTGTAATACGATGAAATGGTATACCTTAAAAGCATTATCCGGAAAAGAACGGCAGGTTGCGGATCGCATTCTGTACGAAGCCGAACAATCCGGATTTGCCGAATCCATTGAAAGCGTGCTCGTACCTGTTGAGAACGTTGTTGAAATGCGGGACGGCAAAAAACGCAGCCGGGTAAAGGTCTTTTATCCCGGTTACATTATGATCAAAATGATCATGTCTCCGGAAACGAAGTTCTTTGTCGAAAACATTTCCGGCGTGATCAGCTTTGTCGGTTCACAGGGCGTTCCCCAGGTGCTGACAGATAAAGAGGTCGCGCGCATTCTTGGCGAAGTCGAGAAAAAAGACGGCCGGGAGGTTATGGCGACCCCTTTTCTTCCCGGAGATCCCATCAAAGTTGTGGACGGTCCTTTCATCGATTTCACCGGTGTCGTAGAGGAAGTCAATGAAGAAAAACGCAAACTTAAGGTTATGGTCAGCATTTTCGGCCGTTCAACTCCCGTAGAGCTGGATTATCTGCAGGTCGAAAAGGAAAAGTAACAGAAAAACCCAAAACAGGCAAGAAGACTATGGCAAAGAAAATTGAAGCGATAATCAAATTACAGCTTCCTGCAGGGAAGGCGAATCCTTCCCCGCCCGTTGGTCCCGCTCTGGGTCAGCACGGTGTTAATATCATGGAATTCTGTAAGGCATACAATGCGAAGACACAGGATCAGATGGGCTTGGTCATTCCCGCGGTGATCACGGTCTATGCGGACCGTTCCTTCTCCTTTGTGACAAAGACCCCTCCTGCAGCCGTATTGCTGAAAAAAGCAGCCAGGATCGAAAAGGGATCGCCCAAATCCAACAAGGACAAGGTAGGGAAGATCACAAGCAAAGATCTTGAAGAAATTGCCAAATTGAAAATGAACGATTTGAACGCCCACACCGTTGAACAGGCAATGCATATGATTGCCGGCACTGCCCGCAGCATGGGTATCACGGTTGAAGGTTAAGTGGAGGCAAGCATTAATGAAGCATAGCAGGCGATATTCGGCAAACAGTGAGCTTATAGACAAGACGGTTGAATACCCGCTTCTTGAGGGTGTCCGTATTTTAAAACAAGCCGCAAATGCCAAGTTTGATGAATCCATCGAACTCACCTTGAACCTGGGCGTTGATCCGCGTTATTCCGAACAGAATATCCGCGGGACCGCTATTCTCCCGCACGGGACCGGAAAAAAAGTCCGCGTGCTGGTCCTTGCCCAGGGCGATAAAGTCAAGGAAGCACTTGAGGCGGCTGCGGATTATGCGGGGCTGGAAGAGTACATCAAAAAGATCGAAGAAGGCTGGTTCGAATTTGATGTCTGTATTGCGACCCCGGATGTCATGCGGCATGTCGGGAAGCTCGGACGCGCTCTGGGTACCCGCGGCCTGATGCCGAACCCCAAGACCGGTACTGTCACCGATAATGTAAAACAGGCTGTCAGGGAAAGCAAAGCCGGGAAGATCAGTTTCCGCGTCGATAAATACGGAATACTTCATGTACTTGTCGGAAAGGCTTCTTTTTCGGAAGAACAGCTGGCTGACAACATCCGCAATATGATGAATACGGTCATGAAACTGAAACCGGCTTCCCTTAAGGGAACTTATCTGCGGAAAGTCACCCTGTCCTCGTCGCAGGGTCCCGGAATTAAAATCGAAAAACAATCTGCGTTAGCTTAGGAGGTCCGTTCATGCCAACTCCGAAAAAAATTGAAAAGGTACAGGAAATTACGGAAAAGATCAAAGCATCCGGAGCCGTTTATTTTTCTGACTATCTCGGTCTGAACGTTGAGCAGGTTAACGAACTCCGCTCATAGTTGTTCAAGAACGATGTCAACATGCAGGTTGTTAAGAACACCCTGATCCTGCGCGCCCTCAAAGAAGCCGGATACGAAGTGAAGAAAAGCGATTTTCTCACCGGCCCCACAGCGCTGGTCTACGGAAACGACCCGGTAGCTCCGGCAAAGGTTCTGATCGAATTTCAGAAAAAGATGAAAGATCTGAACAAACCGCAGGTCAAAGCGCTGATCTTTGAAGGTGAACTTTGTGGAAAAGAGAAAGTGGAACGCATTGCCAAACTTCCGTCGGCAGAAGTCCTGATCGGGACCTTGCTGGGAACCTTGCAGTCGCCTATGCAGAAAATGCTGGGCGTTCTTCAGGCTCCGCTGCGCGGTTTGCTTGGCGTGCTGAAATCACTCGAGAATAAAAAACAATAACGACAAACCTCAAGAAAGCATTTAAAGGAGGATTAAAATGGCCGACATTAAACGAGCCGATGTATTAGCATACCTAGAGACAGCGAACATGCTGGAAATCTCGGAACTGATCAAAGAGATCGAAGAGAAATTCGGTGTTACCGCCGCAGCCCCGGTCGCCGTTGCCGCAGCTCCCGCAGCTGCAGCGGAAGCCGCGGAAGAAAAAACGGAATTTGACGTCATGCTCCAGGGCTTTGGCGACAAGAAGATCAATGTGATCAAGGTCGTACGCGAACTGACCGGTCTTGGACTGAAAGAGGCCAAGGACCTCGTCGAAAGCGCACCTGTGGCAGTGAAAGAAGGACTCCCGAAAGACGCTGCAGAAGAAATCAAGAAAAAACTTGAAGAAGCCGGAGCAACAGTAGAACTGAAGTAATGCTTGTACGTTTCACGTTCAGATAGTTTAAACTGAGCCGTCTAAACAACGATGGCTCTGTTTCTTTTGTAAAAAATCTACAAGGGAGGAAAATCTCTTGGCCAGTATGAAAAGCAAGATCAAAAGAACATCGTTTTCGAAGATCAAACATGTTCTTGATGCGCCCGATCTTCTTGATGTGCAGTTAAGTTCTTATGAAGATTTTCTGCAGACACGTATGCGGCCGGAAAAACGGCTGGACTTTGGTCTGGAAAATGTATTCCGCACGATTTTTCCGATTGAGGATAATCACAATACCTTTGTACTCGAATATAAGAGCTATTCGATCGGAAAACCCCGCTATATGGAACAGGAATGCGTGGAACGCGGCATCACCTATTCGGTGCCGCTGAAAGCGAAACTGGTCCTGAAAACCGCAGCAGAAGACGATCCGGAAAACAAAGCGCTCGGCAAGACCACGGAACAGGATGTCTTTTTTGGCAATATCCCGCACATGACGCCGCGCGGCACCTTTATTATCAACGGCGCCGAACGCATTATCGTCAGTCAGCTTCAGCGCTCACCCGGCGTGTTCTTCAACGAAGCGCGTCACCCCAACGGAACCGTGCTTTACAATGCACGTATCATTCCGATGCGGGGCTCCTGGGTGGACCTGACCACCGATATCTTCGATGCAATCTACGTTACCATTGACCGGCGCAAAAAATTCCCCGTTACCATTTTCCTGAGGGCTATTGGTTTTGGTTCAGACAACCAGATCCTGCAGCAATTCAACATTCTGGAAACCCTGCCTCTCAGCGGCGAACTGGAAGGCCGTCTTGTGGTTACGCCTCAGGTGGACAACAAGAGCGGTGAGCTGGTCCTGAATGCCGGAACTTCAGAGGATAAGTGGGTCGTACTCGACAGCAAGACCATCGGCGAGCTTCGCAAAAGCAAGCTCAAAAGCGTCGAAGTGGTGGACAGCCATCGGGAAATCGACTTTAAACTGATCGCGAACTCCATTCGCCGTGAACGTGACAAGCTCAGTATCGCCGAAGAAGAAGATCGCGAACCCACGACCGAGGATGCGCTGATCTACCTTTACCGCAACTTGCGCAACGGTGAACCCCCGAACGTCGACATCGCACAGAAATTTTTCGAAAAGCTGTTTTTCAGCCCGAAAAAATACGATCTTGGGCAAGTCGGCCGTTACCGGATGAATAAAAAATTCAACCTGAACATCCCGCTTGAAAACACGGTGCTGGCACCGGAAGACTTTGTGATGATCGTTAAACAGCTGATCAGCATGCGCCGCGGGGAAAAAGCCTCCGACGATATTGATCATCTGGGCAACCGTCGTGTAAAGACCGTCGGCGAGCAGCTGGCCAACCAGTTTTCGCTGGCCTTTACCCGCATGTCCCGCACCATCAAGGACAGGATGAACATCCACAATGAAAATCTGACGCCACAGGAACTGATCAACAGCCGCATCCTGACCTCGGTGATCAATACCTTTTTCGGGACCTCTCAAATGTCCCAGTTCATGGACCAGACCAACCCGCTTGCGGAGCTGACGCACAAACGGCGTCTGTCTGCGCTGGGTCCGGGCGGCCTGACCCGCGAACGCGCCGGTTTTGAAGTCCGCGACGTGCATTACACGCATTACGGGCGGCTCTGTCCCATTGAAACGCCGGAAGGCCCCAACATCGGACTGATCTCCTCGCTGGCAAATTACGCGGTCGTAAACCGGCTCGGATTCATCGAGACGCCCTACCGGACGGTAAAACATGGCAAAGATGCGATCCGCGTCACCAATACGGTGGAATATTTGTCTTCCGATGACGAAGACCGGAATATGATCGCACAGGCGAACGAACCGCTGAATGACAAGGGTGAATTTTCCAACGAGCTGATCCGCTGCCGTTATCAGGCCGATTATCCGATGGTAACTTCGGAGCGGGTCAATTACATGGACGTATCTCCCATTCAGATGGTTTCCGCGGCAGCATGTCTGATTCCTTTCCTGGAACATGACGATGCGAACCGCGCCCTGATGGGTTCCAACATGCAGCGTCAGTCTGTTCCGCTTCTGACACCCGAAACCCCGCTGGTCGGGACCGGGATGGAAGCGGCGGTCGCACGCGACAGCCGCGCCGTTCTGGTTTCCCCGATCGATGCCATCGTTGAATATGTCGACGCCCGCAAGATCGTTCTGCGCCCTCTCGATGATTTTGACGCCGATGTTTCCCTGGACGAGAATGAAGGCCGTCTTGTCTTTGAAATGAAAAAATTCCAGCGCACCAATCAGGACACCAGTATGAACCAGCGTCCTATTGTTCGCAAAGGAGCCAAGGTCAAGGCCGGCGAAACCATTGCTGACGGCACATCGACCGATCAGGGCGAACTTGCCATGGGACGCAACGTGCTGGTTGCCTTTATGCCCTGGCGCGGATACAACTACGAAGACGCCATTATATTGAATGAACGCCTGGTCAAGGAAGATATCTTTACCTCCGTTCACGTTAAAGAGGTCGAACTCGAAGTCCGGGATACCAAACGCGGCAGTGAGGAACTGACGCGCGAGATTCCCAATGTCTCCGAGGAAGCCACAAGGAACATCGACGCCAACGGTATGATCCGTATCGGTGCGCCGGTTGAACCCGGTGATATTATCATCGGAAAGGTAACTCCGAAAGGGGAAACCGATCCGACGCCCGAAGAGAAATTGCTGCGGGCCATCTTTGGCGAAAAGGCCGGGGATGTCAAGGACGCTTCCAAGCGTGCCGACCCCAGTACCAGCGGCGTTGTTATCGATACGCGCCTTTTCGAACGCAAAGGGAAAGAATCCCGGCGGGACGAAAAGGAAAAGATACAGAAACTCGATGAGGAACAGTCCCGGCGGATTTCTTTGCTGCGCAACCGTTTTATCGGGAAGCTGAAAACGCTGATCGAAGGACATGCCTGCGAAGGGATCTACGACAAGGGCGGCAATCTGCTGCACAATAAGCGCAAGACCTGGAACTGGGAATTTTTCCAGACCTGTGATTTCGATCATATTGACATGGGAAAACCCTGGGTCGCCAGCGAAGAAGTTTTTGCCCGCGTTCAGAGACTGGTGGAAAACCTGCAAACCATTGCAAACGGCATTATTGAAGACATTCAAAACGAACAATTTAAAGTCCGGGCCGGTGACGACATGCAGCCCGGCGTTTTGAAACTTGCCAAGGTGTACATAGCCAGCAAACGCAAGATCGCGGTCGGCGACAAGGTTGCCGGACGTCACGGCAATAAGGGTGTGGTTTCCATTATCGTACCCGAAGAAGATATGCCTTTCCTGCCGGACGGCACACCCGTCGATATCATATTGAACCCGCTGGGCGTACCCTCCCGAATGAACTTGGGACAGTTGTACGAAACCATGCTGGGCTGGGCGGCAAAAAAGCTGGGCGCTTATTTTGAAACCCCGGTTTTTGACGGCGCCAGCTACGAAGAGATTTCCGAGCTTATGAGAAAGACCGATCTGCCCGAGAACGGAAAAGTCGAATTGTACGACGGCATGAGCGGCGACAAGATCGACAATCCGGTTGCCTGCGGTTACATCTATATGATGAAGCTTGTCCACATGATCGAGGATAAGATGCATGCCCGCTCCACAGGCCCTTACTCGCTGATAACTCAGCAGCCCCTGGGCGGTAAGGCTCAGTTTGGCGGACAGCGTTTCGGCGAAATGGAAGTCTGGGCTCTGGAAGCTTACGGCGCCGCCCATACGCTGCAGGAAGTTCTCACCGTCAAATCCGACGATGTCGAAGGCCGGACGCGCATTTACAATGCGATCGTCAAGGGCGAAAATCTGCCGGAATACGGAACACCGGAGTCCTTCAACGTTCTGCTGAAAGAACTCGAAGGCCTTGGCATCGAAATGGATTTAGTATAATTCCTTCAATAGGAGGACAGGACATTGGCAATAAACACATTACAACAAAAATCGACGGCGAAAGACTTTCACAAGATACGCATCCGCCTTTCGTCGCCGGAATCAATATTAAGCAAATCCCGCGGCGAAGTCCTTAAGCCGGAGACCATCAACTATCGCTCTTACAAGCCCGAAAAAGACGGTTTGTTCTGCGAAAAGATCTTTGGTCCCGTCAAGGACTGGGAATGCCATTGCGGCAAGTACAAACGCATTCGATACAAAGGGATCGTCTGTGACCGCTGCGGGGTGGAAGTGACCCGTAAAAGTGTTCGGCGAGAACGCATGGGACACATCAATCTGGCCGTTCCGGTCGTACATATCTGGTTCCTCAAATCCATACCCTCCAAATTGGCGAACGTTTTGGGGATTCCGGCAAAAGATCTGGAACAGATCATTTACTATGAATCTTACGTTGTGATCCAGCCGGGCAAAGCCGCAGTGGAAGAGAATGGAAAGATCCGTCCGGTGCGCCACATGGAACTGCTGGACGAAGATACCTATTTTGATCTTCTCTACGCTTTCGGCGAAGAATCCGCCGAAATGATCGACGAAAAGGATGTCTTTATCGCCAAGACCGGCGCTCAGGCAGTTTATGAACTTCTGATGGACCTGGACGTCCCCGAAGAGATCAAGACGCTCAAAACCAATCTGAAAAACACGCGTTCGATTTCCGAGCGCGACGATATCATCAAGCGGCTCAAGATCCTGAAATCCTTTGTCAGCGATAAAGAGGACGAGGAACCGGTCAACCGGCCGGAATACATGATCCTGAAGGTGTTGCCGGTGATCCCGCCGGAACTGCGTCCGCTGGTTCCGCTGGAAGGCGGCCGTTTTGCGGCATCCGACCTCAACGATCTGTACCGCCGGGTGATCATCCGCAATAACCGTCTGAAACAACTGATTGATATCAAAGCGCCGGAAGTGATCCTGCGCAACGAAAAAAGGATGCTGCAGGAAGCGGTGGACTCTCTGTTCGACAATGGCAGAAAACATGCTGCCGTCCGTTCCGGCACCCGCCGGCCGCTCAAATCGCTGTCCGATATGCTGAACGGAAAAGAAGGGCGTTTCCGCCAGAACCTGCTCGGTAAACGTGTGGATTATTCCGCACGTTCGGTCATTGTGGTCGGACCCGAACTCAAGATGCACGAATGCGGTATTCCCAAACTGATGGCGACTGAACTCTTTAAACCGCACCTGATCCACGAGCTGCTGGTCCGCGGCCAGGCCGGGACGGCAAAAGTAGCCAAGAGCATGGTGGAACGTAACGATCCCAAGGTTATGGCGCTTCTGGAATACGTGGTAAAGGATCATCCGGTGCTGCTGAACCGCGCACCGACCTTGCACCGTCTGGGTATTCAGGCTTTCCAGCCCATTCTGATCGACGGAAAAGCCATCCGCATTCACCCGCTGGTCTGTTCGGCCTTCAACGCCGACTTTGACGGCGACCAGATGGCGGTACACGTGCCGCTGTCCTTTGAAGCGCAGATTGAATCGCGCATGCTGATGCTTGCCAGCAACAATATATTGCATCCGGCGCACGGAAACCCCATTGCCATTCCTTCGCAGGACATGGTTTTGGGCGCCTACTACATTACCCGCGGCAAATCGAACCAGCAGGGTGAGGGTGCTGTTTTTTACAGCAGCGACGAGGCATTGCTGGCGCTCGAGAACAATTGGGTTTCTCTGCATGCAAGAGTAAAATTACAGTATCAGGGCAAACTGATCGATACCACGATCGGACGCATTTTGTTCAATTCCATCGTTCCGGAGAACATCCCTTTCTATAATGAACTGATTACCAAAAAGCGCATTGAAAGCATTGTCGGCGAATGCAACCGTTTGGTCGGCGTTAACCGGGCCGTGGAATTCCTTGACGATCTGAAAGATCTCGGATTTGCCATGGCAACCCGTTCCGGCATCTCGATCGGACTCTCCGACGTGATCATACCGGAAGATAAATTTCATATCATTGAAAAGACCGAAAAAGCCGTCAATGACATCAATACGAAACGTAACCGCGGTGTTATCACCGAAAACGAACGTTACAATAAGGTTATCGACGCCTGGTCCAAGACTTCGGACATTGTACAGTCCGCCATGAACAAGAAACTGGTTGAAGACAAAGAAGGTTTTAACCCATTATTCATCATGACCGACTCCGGTGCCCGCGGATCCAAAGATCAGATCAAACAGCTGGCCGGTATGCGCGGTCTGATGAACAAACCGCAGAAAAACGTTGCCGGCGGGGGCGGTGATATTATTGAAACGCCCATTACATCGAACTTTAAGGAAGGTCTTACGGTGCTGGAATATTTCATTTCCACTCACGGTGCCCGCAAGGGCCTTTCCGATACCGCATTGAAAACAGCTGATGCCGGTTATCTTACCCGCCGCCTGGTAGACGTGGCGCAGGATGTTGTGATCAACGAGGAAGACTGCGGAACCATTAACGGTATCCGCGTCGCTTCCCTGAAAGAAGGGGAGAATATCATTGAATTCCTCAAGGAGCGCATTGTCGGCCGGATTCTTCAGGAAGACGTTATCGACCCCTTGACCGACGAAGTTATTGCTGAGGTCGGCGCTTTTGTCGATGAAAATCTGGCGGAAAAGATCACCAACAGCAATGTCGAATCCGTTTATATCCGTTCCGTACTGACCTGCGAATCCCGCACCGGAGTTTGCGCCAAATGCTACGGACGCAACCTGGCGACGGATAAACTGGTCAACATCGGCGAAGCCGTTGGCATTATGGCGGCGCAGTCCATCGGTGAGCCGGGAACGCAGCTGACCTTGCGGACCTTCCATATCGGCGGTACCGCCAGCCGTATCATACAGGAATCCCATCAGACGGCACGCTTCAGCGGCCGTGTGGAATTTTCGGACAATCTGATCGTTTCCGAAAACGATCTTCACGTTGTCCTGGCACGGAATGGAAAGATCTCCATTATCGATCAGGACAATCGTAATCTGATCTCCTACACGGTCCCTCAGGGCGCCATCATTCATGTCAAAGACGGCGAAGAAGCCGATGTCGATACCGTTCTTTATGACTGGGACGCTTATAACGAACACATTGTATCGCGTTATGACGGCAAGGTGCGCTTCATTGATCTGATCGAAGGAGTGACCTACGACGAAGTGACTGATACTTCCGGACATATCGAATGGCAGATCATTGCTTCGAAAGACCGGGAAAAGACAGCGCGCATTGCCGTTTACAATGATGCCGAAGAAATGGTCGGGAAACCCATCGCACTGCCGGAAAACAGTTCATTGCTGGTCAAGGAAGGCGACAAGGTCATTCAGGGCCAGACAATGGCGCGGCGTTCCAAGGAAAGCGCGCGCAGCAACGACATTACCGGCGGTCTGCCGCGGGTGTCCGAGCTATTTGAAGCGCGCAATCCCGCTAACGAGGCCATCGTGTCCGAAATTGACGGGAATGTCCGTTTTGATAAACTGCAGCATGGTATTCAGACTATCCGCATCGTCAATGAACTTGGCGAAGTCTATACCTACAAGATCCCGAAAGGGAAACATATCCTCGTACATGAAGGCGACTATGTGCGTTCGGGCGACCCGCTTTGCGACGGCGCCATTCCGCCGCGCAAGATCCTCCGGATTCTGGGCGTGAAAGAAGTCCAGAAGCACCTCTTGAACGAAATTCAGCATGTGTACCGGCTCCAGGGCGTTCGCATCAACGACAAACATATCGAAGCCATTGTCCGCCAGATGCTGCAGAAGGTTGAGATCCGGGACCCGGGTGATACCGAATTTCTCATCGGCGACCGCGTGAGCAATCAGGAAGTTCAGATGGTCAACGAAAAACTCTACGACATGGTCGTCATCAGTGACGCCGGTGATACTTCCCTGATCGAAGGAAACGTGTATCCACGTGAAATGGTCAAAGAGGACAACGTCCGGCACAAGGCAGCGGACAAGCGTCCGGCAAAGTTCAAGGCGGCCAAACCGGCAACCTTTGAACCTTTGCTGCTGGGCATTACCCGCGCTTCGCTGAATACCGAGAGCTTCCTTTCGGCGGCGTCTTTCCAGGAAACCACGCGCGTTCTTACCGACGCGGCCATTTCCGGTAAAATTGACGATCTTAACGGACTCAAGGAAAACATCATCATCGGCAGAATGATACCGGCAGGCACCGGCATGCCGAAATACCTCAAACTGCTGGTGGATGAACCGGAATACCTGAAAGCGGAACCTGCAGAAGTCTCCGAGTTGCCCGTCAACGGCGAGGAAGGGGTCTTTACCGTTCAGCCGGAGGCGGCCGGAGAATAATCCGCAGTTTGAAATACGAGAATAAAACGCCCTTGCCGAGCAGGGCGTTTTTTTGTACGGGCAGGTAGCCGGAGCTTCGGGAATGCAAGTCCGGAGCTGCCGAAAAGGCTCCGGCGCAGCCGGCCGAAAGGAATCGTAAAAAAGCGAAAGAAATTTGCAACAAAAACTTGCAAACAAGAACAACAAACATTATCTTACTGAGCTTTTTATGAAAATTGGAGAAAAAGAGATATGCCAACGATCAATCAGTTAGTACGACAAGGTAGAAAAAAGATCGCAAAGAAGAACAAGGTCCCGGCCTTGAACGCAAACCCGCAGAAGCGCGGAGTTTGCACGCGTGTGTACACAACAACGCCGAAAAAACCGAACTCGGCATTGCGGAAAGTCGCACGTGTCCGTTTAGCGACCGGCACAGAAGTTACGGCATACATACCCGGAGAGGGTCACAACCTTCAGGAACACTCTATGGTGATGATTGAAGGCGGTCGTGTAAAAGACCTCCCCGGTGTCCGCTACCATATCATTCGAGGCACACTGGATACTGCCGGTGTGGAAGGCAGGCGGAACAGCAGATCACGTTACGGCGCAAAGCGGCCGAAATCTTAATTGTGGAGAAATTCGATGTCAAGAAGGAATAAGCCACCCAAACGCGACGTATTACCCGAC
>Ga0172382_10010872_pt1 | contig 12122 bp, 8 predicted proteins | sample Leawel138RmetaG_FD_122245 | JGI IMG/M metagenome (GOLD analysis project Ga0172382, IMG submission 122245) | Leachate microbial communities from a municipal landfill in Southern Ontario, Canada - Leachate well 138R metaG | ecosystem: Engineered > Solid waste > Landfill > Unclassified | place...
AGAAGCAGCCTCTGGCTGCGGGGCGCCCTGCAAGGGCGACAACGCCGCAGACTACTGTCTGCAAGGCGGAGCAACGCAGCATGGCGCGTCCAGCGCTGTGCGATCAGGCGCATAGCGTCTTCATCTGATGGGTGGACATTGAAAAACGCAAAAACTTCGAGCAATAACAAATAGCTGCCAAAGAAAATAAGCGGTCAACTGCGGATTCTAGGTTCATGGTCTGTTGGCTCCCTGGTGGACACAGCGATGCACCGGGCCGCGTCCGTGGCCGGTGTGCAGGACATGGGCCGCAGCTGCTGCGCGGCCGCTGACATCGCGCTGGCGATGTTTGGGGGTCTGCGTGTTGCAATCGCCAGCGAACGCGCCGTGCGGGCAACGATCAACGGATGTGCGCGCACCTGGCGCGTGCGTTCGCCGTTTGCCGATTTGCCTTCTGACTCGCCCGCAGTGCATCAGCAACCCCGCTTGGCTCAAACAAAGCGGGTCGACGCCGCGAGCGCCTCGGGCTGGAGCGCGTACAGCGCATCGATGAGCGCCACGGCAAAGCTGCCCGGCCCGGCGCTGTGCTGCGCCGCGCGCTCGGCGGCCACCGTCAGGAGTGCGGTTGCGGCGCTTGCAGCCACCAGCGCATCGGGCTCGACCGCGGCCAGCGCCGCCATGAGCGCGCCGAGCGCGCAGCCGGTGCCGGAGACTCGCGTGAGCAGCGGGCTGCCGTTGCCCATGCGCGCAAGGCGCGCGCCATCGGTGATGAGGTCCACCGCGCCGCTCACCGCCACCACGCAGCGCTGGCGGCGCGCAAGCTCCACGGCGGCGGTGAGGGCGTCGTCGGCAGCAGCCGTGGAGTCAACGCCCTTGCCGCCGGCGCCCCCGGCCAGGCCGAGGATTTCGGATGCATTGCCGCGCACGATGGCCGGGCGGCCGTCGGCGAGCCAGGCGCGCGCAAGCGCCGTGCGCCACGGCAGCGCGCCACCGCCCACCGGGTCCAGCACCCAGGGCACGCCCGCGTCCTGCGCGCCGATGATGGCGCAGCTCATGGCCTGCGTCGTGTCCGCATACGGCGTGCCGAGGTTCACGAGCACGGCGCCCGCGCGGGCGGCAAAGCCTGCGGCTTCGGCCGCATTGTCGGTCATTGCAGGGGCGGCGCCCGCGGCCAGCAGCACGTTGGCGGTCAGGCCCGCGACCACGGTGTTGGTCAGGCAGTGCACCAGCGGCGTGCGCGCGCGCAGCGCCAAGAGCGCGGCGGCCAGCTGCCCGGCCGCAAGCGTGTTTGTTTTGAGTGTCGGCGCCATCTGGACGTCCCTACGCTAGCATGACCTAGATCAGGTTGTACGGGTGATTTCTCAGCCCGGGCCAAAGCCGGGCACCCCGCGTCTAAAAAAAATCATACCTCAGAACCGGGCGGCGTGGCCTGGGGAAGCTGCATCCACCAGCCCACGAGCCATGGGGCCCAAGCAGAAATCCGTGACGGTGCGTGTCCCGGCTGCGGCCACCTCGGCTGCATTGCCTGCGCCGGAGCCTGCCGCCGGCTGCTACAGTCTGGGGCGCGCGTTGCTGCAGCGGTTGCAAGGATGTCGTCCTGCCGGATTGCAAATGCAGGCAGCGCGCATTGCACAACAGGCACGTACAGCGCCACCCGCAGCGCACAGGAGAGAGGTCTGCACCAGCAAGTCGAAGATCAAGCCGAGACCGTTGCCTTCCTGGCGAATCCCGCCACGCACGGCGCCAGTGATGCGGTCCAGGTCATGGAGACGCACATTTCCCGCATCTTCCTGGTCGGCGACCGGGCGCTCAAGATGAAGCGGGCCGTGCGCCTGCCGTACGCTGATTTTTCGACGGCCGAGCAGCGACTGCAGGTGTGCGAGAAGGAGGTGGCACTCAATGCACCGGGAGCGCCCGGGCTCTATCTTGGCGTGCGGCGCATCACGCGGGCGGCAGATGGCGGGCTGGAGTGGGACGGCGCGGGCGAGCTCGTCGACGCCGTGGTTGTCATGCGCCGCTTTGACCAGGATTGCCTGTTCAGCAACCTGGCGCGCGCCGGCGCGCTGACGCTGCCGCTGATGACGGCGACGGCCCAAGCCATCGCCCGTTCGCACGAGGCCGCGCCCGTGCGGCGCGGGGTCGGTGGCGCTGCCCGCATGGCTGCGGTGCTGGACATCAACCGGGCCGGTTTCGGCGCGAGCCGGGTGTTCACGCCTGCCGAAACCAAACAGCTGGACGCCAGCTTCCGTGCCGCTTTGATGCAGCACGCGGCCTTGCTCGACCGGCGCGCAACCGCAGGCCAGGTGCGCCGCTGCCACGGCGACCTGCACCTGCGCAACATCTGCCTGATCAATGGCCAGCCACGCCTGTTCGACTGCATAGAATTCAGCGACGAGATCGCCACGGTCGACGTGCTCTACGACCTGGCGTTCCTGCTCATGGACTTGTGGCATCTCCAGCTTGTGGACCTGTCCAACTGGGTCATGAACCGCTACCTCGACACCACGGGCGACGACGGCGGCTTTGCCCTGTTGCCCTTTTTCATGGCCGTGCGCGCAGCAGTGCGTGCGCACGTGATTGCGGCGCAGGCCGGCCAAGGGAGTGTGTCGGAAAGTGCCCTGGCACACGAAGCGCGCGGCTATTACGACCTGGCCACCAGCCTGCTGCATGAACGGCCGGCCTGCCTGATCGCCATAGGCGGCTTCAGCGGCTCGGGCAAATCCACGGTTTCCGATGCGCTGGCTGCGCACGTCGGCGCGCCGCCCGGCGCGCGCGTCATCGAGAGCGATCGCGTGCGCAAGGCCAGGTACGGCGTCGCGCCCGACACGCGCCTGCCGCCATCGGCGTATCGCCCCGAAGTCTCGGTTGCCGTTTATGACGACATGGCCGCGCGCGCTGAAGGCATCGTTGCTGCCGGCGGTGCCGCCATCGTCAATGCCGTCTTTGACCGGGCTCACGAGCGCGCGCGCATTCAAGCCGTTGCTGCGCGTCACGGTGTGCCCTTTCTCGGCCTGTGGCTCGATGCACCCCCCGACGTGCTGCAACAGCGCGTGGCGCAGCGCACGGGCAGCGCATCGGATGCGACCGTGGACGTGCTGCAGGGCCAGCTGGCGCAGGGTGGCGGCGTGCCACCAGAGTGGCAGCGGCTTGATGCGGCGCGGGACAGGCAGCGCATCGTCGATGACGTGCTGGCCTTGCTTGGCGACTGAGCTGCGCGGTCCCGCTGGATGGTGGCCACTGGCAAGGCGTGGCCGACCGTAGGCAACCAGACGGTGATCGCAGGCGGGGTGGCCCCGCCCGCGCGTGCCCGTGTCGCGCCAGGCCGGTCGCGGACAGGGCAGGGGGGTGATCGGTCAATCCCAGCCGAAGCGGCGGATGTAGTAACGCTTCATGGCGGCGGTGAGCAGGGAGTAGCTGACGATGATTCCAGCCAGCCAGCCAAAGTACGGCAGCGGCAGCGGCTGCAATTTGAAGTAGCCGGCCAGCGGCCCCATGGGCAGATACACGCCAATGGCCATGATCAGTACCGTCATGCCCATCAATTGCCACGATGCGCGGCTCTGGATGAAGGCGATCTTGGGGGTGCGGATGATGTGCACGATCAGCGTCTGCGTGAGCAGGCCAACCACGAACCAGCCGGACTGGAACAGGGTCTGGTGCAGCACGTCGTTGGCCTTGAACACGTACCACATCAGGGCAAAGGTGACGACGTCAAAAATCGAGCTGAGCGGGCCGAAGAACAGCATGAAGCGGCCGATGCCGGCAGGATTCCATTGCAGCGGGCGGCGCACCTGTTCGTCGTCCACGTTGTCCAGCGGAATCGCCACTTGCGAGATGTCGTACAGCAGGTTCTGCACCAGCAGGTGCAGCGGCAGCATGGGCAAAAACGGCAGGAAGATGCTGGCAATCAGCACCGAAAACACGTTACCGAAGTTGGAGCTGGCGGTCATGCGGATGTACTTGAGCATGTTGGCAAAGGTCTTGCGGCCCTCGACCACGCCGCGCTCCAGCACCATCAGGCTGCGCTCGAGCAGGATGACGTCGGCCGCTTCCTTGGCAATATCCACCGCGCCGTCCACCGAAATGCCGATGTCGGCGGCGCGCAGCCCGGGCGCGTCGTTGATGCCGTCGCCCATGAAGCCGACCACGTGGCCCTGCGCGCGCAGGCTGCGCACGATGCGCTCCTTGTTGAGCGGTGAAACGCGCGCAAAGACCGTATTGGCCATGACGGCCGGGGCCAGCGTTTCATCGTCCATGGCATCGATCTGCACGCCGAGCAAGAATCCATCCACGTGCAGCCCGACCTGGCGGCAAACCTCGCCTGCGACCAGTTCGTTATCGCCGGTGATGACCTTGACCGTGACCCCGTGCTCGGCCAGCGCCTGCAACGCCGGCGCGGTTGATTCCTTGGGCGGATCCAGAAAGGCAATGAAGCCGATCAGGGTCAGGTCGGATTCGTCGGCCCTGGAATAGACCACCTGGTCGGGTGGGATCTCCTTCATGGCCACCGCGACCACGCGCAGGCCCTGCTCGTTCAGGCCGCGCAGCACGCCAAGAAAGCGCTTGCGCCGCTCGGCATCCAGCGGATGGACCTGTCCGTCGACCTTCACCCGCGTGCAGATATCGAAGATTTCTTCCGCCGCGCCCTTGCAGATCAGCTCGTGGTGCTCCTCGCGCTCGGACACCACCACCGACATGCGCCGGCGCTCGAAGTCAAACGGAATCTCATCCACCTTGCGGTAGTCGCGCGCGACGTTCAGCTCCCGCTTGAGCTCGACGTGGTCGAGCACCGCGCGGTCGAGCAGGTTCTTCAGGCCGGTCTGGAAGTAGCTGTTGAGGTAGGCAAAGCCCAGCACCTCGTCCGAATCGTTGCCGGCCACGTCGGTGTGGCGGGCCAGCGCGATCTTGTCCTGGGTCAGCGTGCCGGTCTTGTCCGTGCACAGGATGTCCATCGCACCAAAGCTCTGGATCGCGTCCAGCCGCTTGACGATCACCTGCATGCGCGAGAGCACCACCGCGCCGCGCGCCATCGTGGTGGTGACGATCATCGGCAGCATCTCCGGCGTCAGCCCCACCGCCACCGACAGGGCAAACAGGAACGCTTCGGGCCAGTCGCCCTTGGTGAAGCCGTTGATGAACAGCACCAGCGGGACCATCACCACTGCAAAGCGGATGAGCAGCCAGCTGACCCTGTTGACGCCCAGTTGAAATGCGTTGTCTTCGCCCGCGTCGACGATGCGCGTGACGCGCGCGGCCAGCGTGCCGAAGTAGGTGTCGTTGCCAGTTGCCAGCACCACTGCGCTGGCCGTGCCGGAGATGACGTTGGTGCCCATGAACACCAGATTGGCCATTTCCAGCGCCGTACCGTCAGCAGCGCCAGCGCGCGCGAATTTTTCCACGGGCAAGGATTCACCGGTCATCGCCGACTGGCCCAGGAACAGGTCGGTCGCGCTCATCACGCGGCAGTCTGCCGGCACCATGTCGCCAGCCGACAGCAAGACCAAGTCGCCTGGTACCAGCTCCCTGATCGGGATCTCGCGCGGGTGGTCGGCGCCATTGTCCTCATCTGCGCGCCGGCGCACCGTTGCGGTGCTGCTTACCCGCGCCTTCAGCGCTTGCGCGGCCTGGTTGGATTGCCGTTCCTGGAAAAATTTGATCAGCGTGGCCAGCACCACCATGAAGCCGATGACCACGGTGCCCTGCATGTCACCGGTGAAGAGCGACACGGCGGCAAGCACGGTCAGCAGCAGGTTGAACGGGTTGTTGTAGCTCAGCCAAAGATGCCACCACCAGCGCACCGGCCGGTCGTGCTCGACCTCGTTGGGCCCGTGCGCAAGCAGCCGCGCCTCGGCCTGACTCTCGGCCAGACCCCGCACGGAAGTCTCCAGCTGCTCCAGCAAGTTGTCCGCTGGGGCAAGTGCCTGCTTGATGAGGCGCCGATTCAATGCATCCTGCGGCACGACCCCGCGATGATCGCGGGCCACGGACGCCAGGATGGGCGAGCGCCGAAACAACCTGCCAAAGCGGCGCAGGCCCAGGAAACGATTGATCCGGTTCATGGCGTCAAGCCCGAAGGCAGTGTGAGGCGGGGATGCAATGAGCGCGCTGCGGCATGCCGTCGCGCTTTGAAGAGGTTGAGCGTGTTGCGTCCAGCGTCCAGCGTATGTCCACCACGCTCAACGCAAACGCCAAACGCTCAACCTTCATCCTTGGGCCGAGGTCATCTGTCATCCGTTGAGCTGACGATGAGGATCAGAAAGCCTTGGGCAGCAGCAAATTACAGGCGCATGCGCCCCATCATGGAATGTCGCCTTGTGCGCAGCGCGATCAATCACCCCCGAGCGCCCAGGCAGCGGGTTCTCCGCACAGCGGCAGGTCTGGCGTGACGCGCCGCTTGCCGAGCGCGCGCCGCGCCGCCTGCAGCGCCGAGCGCAGGCCTTCTTCGACCACCGGGTGGTAGAAGGGCAACTGCAGGACGTCGTCCACCGTCATGCCGGCCTGGATGGCCCAGGCCAGCAGGTGCGCCAGGTGCTCGGCAGCCGGGGCGGCGATTTCAGCGCCCAGGATGCGCCCGTCGGGGCTGTCGAGATAGACGCGCAGGAGGCCGGCATTGCGTCCCTCCATGAGCGCGCGGCTCTGGCGGGAAAAATCCGCTTCTCCGGCGACGAAGTCGGTGCCCGTGGCTTGCAGATCGCGCAGGCTCCTGCCCACCACCGCAGCGCCGGGTTCGGTGAACACCACGCCCATGCGCGCGCGCCGGGCCAGGCACTCGGTGTCCGGATGCAGGGCGTGGTAGGCGGCGATGCGCCCTTCGTCGGCGGCTTCGTGCAGGATGGGGCGGATGCCGCTGGCGTCGCCCGCAATGTAAATGGGCAGCCCGTCCAGGCGCAGCGTCTGCCGGTCGAACGCGGGCATGCCGCGGGCGTCCAGCGCCACGCCCAGCTGCTCCAGCCCCAGCCCCTCCAGGTTGGGACGGCGCCCCAGGCTGGCCAGGACCCAGTCCACGTCATGAACCTCGCCACCGGCGCGGACGCGAACCGCCGTTTCGCCCAGCGGTTCCAGCTCGGCCTGCACGCCGGTGACGATGCGCATGTCCTTGCGCAGTGCTTCCAGCAGGGCGTTGGAAACAGCGGGGTCGGTGAGCCCGGCCACCGTCTCGCCCTGGGTCAGGCCGGTGACCTGCAGCCCCAGCAGCGCCAGCGCCTGCCCCAGTTCGGTGCCGACGGCGCCCAGGCCAACGACCGCGACACGTGGGCCCAGGTCCTCCTGCTCGAAGACATCGTCCGAGGTGAGAACGCGTGGGCCCAGGGTCTTCCACGCGTCGGGGACGATCGGGCGGCTGCCGGTGGCGATGATGGTGCGCTCGGCCGTTATGCGCTCGGCGCCGACTTCGAGCGTGTTGGCATCCACAAAGCGCGCGCGCCCGCTGAAGCTGCGCGCACCCAGTGATTCGGCCAGCTCGATGGGGCCCTGCACGAACCGGTCGCGCAGCGCACGCACGTGCCTGAGCACGGCCGGCAGGTCGACCGAGAGCGCATCGGTACCCCGCACGCCGGCACGCGCCATGAAGCTGCGCCGCTGCAACGCCTGCGCCGGCGCAATCAGCGCCTTGGACGGCATGCAGCCCACGCGCGCGCACGTGGTACCGTAGGGGCCATGGTTGATGAGAATGATGTCGTCGGTGACACGCTGCGCTTCCTTGAGCGCGGTCAGGCCGGCGCTGCCGGCGCCGATGATGGCCAATGTTGTCTTGTGGGTCATGGTGTGATGGGGATTCCGGATTCCGAAGTACAGAAGGCTCTTTTCGCAAACCCTATGGATGCGCTCACGCCTGGATGGCCCAAGCCGGTACCGACGCAGCTTCCTGGACGGACCCAGACGCCTTGTCAAGCAGGTGAAGCCAACCCAAGTATAGATGTCAGGTGCTTGCTGACTGCTTGCCTGAAGCGCAGCAGTCCGCGCAGGCCAGAAGCCGCCACGCGAAGGCTGTTGGCACAAGTTTCAGCCCGTTCGCGCACGATGTCCATGCAACGGCCGCGGTGCAGGCGCCACATGGGAGGTGCCTGGTTTGCCGCTGCGGCAGCGCTTTATCACAAACGGGTCCAGCTGCGGTTGGCATGGGGTGGCCTGGGAATTCCTGCCATGCGACAATTCAATTTCCGCAAAAAACGCAGCCCGGCCCCGTGTCCGCCTGCGCAGCGCCCAACGCTTGACGCTTGACGCCCAACTTGTCCGGATGACGGATGACCTCGCTGACGCTTTGATGACCGCGCCGCTGCGCGGCGGCAATGACTGCGGCTGCGCCGCCATGATGGGGAGGTTGAGCGTTGGGCCTGGTGGGCTCACGCTGGACGCTGAACGCTTGACGCCAAACCTTCATCAGCCGCCACAGGCGGCTTTCATCAAAGGCCCGCAAGGGCCGAGATCATTTGTCATCCGGTGCGCTGACGATGCGTGCCAATCAGGGTTGACTTTGCAGACCAGATGAACAAGCGCCGCCAAACCCCGCTCTCGGTGCCCGTGGCCGACCCACACGCCTGCACGTTGCACACGCGCATCGCCGTTTGCCGGAAGGTGCCGCTGTTTGCCGGCCTGGACGAGCGGCAGCTGGCACTGGTCAACGACCATTGCCGCGCCCAGGGCTTTGCCGCTGGTGAGCCCATCTACATGGAGGGCGATGCGGCCGCGCATCTCTACGTGGTGGCCACCGGCGCCGTCAAGCTCACGCGGCTGGCTGCCGACGGGCGTGAGTCGCTCATTGACCTGCTCGTGCCCGGCGATTTTTTTGGCGCATTGCCCGCGCTGGGGCAGACGCACCATGTCGACAGCGCCGCCACCCTGACGCCGGCTTGCCTGCTGGGGCTTGATTCGCGCGAGTACGACGCCATCATGCAAGAGATTCCGCAGGTGGCCGTGGCCACGCTGAGGGGGGTGGGCCACTGGCTGGCGCGCTCGCAGACAACCATCCACATGCTGGCCGGCGCGCCGCTGGAGCAGCGCCTGGCCGGCGCGCTGCTGGTGCTGGCGGACAAGGTGGGCAAGCCCTGGGACGGGGCGACGCTGCTGGACGTGCCGCTGTCGCGCGACGAGCTGGCGGCGATGGCCGGCGCTGCCACCGAATCGGTCAGCCGCCTGCTCAGCCAGTGGCAGCGCGCCGGCTGGATAGATACGGGGCGGCGCTGGATTGCCATTGCAGACAGCGATCGCTTGCGCCAGCTGCGCGACGGCATGAAAGATGCAAATTCCTGATCTTGTTTGATTTTTCTCATGGAAGGGCGCTGGCGGCCCGCGTACAGTCAAGACATGCCAATCAGGCTGTCTTTTCTGAAAAGGAGAAATCCATGAGCAATATCCTCACCCAAACCACCTTGCGCGCCGAAGGCTTTTCCTGCCCCTCCTGCGTGGACAAGATAGAAAAAAGCGTCGGCCGCATGGCGGGCGTGAAGAACGTCAAGGTGCATTTTGCCTCGGCACGCATTGAAGTCGAGCACGATGCCAGCGCGGTCAGCGTTGACCAGCTCATTGCGGCGGTTGCCAAGGTGGGCTACACGGCACGCGCCTCTGCATTCTGAGCGTTTGCCTGCAAGCTGCGGCGCGTGGCGCCGCAGCTTCTACTGACTCATCTTCCAACCCCAAGACAAGAATTCGGAACCATCATGAACAAGATCAATCAGTGGATCAACGGGCGCTGGACCATCCCCGGTCTGGCCGGCCTGCTGATCCTGGCTTCATTCACGGCCGCAAGAGGCCTTGACGCCGCCATGGCTGCGCAGGCGCTGATGGTGGCTGCCGCCGTCGTCGCCGGCCTGCCCATCCTGCGCAACGCCATCCGCGCGCTCACGGTGCGCAACATCAGCATCGACCTGCTGGTGAGCATTGCAGCCATCGGCGCACTCATCATTGGCGAGTACTGGGAAGCGGCAGCCGTGACCTTCCTGTTTGCCATTGGCCACGCGCTGGAGTCCGCCACGCTGAACAAGACCCGCGCCGCGCTGGCCGAGCTGATTGCGGTGGCGCCGGATACGGCGGTGGTCATGCGCGATGGTGAGCAGGTGGAAATCTCCGCCTCCAGCGTCGCGATGGGCGAGGTCGTGCTGGTCAAGAACGGCGCCAAGGTGCCGGTCGATGGCCAGGTGATCGCCGGCACCGGCGCGCTGGACGAGGCGACCATCACCGGCGAATCCATACCCGTGGAAAAATCCAAGGGCGACCACGTCTTTGCCGGCACCATCTCGCGCGGCGGCTTCCTGCAGGTGCTGGCCACCGGCATAGGCGCCGACACCACGCTGGCGCGAATCATCCACCGCGTGGAAGACGCGCAGGACGCCAAGGCACGCACGCAGAAGTTCATGGACCGCTTCTCGCGCTGGTACACGCCAGGCGTCATCGTCATGTCGCTGCTGGCCTGGCTCATCAGTGGCAGCGTGGTGCTGGCCCTGACGCTGCTGGTCGTGGCCTGCCCGGGCGCGCTGGTCATTTCCATTCCGGTGTCCATCGTTGCCGGCATCGGCCGCTCGGCGCGCGACGGCATCCTGATCAAGGGCGGGGAATTTCTGGAGACCGCGGCCAAGATAGACGTGGTGGCGGTGGACAAGACCGGCACGCTGACCAAGGGGCGTCCGCAGCTCACCGATGTCGTGGCGCTGGCACCGGACTTCAGCAAGGACGACGTGCTGCGCTGGGCCGCGCGCGCCGAGGCCGGCTCCGAGCATCCGCTGGCGCGCCCCATCCTGGATGCCGCCGAGAAGGCGGGCATGGCGGCGGGCGAGCTGCCCGAGCAGATCGAGCCCGTGGCCGGCAAGGGCATCACCGCCCGCGTCGACGGCCAGCAGGTGCTGATCGGCAACCTGGCGCTGCTGCAGCAATACGGCGTGGCCGATACCGTCGGTGCGCACGACAGGGCGCAGCAGCTGGCCGAGCAGGGGCGCACGCCCATGATCGTCGCCGTGGGCGAGCAGGTGCTGGGCGTGATTGCCGTGGCCGATGAAATCCGGCGCGACGCCGCGGCCATGGTGGCCGAGCTGCACCGGGCGGGCGTGAAGAAAGTCATCATGCTCACCGGCGACGTCAAGCCGGTGGCTGACGCTGTGGCAGCCGCCACGGGCATAGACGAGGTTTACGCCGGCCTGCTGCCCGAGGACAAGCTCGAGATCGTGGCCCGCCTGCAGCGCGCAGGTCACGTCGTGGCCATGGTGGGCGATGGCGTCAACGACGCGCCGGCGCTGGCCACGGCCGACGTCGGCGTGGCCATGGGCGCGGCCGGCTCGGCGGTGGCGGTGGAAACGGCCGACATTGCGCTCATGGGCGACGACTTGCTCAAGCTGCCGCAGGCCATTGCCATGGCGCGGCGCACGCTGGCCAACATCCGCCAGAACATGGTCGTTGCGCTGGCCACCGTCACGCTGCTGCTGGCCGGCGTGCTCATGGGCGGCGTCACCATGGCGCTTGGCATGCTGGTGCACGAAGGCTCGGTGCTGGTGGTCATTGCCAACGCCATGCGCCTGCTGCGGCGGCGGCCGGCGCGCGGAGTGGCAAGCCATGCAACCGCCACCGGCGCAACCGAGGACGTCCTGTTGAGCAGCGTGAGCAAAGGCTGACGCGCAATGGATGGGCCGCGGGGATACCGTGGCAGCCACCCGCAGGACAAGCAGGCGCGGCCCGGCAACGGGCCGCGCCTGCTTGCGCCCGGTGCCCGTGTTGGTAGTTGGTAGCTGCGCCGACGGCGGCGACCCAGCGGTCAGAAGCGGTGCTGCATGCCCAGGGCAAGTTCCCGCCCCTTGAAGCCTCGCAAATACGCGAGGTTTTTGGCGTAGGCGCCATGGGCGTACAGGAAGGTGCGCTTGGACAGCGCGTATTTGTACTGCGCGACCAAGATGTCTCCTGACTGGCAAGCATTGTCAGCTCACCGGATGACAGATGATTTCGCCCTTGCGGGCTTGGATGAAAGCCGCCTGTGGCGGCTGATGAAGGTTTGGCGTCAAGCGTTCAGCGTCCAGCGTGAGCCCACCACGCCCAACGCTCAACGCTCAACGCTCAACGCTCAACGCTCAACGCTCAACGCTCAACGCTCAACGCTCAACCTCCCCATCATGGCGGCGCAGCCGCAGTCATTGCAGCCGCGTAGCGGCGCGCTCATCCGTCAT
>Ga0172382_10010875_pt1 | contig 12120 bp, 9 predicted proteins | sample Leawel138RmetaG_FD_122245 | JGI IMG/M metagenome (GOLD analysis project Ga0172382, IMG submission 122245) | Leachate microbial communities from a municipal landfill in Southern Ontario, Canada - Leachate well 138R metaG | ecosystem: Engineered > Solid waste > Landfill > Unclassified | place...
AAAAAATATTTTTACTGATAAAAAAGAATAATAAAATAAGTCGTTCGGGAATTTCTAAGGAGTTAAATATTGGCAATGATACAGCGAAGGAATATATTAAAAAATTAAAAAATAAGGGCTATTTGAAAAGAGTAGGTCCTGATTTCGGTGGTTATTGGCAGATTATAAAATAATGTTTGTTAAATGATTCCCCTTCTAACTTCTTCTTCCCAAACCAAAAGACCCGCCGATTTCTCGGCGGGTCTTCTTTTCTATATCTTTAATTCTCTAGAATTACTTTACATCTTTGATCGGAATTACTTAATTCCCAATCAAGATTACTTTACGTCTTCAACGGAAATCTGGCGCAGGTTATCGTTAGTGATACCTAAACCAAAATTACGCATAATCGCGAAAGCGTCAGCCGGACGACCTAAATAATGTAATTTAAGATCGAGCGGATTAACGTAATACGCTTCGCCTTTAGCCTGGACTCTCAAGAGAATCCGACCGGCTAAGCGAGACGGCGCTTTGCCGTTCCAGGATGAATAATCCTTTTCGCTAACGCCTAAGCCAAGACCGCGCATGATGCCGAAAGCATCAGCCGGACGACCTAAGTAATACTTAGCGAAATTGACCGGGTTAACATACCAGGCCTCACCATTCTCCTGCACCTGCAAGAGGATGCGGCCGGATAAGCGTCTCGCCAAAGCGGCGTTAACTCTTTTAACTAGGCCTTTTTCCGCCATAACGAAAGCGTTTCTAAGTCCGCTATCCATACCGACTTCCGCCGCTGGAGTTTCCGTAATGGTTGTCGGCTGATCAGCCGCGCCGCAAAGCTTCTTGGTCGCTTCCTGTTGAGCCGCGGTTAAAGTACAATTGTTCGGATAACTGGAAAGGACGTTACGATACTGGTAGCCGCCGAAGCAAGCCGCCGAATATTCACCGTAAGTAACGCTCGTACAAGTAGCCGCCGCTACCTGGCTGCCACCGGAAGAGCCGGAGCCGCCAGAAGAACTAATAGAATAGGTCGCGAAATAGGAAGCCCGGCAAGTATAGATAGTGGCGTAACCGCCGCTCACAGCTATTTCAGATGCTCCAATAGTGGCCACCCCGGCTGTACAAGTATCAGACGAAGACGCCGCTAAACCGGTCGTCGTCCAAGTTGAACCATCATCGGCACTTCTCTTAATAGACAAAGTTGTATCATTTAGAGAAGAGCTAACCGGAATTTTCACGGTAATCGGAGCGGAGAAATATAGCGTTTCGCTCGAAGCGCCGAATTCAATCGCGCCCTTAACCGAAGCCGAGGAGGAAATCGTTGAAGCGGTAATCGAGCTAAGCTTGTCGGAATTAGTTAAAGTCGTAGCATCAAAAGCTGTGCTATCGCTATTAGTAATAACCGTGCCGCTCGGAATTAAAACGCTAATTGTACCGGCTGAAGCCGTTGCCGTAAAGGCAACATTATCCGCCGCCGTTAACGAAGTAACCGCTGTCGGATCACTCCCGCTTAGAGTAAACAGGGTCGGAACCGCTGAGGCAATACTGGCCGCTGGGACGTTTTGATAAGAAACGCCACTGACATCAGTCGTCGCATCGCTGGCTCGGTAACCATAACCATAGCCATAGCCGTATTCATCAGTCGCGGAATCGCTAAAGTCGGTCTTATAGCCGTACAAAGTACCGCCGTCAAAACCGGAACCATAACCATAGCCGTAACCATAACCATAGCCCCAACCGGAATCACCGGTCTGACGCATAAATTGCGCATACAAGTTCGGACCGAAAACTAAAGCGAAAACCGCTATGGCTAAAAAGCTAAAAATCGCGGTTGCCAGCCTGTTCTCGGAGAACAGAAAACCTTTAATTTTTTTCATTTGTTTTGTGATTAAATCTTTTAAAAAATCTAAAATATTATTTTAAAAGATGTTAAGAAAATATGATTTAAAATAATTACAAAATTACGTAATTTTTATAATTATTCTAATCGTTATTTAATTCGACCTTTATAAATAAATTATAACATTTTTATAAAATAATACCAAACATTAGATAAAATTTATCTATAGACAAAAAGCCCTAAAAATAGGGCTTTTATATATCTTTAAAAAGTTATCCACAGCTTTAATTATTTTTAATTATCATTTTTTATGTTTTTTTCTTTTTTTATTATTTCTTTATTCTCTCATCCCTGGACCGATAATCTCGTTCCCTTTCTCGCCTTCATCCGTTTTCTCGTCTTCTTCCGATTCTGTCCCTCTATCCCGACGCAGTTCCCTAATCTGAGTCAAAACCGTAATCACTAAAAAATAAAAGGCGGAAATCGCCGAGGACTCGGCTAAAATTTCCCGATTAGAAATCAAAAGAACCGGACAGGCGGCTAAAAAAAGCAAAGCGACCCCGGCGGCCCAGCGGCTGTCTAAAATATAAACCAAGGAACAGGCGGCATAAAATAAAACAACGAATTCCCAGGCGCTGACTCCTTTAAATAAACCAAAGACAGCGATTAAAACAACAATCAAAACTTTTAGCCAGTCCTTTCTTTTAAACGCCTTGATCCGCGCTATTAATTTAATCAGAAAACGTCCGAAAGGCCGGCTTAATAAACGAAGAAAATGCCGGAACCAGAAAAAAAATCTGCGGAAAGGCTCTATGGGCCGCGCCTCTTTCGGATGGAGTAAATTATAAGCCACGGCCGCTAAAATCGTTAAAATGATAAAAGCTCCATGCAAGCCCGGCCAATAAAAATAAGTACGAGCCGCGGGAAAGATAACCGCGAATAAAAGAACGGTAATATAAAAAATCAAGAAATAAGAATAATATTTTTTTATTTTTTTCGCCAGCTCCTGCCATAAGCCGGGCCAATTCATTTTATCTTTCATAAAGTTTCTTTTTTAACGACTTCTGATTTAATAACTTCCGATACTATTTCTTCTTTAATAATTTCTTCCTTAATAATTCCCGAACCATTAATATTCTTTTCTCCTGCACCCGCGCCTTGCCGCTCTTGAAAAAGTTTTATAAGCAAAATCAAATCAACTAAGCCGAAAACCGCGACTAAAGAAATAATGACCTGACGGAAATCAAACGGGATAAAAATCAGGACTAAAACTTCGGCAATCGCGCCAAGAGTCATAATCAACAAGCCGCGCCGACGCGCCAAGGCTAGAAAATACTGTGCCAAAACATTCATTAAAGTTAATAATAAAATTGCTAAAGCAAATAAAGGCAAATAAGGCGCGGCGCTCAAATACTTTCCGCCGACCACGATCTTAATCATAAACTCCGGCCAGAAAACAATAGCTAAGAGGGCGGGAATCGTTAAGAGCGCCATCAGGCCCAAAGATTTTAAAAGCACCTTAAATCGCCGCCTCGTCCGATCGTCTTTCAGCCCGGCCAAGACCGGAAACATTACGGTCGGCACCGCGCCGCCGACAAAATAAATTATCCGGCCGACCGTCAAAAGCGAGCCGTAGAAACCGGCTTCTTCCGGCGTAAAATTAGCTTTGACAAAAAGCATGTCAAAATTATAAAAAAACTGGCTTAAACCCGTGAACCATAAAACCAACAGAGCGTAAGGAGTCCAAACTCCGGTCCGGGAAATCTTGTTTTTAATCTCTGTCGGACCATCCGCCTTTTGCCGGCCAAGCGCAACAAAGGCGCGACGAATATAATAAAAACTGATTACAAAAGCTAAAAGTGAAGTCCCGGCTAAAGACCAGGCCGCGCCCAGCAAGCCGCCGGCCAGTCCGGCCACTAAAATTGCCACTAAAAGCAAACGAAAAGCCGATTCATATAAACCAAGCCAAGCTAAAGGCGCAAAGGCCTGAAGACCGGTTAGAACGGCCCGATTAACCGTTAAGGGAAAAACATAAATAAAACACAAAGCGGCAATCGGTAAAATTTCCGGCAAGGAAATGTTTAATAGAGCGCTAAGCGGACCGGAAAAAATTAAAATCAAAACTACCAAAGCCAGGCCCAAAAGCGACAAGCGGCCGGCGGCGCGGCGATGTAAACGAGATAATTCTTCCGGCGAATCGCTCAACAAAGCGGATTCCCGGGTTAAAGCGGTCTTAACCACGGCCGTCAGAATTCCTAAAATAGCAATAAAAGACAAGAGCGCCTGAAAATCACCATAAGCACCGACAGACAAATAGCGCGATAAAATCGGATGGACTAAATAATTAAAGGCAGAAGCTAAAAAAGTCCCGGCCGTTAAAATAAAAGTGCCGCGAACGAATTTATCCGACCAAAGATGTTTAAACTGAGTAAGCATTTGATAATTGATATTTTTTTCTAATAATTTATTTCAAAAACCACTAAAGTTTCGGTTTCTAAAATTAAATTTAAATAACCTAACTTAGCCAACCAAAGATAATTAAGCCAATCTAATTCTTTGGCCAAAATAATATAGTGGAAAGTCTGACCGTCCGGCAAGACCGGCGGACCGGATAAGCCCTCTTCCCTCATCCAGACGTCCACCGCGGCACTAACCGGATTTTGGCTATTATCATAAATCCCGCCCCATTCCATATTAGTTCCGGTTTGGACCGGACAAGAAAAAAACTGCGGCGCCGGATTGGCGATAATCCGGCCGATCCAGTTAAAACTCATATAAAGATGCCAAGGTAAAAATAAAATCCGATCGGAACAAGCCCGATTCTCCCCCGACCGGCTAAGTAATAATTCATTAACCTCATACCAATCCGCGGGATAAGGCGTCGGCCGGACCTGGCCGGCAAAACCGAAAAGCAAAAGCGGCGCCTGGGCAAAAATTATCAAAGCGAAAATTAAGGCAATAAGACGGCGGCGGACAAGCGACAAGCGAGAAAAAAATCCGCTTAAGCTTAGGCACCGGATCGACAAGGATAAATAAAACAAATAAATCGGAATAATCAAGGCGACGAATTTCTGCGGCTCGCGCAAACCGCGATAGCCGGGAAAATTATCATGCAGCCAAAAAATCATTGGTGCAAATAACGGCGACTTGACTCCGACCGCTAAGATTACGCTCACAAGATAGATTATAATTAAAGAAACGCTGAAAACCTTCTGCCGCCGGGAAACGCTACAAAAACTAAGATAAACTCCATACAAGATTAAAGGCAAAAGAATAATAAAGGCCTTTTGCCAACCCGGCTCCACCGTTAAATCCGTATAACGATACTGATCCTGTCCCCAAAATCCGCTCATTAGAACGACTTTGGTAAAAGTTTCAACCGAAGTTTTTCCCGAGGTTTGGAAAGTAAATAAATCCTGGCGACTGATTCCCTGTTCCACGAACTCAACTATGGATGAATTCCCGGCGGCCATGGCAAAGAGCCAATTGGCGTTAAGCACGATAATAATCGCTCCGGCGGCTAAAAGTTTAAACCCAAAAGAGCGGCCGGCCCGAGCCAAACGGATTTCCCTTCTTTTTAAAAATAAAGCCGAGAAAAAAATCAGATAAAGCGGAAAAAGAAAAAAAACAAAATGAAGAGAAAACATTAAAATTAAACCGGTGAAAATCGCCGCTAAAAATAATTTCTTAAAAGTAAGTGTCCGCCAAAATTCAAAGAGATAAGCCGCCGTAAACAATAAAGCGCCGTAAGCGATCAAGACCCCGAACTGGCCGTAAAGCGCCCGGTCATAAACAAAGGGATTAAATAAAGCGAATAAACTTAAAACAAAAACCAATCCGGCCGAAGGGGCGGGCGATACCGCCCTTTTCTCGCCCGGAGAAAATTCCTCCGCCTCTTTCTCATCCGGAGAAAATTCCCTTGCCTCCTGCCCGGCCTGATATTTTAAAATCGCTTTGACTAATAAACGGCCGCCGAATAAAATCAAGGCCAAAATAAAGCCGATAAAAATCTTTTGGATAAAAGCCGAGGGGAGAAAGTAATCCAAGAATTTCCAGATTAAATTCATCAGAAAAGAAGCCCAGGTCCAATCAAGAGGGACAAGCGGCCCGCGGACAAAGTCGGTAAAAAAAAGATAGCCGGGCTTAAAAAACCAGGGCAGAATTATCGCCAGGATAATTAAAACATAGCCCCAGAAAAAGGCCGAGAGACGATTGAGTTTTAGTTTATTTAGTAAATTCATAAATATAATAAAAAAAGCAAGTCAAATATCATTTTTAATATTAAAAATGATATTTTAATATCATTTTTTAGGAATAATGAGCCCGGGTTCAATCAAGAGGAATAAGCGGCCCCCAGGCCATATCAGTAAAAAAAAGGTAGCCAGGCTTAAAAAACCAAGGAATAATTATGGCTAAGACAACTAATAAATATGGCCAAAAATTCTGGCTAAATTTTCTCATAGCTAATTTTATATATTATAATTATATTAGCATAAATGAAAAAATTAGGATATTTATCGTTTTGTTGGCCTCAACAAAATGTACCGTCCCTCCAAAATTTTTATATAATTTGTTTATAATTTATTTTTCTTTTTCTGTAGTCCCAATACTTTTTTTATTTCACGATCAAAGTCAGAAATATAATCTTTGTCTTGGACAATTTTAAATTTTTCATATTCCTTAAGGGCTAATTCTTCAGCCACTTCATGGCTCACTTTCCCCAAATCTTGCAAAATTGTATTCTCGCTAAATTGCAAAAAACTGTCTAACTTTTTCACCCAGTCTTTCATATTCATTATTCTACCTCTGCGTGCCTGACTTTCCGCAAACACCAAATACATTTCGACTATTCTGTTTAATTCGTCCATTTCACTTTCATTCAAATAATTTTTAGCAATTGCAACATCTGTTTCTCTAATCTTACCTTTGGGAGAATTTTTCCAAACCGTCAGTCCCATGTTTTCTTTTGTGCTATCTACTCTCTCGTTTATTATTTCCGCGGCCGTTTTACCAGTAATGGCAAAATGGAGCTTGTTTTGTACGGTAGCAAAAAAATCTTTGGTAACATCGCTATTTGAAGAATAATCCGCGCTACACTGCGCATAAATATCCGTTATCTTTTGATACATTCTTCTTTCGCTGGAACGAATATCCCTGATTCTTGCCAATTGCTCCTCAAAGTAATCTTTACCAAAAATTGTATTAGGATTTTTTAATCGCTCATCATCCATTGTAAATCCCTTAATGATGTATTCCTTTAAGCGTTCCGTTGCCCAGATGCGAAATTGTGTGGCCTGGGATGAGTTTATGCGATATCCAACCGAGATAATCGCATCAAGGTTATAAAAATTAGTTTCATATTTCTTGCCATCATTAGCAGTTATTCGAATTTTTCGAATAACTGAATTTTCGCTTAATTCTGCACTTTTAAAGATCTCTTTTAGATGATAATTTATTGTATTAATTTCCACGTCAAAAAGTTCGGCCATTCTTTTTTGGGTCAACCACACAGTTTCATCACGCAAAAAAATTTCTACTTTAACTTTGCCGTTTGGCGTGGTATATAGAAGAAATTCCGTAAAACTATTATTTGAAACCATCTGCTTATTTATTTTTTTCATATTTTTTATTTTTAAGCCTTTTCCGTTATTATAGCAAATATATAAATTAATATCAAGGCTAATATTAGATAAAATATTTATAAAATAAAGATGAAAAAAGGATAAAGTCTTTTAGCTTAGTTTTACGCTAAGATTAGATATGAGAACCCTATTCTACAATAAATCCAATAGTATTTTCCATAACTCTTTTTTAGTCATTAAACGAGGGTTATTTTTCATTCTGTCTGGATTAAAACCATTTTTTAATATTATCTTTAAATCTTTTTTTGAAATATTTAGTTCATGAAAGCGTGTCGCCAGGCCAATATTTTTCAAGATACCCTCAATTTTTTCTTGAGCATTTTGACAATTATTAGCCCCCGATAATTTAATTATATCTTTTATTGCGCCCCTAACATAATAAACCCCTCGTTTATCCAAAACATCCACCCGCAACACTAAATTATTATAATTTAAAATACTACTTAAAGTTATAGCCGCTGCTTGTCCGTGCGCGACGCCAAAATAAGAAGTGATTGGATAAGAAATCGCATGGCAAGCGGTAGTTTCGGTAATATTTATCGCTTTTCCGGCAAGATTAGCGGCCCGACTCATTGCTATTCTAGTTTTTTGGCTGGGCTTATTTACAGCTCTTTCTAAATTTTTTATTATTATTTTAATGGCTTGCGCGGCATATTTTTTTGATTCCGGCGTAGAATTAACGCTCCAATATGATTCAATCGCCTGAGTTAAAGCGTCGGCGCCGGTTTCAGCCGTAATTTTCTTGTTCAAATTAAAAGTAAATTGAGGATCAATGATAGAACAATCTGGTAATATAAATTTATGTTTTAAAGAATATTTATTTTTACCAATATAAATTACCGAAAAGCAGGTAGCTTCGCTACCAGTCCCAGCCGTAGTAGGGATTGTTATTAACTTTTTACCAGGGTTTACTATTTCTTTCTTTTTCAAAATATAATTTTCGGGAGAACAATTTTGAACAGCTAAAATATTTATAGACTTAGCAACATCAATTGCGCTCCCGCCACCAACAGCAATAATTATATCAGGATTATATTTTCTAAATAATTTTATTCCTCTTTTAATGTCAGCTAATTTTGGATTAGGAGAAAAATCAGTAAAATTAAAAACTGAATATTTTTTTAAAATCGGTTTTAATATTCTTTCCGCTCCACAAAGCTTATATGAAGTCTTTCCGGATATTAAAAAAACTTTCTTCACTTTATTTTGGTGAAGATATTTATCTAAATTTTTAATTGAATTTATGCCAATATAAATTTTCTGTGGCATTTTTATTTATTTAGGTATTCTTAATAAACTTTATAAAATTTTTCTTATTATCAATCGGGCTAATATTCGGCCGACCCAAATCTTCTCTTGATAAGCTATTTATTCTTATTTCCAAAAAAGATGGACCAACGCTATCGTTTAATAATTTAAGACTATTTTTAATATCTTCTAGAGAGTTGGCTTGATAAACATTCTTATAACCACAAGCCTGGGCTAGAAGTTGCATGTCAACATTAAACCCAACCGTTGGCTGGCCGCCGACCGATTCATGACAGCCGTTATTCAAAATTATATGATTAAAATTATGTAGCGCTTGAGAGCCGATAATCGCCAAAGATCCCGTATGCATAATAAGCGCACCATCGCCATCTAAACAATAAATTTTTCTATTTTTTTTCTCGCGGGCGATTCCTAAGGCAATAGAAGAAGAATGCCCCATTGAACCAACCGTTAAAAAATCCTTGTCATGCCCTTGATGCCGATAATCGCGATATTCAAAAAGTTCTCGCGAAGCTTTACCGGTCGTAGAAACAATAATATCCTCCGGCGTCAAAGCGTCAACAATACATTTAATTGCCTCTTCCCGGGACACCAAATAACTATTGACCGGCTTATTCTGTAAAGAATATTTTTCAAAAGTGTCTTTTCTGACAATCAAAACATAAGGGGCGCTTTTCTCTTTCATATAAGCGCACGCTTTATCTAGACATTTCACCGCCTCGTCTAAAGACGACGGCAAAATATCATAAGGAATAGACAGGGCCTCAAATAATTTCTTGGTAATCTTCCCTTGCTTAATATGCTGAGGTTCGTCTTTAATATTCGGCTCACCGCGCCAACCGACTACTATCAACATCGGAATACTATATACTTCCGGATCAACTAACGATACTAAGGGATTAACAGCGTTTCCGATACCAGAATTCTGCATATACACCAAGCCAATATTCCCAGTAGCGAGATAATGGCCGGCAGCCAAAGCGACGGCGTTACCTTCGTTGGCGCTGATGATATGATTTTTGCCGGCCTGATCCATTAAATAAGAACAAAAATTTTTTAACAAAGAATCCGGAACACCGGCAAAAAAATCTATATTCTTTTCCAATAAACTTTTATAAAATTGTTCCGGATTAAGCATATTATTTCCCGCCTGGGATTAAGGTTAATATTTCTTTGATTGATAAACATTCATCTTCACATTCATAAGACCGTTCATTTAATAAAATTGATTTTGCGGTATTAACCATCGCCGGATAAGCACTCCGTAATAAATGATTGGCGTAAATTATAATATTCACTCCGGCGTCTATTAAATCTGTCTCATAAATTTTATTATAACTTGACGGAACCGCCACTAAGGGCACTTTTTTTTCAAATTTTTTATATTCTCGGCAAAATTCCAATATTTCATCAGGCTCTTTCTCCCGGCTATGGATCATTATCCCGTCCGCGCCGGCCTCAATATAAGCCCGGGCGCGCTTAACGGCATCATCTAAACCTTTTTTAAGAATAAGGCTTTCAATTCTGGCGATAATCATAAAATCATCGGTCACCTGTGCTTTTTTGCCCATGGAAATTTTATAACAAAAACTATCAATATTATCCTGGGTCTGCTCAACATCCGTTCCAAATAAAGAATTCTTTTTTAAACCAATCTTATCTTCAATAATGACCGCCGATACCCCCATTCGTTCCAAAGTCTTAACGCCGAAGACAAAATGTTCCGGGATGCCGCCGGTGTCGCCGTCAAAAATTATCGGCTTAGTCGTCACTTCCATGATATCGTTAACCGTAGTCAAGCGAGAGGTTAAATCTACACATTCAATATCCGGCTTTCCTTTGGCCGTTGAATCGGTCAAACTGCTGAGCCACATGCCGTCAAATTCTTTAATTCCCTTTTCATCCTTAACTTTTAAATTATCAACAATCAAGCCGGTCAAGCCATTATGCGCTTCCATAATTCGCACCGCCGGCTTTACCTCTAATAATCTTTTTAATCTCTTCATCCTTATCTCCGGCGTTGTCCCAATTTCATGCATTTTTTCATGTAAGGAAGTAGAAGAAATGCCTTTGGTATACGGCAACTCCACCAGTTCTCCGCCCCATTCTCTTAAGGCGGCAATAACCCGAGCACGGGTTTCTTTCTGCGCTCCTTCCTTCCAATCGTCGCCATGAACAACATAATTCGGTTTTACTTCCCTTAAATTTGCGACGTAATCAAGGGTATCCTGAGGAAGGACCTTGGCGACGCCTTTTAAATTTTCCACAATCTGTTTCCTCTGATCATAAGTTAAAAACGGCAAACGCTTATAGCTGGCGATTGCCTTATCCGTTAACAAACCGACCACGACTTCGCCGAGTTCTTTGGCGCGATTAATTATATTCAAATGGCCGGGATGAATAAGGTCAGCACTCATCCCGACATAAACGATTTTTTTACTTTTTCCATCTTTGTTCATATTCTTTTATAATTGTTTAGTCAAAACGGCTTGGAATAGCCGAGGCTTTTTCATTAATTTATCTACCTTAGTAAGGCTTAATAAACCCAAAAAAAATTTAACTAATATATTATCTTGATCTGGAAAAAATAATTTTGACAACTTGTCAGAATAATAATAAGGGAATATTTTTAAGATTTTAAACGGACTAGTGGCAATAAATTTAGGGAAAGTATTAAGAGTAAAAAAATTTATAAAGTACCGATAATTTTTATCTTTATGAGTTATAATCCTGCAAATAAAATTATAAAATCTAAAAGACTCGTAGGATCCCTCATCAATAAATAAAAACCCTCCGGGTTTTAAAATCCTATAAACTTCCGCTATTAATTGACCGGGCGTTTTAGCGTGAACCAAGACGGCACTAATATTTACAACATCAAAATAACCGTACGGAAAGTTGGCGTCAAAAACTTCTCCTTTAAAAATTTCTGCCTTTTTATTTCTTACTTTAGCCATCTTACAGGCATTTTCAGAAATATCAACTCCAAAAACCTCAAATCCATTATTACTGGCGATTTCCAAAAAATCACCGATAGAACATCCAATATCTAAAAGTTTTTTTCCTTCCGCGCGAGGCACAAATTCTTTTATATTTTTTATTAATTCTAATTTTAGATGTACACGCATTCCCGCTAGTATATTTTGAACGTAACCAGCAGGATAGTGCCCACCCTCTCCGTCAGAATAAATATCATTTTCTTCTGACTCTATAAACTTTAAATTATTATCATAAAGTAATCCGCATTTCTTACATCTTACGATATGCGAATCCTTATTGGATAATATCAATTTAACTGGAGTGATTATAATGGTCCCATAATCTAAGACACTTTTTGGCCCCATAAAAAGTTGATGGCCGACATGGTATAATAAGACCATATGAGCCAAA
>Ga0172382_10010880_pt1 | contig 12112 bp, 10 predicted proteins | sample Leawel138RmetaG_FD_122245 | JGI IMG/M metagenome (GOLD analysis project Ga0172382, IMG submission 122245) | Leachate microbial communities from a municipal landfill in Southern Ontario, Canada - Leachate well 138R metaG | ecosystem: Engineered > Solid waste > Landfill > Unclassified | place...
GCCTCAGGATGACAACCTCGAAATTATTATTTTGAACTTGGCAGAAATTGTCATTCTGAACGTAAGTGAAGAATCTTATGTTACAAAGAAAAAAAGTCCTTCGGCTGAAGCCTCAGGATGACATGCATAAAGTGATTTAATTTTGAAACTCGGCTTATATAATATTGGACAAACAGGAAAATGGGGTGTGGAGTCTATATGAGGGAATTTGTAAAAAGAATACTTGCCAAACCTATATTGTTTTTTGATAAACTTGTAATTGGCTTTTATTTATATATGGTAAAAAAGAAGACAGCAGGTATAAAAGAATTAATATTTTCGAAAAAAAAGGTTTTAATCCTTGCCCCTCATCAAGATGATGAGGTTTTAGGTTGTGGTTGTTTTATACAACAAGGAATAGAGGAAGGCAACAAAATCAAATGTGTGTTTATGACCGATGGCTCAATGAGTACAGATAGTATTAATAAAGAAACTCTAGCGAAAATCAGAAAAATTGAAGCTTTGGAAGTAGCAAAAAAACTCAAAATGGAATTGCCGGAATTTTTAAATAAAGGTGACGGAGTACTGGACAGTAATGATATTGACGCATCAAAAAAGATTGCTGAAATAATTGATAAGTTTAAACCGGATATTATTATGTTTCCATACTTTATGGATGGTCATAGTGACCACAGTGCTACAAGCGGAATACTTATAAATGCTATGGAATTGATAAAAAACAATGCAAGACTTTTTGCTTATGAGATTAATTCTCCCATATCTGTTTATGGTATCACCCATTATGTTGATTGTACAAGTTATATGAGTAGAAAATCGGATATACTAAAAACATATAAATCTCAGACTATGTCTTTTGGAACCGTTCTATTAATGAACAAGCTTAACGGTATTTTGGCAGGCACTGACGGTGGCGTTGAATTATTTAGAGAAATTGATTTCGACTCTTATAAAAAGACTTATGAGAAGTATAATAAAGATAATAAGGTTTGGATGAGATTTAGACAAATGTACAGTATTTACTTTATGGTAATTGCTTATTTTAAAGGACTTGGGCTAAAGAAAGAGGGAGCAAAATACCAAGATTTTGGAATGAAGCAGTAATGATAGCAAATATAATAATCTTCTTAAAAGGGAAAGTATCTAAAGTTTTTGTAACTATACAAAATCCATATGAGAAACCTTTTATAAAGAAAAATAAAAGATTGAATAGAATCAAGCAATATATGATAATAGTAAAATGGAGGTGTTTAAATGAAAATTATTGATGAAAAAGGAAGGCTCTTTGGTTTTATAAATATCATTGATTTATTCATAAGTATCATGTTAATAGTTCTAATAGGCTTTGGGGCATATAAAGTCTTCAAAGTAAACCCAACTGCAGTTGTTAACACACAAAAAGTCACTATGGTATATTTCATTCAAGAAGTTAGGGATGTTACTTACAATGCTATTGAAGTAGGCGAAATAGCCAAAGACTATGACAAAAACACTGTATATGGGAAAATTGTAAAGAAGGAGGCATTGCCGGCAAAGAAGATGGCTGAAACTGCTGATGGAAGATTTGTAGAGGCAGAAATCCCAAATCGATATGATGTAAAGATATATATTGAAGGTGATGCAGTAGTCAGTAAAACAGGCATATATATGGGCGGCCAAGAAGTGAGAGTCGGATTTGCTACATCGGTAAAAGGTAAAAGATTTGGAACTAAGGGTTTTGTATACGATGTTATTATTGACGAATAGAGGTATTTAAAATGCATAATAAAAGCAAGCTCATACTTTTTGTTATTAATAGTGGGAATAAACTGGAGATTGCTTATGCCCACAGTTTTTTTAAAAAAACATGCCAACGAATTGGCATGTTGTGGAATGACAGCTTTTTTGGGAAGCTGATTTCCGGTTTTTTTAATATAGATATACATAAAAGCACTTTTACATATAAATTGCTTAAATCACTATTCGATATTTTTGAGCAAAAGATAATTAAAAGATTTCCTCTTAAAGAGGCTGTAGAAAATAGTAAATACATAAATAATATAAAGAAAATTTTAGGTAATATAGGGCAATACGAAGCATGTAGAATAAAAACTATTTTATCCAATAGTTTTTTTGTTAAATCTGTATGTGAGTTCTGGTCGAGTGTAGATTAAGGGGGCAAATGATATGGGAATAGCCTTAAAATTAATAGGGAGTATAGTTGTATCTTCGATAGTTTTAAAAAGCCCTCTTTGGGGTTTAAATATTTTAATAATTGCAATTCCGTTTTTACCTAATGAATCTACTTTAATTCTTGTAGGGATTGTAGTTTTTTCTTTTATTATAAAGACTATAATAACAAAGGATACTGAATTTGCAACTGATCCGTTAACATTGCCTATTACGTCTTTTGCAATTGTTCAGATTATTACTACTTTAATTTCCGTATCTTTTGTTTTAAGCCTACAAAATCTATTTGTCAGTTTAATAAGTCTGGCTTTATATTTTACTATAATTAATACGATTAAAACAAAAGAAGAATTGGATAAAACTATTAAAGTTTTTATAATTACTGCTTTTATAATGTCATGTTACGGTATTTTTCAATACTTTACTTTAGGTACAACAAGCAAGGCCTGGGTTGACGTGGAATTAAATCCGGATCTAAAGACAAGAGTTGTAGGTACTTTCGGAAATCCTAACGTTTTTGCAGAATATTTAGAACATATTTTACCTGTTTCCATAGCATTGTTATTTGTGCATAAGAAGTTAATGAATAGGCTTATAGCTTTTATACTTGCTGCAACTATGTTTGTATGTCTATTGCTTACCGCCTCTAGGGGCGCTTGGCTGGGTTTTGTCGCCGGTATGCTTTTGTTTATCATTTTAAAACTGTTTAAGTATATCCCATTTTTCATTGCAGGAGGTGCTTTGGCTCTTCCTCTTGCACCGCGAGTAATATTGCAAAGGATAAGTACCATAGGCAATATTCAAGATACTTCAAATGAGTATAGGACATTTATATGGGAAGGTGCAATAAATATGATAAAAGACTTTTGGATAACAGGAGTGGGATATGGATATTGGGCTTTTAGAAATACATTTTATGAATACGGTATAAGGGGAGCCAAAGCCTGGCATAGTCATAATATGTATTTGGAGATAATGGCTGAGATGGGCATATTTGGTGTGTTTACTTTTGCCTGGGTCATTCTTTCCTTATTTGTACACAGTGCAAAGTTTTTAATTAAAACAAATGATAAATATTTAAGCTATGTTTCAGCCGGACTTTTGGCAGGACTTTTGTCAATTATGGTTCATGGTATTGCGGAACATATCCTATATATGCCTAAATCAGTTGTTCTATTCTGGATATTTTCAGCTTTTATATCTTCTGCGAGCATTATCGGTTCAAAAGAATATTAAAAGATAATAGATTTTTGGATTATCTGTAACAAATAAGAAATATTTGCAGTCTAATATAAATGATATAATATAGTCAAAATCAATGTATTGGAGGTAGTATTCGTGATATTAAAAAATAAAACAAGAAAAATTCTATCTTTTTTATTAATTTTTGTTATTCTTTTTTCTAATGTTTTATATGCAAAAGATAATAGCAAAAATGAAGAACGCATTATAAAAGAAAACATACAGCAAATTGGGCCGGGTACATATTTTAAACAAACTGACTTTCAAACGGCAAATACAAAATTTAAAATAAATACTGTTTACACCACTATAGGAACAAAATATATAAAAGTTGAAGCAGCTGATAATGGAAGGGCAATAGGTACCGCTACTGTAACCAAACAAGCTGAACTAAAATCGCTGGAAGACAGTAGAGTAATTGGCGCTATAAATGGGGACTTTTTTTATGTTAATGAATTGACAGGGCTTCCTTCAGGAACTTGTATTATAGATGGTGAAATTAGAACTGCATTACCTGAAAGCACTATATTTGGTGTTACAAGTAAAGGGAATTGTTTTATTAGTGACATCGAGATGAATGCTTTTGCAACTATTGGCAAAAAGAAATATGAAATAAAGGGAGTAAACCGTGTTAGATGGGATAACCAATTGATATTATATACCCCTTCTTTTAGCAAACCTACAAATACAAAGGGGAACGGTACAGAGGTAATTATAAAAGGTTTGGAGCTTCCTATTAAAAGCAATATGAAATATAAAGGGGTAGTAGAAAAAATTTATAGGGATGTTGAAAATATAGAAATACCGGAAGATAGGATAGTGTTATCGGGGCAAGGTGCTGCAGCAGAGTTTTTAAATGAACTTAAAGAAGATGATGAAGTCAGCTTCGAAATTAATTTTAACAGAAAAGACATAGAACACGCTATTTCCGGTAATCCTAGGCTTATTGCTAACGGTGAGATAGCAGAGGATATTGAGAAAAGAAGTGATGCTAAAAGCAGACATCCAAGAACTGCTGTCGGTATAAAAGACGGGCAGGTTATTTTTATAACAGTTGATGGTCGCCAGAAAGGTTATAGCGATGGTATGACCTTATATGAATTAGCGGACTTCATGCTTGAACAAGGTATAGAAAATGCCATTAACCTTGATGGTGGCGGATCTACTGCTATGATAGCAAGGAAACAAGGATATATTAGCTCCAGAATAATAAATTCTCCATCTGATGGAAGAGAGAGGGCAGTAGCGAATTCCCTGCAAATAATATCTGATGCACCTTTATCAAAACCGGAAAAAGTGTTTTTTGGCAAAAGTTCATTAAAGATATTTAAAAATAGCAATTATACTCCCACAACTTATGGATTAGATCAATATTATAATAGAGTAGATTTAAAACCTACGGAAATAGAATATAAAATCGGCGGAGGTATAGGGAAAATTAATAAAGAAGGTCTGTTTGTTTCAGGTAATACTTCCGGTCAGGGTTTTATAGAGGCAGCTATTGGAAACTCAAAAAGCAAAATAGAAGTAGAAGTATATAATAAAGTGGCTTCTTTAAGGATTCTGAACAGTTATATGAGTTTAGAACCGGGAGAAAAAGTTCAAATGGAAGTGAAAGCCTATAATGAAAAAGGTGAAGAGATAGTTATAAGCCCAACTGCTGTTACTTGGGCTGCTACAGAGGATTTTGGTGAATTTGATAAATCAGGGATATTTACTGCCGGTAAGAATATGATAGAAGGTAAGATCATCGCAAAAGCCGGTGATGTTACTTCTGTTGTCGATGCAAGGATAGGTAATATGCCTATAGTTCTTGAAGGCTTTGAAAATGCAGACAATATAGAGTTAAAGAGTATTAAAGCAGATATATCCGGGAGACCATCCGGAAATGGTGAACCTGTTATACTTGGTACTTCATCTTATAAAATGGAGTATGATATGAGTACCGGTGAAGAAGGTACGTCAGCAGCTTATTTGAATTTTAAAAAGAATATTCCAGTTCCCGGTAGGCCTATTGAAATTGGTGTATGGGTTTACGGTAATGAATCCGGTAACTGGCTGAGGGGAACTTATATAAATGCAAGTGGAGAAAGAAAGGTAGTGAACTTTTCAAACCAAGGTAAATTCAACTGGAAGGGCTGGAAATTTGCTTATGCGGAGATTCCCAAGGATGAAAAATACCCTATATCCTTTGAACAAATTTATGTAGCTGAACCAAACGAAGAAAATAAAACAAAAAGTGTAGTGTATTTTGATAATCTGACAGCTCTTTATAAGGAAGGGGAAGATTATTATAATCCTGAAGTTGTAGAGATAAATATTGCAGATAAAGAAGAATTAGATGAGAAACCTGATGAAATCATTATAAAGGTAAGGGATAAGGGAGAAGGTATAGATCCAAAATCAATAGTATTACTTTTGGATAATATACAAGTAAAAACTGAATACAATGAAAAAACAGAAACTATCACCTATAGGGTGTCAGATAGAATTTCTAAAGGAAAACATGAGATTTGGCTAAGATTAAGAGATAAAGCCGGTAATGGCTTGAATCCGGAATACAAATCAACTTTCATAATAAAGAAATAAAAGAAGTGGCTTAGCCACTTCTTTTATTTTAATCCTTAAACACCTATACAATAAATATGCTATAATGTTTAAGTACACAAGCTTAAAAGCCTCTAAGTGAATCTTATTTAATGCTTATTTAGGAGGATGCAGTTTGAAAAGAGAAAGAGTGGAAGAACTATTCTATATAAGAGCTATATGTGCTTTTGGAATATTTATGATACATCTTAGCGGATCCTTTGCTCTGTCTTCTTCATTCGGAAGCCGGACAATGCATTTTGGCATCATAATAAATCAATTCTTTAGATTTGGGACACCTGTATTCATGATGCTATCAGGTTTTGTTTTGTTTTATAACTATAGAAATTTTGAAGAATTTGATTTTGGAGATTTTTATAGAAAAAAAATAAAATATATTCTTATCCCTTATATTCTATGGTCTTTTTTATATTACACAGTTTTACCTTACTTATTACGGACACCATTTAGCCATTTATTAATTAATTTTAAAGGTATTTCAAGTACGGTAAATTTTGATTTCGTGAAATTTTTAAAGTTTATATCATTAGGAATGGCATATCCGCACCTATATTTTATATTTCTTATATTTCAATTTTATTTATTATATCCTTTATTTATTAAATTTCTAATTAAGCCAATGAAAGAAAGACCAATAATAGTATTTGGAGTATGTGCATTAATCCAAAGTATTATTTTGATTTATGGATTTAAGTTTAAATTTAATAGCAAATATTTTATAGTTGGTTTTTTTAATTCTTATTATTGGAAAAGTGTTTTTGGTTGGTTTTATTACTTTTTGACCGGAGGGATTTTAGCTCTTCATTATAAAAAGATATCCCAATTTGTTGATAAGAATATAATTAAGATTATTCCGGTATATATACTTTCTGTTTTATTCTATATTGGAGAGGTATATAACATTATTAGGAAAGCCGGCGGCAGAAATTTTTATGAGAAATATGGCTCTATTAGACCAACAACTATTGTATATGCCACATTTACAATGATAATATTAGTATGGTTAAGTAAAAAAATTGTGAATAGTGAATTCAGATATAAAAACCTTATAAAAGATTGGGGTATTTATTCTTTAGGAATATATTTCCTACATCCATTTGTACTGGAACTAGTTAAGGTTAAAATAATTAATAAATATCCTTTCTTAGGATATGATAGGGTCGGTACGTTGATATTTTTAATCGTTTTTGGATGGACTTTAACCGTAGCATCAGTATTGATTTTATCTAAATTAAGATTCAAGAATTTTATTGTAGGCAAAGTGCCTTCTTATAAAATATTTTCCGCAAAATTAAAAAGCAGGAAATTGGGAGCTGAGAATTAAAAGTAGAGGACGGAAAGCAGGGGAAGTTTAAAAAAGATAAAATCCGAAGGTTTTAAGAATTGGAATAGCTGTGAAAGATAAAAGGGATATATAAAATAAAAGCAATATATAATGGGAGTGAGGCTATGCTTAAAGTACTGCATTTAATTAGTGGTGGCGATGTAGGAGGGGCAAAAACACACGTACTCACCTTAATTAAAGAGCTGCAAAAAACAATAACCATTAGATTAATATGTTTTATGGAAGGATCATTTGCCGATGAAGGTCGGCAGATGGGTATAGATGTTTTTGTAATCGAACAAGAGCAAAGATATAATTTGAATGTAGTCGATAAAATAATACAAATTATTGAAGAAGAAAATTTTAATCTTATTCATTCACACGGTGCTCGTGCGAATTTTATAACAAGATTTATAAAGAAAAAAACAAACATACCTTGTGTTACAACAGTTCATAGTGATTTTATGCTGGATTTTAAGGGTAATGTTTATAAACATCTAATATATACCAATTTGAATGTCTTTGCTTTAAAGAAGTTTAACTATTATATTGCTGTATCTGAGGATTTTAGGCAAATGTTGATTGGCAGGGGGTTTCCGGCGAATAAAATATATACAATATATAATGGTATTGATTACGATGAGAGAATTGATTATAAAAGCAGATTAGACTTTCTAAAGGAAAAAGGATTATCTCATATAAATGACAAGATTATCATAGGTATTTTAGCTAGAATGCACCCTGTTAAGGGGCATGAAGTGTTTATAAAAGCTGCGGAAGAAGTATTAGAATCTAACAAAGATGTTCACTTTTTGATTACCGGAAAATCGGAAGAGCTGCCGGAATTATCAAATCTTATTAAGCATTATGGAATAGAGGATAATATTCATTTTATTGATTTTGTTGAAAACCCTTATGATTTTTTAAATGCTATAGATATTAACGTATTAACCTCTTATAGCGAAAGTTTTCCTTATGTATTGCTGGAAGGAGCTCACCTTCTGAAACCCACCATTTCATCTGCTGTAGGTGGAATTCCAATGCTGATTAAAGATGGTGTTAACGGATTTTTATTTAAAGCCGGAGATAGTAAAGGATTGGCATATAAAATGAAAGCGTTGGTAGATGATAGAGAAAAAAGAGATGTATTCGGTAAAGAACTTTTAAAATATGCTAAAGAAAACTTTTCATTAAATCAGCTGGCATCCGAGCATTTAAATATTTACGAAAACATATTGAAATGCAATAAGGGCGTATCAATCGTAGTTTCAGGTTATTACGGTTTTGGGAATAGTGGGGATGAAGCCATATTAAAATCCATAGTACGAGATTTTAAAAATTTTGCGCCAAATACTGAAATAACAGCTTTGTCCAATAGTGCTTCTAAGACCGGCAGGGATTATGGTATAAAAGCTATAAATCGTTTAAACATAATAGATATATTGAAGACAATTAAAAATTGTGATTTGTTTATTAGTGGCGGTGGTAGTCTTTTGCAAGACCAAACCAGTACCAGGTCATTATTATATTATTTATTTATCATAAAAATAGCATTGCATTATAATAAAAAGGTTATGCTTTATGCAAATGGTATAGGACCTATTAACTCTAAAAGCAATGCGGAAAGAGTAAAAAGAATCGTAAATAAAGTAAGCTTAATCACTCTAAGGGAGGAGTATTCTTATAAATTATTAAAATCAGTCGGTATTGAAGGGACAGAAGTTAAAATCACAGCAGATCCTGTATTGACTACAGAACCTGCCGGTGTTGAAATAGTGAAAAGTATATTTGCCAAAGAAGGGATTTCACCGGATAATAAATACGTTGGTGTAAATATTAGAAAATGGCCTTATGCGAAAAATCTTGATAATGAATTGATAAAATCACTTATCTATCTGTATGAAGAATATCGGCTTGTTCCTTTATTCATACCTATGAGCCAAGAAGATGTAGTGATAATGAAAAGAATTGCATCAAGACTTGATATACCCTATAAAGTTTTAACTAATATATATGAGCCTGAAGAGCTAATAGGAATAATGAAACAGCTTGTTATGGTATTGGCAATGAGATTGCATACGCTTATATATTCATCTATTGCTGCAACGCCCATGGTAGGACTTATTTATGATCCTAAGATAAAAGGTTATTTAGATTATATAGGACAGCCGGCTGCAGGCGATGTTAAAAGTATTGAAAGTATAATGATAAATATAGAAACAGATAAAATTATGAAAGATTATGAAAAGGAAAAAGATAAACTTGAAATAAGGATGAACGAATTAAAAGAATTAACCAAAGAAAACGTAAAACTGGCGTTTGAGTTAATAAACATGTAGCGCTGTAAGAATCGGCCATGCGGTAGTGTTTTAGGTTGACTTTTCAACAACCTATGACAACAATGAAAGGATGTAAAAATGAGAAATGCAGTGGAAATAGTCGGGGTTAATATCGACAATATCACATTAACGGATGCAGTAATTAAGATGGAAGGCTATTTAGATGGTGATAGGCTTAATATGATTTTTACTCCTAATAGTGAAATATTAGTAGATGCTGTAAAAAATATTGAATTTGCTCAAATATTAAATAGCGGTGATTTGGTTGTACCTGATGGTATAGGGGTTGTAATAGCATCAAAATTCTATGGAGAACCTTTTGGCGAAAGAGTAGCAGGCTACGATTTGATGTGCAGGCTTATTGAATTGGCATACATAAGAAATAAAAGCATTTATTTTCTGGGAGGAAGAGAAGGGGTTGCTGAAGAAGCTGCGAAAAGACTAAGGCAAAAATATAAAGATATAAATATCCTTGGTGTGCATAACGGATATTTTGATGATGAAGAAGAAAAACTGATTATTAATGATATAATAAATTTAAAACCTGATATTGTTTTTGTAGCTCTTGGTGCACCTAGACAAGAAAAATGGATATTTAACAACAGGCACAACCTGCCTTCGAAAATTGCGATGGGTGTGGGTGGAAGCATAGATGTAGTTGCCGGAGTAACTAAAAGAGCACCGGATTTTTACCAAAAAGCAGGTTTAGAATGGCTTTATAGATTAGTAAAAGATCCTAAAAGGATATTTAGAATACTAAAGCTTCCAAAATTTATTCTTTTATCCTTGTATGATGCAAAAACAAAGTAAAGAAAACGATAGAAAATTATAATCAAAGGAGGAAACTCATGGATACAAAAACCATAGCAGACCTTAAAATTAAAGCAAGAATAGTTAGAAAAGATATAATCAATATGCTTAGTGAAGCTAAGTCCGGGCATCCGGGCGGTTCGCTGTCGGCGGCGGAAATTTTGGTTTATCTATATTTCAAAGAGATGAATATAAATCCAAAGGATCCGATGAAGGAAGATAGAGACAGGTTTGTCTTATCGAAAGGACACGGAGCGCCTGTATTATATAGTGTTTTGGCAGAAAGAGGATACTTTCCTAAAAATGAATTAATGAAGTTGAGAAAGACTGTTGCTATGCTTCAAGGACATCCCGATATGAAAGATACACCCGGAATTGATATGTCAACGGGCTCCTTGGGGCAGGGATTATCAGCGGCTAATGGAATGGCACTGGCCGGAAAGTTGGATAACAAAAGCTATAGAGTATTTGCCCTTATTGGTGATGGAGAGATGCAGGAAGGACAAATATGGGAGGCAGCTATGACAGCAGCTCACTATGGACTTGATAATGTTATTGCTTTTATCGATAATAACGGTTTACAAATTGACGGTTTTAACAAAGATGTGATGAAAGTAGAACCAATAAAAGAAAAATGGGAAGCTTTCGGTTGGAATACCATTAGTATAGATGGCCATGATTTTGAGCAAATAGAAAAGGCTGTTATAGAAGCAAAGAATACTAAAGGCAAACCTACTGCAATTATTGCTAAAACAGTAAAGGGTAAAGGTGTGTCTTTTATGGAAAACGAAGCCGGTTGGCATGGAGTTGCACCGAATAAGGAACAAACCGAGCAGGCTCTTAAGGAATTGGAGGTATTGATATAATGGGTAATATAGCGACTAGAGAAGCATATGGAAAAGCCTTGGTTGAACTGGGAGAAAAGTATAAAAATATTGTAGTTTTGGATGCAGATTTGTCAAAATCCACAAAGACTCATGAGTTTGAAAAGAAATATCCGGAAAGGTTTTTTAATATAGGTATTTCAGAACAAGATTTGATGGGTACAGCGGCCGGATTAGCTACATGCGGTAAAATACCTTTCGCCAGTACCTTTGCCATGTTTGCTTCCGGTAGGGCCTTTGAACAGGTACGAAACTCTATTGCATACCCCAATCTAAATGTTAGGATTGCCGCAACACATTCAGGTATCACAGTAGGTGAAGATGGTGCATCACATCAGGCGATAGAAGATATTGCAATTATGAGGGCAATACCGAATATGACTGTAATAAACCCTGCTGATGCCGTTACCACGACAAAAGCAATTGCAGAATCGTTAAAATATAAAGGGCCGATGTACATAAGATTAGGAAGGCTTGCAGTTCCGGAAGTATATAATGACGATGTAGATTATAAAATCGGCAAAGGTATTTTATTGAAAGAGGGGAAGGACGCAACAATTATAGCTACGGGATTTATGGTACATTTGGCTTTGGAAGCGGCAGATTTGTTAAAGAATGACGGTATAGAAGCAAGAGTTATTGATATGCATACAATAAAACCTATAGACAAAGATTTGATAATAGAATCGGCTAAAAAAACAGGGGCAATAGTTACCGCTGAAGAACATAATATAATAGGA
>Ga0172382_10010881_pt1 | contig 12110 bp, 9 predicted proteins | sample Leawel138RmetaG_FD_122245 | JGI IMG/M metagenome (GOLD analysis project Ga0172382, IMG submission 122245) | Leachate microbial communities from a municipal landfill in Southern Ontario, Canada - Leachate well 138R metaG | ecosystem: Engineered > Solid waste > Landfill > Unclassified | place...
ACTCGCTACTGCCTAAAGCGCGCGAGCGCGGGACGCGTCTGATATCCAATGGGGGAGGAGTCAACATTCGTGCCGCCGCGCAGCGTATTGTCGAAGATGCGAAGAAGAGCGGGCAGAGCGGTGTGCGTATCGGGCTGGTGGAAGGCGACGATCTTCTCGGGAAGTTGGATCTGCTGCTTGCCAGCGGTGTGCAGTTGAAGAATATGGACACGGGCGACGAGGACTTTTCCGCCATACGCTCGCGCGTGGTGTCCGCGAATGTGTATACGGACAGCTCGGGTATCGTTGAGAGTCTGCGGGGAGATGCGGATGTGGTGATCACGGGCCGAGTGTCCGACAACGCCTTGTACGTCGGTCCTCTCGTGCATGAATTCGGCTGGCGGCGGGATGCGGCGCATGCCGATCTTCTGGCCGCGTCCGTCACCGTGGGGCATATCCTGGAATGTGCCGCGGGATGTACGGGTGGTATGTCTTCCCGCTTCGCGGATATGCCCCGTATGGGGAACGTCGGCTTCCCGATAGCGGAGTTCCGCCGCGACGGCAGTGCCGACATCACCAAGTTGCCGGGCACGGGCGGACGAGTCGATCTTTTTACGGTGAAGGAACACCTGGTCTACGAAATTTCTGATCCGCGCAATTACCTGATGCCGGACGCCATTGCGGACTTTACGTCCTTGCGTTTGGACGCTGTCGGCGAGGATCGGGTAAGAGTCTCCGGCGTCAAGGGGCAACCAGCTCCGGATCGGCTCAAGCTGGTGGTGGGATACCAGGATGGATGGATAGGAGAAACCATGGCGTTCTTCCCGTGGCCGTATGCTTACGATCGTGCCTGCAAGGCCCGTGACACCATGCTTGAGCGGTTCGAGCGCATGGGGTTGGCCGCTGACCGGATCCAGTTCGATTTTGTCGGCTTGAACATGCTGCATGGCCCGGCCGCGCCGGTCCCTGATCCCGATATGGCGAACCAGATGAGCGAAGTGGGATTGCGCTGTGCGGTGCGAGCCAGAACTCGCGAAGAGGCCGACAAGGTCAGGCGTGCCGGTACGCATCTGTGGATCATGGGCCCGGGGGGCACATCATTTGGTACGCCGATGAAGACACGGCCCGTCGTCGCTTTGTGGCCGACATTGATTCCGCGCGAGTTCGTGCGTCAAACCACCGACATTCTGGTCGCTTGAGGGAAACGATATGACACGCCAGCTTCATGAAATTGCCTACGTCAGGTCCGGAGACAAAGGGGACGTTTGTACGGCGGGCCTCGTGGCCAAGACCCCGCAGGACTACCCGCTTTTGCTTGAGAGCGTCACGCCGGAAGCGGTAAAGACCTTGTATGGCGATTGGGTTAAAGGCGAGGTGCATTGCCATCCCATGGATAACATACACGCTTTGGTGGTCGTCATGCACGGGGCGCTGGGCGGGGGAGCGACGAAAACGCTGCGTCTCGACCAGACCGGCAAATCGTTGGGACATGCGCTGTTGCGTTTGACCGTGGCGGAGTGACATGGCGATACTTCACTCCATGCTGCGCCATACCGGCGGCGACTTCGAACGGAATCAAGCGGCTTACGAAGATTTGCGCGAGCAGGTAAGGGCTGTTCAGGATGCTTCGGTGCAAGGAGGGGGCGGCAAGTATGCCAAGACTCACGTCGAGCGCGGCAAGCTCTTGCCCCGTGAGCGCATTAATGAGCTTCTTGACCCGGGGACTCCCTTCATGGAGGTGGGGCAGCTGGCCGGGCATGAGCTCTATGAAGACCGGGTTCCCTGCGGCGGGCTGATTGTTGGAGTCGGCATGGTCGAAGGGCGGCTATGCATGGTGATGGCGAACGACGCGACGGTCAAGGGCGGTACGTACTATCCCATCACCATCAAGAAGCAAATTCGTGCGCAGGCCATTGCGCGGGAGAATGGATTGCCGTGTATCTACCTGGTGGATTCCGGTGGCGCGTTTTTGCCTCTACAGGAAGAGATTTTCCCCGATGAGCACCATTTTGGGAAGATTTTCCGCAATATCGCCGAGATGTCGGCGCTTGGTCTGAAACAGATTGCCGCCGTCATGGGGTCTTGCACCGCGGGGGGCGCCTATATCCCGGCTATGTGCGATGAGACCGTCATTGTGAAAGGCAACGGGACGATTTTCCTGGGGGGGCCGCAGTTGGTGCAGGCCGCGACGGGCGTGGTCGTCGATGCGGAGACGCTCGGGGGCGCGGACGTCCATACGCGCCTGTCAGGTGTGGCCGACCACCTTGCGGACAACGATTCGCACGCACTTTCAATTATCAGGGAGATTGTCGCGCGTCCGGGACCCAAGCCTTTCGCGCCGCCGCCCAAGGCTCCGGCGGCTCCGCTTTATGATCCGGCTGAATTGCCGGGGCTGATTCCCGTGAACCCCAAGCAGCCCATTCCGGCGCATGAAATCCTGGCCCGCCTGATGGATGGAAGCGAGCTCAATCTGTATCGCGAGCGATATGGTCCATCGCTTATATGCGGCACAGGAGCGATTGAAGGCTACCCCGTGGGTGTATTGATCAACGACGGTCCCCTCTTTTCGGAAAGCGCCCAGAAAGCGGCCAACTTCATTGAACTCTGTACGCAGAGCGATATCCCGCTACTGTTTCTCCACAACATCAGCGGGTTCATGGTGGGAGCGGAGTACGAACACGGCGGGATTGCCAAGGACGGCGCCAAAATGGTGAACGCCGTATCCACTTCCCGTGTGCCCAAGTTCAGCGTGATCATTGGCGGCAGCTATGGCGCGGGAAATTTCGCCATGTGCGGTCGCGCATTCGGGCCGCGTTTTATGGCCATGTGGCCCAATGCCCGGACTTCGGTCATGGGGGGAGAGCAAGCCGCCACTGTGCTTGCCCTGGTGCGCCAGGAGCAACTCGCCCGCCAGGGCAAGGCCTTTACAGCGGAAGAGGCCGAGGCGTTCAAGCGCCCCATCCGGGAGCACTACGCAAACCATAGTACTCCTGTTTACGCGGCATCCCGGCTATGGGTGGATTCGGTCATCGAGCCGAGCCATACCCGCCAATGGCTCGCGTTGGGATTGGCTCTTGCGCATAACGGACCTCACGAAAGCACCCGCTTCGGCGTATTCAGGATGTAGCATGTTCAAACGCATATTGATTGCCAACCGCGGTGAGATCGCGTGCCGTATCGCCCGGACTTGCCGGGAGCTGGGAATTGAATTCGTGGCTATCTATTCATCAGCCGATTCGAAGGCATTGCATTTAAAAGGTGCTGTGGCGGCTGTTTGTCTTGGAGGCGGGCCGGCAAGCGAAAGCTATCTGAAAGGGCAGGCGATCATCGCTGCCGCTTTGCAGCACGGCTGCCAGGCGATCCATCCCGGATATGGCTTTCTTTCCGAGAATGCGGAGTTCGCTCAAGCCGTGGAAAACGCCGGCTTGATATTCATCGGTCCGCGAGCGGAAACGATCTCGGCGCTTGGAGATAAATCCCGCGCCAAGGCGCTGATGCGGGACGCGGGCGTACCCACGGTGCCGGGCATGATCGAGGCTAGCGAAGATCCCGATCAAATAGAGCGGATGATCCGCGAGATTGGCTTGCCGGTTCTGCTCAAACCGAGTGCCGGCGGGGGCGGGAAAGGGATGCAGGTTCTGCGATCGCTAAACGATCTGCGTCCGGCGGTCGAGGCGGCCATCCGGGTCGCTCGCAGCAGTTTCGGTGACGGCCGGCTCATCGTCGAACGTTTCGTTGAACGGCCCAGGCATATAGAAGTGCAGGTGTTCGGCGACCGGCAAGGCAACGTGGTGCATTTGTTCGAGCGTGAATGCACACTGCAGCGGCGCCATCAGAAAGTGGTCGAGGAGGCGCCGGCGATTGAACTGCCCGAGGCGGTACGGAGACGGCTCCACGAGGCGGCGGTTCGAGGGGCGCTGAGTATCGGCTACGTGAATGCCGGGACTTTCGAGTTCATCGTCGATCAGGAGCACAATTTTTATTTTCTTGAAGTGAATACGCGTTTGCAGGTCGAGCACCCGGTGACGGAGGAAATCACCGGTCAGGATTTGGTGGCATGGCAATTTCAGGTCGCCGCGGGCGCTTCACTGCCATTGCAACAGGCGCAGATCAAAGCGAGCGGTTGGGCGATCGAATGCAGAATCTATGCGGAAGATCCGGTGAAAGGCTTTCGACCGGCACCAGGCCGCGTGGCACGCGTGGAGTGGCCGCAAGGGGTGCGAGTCGAGGCGGGGCTGGCGGATGGAGACGAGGTTCCCCCATTCTATGATCCGATGGTGGCAAAGCTGGTGGTCCGGGGCGATAACCGCGCTCAGGCGCTGGCGCAGATGCGTGCGGCTCTGAAAGACACGGCTTTGCTCGGTCTGACGACCAATCTCGGGTTCCTCACGCGGGTGCTCGAGGATCCTCAGGTCCAGACCGGAGACATTGATACGCAGTACCTGGATGGCGCGACGGCGCTCCACAAGCCGGACACCCATGTAGCGGACGCCGTCGCCTGCGCGGCCGCATGTGCCTGCATGGTGCGAGAATCGTCTTCGCCGTGGGGTCTTGCTCGAAGGAAGGGTGTGCTGGATCGGCAGGCGTTGAGTGCGGCGGCGCCTCTCGGGACCGCGGGTTTTTGGGCGGAGGACCGTCTGATCCGGGCTGAACTGAAACGCTGTCTTGACGATGAGCTTGAGCTGTCCGTGGACGGAGAGAGATTCCGGCTACGGGTGTCGGCGGCGGGCGAAGTGTTTCGAGGCTCGGTCAACGGGGTTCCCTGGACGGCCTGCGACACGGGATCGGTCATTGAGTTGCAGGTGAAGGGCAGCCGCCATACGCTTGAGCCCGCGCGTTTTCGCCGTCCCGGCGAAGTCAAGACAGCAGGTGCCGCGCTCGCTCCCATGCCGGGCGTCATCACCTTGCTGCCGGTCCAGGTTGGCAGCACGGTGCGAGAGGGAGAGGTTTTGGCTGTCGTCGAAGCCATGAAAATGGAGAACCAAGTCCTTGCGTCCGAAAATGGTCTGGTGACCGCCATCCATTTTCCGGTGGGTGCGAATGTCAACGTTGGAGATCTTCTGGTCGAGGTGGCAGTCAACGGCTCAAGGAAAGATAGGTGAAAATCAGGGCGGGCATCCTGAAAAAATCGGAATGGGGTGTCTAATTTTGTTTTGAATTGGCTTCCGATGTCTCGGGTCTCCCTTGCAATGGGCTAACTGGGCGGCGTGCGCAGTCAGAGCTGTCCTATAATTCCATTTTTTTACTCCCGGGACATTCATGAATCAGATTGAGGCTCGCCCCCCTGCTGGCAACAGTGGAACCGGTGTCCGTGTCTTGGCGCGGGGGCTTGCCATCCTGCAAGCATTCGAACCGGATAACGCGTGGCGGTCGAACGCGGAGCTGGCCGCCATGACGGGTATTCCCAAACCCACGGTATCGCGGATTACGGCTCACCTGACTGCGTCCGGTTATCTGATCTACTCATCGGAAGGGGCTCAATACAAACTCAGCACATCGGTGTTGGCGCTTGGCTACCTGGCCGCCTCGATTTTCGAGTTGACGACGCAGGCGCGGCCCTTGATGCAGGAATTGGCCGATGATCATAACGGGTCGATTGTTCTAGCCTCGCTGGATGGGTTGAGCATGGTCTGCCAGGAGGTTTGCCATGGCCGCAACATGCTGTTTGCATTGCGCGTGCACCCTGGCTCGCGCTTGAGCCTATCCAGGTCGGCGCTGGGAAGAGCCATTATTGGGGCGCTGAGCGAGAAGGAGCGTAGCAAGCTTCTGGCCGCCATCGCGCAGGCGCGCCCTGAGCACTGGCACAAACTTGAGCCACAAATCCAGGCGAGTGTCCAGGAAATGCAAGAGCATGGCTATTGCATCGCCACCGGCACATTGGAAACGGGCACCAATGGTATTGCGGTGGTGATCGACATGCCTGACCGGCCTCATGCCTACGCGCTGGGCTTCGCGGTGCCCGCCAATCAGGTTACGGCGGGATACCTGGCCAATGAAATTGCCCCCAGGCTATTAGAGATCAAACATCGTTTGGAGCATGATTTGGCGCTCAGGAGCATGACGTGAGACGTAGGACCGTTGAACCCAACCCGTCCGTACTCGGACCGGAGGCCGCCTCCGGCGGCCAGGTGAGTTCGCTACAGCGAGGGCTCGATATTCTCCATCTGTTCGATGGCCGTGAGCCGTTGCTGACGCATGCGGAAATTTCGGCCCGCCTGAATTTGCCGCGCGCCACCGCGTCCAAGTTGATCGCCACGCTGGTGGCTTTGAACTTCTTGCGCCAGGATTCGAGCGGGGCCTATGGTCCCGACGTTGCATGCCTTGCGTTGGGGCGTGCCGTGAAACGCGGGCTGCCCATCGTGCAAACGGCGTCGCCGCGCATGATGCGCTTCGCCGAGGAATTTCGCGTTCATGTCAGCCTGATGGTGCGCGAACGCTTGCAAATGCTGGTGATCGAGCATGCGGTCCCCAGCGGGCTGAGCCATCTCGGATTGGCCGCGGGCGCATTGGCGCCGATCGCGCGCTCCGCGTCGGGCCGTGCCTATCTGTGGGCGCAAAAGCCTGCCTTGCAGGCCGAGCTGTTCGACGCCTTGAAGGACATCGGCGCCGAGGGCACCCATCGCTTCATGCCGGGCGTTTATGCGGCATTCCAGGAGCTTGAGGAGCGCGGCTTCTGCTATATGGCATCGCCGGTAACCCGTCATTCGCATTCCATCGCCACACCGCTGTATGACCGGGCCGAGCCGACGTACGCATTGGCGGCAATGTCGCTGGGCGAGGACGACTCGGAGCAGGGGCTGATCGACGAGATCGGTCCTCACTTGCTGCGCTTGTCCACCGAGATCTCGCACGAGCTTGAGCGCTTGCCGGTCTGATCGAACGCCGATAGGAATACAGCGATGGCCGCCCGCGTAGGGTTCGCGTGGGATGGGCGCGGGCCCGGAGCCGCTCGAAGCAAAGTCGCGGCAAGCGCTCAAAGCTGCCCCGCGTCACAGTGTCGCTTCGGTCCCCAGAATGGCCGTGGACTGGCTCGAAAAGGTTCCGCCATTGCCATTCACCAGGGCCAGTTCGGCACTTTCGACCTGGCGCTCCCCGCATTCGCCGCGCAATTGCCGGACGGCTTCGATCAGGATGAAGATTCCATACATGCCGGGATGCACGCAGGAGAGGCCGCCGCCGTTCGTGTTGACCGGCAGCCTGCCGCCCGGGGCGATGGCGCCGCCTTCGACGAAGGCGCCTGCTTCCCCCTTCTTGCAGAAGCCCAGGTCTTCAAGAAACATCAGCGTATTGATGGTGAAGGCGTCGTAGACCTCCACGACGTCGATATCGGCCGGGCCCACCTGCGCCATTTCGTAGGCGAGCTCGCCGGATTGCCGGGCGGCGGTCACCGTGAGGTCGTGCATGGACGAGATCTGGCGATTCCAGACGGCGGTGGAGCTGCCCAGTACGTAGACCGGTTTCTGTTTCAGGGACTTGGCCCGCTCGGCGCGCACCAGGACGACCGCGCCCGCGCCGTCAGTGACCAGGCAGCAGTCGCGCACGGTCAGCGGGTCGGACACCATGCGGGCGGAAAGCACGTCTTCGATGGTGAGCGGATCGCGCATCAAGGCTTCGGGGTTCAGTTGCGCCCACCGGCGCGCGGCGACCGCCACTTCCGCCAGGTGTTCGCGTCTGGTGCCGTACTGGTGCATGTGGCGGGCGGCCGCCAGGGCGTATGAGCTGAGCGGGCTCAAGGGCTTGTAGGGGGCCTCGTAAGGCTGCGGGTCGAGCTTGCGGCGCGCATGGCCGATTTCCGCCCGGCTGAGGTGGGAAGTGCGTTGGGTGCTGCCATAGCAGATCAGTACGGCATTGCATTGCCCCGACTCGAGCGCGTGAATGGCGGGCAGCAGATGGGCAACGAAGCTGGAGCCGCCCAGCATGGTGCTTTCGATGAAGGTGGGCTTGATGCCCAAGTGTTCGATCACCGGCATGGCCCACATGGTGGCCGCAACGCTGGCGGTGGCAATGCCGTCGATGTCCCGCATGGTCAGACCCGCTTCCGATACCGCGCGGTGCGCGGCCTGGATGAGTATCTCCATTTTGGTGAAGCCGGTCGCGAAGCCGAGCCCGGCGTGTCCGACGCCGGCAATCGCGGCGGCGCCTCTGAGCCGCTTGTCCATCATTGTGCTGTCTCCGGTTTGAATACAACCAGCTTGCCTTCGTCGCCGTCCACCACCTTGGCCAGAACCTTCATGCCGATGGCTACCGCGTCGGGCGACAAGCCTTCGACCCGGCTCATCATGCGCACGCCTTCGTCCAGATCGATCAGCGCGACGTTGTAGTCGCCACCCTGTTCAGGCTTGCGGCGCACGATGGTGGTGGAATACACGGTGCCACGCCCCGACGGAGCGAACCATTCGATTTCATTGGACCCGCAATGCGGACAGACCATGCGGGGATAGAAAATGGCTTTCCGGCAATCCCGGCAGCGCTGGACAAGGAAATTACCCTGATCGAGCTGGGAGCGGTAGTGGAGGTCGGCGCCTGTGTCCGCGGCGCTGTGGTCGCCGTTGTTTGTGGGTATGGGTGACATATCTTTGTTCATTTCGAGAAGGCTTTTTCACCAGGTTTCCCTGGGGACAGACCAGTGGGCGACTTCATTCGCCTGAAGACCCAGGTCCGATTTGAACAGTTTCACGCAAGTCATGCACGAAGATCCCGGCTGCCATGCTATTGTCGGATGTTTGTGTGACTACGAATTTTGGAACAGAACAGTGAGTGAACGTAAAGCGCCCCTTGATGGAATAAGAGTCCTGGATTTGTCCCGTGTGCTTGCCGGCCCTTGGTGCAGTCAGAATCTGGGCGACCTTGGGGCGGACGTGATCAAGGTCGAGCGGCCGGGCTCGGGTGACGATACCCGTGGCTGGGGGCCGCCCTACCTGAAGGACGCCGAAGGGCGGGATACCAGCGAGGCGGCCTACTATCTGAGCACGAACCGGAACAAGCGCTCCATTACAATAGATATCGCCAGTCCTGAAGGGGCCGGGCTGGTTCGGGAGATCGCCGCTCATTGCGATATCCTGGTGGAAAACTTCAAGGTGGGAGGGCTCAAGAAGTACGGCCTGGATTACGAAAGCATCAAGGCTGTCAATCCGCGTCTCATTTATTGCTCGATCACGGGCTTTGGCCAGACCGGTCCCATGGCCTCGCTGCCTGGCTACGATTTCATGATTCAGGGCATGGGCGGCTTGATGAGCATTACCGGCGAGCGCGATGACTTGCCCGGCGGCGGTCCGCAGAAGGCGGGTGTGGCGGTCACCGATCTTTTCACCGGCATGTACGCCACCGTCGCCGTGCTGGGCGCGCTGCAGGAACGGCACCGCAGTGGCCTGGGCCAGCATATCGATGTCGCTCTGCTCGATTCCCACGTGGCCATGCTGGCGAACCAGACGCTCAATTACATGACTTCCGGCGTGGCGCCGGAGCGCGCGGGCAATGCCCATCAGAATGTGGTGCCGTACCAGGTGTTCGCCGCCAGCGACGGCCACCTGATTGTGGCTGTCGGCAATGATAGCCAGTACCGCGCATACTGCGAAGTCATGGGCCGTCCCGATCTGGGCACGCACCCCGATTACGCCACCAACAGCTTGCGCCTGCTCAACCGCAAGACGCTCATCCCGCAATTGGAGGCCATCATGAAGACGCGGCCGCGCGATGAATGGATCGCTTCCTTGCAGAAGGCGGGTGTGCCCAGCGGCCCCATCAACAACATCAAACAGGTCTTCGAAGAGCCGCAAGTCCAGGCCAGGGAGATATGGCGCACCATACCGCATCCGCTGGCGGGGGCGGCACCCACCGCGGCCAGTCCGATCCGATATTCGGACACCCCGGTGCAATATCGCATGGCGCCGCCGTTGCTGGGGCAGCACACCGAAGACATCCTCAGGGAGTTGGGGCTGGCGAATACGCAGGGGGCCTGAGCATCTGCTTGCGGCGGCCGTACCGCCAGTTGTTTTAGGCGCTGCGGGCAACCATCCTGCGCGTGGCAGGTGGCCGCCGCTCCCAGCGCTTTTGATCAGAGGCTCCCTTGCTTCATCAACTGCTTGCCGATCACCAATTGTTGGATTTGAGTCGTGCCTTCGTACAGGCGCAGCAGGCGCACGTCGCGGTAGAAGCGCTCCACCTTGTACTCGTTGATATAGCCCGAGCCGCCGTGGATCTGCACGCCACGATCGGCCACCCGGCCCACCATTTCCGTGGTGAACATCTTTGCGCAGGATGCCTGCATGCTGATTTCGGGGTCGTGGGCGCCGAAGGGCTTCGCATCATAGCGCCGGGCCACTGACTGCACGAGTGACCAGCCGGCCAGCAATTCCGCCTGACTGTCGGCCAGCATGGCCTGTATCAGCTGAAAATCACCGATGCGCTGGCCGAATTGCTTGCGTTGCCGGGCGTAGGCGATACTTTCCTGAATGATGCGGTCGGCCATGCCGCAGGCAATCGCGGATATGTGCAGCCGGCCCCGGTCCAGCACTTTCATGGCCGTCTTGAAGCCCTTGCCAGGTTCGCCGCCGATGATGTTGGCGGCGGGAACCCGTACTCCGTCGAGATTGACGTCGCAGGTCTTGGTGCCGCGCTGCCCCATCTTGCGATCCGGCTTGCCCAGGCTGAGGCCGGGCAGGCCGGCCGGAACGATGAAGGCGGATATGCCCCCGGTACCCGGGCCGCCGGTGCGTGCCATGAGGGTGAAGGCTCCGGCGCGAGGCGCGTTGGTGATGAAGCGCTTGCTGCCGTTGATGAGGTAGTCGTCGCCGTCGGGCTGCGCGCGCGTCTTGAGCGCTCCGGCATCCGAGCCCGCATCGGGCTCGGTGAGCGCGAACGAAACGATCAGTTCGCCGCTGGCGATACGCGGCAGGTATTCGGCCTTTTGCTCCGCGGTACCATCCATCAGGATGCCCTGTGAGCCGATGCCGATATTGGTGCCCACCACCGAGCGGAACGCCAGGGCGGTGTGGCCCAGTTCATAGGCGACTTCGCATTCCTGCGCCATGCTCAGGCCGATGCCGCCGTATTCTTCGGGAATCGACAGGCCGAACAGCCCCAATTCCTTCAAATCGGCAACGATATCATCGGGGACGTCGTCGTGTTCTTCCACCACGTCTTCGGCGGGGACGAGCCTTTCCTGTACGAATCGTTGGACGCTCGCCTTCAGGAGCTGAAAGGTTTCTGGGTCGAGGGACATGTCGTTTCCGGTTTGAGGCCTTGCCGGCCGATGTGTTTCATGCTGAAAAATGGCCGCGCAATGAGGGACGCAGCTCCCTGCCGGAAATTATGCATGCGTCGATTATTTTCTACAATTGCGAGAATATTGAATAGACTGTCAAAGAAATTGGACGAATCTGCTTATGGATGCACAAGCATTGGTGTTGCTGGCCGATATCGTGGAGGCGGGTAATCTGAGTCAGGCGGCACGCCGCTTGAAGATGAGCCGGGCCAACATCAGCTATCACCTGGCCCAGCTTGAGAAAAGCCTGGATCAGCAATTGTTGCGGCGAACCACCCGCCGGCTGGAGCCCACCGAGGTCGGCTTCAGGCTCTATCAGCACGGCTGCGTGATACGCGACGAACTGATGGCGGCCCGGGAGTCGGTGGCTACCCTGGGGCGGGGCTTGCACGGACGGGTACGGATGAGCATGCCCACCGGGTTTGGGAACCTGGTGATGTCGGATTGGATGATCGCCTTCAAACGGCTTTATCCCGATATTTCGCTCAATCTGCTGTTCGAGAACCGTGTCGATGATCTGCTGCGGGACGAGGTGGACATTGCCATCCGGGTCATGTCGGAGCCGCCCGAACAGCTGGTTGCCGTTGAACTGGCGGATGTTCGTTACCGGGTGTGCGCGGCCGCCGACTATGCCCGTCGCCATCCCCTGCCGCGCGATCTCGAGGATTTGCGGCGCATGCCCGTGATCACTTCAGCGGTGGTGGGGCGCGACTTGCGGCTTTCCGCATATCGGGGAGAGACCCGCCGGGAGTTGACGCTGCATCCAACGCTGGCGTCCGAGAATTTCCAGTTTCTGCGCGAAGCGGTGCTGGGCGGACTGGGCATCGGGCTGGTTCCCGACTATGTCATTGAGCAGGATGTCGTCGAA
>Ga0172382_10010882_pt1 | contig 12108 bp, 11 predicted proteins | sample Leawel138RmetaG_FD_122245 | JGI IMG/M metagenome (GOLD analysis project Ga0172382, IMG submission 122245) | Leachate microbial communities from a municipal landfill in Southern Ontario, Canada - Leachate well 138R metaG | ecosystem: Engineered > Solid waste > Landfill > Unclassified | place...
CTCGTTTTGCAGGGTTTGAAGCTTGTCCAAATCAATATCGACGATCAAGGTCATCTCTGTGTTGGGTGTGGTCTCGGCCATGATCGCGTCGTGAGGAAAGGCGAAGTCCGACGGAGAAAAGACGGCCGATTGCCCGTATTGGATATCGACATTATCCACCTTGGGCAGATTCCCGATGTTACCGGCGATGGCCACATAACACTCGTTTTCAATCGCCCGCGCTTGGGCGCAGCGCCGCACCCTGAGGTAGCCGTTCTTGGTGTCAGTCCAGAAAGGCACCAATAAAATCTGCATTTCCTTTTCGCTAAGCAGCCGTGCAAGCTCGGGAAACTCGACATCGTAGCAGATTAATATGCCGACTCTGCCAAAGTCTGTGTCGAAGAGCCGAAGTTCATCGCCGCCTTCCATGATCCACTCTCGCTTTTCGTTGGGCGTCGGATGGAGTTTGTACTGACTGTCGATGGTGCCGTCGCGATGGCACAAATAGGAGACGTTGTAGAGGGCGCTGTCCTCGATGACGGGCATCGATCCCGCCACGATGTTGATGTTGTAGCTCACAGCCAGGGTTGAGATCGCATCCAGAATGCGATCTGTGTGCGCGGCGAGAGCGCGAATCGCGTCAACTGAGGATTCACAGGGCTCCAGGCCCATCAGCGGCGCGTTGAAAAACTCTGGGAACAAGGCGACATCGCAGCGGTAATCAGAGAGCGCGTCAATGAAATATTCCACCTGCTGCAGGAGGTCATCGACACTTTTCATCTCCCGCATCTGCCATTGAACTAAGCCGAGGCGGACACTGGTTTTGCGGGCGCCAAAAAGCTTGGGATTGCGGGGCTCGTAATAAATATTGAACCACTCGAGCAGGGTGGCGTAGCCGTGTGATTCGCGATCCTGCGGGATGTAACCTCTAAGAACCTGCTTTACTTCGAAATCATTTGCCAGCTGAAAAGTGAGGATGGGGTCGTAAAGCTCCTTGCGCTGGACCGCTTCGATGTATTGCTGAGGCGACATCGACGCGCTGTAGTGACGGTAATTGGGAATCCGTCCGCCGGCGATAATCGCACGCAGGTTAAGACTGCGACACAGTTCTTTGCGTGCTTCGTAGAGGCGGCGCCCGAGACGTAGATTGCGATATTCGGGATCAGTGAAGATGTCGATACCGTAAAGTACGTCACCGTTGGGGTCGTGGGTGTTGAGGTAGGCGTCTCCGAGCACCTCATCATAGGTGTGCTGCTGACCAAACTTATCGTAATCCACGACGACCGCAAACGCTGCGGCAACCACTTTGCCGTTGTCCTCGATGCAAATCTGCCCTTCGGGGAACACCTTGAGCATGGACCGGTAGGCCTTCTTCGACCATCCGCCCCCCATGTTGGGGTAGACGTGGTTCATGATGGCACTCACTTGCTCATAGTCGCTCACCTGGAGGTTGCGCAGACTCAGTTTGTGGTCGCCGACAATCGAACTTTCGGTTTCGCTCATGGTTCTTCCCGGATAAGGGTTACCACTGGGTGAGTGGGAGATAACGCCTCGTGTGCGGCTTCAGCGTCGGAACGGTGAAGGGAGGTCAATTGTTCTCCGGTGGAGAGAAGCGATCCAGTGCTTCGGAGAGTTTTCGGTCCAGCTGTTCCAGATCGCGAGAGATGTCATCGCTGACAGAGGCTTTCGATTCCGCCATGAGCAGGTCGTAGGTGAGATTGAGAGCTGCCATCATCGCGATGCGCTCCAGCCCGATGACATGGCCGGACTTGCGAATTTCGCGCATGCGCGCGTCGAGTAATTGGGACGAGCGGATCAACGCGCTTTGTTGATCGGGCGGGCAGTTGACCTGGTAGTCTTTATCGAGGATTTGGATGTTGACAGTATTGTTCTTGCTCATGCGGCGGCCTGCTCTCGATCCTAACTGTCCACATCGAGACTTTTCAGTCGCGAAATCATGGCCTCGACCCGGTTGCGGGCGGTATCGGTCTTTTCGATCAATTTGCTACGCTCACGCAGTAATGTGCTTTCCCTCTCTTTCAGGGCACGGTTTTCTGCTTGCAGTTGATCGCATATCGCGATCAGGCGATCGATCTTCTGCGCGAGACTTTGCAGGTTGTCACTGGACATGGGGAAACGACGCCAAAATTTACCTAACTATATTGTGGCCGGATGGGCGGGTCAACGGTGACAACGGGGGTGATGCGCGGGCCGATCGCCCAGGCGGACGCCCAGTGGTAGTATGACACCTTTGCAGCTATTGGTTTGGTACATGACTTTTGAAGAACTTGTCCGTCATCTGGAGGTGGAGGGCTTCGAGGAATCCGCGTCGGAAATCCACGGCCTCTTGGCCGGACGTGTCGCCGGTGGTGAGCGTATCGACGCTCAGGCCCTCGGCTCAGCATTGGTGGAAAGTTTCGACAGTGATCAAGAACTGGTGGAAAATGCGCTGCCTATGCTGCAGACATTATATGCGAGCATTGTCGAGGCTTTCGAGCGACCGGATTTCAGTTTTCACCCCTTGCTACCAGGTGACGATGTAGCGCTTAGCGACCGGGTAGTGGCGCTTTCTGAGTGGTGCCAACATTTCCTCAGTGGACTGGGGGACTCTGGTTTGGGCACCCGTGCCGAACTGTCTGAGGAGCTCAATGGCGCCATCGCAGATATTGCCGCCATCGCCCAGGTGAGCTATGACGGTGATGATGAAGAGGAAGACGAAATGGATCTCTTCGAGTTGGAGGAATACGTACGTATGGCGGCGATGATGATTTTTGCTGAGCTCAATGGTTCCGCCGTGTTGGCGGTGCCCTCTCACACCTTGCATTGAGTGGCTGTATCATGGTGAGTGAACAAGAATTCTCACGCCGCAGAGCGGACTTGATGGCATTGATGGCTCCCAACAGCATTGCCATTGTGCCTGCCGCACCGGAGCAGGTGCGCAGCCGCGATACGTATTTCCCCTACCGCCAGGACAGCGACTTCTTCTATCTGAGCGGTTTCCCCGAGCCAGAAGCCGTGTTGGTGTTGATTCCCGACCGCGAACAGGGCGAGTTCGTGCTCTTTTGCCGGGAGCGTGACCGCGCCCGCGAGATCTGGGATGGCTACCGTGCGGGTCCGGAAGGGGCCTGCGAAAAATATGCCGCTGACGATGCCTTTCCTATCAACGACATCGACGAGATCTTGCCCGGCTTGATCGAGGGCAAGGACAGGGTCTACTACGCGATTGGCAAGGATCAGCACTTTGATGCGCGTTTGATGGAGTGGGTAAACAATATCAGGCGGCGTGCCCGCGCGGGCGCCTCACCACCGGCGGAGTTCGTGGATCTCGACCACCTGTTGCACGAGTTGCGACTTTTCAAGAGTGCAGCGGAACTCAAGATCATGCAGCGGTCTGCACAAATCGCCGCGCGTGCTCACGCGCGCGCCATGAGTGTGTGTAAGCCGGGCATGTACGAATACCAGCTACAGGCGGAGATCGAGCACGAGTTTGCCATGGCGGGCGCCAGATACCCCGCTTATGGCACCATCGTCGGGGGCGGCGCAAACGGCTGTATCCTCCACTATGTGGAAAACAGCGCCCAGCTAAATGATGGCGACTTGGTATTAATCGATGCGGGTTGCGAATTAGAGGGCTATGCGTCCGACATTACCCGCACGTTCCCGGTAGGAGGCAAGTTCTCGGCGGAGCAGAAGGCGGTCTATGAGATCGTGCTGGAAGCGCAGCTGGCTGCGATCGACGCAGCGATTCCGGGCAATCACTGGAACGATCCTCATGACGCGACCGTCAAGGTCATCGTCGCGGGACTGCTGGAGTTAGGGCTGCTCAAAGGCTCCCAGGATGAAGTGATCGAGAAGGGCCTGTATGCCGATTTCTACATGCATCGTGCCGGGCACTGGCTCGGCATGGATGTTCATGATGTGGGTGATTATAAGGTCGATCAGCAGTGGCGACTGCTGGAGCCGGGGATGGTGATGACTATCGAACCAGGTATCTATATCGCGCCGGATAACCGCAAAGTGGCAAAAAAGTGGCGCGGATTAGGCATTCGCATTGAGGACAATGTGGTTATCACAAAGAAAGGTAACCAAATCCTCACATCCGATGCGCCGAAGACCATATCCGATATTGAGGCATTGATGGCCGGATGAATCCCCTAGCTGCTCTGCCTCCCACTACCGACGTGGCCATCATTGGCGGCGGGCTGGTTGGCCTTAGCTTCGCAGTGCTGATCGCCCGCCAGTCACCGTCGCTGCAGATTCATGTGATAGAAGCTTTTCCCTTTGGCGCAGCGCCGCAAGCACAGGTCTCGTCGCAAGACTTTGATGCCCGCACCACAGCGCTTTCTGAAAGCTCGCGACGTATTTTCGCCGGTATCGGGTTGTGGGATGTCATCGCGCGGAACGCCTGCGCCATTGAAACCATTCATGTTTCCGATCGCGGCCACGTTGGTGTCACCCGCCTCGAAGCGAGCACAGCGGGTCTGCCAACACTCGGGCACGTAGTCGAAAACCGCCACCTCGGTCGTGCGCTCATCGCAGCAGCTGAGACGATAGAGAACATTCATATCGTGGCGCCTGCGCGCATCGACAGACTAAGAGCGATTCCGGAGGGCATGGCGTTACACCTCGCTGACCAACAATGCCTGGCGCGGCTGGCAGTGGTGGCGGATGGTGCAGAATCCGCCCTCCTACAGCAGTTGGGAGTTCACACTACGAGCCACGATTATGGCCAAACCGCGCTCATCGCCAATATCGCACTGGCGCGGTCTCACGGCAATGTCGCATACGAGCGTTTTACTGACGAGGGGCCAGTGGCACTTCTGCCGTTGCCGGATGCAGGGCGAGAACATCGGGCAGCACTCGTCTGGACGTTGCCACCCGAAAGCGCCGCGGAATTAGCCGTGGTAGATGATGCAGCGTTTTTGCATAGGCTACATCAGCGCTTCGGGTTTCGCGCTGGCCGCTTCCTTCGCTGTGGTGTCCGGGCATGCTATCCCTTGCGCTTGCTAACGGCGCAGGAACAGGTGCGCACAGGTCTCGTTGTGGTAGGTAATGCTGCTCATCTACTGCACCCGGTAGCAGGGCAAGGCTTCAACCTTGCGCTGCGGGATGTGGCTCGGCTCTCGGAGGTGCTTGCCGCAGCGCTGCGCAATAACGAAGCGCTCGGTAGTTTGGCGGTGCTAGAGCGTTACCTGGCCGCGCAAATGGCAGATCAGCGCAATACCATTACGTTCAGCCACGGTGTCCCCAAGGCATTCGCCATGCAAAACTCCGTCGCTGCCACACTCCGTAATGTTGGCCTCATAGCCTTAGATCTTTGCGGCCTCGCGCGTCAGGAGTTTGCCCGGTTTGGCGCCGGCCTGGCGCCCCCAGCGGCGAGGCTTCCATGAGTGTTGATTACGATATCGTCATCGCCGGTGGCGGACTGGTAGGCGCAGCCTTTGCCGCGGCCCTCTGCCAGGCACCTCAGACAAAGGCGTTGCGGGTGGCATTGGTTGAGCGGCATGCCCCCGTCGCCACTGGAAGTGGTGAGCTTTTCGATCCGAGGGTTGTCGCCATCACGGAATCCTCGCGTCAGCTCTTGTTACGCATCGGCGCCTGGTCGACAGAGGTTGAGGAGAGAGCCTGTCCCTATCGAGAGATGGTCGTGCGGGACGGGGAAGGCACCGGCGTCATCCAGTTCGACAGCCGAGACATACACCGGCCCGATCTTGGACACATTGTCGAAAATACAGTGCTGTTGAATGTGTTGCTGGCGCGCTTGCGGGAGCTGGAGAATCTCACCTTCATTCATCAAAGCATTGCTCGGGTGGAATCAGGCACGCCGGCTCAAATCGCTTTGCAGGATGGTACAGTCCTGCGGGCGTCACTTGTGGTTGGCGCGGATGGTGCCAGCTCCATGGTGCGCGAGCAGTGCGGGTTTCGCCTGCGCAGCTGGGACTACGGCCACGATGCCATCGTCGCTACCGTTCGTACGGCTTTACCTCATGAACACACTGCATTTCAGTGGTTCGCCTCTACCGGGCCGCTTGCCTTTCTGCCCTTGCTCGGAAAGGGGGGCGATTGCTATCACTGTTCCATTGTTTGGTCGCAGGACCGGTCTCGGGCCGAGCAGTTGCTCGCCCTGGATGAGGGCGCCTTCATCGCTGAACTGACTGGTGCCAGTGAGCGCCGGCTCGGGGAAGTGCTGTCCGTTTCCCAGCGCTACAGTTTTCCGATCAAACAGCGCCACACTGCGGATTATGTCAAAGAAGGCGTAGCCCTCATCGGCGATGCTGCCCACACCATTCACCCGCTGGCGGGGCAAGGGGTTAACCTGGGATTTGCCGACGCCAAGGTCTTGTTGGAGGAGCTGGATAGGGCGTGGGCACGCGGCCTCCCTGCTGGCCACCTGTCGGCGCTGCAACGTTACCAGCGTCGCCGCAAGCCAGATAACCTCGCTATGATGGCAGCCATGGAGGCTTTCAAGCGCTTGTTTGGCAGCCAAGACCCGATGTTGTGCGTGTTGCGCAACCGGGGTATGTCTACTCTGGATGCGTGGGGGCCAATAAAGAATCGCCTGGTTAGGCGCGCGATGGGGTTTTAGGGCGGCGACCGGCGCTAAACAAGCAGCAAGTGCCGTATAAAACTTGCCGGTTATAGCTAACGCTGTGCGCGATGAGTAAAATCCCGGGCCCTTGGTGAGGAAAAAGATCGATGGGATACAAAACAGCACTTTTCGACCAGCACCAGGCCTTGGGCGGCAAAATGGTCGATTTTGGCGGCTGGGACATGCCTCTGCATTACGGCTCTCAGATCCGCGAACACGAAGCGGTACGCGCCGACTGCGGCATGTTCGATGTCAGCCACATGCGTGTCGTGGACGTGAGCGGCGCCCAGGCGGAAGCCTTTCTGCGCTATCTGCTGGCGAACGATGTTGCAAAAGTGCGCCCCGGTAAAGCCATCTATTCCGCCATGCTTAATGCCGATGGTGGAATCATCGATGACCTCATCGTCTATTTCATGGCGGACAACCTCTATCGACTGGTCCTCAACTGTGCGACCGGCGAGGCCGATATCCTGTGGATGCGCAGCCACTGCGGCGCGTTTGAGGTGACGATAACACCGCGCCCAGAGCTGGGCATTATCGCTGTTCAAGGTCCCAACGCCATCGCCAAGCTCAAATCCGTGGCCTGTAGCGAGGCCAGTGCCGTGCTCGACGCATTGCCGCCTTTCGGCTGTGCTCAAGTGGGCAGCTGGACTTTGGCGCGCACAGGCTATACGGGTGAGGACGGGGCCGAAATCATCCTCCCGGCAGAAAAACTCGCCGACCTTTGGCAGCGCTTGCTCGACGAAGGTGTAACACCTGCGGGGCTCGGTGCTCGGGATACGCTGCGCCTCGAAGCGGGGCTAAACCTTTATGGCAACGACATGGATGCTCACCACAGCCCCCTGGAGTCAAACCTTGCTTGGACCATCGCTTGGGAGCCAGCTGAGCGCGATTTCATAGGCCGCGCGGCGCTCACCAAGCAGCGTGCCGAAGGCGTTCGTCAACGTCTGGTTGGTTTGGTGATGACAGGGCGTGGCGTACTGCGTGCGCATCAAACGGTGCGCGTGCCAGGCTGCGAAGAACATGGTGAAATCACCAGCGGTACCTTTTCACCCACACTCGGTTACGCCATTGCCTTGGCACGGGTTCCCGCCGCCGCGAAGGGCGAGGTTTACGTGGACATGCGCGGCAAGGAAGTGCCGGCACGTGTCGTCAAACCGGGGTTTGTCAAGAATGGCAAGCCTCAGATTCAAGACATCAGCTAACGCAACATGCGGAGAACACCATGAGCGAAGTCCCCAAGGAACTTAAATATCTGGAAACCCACGAATGGGTAAGAAACGAAGGTGATGGTATTGTCACTATCGGCATCACCGATCACGCCCAGGATGCCCTTGGCGATGTGGTGTTCGTGGAACTGCCTGAGGTGGGCACGGCGCTCGCCGCAGGGGATGAAGCGGCCGTTGTGGAATCCGTCAAGGCTGCCTCTGATATTTATGCGCCCGTATCCGGCGACGTCATCGCGATCAACGAGCAGCTGGAGGATGAGCCCGAGACTGTCAATAACTCACCCTACGGCGATGGCTGGTTCTTCAAGATCAAAATGTCCGATCCCTCGGAGCTCGAAGAACTGCTGGATGCAGACGGCTACAAGGATGTAGTGGACGAGGATTGATTGACGCGTCATGTGTCTTATCGTTCTCGCACGCCATTACCATCCGCGCTACCCGTTGGTGGTGGTGGCTAACCGGGACGAGTTCCACGGACGTCCTGCAGCGCAGGCCCATTGGTGGTCTGACGCTGAGGGTATCCTCGCCGGGCGCGACCTCCAGGCAGGAGGCACCTGGATGGGGGTGGACCGGCGTGGGCGCTTTGCAGCAGTGACCAACTACCGCGAGGGCGCGCACGCTGCCGCGCCTCGCAGTCGCGGTGATCTGCCGCTCGATTTTCTGCGCGACACCGTGGCGCCCTATGCTTACCTGCAAGACGTTAGTTCGCGGGCATCGCTCTACGGCGGGTTCAGTCTGTTGGTGGGAAGCGTTGGGGAGCTGTTTTATTTCTCAAACAGGCAAAAGCTAATCCAGACTGTAGATCCTGGAATACACACTCTCAGCAATCATGTGCTAAACACGCCTTGGCCTAAAGCGGAACTAGCTCGTCTCAAGCTCGGTCATGCCCTGCTCGCGCCACAGCTGGAGGTAGAAGACCTATTAGCGGTACTTGCCGATCGCCAGCCATTCGAGGATCACGAACTGCCCACCACCGGTGTCGGTATAGAGCTTGAGCGAGTGCTGTCGCCACCTTTCATTCTCGGGGATGAATACGGTACGCGATGTACCTCTGTTTATATGGTAGATGCGAGAGGGCGTGCGACCTATGCTGAGCAGAGCTTCTTGCCCGGAGGGAAGTCAACGGGGCTGGTACTTTATGAGTTTGAGGTGCCAGTTATAGGTGCGCGTAATTAGCGCCGGGAGAACTGAGTCGGCTTGATTCACTTCCATTGTGTTCAGTGGCACGTGCTGCTGGACGGCGCTTCACTGAACCCCCAGCTGTCGTGCCTCGTCGCAATGTGCGACTGCGATTGTTTAGCTGTCTAGCCTGGGCTTGCTTCTGCTTCGATAGAGGCGGGCAACGTCAGGGGTGTCGAGGGCGTCTTCGAGAAACTCCCATACAGCGTTGTTATTGGGTAGGGCGAGGGCTGCAGCCGCCAGTTCTTCGGCTTGCGCCAAGGTAACGGCACGCAACATGGCCTTGACGCGAAGCAGGCTGGTGGCGCTCATGGAAAGCGTGCGATAACCCAAGCCCAGGAGGATGACGGCCGATACGGGGTCGCCCGCCATCTCACCGCAAATACTCACGGGGCAGTTCTCTGCGGCGGCGCCATCAGCTACATCTTTAAGTGCTTGTAGCAGTGCGGGATGAAGAGTGTGATAGATGTCGGCCACTCGCGGGTTGTTGCGATCCACCGCTAACAGGTACTGAGTTAGGTCGTTGGAGCCTACTGATACGAAGTCAACCATGCGGGCGATGGTCCGTATCTGATACACCGCGGCGGGTACTTCGATCATTGCGCCCACTTGCGGGCGCACGATGCTGTAACCTTCCTCTTCGGTCAATTCTCGGTAGACCCGTTGTACGAGTGAGAGGGCAGTCTCCAGCTCCAATGTATTGGAGATCATGGGCAGCAGAATGCGCAAATTGTCCAGACCAATGCTCGCACGCATGATTGCGCGCAGCTGGACGATAAAAATTTCTGGATGGTCCAGGGTGACGCGGATTCCGCGCCAACCAAGGAATGGGTTGGCTTCTTCGATGGGAAAATACGGCAGCGCCTTATCGCCACCGATGTCTAGGGTGCGCATGGTGACTGGACGCGGGGCAAACATCTCCATCTGTTCTCGGTAAATTTTGCGCTGCTCCTCTTCCGAGGGAAAACGCTCCTGCAGAAAAAACGGTATCTCAGTGCGATAAAGGCCGACGCCTTCGGCCCCTCGATCTAGAGACAGCAGACTGTCCAGGCGCAGGCCGGTGTTGACCCACAAAGAAACTGGCTGTTGATCGGCGGTAATGCTCGGCTCATCGCGCAAACGTTCCAGATCCTCCGCGAGAATTTTCTCCTCTTGCAGTTGGGCTTCATAGGAGCGCAGTGTCTCGGGGGTGGGGTTGCTGATGACACGACCTTGGTGCCCATCGACGATGATGCTGGTGCCGTCAAGCTCCCGCCAAGGTAGGTCCATTGCCCCCATCACCGTAGGAATACCCAGGGCACGGCCAAGAATTGCCAGGTGCGAGTTGCGCGAGCCCCGCACCGAGATCATGCCTGCAATTTTTTCGACAGTGACGTCTGCGAGGTTCGGGGCTGCCAAATCCTCGCCGATGAGAATGGAATTGGCGGGATAGACTTTCTCTTCCCGCTGTGATTGCTGGAGGTAGCCAAGGACACGTGTGCCGAGATCGCGCACATCGGCGGCGCGTTCACGCAGATAGGGATCTTCCATGGCGCTAAAATTTCGCACGTGTTCGATCACCACTTCGCTCCACGCCGTTTGCGCAGACAGGCCAGCGTTGATCAGTACACGCACTTCACCGCCAAGCGACGTGTCGTCGAGCATGCTGACATACACGTCGAACAGGGCGCGCTCTTCGGTATTGAGGCGGCTGGAAAGCCCTTCATGGGCGCTGTGCAGGTCTTTCTTGGTCTGCTCGAGAGCATCTTGAAAGAGCTGCAGCTCATATTCGATGTCTTCTGCCTGCCGGTTGGGTACGGCGTATAAGTCCGCCGGCTGAGTGATGACTGCGGCAGTACCGATGGCAATTCCCGGTACGCTCGGGATTCCCTTGAAGATCGTTTCGCCATTGCTGTGAGCAAATGCATCCGGCGCCAAGTAGCGGGCGAGCTGGCCTGTGGCGCTGGCGTGGGCGATGACCCCGGCCAGCTGCGCAGAAACTGTTACCAGGAACGCCTCTTCACTTTCATCGAAGCGGCGCCGCTCATGTTGCTGGACCACCAGCACACCAAGTACGGTGCGGTGATGAATGATCGGTGTACCGAGAAATGAGCGAAACCGCTCCTCGCCACTTTCGGGGAAGTAAGCGAAGTTGGGATGCGCTTCAGCGTTGTCGAGATTGAGGGGTTCCGCCTTGCTGGCCACAAGGCCCACGAGGCCTTCATTGGTGCGCAAGCGGATATTGCCCACGGCCTCCGGATTGAGGCCGTCGGTGGCGGTGAGAATGTAACTGTCGGACAGTGCATCGTGTAAATAAATTGAGCAAACGCCGGTGCGCGTGGCTTTTTTCACACGGCTCACGATGATGTTGAGCACTGCGGCGAAGTCCTTCGCCGAATTTACCTCCTGAACGATACTTCGCAAAGACTCCAGCACGGGGATCATCCTGTCTTGTGGAGCTTGCGCTCGATTTCGGCGTGGGTAGCCGCCAGCTCTTTGAGTGCCTTGCGGTATACCTCGCGCTTAAAGTCGACGATTTGACCCAGTGGATACCAGTAGCTGACCCAGGACCAATTATCGAATTCTGGTTTTTCGCCGCAATCGAAGCGAATGTTGCACGCGCTATCGGTGAGCTCAAGGAGAAACCATTTTTGCTTCTGGCCGATACAAAGGGGATGAGAATGTCGACGGATATAGCGTTGAGGAAGGCGATACCGCAGCCAGCCGCGGGTCTGCGACAGCAGTTTTACCTGGTGCTTCTTGAGGCCGACTTCTTCATATAGCTCGCGATAGAGTGCCTGTTCAGGCGTCTCGCCATCGTGGATACCACCTTGAGGGAATTGCCAGGCATTCTGGCCGGCGCGCTTGGCCCAGAGGATGCGTCCTTGCCCATCCGAGAGGACGATACCTACGTTTGCCCGAAAGCCTTCCTTATCGATCACGCCTTGGTCACCATTATGGATATCCAGGGTATTGTTCCATAAATTTCCTCGTCTCAGCAATTCGTTCTCTGCCCGGGCGCGCCGGGTGACATGCCGGGAGGTTCTCAGTATGCTGTGCGACGTTTTTTCTAAGAGCTGACGGTATGGCACTGGCGATCTTTGATCTCGATAATACCCTCATCGGTGGTGATAGTGATCACGCTTGGGGCGA
>Ga0172382_10010883_pt1 | contig 12108 bp, 11 predicted proteins | sample Leawel138RmetaG_FD_122245 | JGI IMG/M metagenome (GOLD analysis project Ga0172382, IMG submission 122245) | Leachate microbial communities from a municipal landfill in Southern Ontario, Canada - Leachate well 138R metaG | ecosystem: Engineered > Solid waste > Landfill > Unclassified | place...
GGCATTCTTCCGGGCGCAGGCGGCACCCAGCGTCTTCCGCGCGCCGTCAGCAAGGCGAAGGCCATGGACATGTGCCTCACGGCTCGCTTCATGGACGCTGACGAAGCCGAACGTGCGGGCCTGGTATCCCGAGTGGTCCCGGCCGACAAACTGCTTGAAGAAGCGTTTTCGGCAGCCGAGACCATCGCCAGCTACTCACTGCCCGTGGTCATGATGATCAAGGAGTCGGTCAACCGCGCCTTCGAGGGCAGCCTCAGCGAAGGCCTGCTGTTCGAACGCCGTGTTTTCCATGCGTCTTTCGCGCTGAACGACCAGAAGGAAGGCATGGCCGCGTTCATGGCCAAACGCAAACCGGTGTTCAAGCACAACTGACCCCCCGTCGCGGGTCCCGCCGGCGCAATGCCGGCGGTTGTCTCTCCTTGATGGATTTTTTCATCGCTTTGAAACACGGCCTGTGCACGATGACGTCAACATGTCTCGAACGACGTTCTGACGCCATTTCAGCAGCATCGAAGATTTTTCACCCTGCAACAAACATCCGCTAACCGTTTGAAAATGAAGCAGGTTGTAAAATGGTGCAGCGCACAAAAAAATAGCTTGACATGTGATCTCGTCTGCCTATAATTCAGACCATGCTGCAACGCAACATCGCGGCAAACCAGAACCCGATGTCTTTGCAATAACCGTTTCAAGCATTCACCAAGGAGATACCCATGAACACATTCACCCCCGAGCAGTTCGCCGCCACCAACAAGGCCAACATCGAAACCCTGCTGAGCCTCACCAACAGCGCTTTCGCCAACGCCGAGCGTCTGGCTGCCCTGAACCTGAACACCGCTCGTTCGATCCTCGAAGACAGCGTTGCCAGCACCAAGGCTCTGATGGGCGCCAAGGACCTGCAGGAAGTTCTGTCCCTGCAAAGCTCGCTGGCCCAGCCGCTGGTCGAGAAGGCTGTTGCCTACGCCCGCAGCGTGTACGAAATCGCTTCGCAAAGCCAGGAAGAGCTGTCCAAGGTCGTCGAAGGCCAGGTCGCTGAAATGAACAAGGGCGTTGCTGTTGCTCTGGACAAGGCTGCCAAGTCCGCACCGGCTGGTTCCGACGTTGCCGTGGCTGCTGTCAAGTCCGCCATCGCCGCTGCCAACAGCGCCTATGACAGCTTCAGCAAGGCCGCCAAGCAGGCGACCGAACTGGCCGAAGCCAACGTTGCTGCTGCTACCAACGCAACCGTAAAGGCTGTCAGCACCACGACCAAGGCTGCTGCCAAGAAGGCTGCCTGATCGATCTCAGCCCCGGCTGAATGAGAAAGGCCCCGCAATGCGGGGCCTTTTTTTGTCTACCGCCTGCAGTCGAACGCGTCGCACAAACATCAGAACCCGTCTCGCCCCGGCGAATCGTCCTGCATCAACCGACGTCTTCGACCTCACCTGTTTCGGCATTCGCCCCCGCGGCTGCGAGTGCCTCTGCCGTGTAATGGTGCGGAAACAGCCGCCGCATCTCGCCCTCGATCCACGCCTCGGCCCGGCGGTTTAGCTCTTCTGTCTTCACCCCTTTGACGTCGAGCGGAGGTCCGATACTGACCACGATCTCGCCCGGATACTTCAGAAACGCATTGCGACGCCAGAATTCACCGGCATTGTGAGCCACCGGCACGATCGGAACACCGGCGCGCTTCGCCAGCCAGGTGCCGCCGATCTTGTAGCGACGCGTCGTCCCGGGCGCCACTCGGGTCCCCTCGGGGAAGACCACCACCCAAAAGCCTTCCTTCAACCTGGCCCGGCCCTGCTCTACAACTTGTGCCAGCGCATCCTTGCCAGCCGCGCGGTCGATGGCGATCCCAGGAATCTGCGCCAGCCCCCAACCGAAAAACGGCACCCGCAGCAACTCACGCTTCAGGACAAAGCACAGGGGTGGGAAGATCACCTGCAAGGCCATGGTTTCCCACGCCGACTGGTGCTTGGACAGGATGACGGACGGCTCCTCGGGAATATTCTCCTTGCCTATCACCCGGTAGCGGATACCAAGCAGGTGCCATACGAACCACATGACCAGCGGCGCCCACGAGGTGATGATCCGGTGCCTGACCCGAGGCGGGAAGGGAAAGGTCAGCACCCCGAAAATTGCGTAGGGCGGCGTGACGATCGCGAGTACGATCGCAAACAGAAAGGAGCGCAGAAATATCACGATAAGGACCAGCGTACTCAGGCAGTTAGATCGGCAACGACCGCTGCCAGATCGGGATAGATGAGCGTCCCTTTGGGCAGGGCAGGATCCTCCTGGGTCTTTGTGCCCTTGCCGGTGAGCACAAGATAGGGGGTGCAGCCGACAGCGATACCCGCCTGCAGGTCGCGCAAGCTGTCACCCACCGTCGGCACCCCCTTGAGGTCAACATTGAATCGCTGACCGACCTGAATCAGCAATCCCGGCTTGGGTTTGCGACACTCACAGGTGGAGTCTGCCGAATGCGGACAGAAAAAAATCGCATCCAGCCTGCCACCAACCTGCGCCAGGCTCTTCACCATCTTGTCGTTGATGGCATTGAGGGTATCCATGCCGAACAAACCGCGCCCAACACCGGACTGGTTGGAGGCGACGACGACCCGCCAGCCCCACTGGTTGAGCCGTGCGATGGCCTCCAGCGACCCCGGGATCGGCTTCCACTCATCGGGAGACTTGATGAACTGGTCGGAGTCGACGTTGATGACTCCGTCACGGTCCAGGATGATCAGCTTCATTCACACGCTCCGCACCGGTATGGAGACGATCCGCGCCAAGCGGGCCGCCTCCGGATCTGTCAGGCCGACAGACGGGAAAGGTCGGCCACCTGGTTCATCAGACCAGCAAGCCGGGCCAGCAGGGCCAGCCGGTTCTGCCGTGTCAGCGGCTCTTCGGCCATCACCATCACCCCGTCGAAGAACGCATCCACCGCCTCACGCAGGCTCGCAAGCTTGAGCAGGGCTTCGGTGTAGTTCTCGTTGGCAACATGCGAGCTGACCAGCGGCGCAATCTCGTTGAGCTGATGGAAAAGCGCCTTCTCTGCCTCTTCCTGCAGCAAGGCCACGTCAGGCTCGCCGGGCTGCGCATCGGTCTTCTTCAGAATATTGACGATGCGCTTGTTGGCGGCAGCCAGTGCGGCAGACTCGGGCAGCGCGAGGAAAGCCTCTACCGCGTCGAGCTTGGCCGGCACCAGGTCGATGCGCGCGGGACGCAGCGCAAGCACGGCGTCGGCTACGGCGGCATCGCGCCCGCCCGCGCCTTCGCGCAGCAGGTTGCGCAGACGCTCGAGCATGAAGTCCTGCAGCTGCGCCTGGAAGCCTTCGGCAGTCAGCAGCCCGGGGGCGAACCCGGCTGCGGCGAGTTCGATCAGCTGCGGCAGCTCGAGCGGCAGCGGCGCTTCCATCAGGATGCGCAGCACACCCAGCGCCGCGCGACGCAGCGCGAACGGGTCGCGGTCACCGGTGGGCACCATGCCAATACCGAAGAACCCCACCAGCGCATCGAGCTTGTCGGCAAGCGCGACCGCACACGCAACGTTGCCTACCGGCAGCACGTCCCCGGCAAAACGCGGCTGATAATGCGCCTGGATGGCCTCCGCGACGACTGCGCTCTCACCATCGCTGCGCGCATAGTAGCGCCCCATGATGCCTTGCAGTTCGGGAAACTCGCCGACCATGTCGGTGACCAGATCGACCTTGGCCAGCAGGGCCGCGCGCGTTGCATCCGCGACGTCGGCAGACAGCAGACCTGCGATATGACCTGCCAGCACAGCGAGCCGTTCGACGCGCTCAAACTGGTTGCCCAGCTTGTTGTGATAGACCACGTTCGCCAGCCGCGGCAGACGTGATTCGAGCGTCTGCTTCTTGTCCTGCTCGAAGAAGAAGCGCGCATCAGACAGGCGCGGGCGCACCACGCGCTGGTTGCCGACAACGATGTTCGACGGGTCTTCCAGCTGCATATTGGAAACGATCAGGAAGCGATTGAGCAGCGTGCCGTCGGCATCGAACAGCGGGAAGTACTTCTGGTTCGCGCGCATGGTGAGAATCAGACACTCCTGCGGCACCGCCAGGAATTCAGCCTCGAACTCACCAACGTAGACCGTGGGGTGCTCGACCAGCGCGGCCACTTCGTCCAGCAGATCGGCATACTCACCGATCGACGCCTGCTGGCGTGCGGCCTCGGCGACCAACTGGCGTTCGATCTCGGCACGACGCTCGGTAAAGTCCGGAATCACCTTGCCTTCGGCCAGCAGCGTGGGCTCGTAGGCATCGGCGGAGGCGATATCAATCTCGCCTCGACTCATGAAACGGTGCCCGCGGGTGGTACGGCCACTGTCGAGATCGAGCACCCGGCCCGGAACGATGTCCGCGCCGTGCAGCATCGAGAGCTTGTGCACCGGGCGCACGAAGGTGGCATCACCGTCGCCCCAACGCATCACCTTCGGGATGGGCAGCGCCTTGACCGCGTCCTGAACGATGGTCGACAGCACGTCCTCCAGCTTCGCCCCCGGCACGGTTGCGGTGTGGAACAGGGCTTCGGCCTTGCCATCGACACGGCGCTCGAAGCCGGCAATCGCATCCAGCGCAATGCCTTTCGCTTCCATTTTCTTGAGCAGTGCCTGCGTGGGCTTGCCTTCGGCATCAAGCGCCACGGACACCGGCATCAGCTTTTCAGTCACTTCCTTAGCCGCAGCGGCAGCGACAACATCTGCCACGGTCACCGCCAGCCTGCGGGGGCTGGCGAAACTGCGGGAGGTCGCGTCGGCGGGAGCCAGCCCGCGTGCTTTCAGACCCTCGGCAATTTTGGTGGCAAAGGTTTCACCCAGACGCGGCAGCGCCTTGGGTGGCAATTCTTCGGTCAGTAGTTCGACGAGCAGGGTCGCGCTGGTCATCACGCGGGCTCCTTGTTGTTCAGCATCGGGAAGCCAAGCGCTTCACGGGATTCGTAGTAGGCCTGTGCCACCGCGCGCGACAGGTTGCGGATGCGGCCAATGTAGGCCGCGCGCTCGGTTACCGAGATCGCGCCACGGGCATCAAGCATGTTGAAGTTGTGCGCCGCCTTGAGCACCATTTCGTAGGCTGGCAGCGCCAGACCGACTTCCATCAGACGCTTGGCCTCGGACTCGTAGTTGGCAAACAGCGAGAACAGGAACTCGACGTTCGAGTGCTCGAAGTTGTAAGTCGATTGTTCGACTTCGTTCTGGTGATAGACGTCGCCATACGTGACCTTGGAGCCGTCCGGATACACCGCCCACACCAGGTCGTAGACGTTCTCGACGCCCTGCAGATACATCGCCAGACGCTCGAGACCATAGGTAATCTCGCCCAGCACCGGCTTGCAGTCGATACCGCCAACCTGCTGAAAATAGGTGAACTGGGTGACTTCCATGCCATCCAGCCACACTTCCCAGCCCAGGCCCCAGGCGCCCAGCGTGGGGTTCTCCCAGTCATCCTCGACAAAACGGATGTCGTGCACGTTGGGGTCGATACCGAGCGCGCGCAGGGAGTCGAGATAGAGCTCCTGGATGTTCAGCGGCGACGGCTTGAGCACCACCTGATACTGGTAGTAATGCTGCAGACGGTTCGGGTTTTCACCATAGCGACCGTCCTTGGGACGGCGCGAGGGCTGGACGTAGGCCGCGTTCCACGGCTCGGGGCCAAGTGAACGCAGAAAGGTGGCGGTGTGCGAGGTGCCTGCACCCACTTCGAGATCGTAGGGTTGCAGCAGCACGCAGCCACGTTCGCCCCAGAATTGCTGGAGCGTCAGGATGACTTGCTGGAAGGTCGGATTCTTGAGTGACATGGTCTCGGGCGGCAGTGCCGCGCAGCGAACGCAAAACACAGGATTTTACTGGCATTCGCCCCCGCGCGGGCAGGCGATCAGCCGCATGGCCTCAATTCCGTCGCTCAAGAACGCATTTCCGCAGCCGCGGGAGCGCCACAGACAAGCGCCCCGAAGACGCTGTCAGCCTAGGCCGACGCCTCTTTTTGCCGGCGCAGCGCGGCGATCAGCACCAGCGCAGCAGCAATCAACAGCACCGGCCAGTTGCCCCAGCGCGCATAGGGCGTCATGCCCTTGAAGCCACGCACTTCGGCTTCGAGCACACCCGCCTTAAAAGGTGGCAGCACCGCATCGACGTGCCCATCGGGCTGAATCACGGCGGTCATGCCGGTATTGGTCGAGCGCAGCATCGGGCGTCCGGTTTCGAGCGCGCGTACACGCGCGATCTGCAGGTGCTGGGGTTGCGCCAGTGAATCACCGTACCAGGCCAGATTGGAAATATTCAGCATCAACGAAGCCTGCGGCAGGCTGGAGAGCAACTCGGCGCCGAAGAGATCTTCGTAGCAGATATTCAAAGCCACCCGTTGCCCAAGCACGCTCATCGGCGGCTGGACCGTGGCGCCGCGCGTCTGGTCAGACATCGGGATATTCGCCAGACGATAGAACCAGCCGAAGAGAGGCGGCGAATATTCACCAAAGGGCACGAGATGGCGCTTGGCGTAGCGTTCCTGGGGGCCGTCGCCGACGCTGATTGCAGTATTGAAGATCTGGCCCGTCTCGTCACGGGTGAACACCCCAAGCACCAGCTTGCCGCCACGATCGCTCACCAGACTGCCGAGCAGATCCAGATACCCTTCGGGGAGACGCTCAACCAGGGTCGGCAGGGTAGTTTCCGGTAACACCACGAAATCCGCACGACTATCGCTCACCAAACGGAGATTGGTCTGCAGGACTTCAGCGAAATGTCCGGGCGACCATTTGAGATCCTGCTCGACATTGGTCTGAACCAGCGCAACCGACAGCGGCGCCCCCTCGGGTTCGGTCCACGCGACGCCTCCAAGCCCAAACCCGAGCGCGAACACGCCAGTGATGATCGCCAGCGGTCGTGGCAAACCCCGCAGACGGCGCCAGGGCGCAAGCGCAGCCAGAGCGGAAACGAAAGCCAGCGCGCCGCCGACCCCGTACACACCAAACACGGGAAGATAGGCGGCAAGTGGGCTGGGGGGCGTCTGCGAATAGCCGGTGGCAAGCCACGGGAAGCCGGTGAAGACCACGCCCCGCAGCCACTCGGCGAGTAACCACAAAGCCGCGAATAGCGCCCCTCGCCAAACCACACCACCCGACTTCAGGCGCACATAGAGCGCCCCCGCCAGCGCCGGATAGAGCGCGAGATAGAGGCAGAACAGCACAATGGCGAACGCTGCCAGCGGCATCGGCATGCCGCCGTAACGGTTGAGCGCAACATAGAGCCAGGACACGCCGCCGAGGAAGACCCCCAGCCCCCACCCGAGCCCGCACACGAAGCCCGCCCGCGGATCGGGCGCACGCTCGAGCAGGAAAGCCAGCGCGCCCACGCCAAGAAATACGAGCACGAACCAGCCAAATGGCGCAAAGCCGAGCACTGACACTGCACCGCCCAGCAGCGCCAGCAAGAAAGCCGGCATCATCCGGCCCCGCAGCGGCGCGAGCATCAGTCGCCGCTGACTTCGGATACGACCGGCACCCGCTCCACCACGAGGGTGTGCACGCGGCGGCTGTCTGCGCGGAGCACCTGGATTTTCAGCCCCTCGAGCACCACGGCTTCGCCACGCTTGGGCAGGCGACCGAACTGACGAATCACCAGGCCACCGACGGTGTCGACTTCCTCATCGCTGAAATGGGTCGCAAAGGCCGCGTTGAAGTCTTCGATCTCGGTGGTTGCCTTGACGCGGTAGCGCCCGCTCTGATCAAGACGGATGTTGTCGCCGATCTCGTCGAAATCGTATTCGTCCTCGATGTCGCCGACAATCTGCTCCAGCACGTCCTCGATGGTGACCAGACCGGCGACACCGCCGTACTCGTCGACCACGATGGCCATGTGGTTGCGATTGACCCTGAACTCGCGCAGCAACACGTTGAGCCGCTTTGATTCGGGCACGAACACCGCTGGACGCAACATGTCGCGCAGATCGAATTCGCGACCGGCAAAGTAACGCAGCAGATCCTTTGCAAGCAGGACACCCGAGACATCGTCCTTGCTCTCCCCTATTGCGGGGAAGCGGGAGTGGGCGGTGTCGACGACAAACGCCGCGATCTTGTCCATCGGGTCGTCGACATGCACGACATCCATCTGGGCCCGGGGAATCATCACGTCACGAACCTGCATGTCCGACATCTGCAGGGCGCCCTCGATGATCGAGAGGGCATCGGCATCGAGCAGATTGCGATCGAAAGCCGAGTGAAGTAGCGCGAGAAGCTCATCGCGATCTTCCGGCTCGCGCGAAAGAAGGGCCGAAAGTCGCTCGATTAGCGAGGGTTTACTAGGGCTACTGTCCATTTTTGTGGTGGGTAAGGAATAAGGGGTGAACAATCACAAGCACGAACCATGCGTGCAATCACCCACGCCTTACGCCTCACCCGCAGGCCTTACCCTCAAGCATAAGGATCAGCATAGCCGAGGGTTCGCAGGATGTCGCGTTCGCGCGCTTCCATGACGCTCGCCTCCGCCTCTGCCTCATGATCATAGCCTTGCAGGTGCAGCATGCCATGCACGACCAGATGCGCGAAATGGGCATCGAGCGACTTGCCCTGCTCGCCCGCCTCTCGCACCACGACCGGCATGCACAGAACCAGATCGCCCCTCAGGGGTGCGCCCTCAGCCAGCGGCATGTCCGGCTCTTCACCGTAGGCGAAGGTCAGCACATTGGTCGCGTAGTCCTTGCCGCGATAGTTGCGGTTGAGCTCACGCCCTTCCGCTTCGCCCACAAGACGCACGGTCACCTCGACGTCGCGTTGCAGTGCAGCCTGAGCCCAGCGCCGGATCTGATGCTTCTTTGGTGCGCTGATCCGGTCGCTGGGCTCCAGCGCCTTCTGCACCGTCAGGTTCAGCATCGGCGGCGCGACCGTCTCCGGCAGATCGATCGAGTCGACCTCCAGCATGTCGTGGTGCACATCGACGCGCAGCGTCAGCACATTACACGCTGCCGGTTGCACGGTGATGACAGGAACATCGGCGTCATTCACCGTATCAGCCTCGACTTCGATATCACCCCACGCCTTGCTGGGGAAAGACAGCAGCAGGCGCCGCCCATCTCCCAGCTCGACTTCGATCCGCTCGGCCTTGACCCGGCTCGAACGGCCCTCGCTGTCGATAGCAATGATCTTGGGGCTACTCGCCGGCCTGGACATGACTCACTTCCTTTTCTTTTGCTGCAGCCGCGCGCGCTGCGCGCGCCGTCTGTTTATCGTAGGCTTCAACGATGCGGGCCACCAACGGGTGCCGCACCACATCTTCTTTCTGGAATTCGATAAAGGCCAGCCCGCGCACCTTGCCAAGCACTTCGCGCGCCTCGAGCAGGCCGCTGCGATTGCCACGGGGCAAGTCGATCTGGGTAAGGTCGCCGGTGACGACGGCCTTGGCACCAAAGCCGATCCGGGTCAGGAACATCTTCATCTGCTCGGGCGTCGTGTTCTGCGCCTCATCGAGAATGATGAAGGAGTTGTTCAACGTGCGTCCGCGCATGAAGGCAAGCGGCGCGATCTCGAGCGTGCCGCGCTCGAAGAGCTTGGTGACACGTTCCACCCCCATCAATTCGTAGAGGGCGTCGTAGAGCGGCCGCAGATAGGGATCGACCTTCTGCGCCAGATCGCCCGGCAAGAAACCCAGGCGCTCGCCCGCCTCAACCGCGGGCCGGGTGAGCAGGATGCGCTCAACCAGATCGCGCTCGAGCGCATCGACCGCACTCGCCACCGCAAGGTAAGTCTTGCCGGTACCCGCAGGGCCGATACCAAAGGTAATGTCATGCTCCTGGATCTTGCTCAGATACTCGACCTGCCGTGGCGTACGCCCATGCAGATCGTGTTTGCGCGTCATCAGCACCGGCGCCGACTTCACCGCATCCGCATGCGTGCCGATCTCGATCAACGCAAGCTGCAGATCCGCAGGCGACAGATGCTCGTCTGCCGCCGCATAGAACTGCTTCAGGCCCTGCTCGGCAAGACGCGTCTTGGTCAGCGCGCCATGCAAGGTGAAGCGCTCACCACGACGGGAGATGGTGATATCGAATGCGGCTTCGATCTGACGCAGATTCTCGTCGAGCGCGCCGCACAGATTGGCGAGCCGGGCATTGTCCACCGGCTCGAATACGACTTCGATGCTCCGCGCCATCAGGACTCCCGCGTCACGATTTCGCCACGCAGGCTGTGTGGCAGCGCAGACGTGATCCGGACATCGATGAACTGGCCGATCAGCCTCACCCGATTAGGCGAAGCCGCCACAAAGTTGACCACGCGGTTGTTGTCGGTGCGCCCTGCAAGCTCGTCCGGATCCTTGCGCGACGGCCCCTCAACGAGGATGCGCTGCATCGTCCCCACCATGGCCTGACTGATGACCTGCGCCTGCTCGTCGATCCGCTTCTGCAGCCGTGCCAGCCAGCGCAGCTTGGTCTCCTGTGGCACCGGATCTTCAAGATCGGCCGCAGGCGTGCCCGGACGCGAGCTGTAGACAAAGCTGAAGGACGAGTCGAAACCCACCTCGTCGATCAGCTTCATGGTCTTCTCGAAATCCTCTTCCGTCTCACCGGGGAAGCCCACGATGAAATCCGACGACAGCGACAGGTCCGGCCGCGCTGCGCGCAGTTTTTTTACCACCGACTTGAATTCGAGCACTGTGTAGCCGCGCTTCATGGCCGCCAGCACGCGATCGGAGCCGGACTGCACCGGCAGATGAAGATGGGACACCAGCTTGGGGATGTTCACATAGGCGTCGAACACCCGCTGCGACATCTCGCGCGGATGTGAGGTCGTGTAGCGGATGCGCTCGACGCCCGGGATGTCGGCCACGCACTCCAGCAAAAAGGCAAAATCACCCTCCTCGCCATCATCGCGCACAATCTCGCCGCGCCAGGCATTCACGTTCTGCCCCAGCAGGGTCACTTCCTTCACCCCTTGCGCCGCGAGCCCGGCAACCTCGGCCAGGACATCATCGAGCGGGCGCGACACCTCCTCGCCACGCGTGTATGGCACCACGCAGAACGTGCAGTATTTGGAGCACCCTTCCATGATCGACACAAAGGCGCTCGCGCCCTCGACACGTGCCGGCGGCATCGCATCGAATTTCTCGATCTCGGGGAAGGAGATATCCACCTGCGAACGGCCGCTCTTGCGCCGCGCCTCGATCAGCGCCGGCAGGCGATGCAAGGTCTGGGGGCCGAAAACCACGTCAACATAGGGCGCGCGCTTCACGATGGCCTCGCCCTCCTGGCTTGCTACGCAACCGCCAACGCCGATGATCAGATCCGGGTTCTGCTGCTTGAGCAGACGCACCCTGCCGAGATCATGAAACACCCTTTCCTGCGCCTTCTCGCGCACCGAACAGGTATTGAACAGGATGATGTCCGCCTCTTCGGGGTTATCGGTCTTGGTCAGCGCTTCTTTCGCACCGAGCACGTCCGCCATCTTGTCGGAGTCGTACTCGTTCATCTGGCACCCGAAGGTGCGGATGTAGAGTTTCTTCATTGAGAGGTGTTCACTGCTTGGGGTCGGGCGCAGCGATTTCCTCGGGCGTGAGGATCCACACCCGATGAACCTGGCCATTGTTATCGATCAGCGCACGCACCGTATATTCACCCTTGATATGCGAGGGCAGTACGATGCGGTTGTAGATATCTCGAATCTGGGCACCGGGGCTGAGCAGGCGGACGTCACCATCCACACTCACCTGCCCATTGCCGGCAAGCATCATCTCCATCTTCTTGGCAGCCACAGGAAACGGCCGTGGTACAGCCGCAAGCACGAGCTGGGAGCTCAGGCAGGCCAGAACGAGGCACAAAGCGAGGCGAAGGACGCGCACGATTTCCCGGCAATGCCGATGGAAGATATCAAGGCTCTGGATGATCTCCGATCGCCCCCGTCCTGTCAATGCAAACCCCTTATAAATCAAGCCCTCCAGCGCAGGACCCCGCAAAAGCCGCCAGCGCCGGCAATCGGTGCCCGGAAAATTCCCTTCATCGGGTTATTGACGACACTCAAGCTGGACGCTATATTACTGCGCTCTGTTGGTGATGTAGCTCAGACGGTTAGAGCGATGGATTCATAACCCATAGGTCGGCAGTTCGATTCTGCCCATCACCACCA
>Ga0172382_10010884_pt1 | contig 12106 bp, 12 predicted proteins | sample Leawel138RmetaG_FD_122245 | JGI IMG/M metagenome (GOLD analysis project Ga0172382, IMG submission 122245) | Leachate microbial communities from a municipal landfill in Southern Ontario, Canada - Leachate well 138R metaG | ecosystem: Engineered > Solid waste > Landfill > Unclassified | place...
CTTGAGCGCGACCAGCTCGCTCACGCGCAGGCCGCTGGCGTACATGAGCTCGAGCATGGCACCGTCGCGCTGGCCCAGCGGCGTGCTGGCGTCCGGCGCGGCCAGCAGCGCCTCGACCTGCGCTTCGCTCAGCGTCATGGGCATGCGCATGGGCTGCTTGGCCGCGAGCAGACGCAGCGTGGGGTCCGCGGTAATCATGTGCTCGCGCAGCGCCCAGCGGAAGAAGCGCTTGAGCACGGTGAGGCGGCGGTTGGCGGTGGTGGCGCGCGACGCCGCGCGGGCTGCAAAGTACGCTTGCAGGTGGTGCTCCTGCGTGGCCAGCAGGCCCACGCGCTCCTGCCTGTGCAGCCAGCGCGCGTACAGGGCCAGGTCGCTGCGGTACGCGGCCAGCGTGTTGGCCGACAAGCCTTCTTCCAGCCACAGCGCGTCGATGAAGGCATCGATGGCCGGGTCGGGCACCAGCGGGTCCGGGGGTATCATCCGTTGTCCTGCGCAAGCGCCCAGGCCACGTGCTCGCGGACCATGGCGCTGGGGTGCTCCTGGCGGGCCTGCAGCGCGGCGCGCAGTCCGCCAGCCTGCGGGTCGCCGGACGGCAGCGCCCGGAGTGCGTTGCCCAGCGCAATAGAGACGTTGCGCAGCCAGCGCTCGTGGCCGATGCGGCGCAGCGGATTGCCCTCGGTGCGCTTCAGGAATTCGGCCTCGCTCCAGGCAAAGAGTACGGCGAGGTCCGTGCCGCGCAGGCCGTCGCGCACGTCAAAATCGGGCAGTTCGCTGCGCTGCGCCCACTTGTTCCAGGGGCAGGCGATCTGGCAGTCGTCGCAGCCGTAGATGCGGTTGCCCATGAGCGGGCGCAGCGCTTCGTCTATGCTGCCGTGATGCTCTATGGTCAGGTACGAGATGCAGCGCCGGGCATCCACGACGCCGGGGGCGACGATGGCGCCGGTGGGACAGACGTCCATGCAGGCGGTGCAACTGCCGCAGTGGTTGGCCACCGGTTCGGTGGCCGGCAGCGCCAGATCAACGTAGATCTCGCCCAGGAAGAACATGGAGCCGGCCTCGCGCGAGAGGATGAGGCTGTGCTTGCCGCTCCAGCCCTGGCCGCTGCGCGCGGCCAGCTCGCCTTCCATCACCGGCGCCGAGTCGGAAAACACGCGGTGGCCAAACGGGCCAACGCGCTCGGCCAGCTTCTTTTGCAGCTTTTGCAGCCGCGAGCGCACGACCTTGTGATAATCACGGCCACGGGCATACACCGAGACCACGCCCTCGCGCGGGTTGCGCAGGCGCTGCCACTCAACCTGCTGCCAGTCGTGCGGCGTGTCGCGCGGCAGGTAGTTCATGCGCGCGGTGATGACGCTGACGGTGCCGGGAACCAGCTCGGCCGGACGCGTGCGCTTGCTGCCATGCCTGGCCATGTAGTCCATGGTGCCCTGGAACCCGGCAGCCAGCCAGCGGGCCAGGCCCGCCTCGGCCCGCGAGAGGTCCAGGTCCGATACGCCTATGTGCGCAAAGCCCAGTTCACGCCCCCAGGTTTGCAGCTCTCGCAGCAGCGCACGCGCATCAACGTCCACGGAGTCAACCTGCTTGCCCATTGCGCTTGAATCCAGATTTGGCATAGGGATGCGTCGCCATCAAAATGATGGGCGCTGCAAGTCCGATAAAACAAGAGAGATAAACAACCCGCCACCCCGAAACGCCGCGGTCAGCTGCTGAACCGGTGCCTGAGCCATGCAACAGTCAGATCATTTATTGTGGCGCAACGAGCAGGACACGGCCCGCTACGCGGCCAGGCTGGCGCGCCAGCCGGCGCTGCGGAACGCGCTGATCACGCTGCAGGGGGATTTTGGCGTGGGCAAGACCGCGTTTGTGCGGCATCTGCTGCGCGCGCTGGGCGTGACCGGCCCGGTCAAGAGCCCCACGTACGCCGTCGTGGAACCGCACGAGACACCCGATGGCCTGCCCATCTGGCATTTTGACTTCTACCGCTTCCAGGACCCGCATGAGCTGGAGGACGCAGGGCTGCGCGAGCTGCTGGCAGAAAATGGGCTGAAGCTGGCCGAATGGCCGGAACATGCCGGGCCGCTGCTGCCCACGGCTGACCTGGCGCTGGCGATTGAAATCACCGGCGACACCGAACGCCGGGTGACGGTGACTGCCGGTACCGACACCGGCTCTGCGATACTTTGCAACCTGAATCCATGAATCGCCCAACGATTTCATCGTCCAAACCGCGTACGCGCCGCCAGCTGCTGCAAAGCGGCAGCGCGCTGCTGCTCCTGCCTTGCCTGGGCACGGCGCATGCCGCAGGCATCGTGGCCGTGCGCGTCTGGCCGGCAGAGGAATACACGCGCGTGACCATCGAAGCCGACCGGCCACTCAACGCGCGTTTCCAGCTCGTCAAGTCACCTCCGCGGCTGGCCATAGACATCGATGATTTGCGGCTGGATTCAACGCTGCGCGAGGTCGTGGCCAAGGTCGAGGCCGACGACCCCAACATTGCCGGCGTGCGCGCCGGGCAGTACCAGCCGGACGTGGTGCGGCTGGTGTTTGACCTCAAGCACCGGATCAAGCCGGAGGTGTTTACGCTGCCGCCGGTGGCGGCCTACCAGCACCGCCTGATCTTTGACCTCTACCCGGCCAACCCGCCGGACCCGCTGGAGGAACTGATCGCGCAGCGCCTGCACGACCTGCGCGCCGGCGCCAACGCCGAAACCAGCACCAGTGCCAGCGCCTCGGCCGACGACGCCGACGTGCTCGGCGAGCTCATCGCACGCCAGATCGAGCGCGCCAGCGGCGCCACCGGGCCGGGCGGCGAGCGCAGCGCGGACGCGGGCGCAGGTGCGCCCGGACCCGTGCCCACGCCGGAGCACGGCAAGGTGGCGGGCGCCGGGACCAGCCGCCTCATCATCGTGGCGGTGGACCCCGGGCACGGCGGCGAAGACCCGGGCGCCATCGGCCCCCGCGGCACGCGCGAGAAAGACGTGGTGCTGCAGATTGCGCTCAAGCTGCGCGACCGCATCAACGGCAGCAGCGCCGCAGGCAACCCCATGCGCGCGTACATGACGCGCGACGCCGACTTCTTTGTACCGCTGGCCACGCGCGTGCAGAAGGCGCGGCGCGTGCAGGCGGACCTGTTCATCAGCATCCACGCCGATTCGTTCGTGCGGCCCAACGCCAGCGGCGCCAGCGTCTACGCGCTGTCCGAACGCGGCGCCAGCAGCACCACCGCACGCTGGCTGGCCGAGAGCGAAAACCAGTCCGACCGCATCGGCGGCGTCAACGTCACGGTGCAGGACGCGGCGATCCAGCGCGCGCTGCTGGACATGAGCACCACGGCGCAAATCCGCGACAGCATGAAGCTGGCCGGCGCGGTGCTCGGTCACATTGGCAGCGTGGGACGCCTGCACAAGACCACGGTCGAGCGCGCCAACTTTGCCGTGCTGCGCAACCCGGATGTGCCCAGCATCCTGGTGGAAACCGCGTTCATCAGCAATCCGTCCGAGGAAAGCAAGCTGCGCAGCGCCGCATACCAGAACCAGCTGGCCGACGCCATCATGAACGGCATCCGCAGATACTTTGCAGACAACCCGCCGCTGGCACGCAGCCGGCAGGTCTGAACGCCAACTCATCGCGGCGCAGCCGCAGAGGTCATGCGTCCGGCGTTGGGCGTTGGGCGTTGGACGTTGGACGTTGGACGTTGGCGCCCATGACGGATGATCTCGTCGCTGTGCGGCGGCAATGACTGCGGCTGCGCCGCCATGATTCATCATGAGCCGCCGCAGGCGGTCCTGCAAAATTCATTCATCAACGTCCAGCGACTGCCCGTAGGGCCAGGTAGCGCTGCTCGGCGCTCGGATCAGCAGCAATCTGCCGTGAAAGGACCTCCAGAATCAAGCGCAAGAAGACCGCCTTGAGCCCCAGGCGGACCACCGCCCGCAGCAGCCAGCGCATGTTGTCGCCTGCCGCACACAACACCGCATGGATGGCATCGCCTGTTTGCCCTTGGAGCCAGCACCTGTCCATGCGGTTGTCGCTCTTGAGGTGTCCGATGACGGGTTCAATCGGCGGCCAGCGCCGCAGATACTCTCGATGCTTGCTGGTCAGGCTCTTGAATTTGCCCCTGTGACAGATGTCGACTCCGGGATCGTCCCGGTCCACCCCACGCAAGCCCAGATCAGCGTGGACCTCCTTGACTTGCTTGCCCGTATCCTCCAGGAGGATGCACGTCTGCTCAAGTTGTGCAGCCAGGGTATGCCCGTCATGGGGGGTTGCCGGGAAACGATCGGGCCCCGATGATGAGCCCGCCCTTGTGCGTAACGGCCACCGCCACCTTGACGCCGAACTCGCAGCGCCGCCTGGCTTTGCCCTTTGAGATGCACTCCACCTCCGGAGCGCGCAGCGCGTACGGCTTTTCCTTGCCCTTCCTGCCCTGTGCGAGGATGCGCCGCACCCAGGATAGGCGCTGGGCCAGTGCGGCCAGTGGATGTCGCAGGTCCATCATTTGGTCGATGCGAGCGCGAAAGAAGTCGTCGGTCATGAGGCAGAAACTCCCGGAAACTGGCCACCATTACAACAAATGCTGGGAGATCGAGACATCAGGATTTGCTCCAAATGCCAGTTTTCATGCAGGTCGTGGCAGTTTGCAGGGTGGGCCAAGGAAGCTGGGCAGACGCAACGGTTCACGTACTGCGGCAGACGCACCTCCCCGATGGTCCAGGGTGAACGGCCCGTCACCGCCCTCTTTGCCTTAAGGGACTTCAAACAACATGCAGCCGGGGAACTCGGCGCGATCTGCGCGCCCGGTTCATCTCGAACTTGATCGGACTGGCGGCAAAGAGGACAAACGGCATCGAGTGATCGCCGAACGGACCGCGCAAGGCCGAGGGCGTGTATTGACAAGTGAGGTGCGACGTGCGGTCGAGCTCCACGCTCTATCAGGGCGTTGCCGATCGCTGACACTGCCCCGCTGGCCGCGTCCACTGCGACGCCGGGTGGTCGTCTATCCACTGCAGGGCCATGTCAAATTCCGCCAGGAAGCGCGGACCGGCACCGTTCATGTCGTGCGCGACGCCGGGGACGTCCACGAGCCGGCACGGTGTGCGGGGGCCCAGCGTCTTGAGCCAACTGATGTCGTCCATGGGATCCAGCTGTGCCGCAAACTGCACCACCGCCAGACCCGCCAGTCCGGGGGCCAAGTCGGCCAGGGCGAAGGACCCCTGCCCCTGCGGCTCCTTGCCGAGCAGATCGGTCCGGGCAATGCCATAGCGACTGCGCTTTCCGGGCGCCGCCGCGAGGATGGCGCGCAATTGCGGGTCGCGATCGGGAGTGGCGCCGGCGGCCAGGGCCCACTCGGCCCCGGTGGACCAGCCCGTGTACCAGACCGGCGACGCTTGTGACAAGGCCGCGCGAGCCCTCGTTGCCTGCACCGCCGCCTGAAAAGCGCTCGCCAGGACGGCCTGGTCAAAAATTCCCCGCGAATCGGCAAATTTGCGGGTGTCAAAGCCGCCCACCACAAACCCCGCTGCTGCCGCGTGCTGCGCCACCGGCTCCTCCCACTGATCCGACCAGCCGCCATCGCCCGTGGCCACGATCAGTACGCCGCGCGCATGTTTTGCGGGGTAGTAGAGAACGTTGAATGTGCCTGAGGGCAAGGACACCGCCAGGGGCTCGGCCGTGGGACTGACATAGGTCCGGGGTCCCAGCACGTGCCATGCAAACCACGCCATGGGCACCAGCAGCACGAGCTGCAGCACCAGCACGGCGGTGCACAGGATCCTTTTCAGTCCGGCCATCGGTGCGGGGAATCTTGATGGGGGCGGGCGCGCCGTTCAACGTTGATCCGGTGTCCTGACCGTGTTCATGCTTCCCGGGGTCAATGGCACAGCGAACTCATGTCGGGACCCCGGCAGGGTTTGCTCGTGCGCCCTGCCGATCCGTTGATTGCCTGGTGCATTCGCTGCATGATAGTCGTTTCGGCCCGGCGCGCATCGTGGTCCAGTCGCGCAAGAGGCAGCGCAAGCTCCGCCAACGCGGGTGGCGTCAATTCACCGACTTGCAGCATCGACAGCATTCCTGGCGGGCAGCAGAAGCGACACCTGCACTCCGGTGGCCTCATGCAGCCTGCTCGGCCGCGTCGGCACCCCATTCCACCCAGTGACGCCGCCCTCGCTCCTGGCCAATTGCAAAGAACCTGCCCCCTGTTCTTGCGCACTGCTCTGCATGCCATACGCGCGCTTGGCGCAGCGCACAAGGCGCTGGACACCGGCTCAAAAAAGGCGAAAAATCAGGACCGTAACCCGGCCGCGCCCGGCCCGGTTTCACCGATGCGCCAGATGCCCGCCGCAACCGAGCCTTCTGCCGCGCACCTGCTCGTGCTCGGCGCGGTTGGGGTGGTGTTTGGCGACTTGGGCACCAGCCCGCTCTACACGCTGCAGGAAGTGTTCAGCCCGGCTTACGGGCTGGCGGTCACGCGGGCGTCGGTGCTGGGCGTGTTGTCGCTGATTTTCTGGGCGCTGGTGCTGGTGGTGTGCATCAAGTACGTGGTGCTGATGATGCGCGCCGACAACGATGGCGAGGGCGGCATCGTGGCCTTGCTGGCGCTGGCGCGGCACGCGGTCGATGAATCGCCCCGGCGGTGCGCGGCGGTGGCCCTGCTCGGCATTTTTGGCGCGGCGCTGTTCTATGGCGACGGCGTCATCACGCCGGCGATTTCCGTGCTGTCGGCGGTTGAGGGACTGCACCTCATCAGTCCCGCGCTGGGGCGCTTCGTCCTGCCCACCAGTGTTGCCATCCTGCTGGCGCTGTTTGCGCTGCAAAGATATGGCAGCACGCGCGTGAGCGCGTTGTTTGCACCCATCATGTGCCTGTGGTTTGTGGCGATTGCAGCATTGGGCGCGGCCATGATCGTGCGCAGGCCGGCGGTGCTGCTGGCGCTCAACCCGGTTTACGGCTGGCAGTTCTTTGCCGCGCATGGCATGGCGGCCTTTGTGGCGCTGGGTGGCGTGGTACTGGCGCTCACCGGTGCCGAGGCGCTTTACGCCGACATGGGCCATTTCGGCAAGCGGCCGATCCGGCTGGCCTGGCTGGTGTTTGTCTTCCCGGCGCTGCTGCTCAACTATTTTGGCCAGGGCGCCCTGCTGCTGAACCAACCCGCGGCCAGCGTCGGCCCCTTTTACCAGCTGGTGCCACGCGCCCTGCTGATTCCCATGGTGGTGCTGGCCGCGCTGGCAACAGTGATTGCCTCGCAAGCGGTGATCTCCGGTGCGTTTTCCATGACCCACGGCGCCATGCGCCTGGGCTACTTTCCGCGTGTGCGCATGGTGCACACATCAACGCGGGTCACCGGGCAGGTCTTTGTGCCCTGGATCAACGGCGCCCTGCTGCTGGTGCTGGCGGCCGTCCTGGGCTTTCGCTCATCAGACCGGCTGGGCGGCGCCTATGGTGTGGCCGTCACCGGCACCATGATTGCCACCACCACGCTGCTGCTGGTGGTGGCGCGCTACCGGTGACGCTGGTCCCTCGCGCTGGTGCTGGCCGTGGGCCTGCCCCTGCTGCTCCTGGACGGCGCGTTTTTCAGCGCCAACCTGCTCAAGATACGCAACGGTGGCTGGTTTCCGCTGCTGCTGGGCGTGCTCATCTTCACCGTCATGACGACCTGGCATCGGGGCCGCAGGCTGGTGCGCCGGCAGGCACAGCGCGACACCCCAACGATGGATGACTTCCTGATCGGGCTTTCGCGGAATCCGCCGCGCGTCGTCGCGGGGACGGCCGTGTTCCTGTCCGCACACGCCGGCACGGCACCGCCGGCGCTGCGGCTGGGGCTGCGGAGCTTTGGCGCCGTGCACCAGTGCAACATCATCGTTCGCGCTCGGACACTGGACGTGCCGTTTGTCGATCCCGCAAGTTGCGCAAGCTGGGAACAATTGAGCGCATCGTTCTACACGGCAACGCTGCGCTTTGGCTACATGCAGGCGCCTGATATTCCCGCAGCGCTGGCGCGCACGGCGCCGCCGAGCCTGGGGCTGGATATCTCCAGCGTCACCTATTTCCTGTCGGACCAGCCCATTTTTGTGACCCGGCGCCTGGGACTGGCGCTGTGGCGCGAGCGGCTGTTTGCCTTCTTGTCGCGCAATGCGCCCTCCATGCTCGGAACTTACCGTCTGCCACCCGCGCAAGTCGTCGAAATGAATACGCCGCGCGAAATCTGAGACAGGCCGTGGCCGGCGCAACGGCCAGCGGGGACAACACGATAAATAAACCGAGGCTGTGTCAGCGCAGCCAGCCTGGACAAGCAGGCGACCGACCCGATCTGCCCGTCAACGGCCCGGGCGCACTGCACGCTGGCATTCCGGGCAAGCAGCACACTTTTTGCAACATCATGGCATGCATCATGGTGGCGCCCGGCTCCCATTTCGGCAACGTGTCCGGCATGGCCAGGGCAACGCTCTTCCTGCCCTCCCGACCCGCTTTCCGATGCAAACCCTGCCCGACAATCCAGCCCGACGTCGTGGTCCCGCTTCGGCTTGCGCTCGCTGGCCTACTGGCGTTGATCCGGGGCCAACTCTTGCCCGATATCCCGCCCATGCTGCAGACTTGGATAGCATTGCGATGATGCGCGCTGCAGCAAGACACGCCAGCACGCCACTGTTGTTCAAATCCCGGGACGATTCATGTCCGACTCCAACACCATTGCACCCACCACGGCCGACCCCGTCATCGTGGTCGAGGGCCTGCACAAATCCTATGCCAACGGCTTCGTGGCGCTCAAGGACATCGACCTGGACGTCCGGCGCGGCGAGATCCTGGCGCTGCTGGGGCCCAACGGCGCCGGCAAGACCACGCTGATCGGCATCATCTGCGGCATCGTCAACCCGAGCAGCGGCACGGTCACGGTTGATGGCCACGACGTGGTCCGCGACTGGCGCGTCACGCGCTCCATGATCGGCCTGGTGCCGCAGGAGCTGAAAACCGAGTCGTTCGAGACGGTCTGGGACACGGTGCGCTTCAGCCGCGGCCTGTTTGGCAAGGCGCGCAACGATGCATACATCGAGCGCGTGCTGCGCGATCTGTCGCTGTGGGACAAGCGCGACAACAAGATCATGATGCTCTCCGGCGGCATGAAGCGGCGCGTGATGATTGCCAAGGCGCTGTCGCACGAGCCGCAAATCCTGTTCCTGGACGAGCCCACCGCCGGGGTCGACGTGGAGCTGCGCCGCGACATGTGGCAACTGGTGCGCCGCCTGCGTGCCTCCGGTGTCACCATCATCCTCACCACGCATTACATCGAGGAAGCGCAGGACATGGCCGACCGCGTGGGCGTGCTGCAGCGCGGCCGCCTGATCGTGGTGGATGACACGGCCACGCTGATGAGCAAGCTCGGCAAGAAGCGCCTGTGCCTGCAACTGCTGGAGCCACTGCCGGCGCTGCCCGACAGCCTCTCGGGCTACGAGCTGGAGATCGGCGCCGCCGGCAACGAGCTCATCTACACCTACGACACGCAGGGCCAGCGTACCGGCATCACCGCCCTGCTGCGCGACCTGACCGCGGCCGGCATCGGCTTCAATGACCTGAGCACGCACCAGGATTCGCTGGAGCAGATCTTCCTCGAACTGGTCAGGGAGCCATCATGAACCTTCACGGCATCCGCGCCATTTACATGTTTGAAATGGCGCGCACGTGGCGCACGCTGATGCAAAGCGTGGCCTCGCCGGTGGTCTCCACGTCGCTGTACTTCGTGGTGTTTGGCTCGGCCATTGGCTCGCGCATCGCCAGCGTGGAGGGCGTGAGCTACGCCGCCTTCATCGTGCCCGGCCTGGTGATGCTGTCGCTCCTGATGCAGAGCGTGTCCAACGCGTCTTTCGGCATTTATTTCCCAAAATTCGTTGGCACCATCTACGAGGTGCATTCGGCGCCGCTGTCCTACCTGGAAGTGGTGGCGGGCTACGTGGGCGCGGCGGCAACCAAGGCCATCATCGTGGGGGCCATCATCATGGTCACGGCTCGGGTGTTCGTGGATTACCAGATTGCCCACCCCGTCATCATGGCGCTGTTCATGGTGCTCACCACCGTGAGCTTCAGCCTGTTCGGCTTTATCATCGGCATCTGGGCCGACAACTTCGAGAAGCTGCAGGTGGTGCCGCTGATGATCATCACCCCGCTGACCTTCCTGGGCGGCAGCTTCTATTCCATAGACATGCTGCCGCCGCTGTGGCAGAAGGTCTCGCTGTTCAACCCGGTGGTGTACCTGGTGTCCGGCTTCCGCTGGAGCTTCTACGGCCTGGCGGATGTGAGCATTGTTGTCAGCATGGTGGCAACGCTGGTCTTTCTCGTGACTTGCCTGGTGGCGGTCTGGTGGATTTTCCGCACCGGCTGGCGGCTGAAACCCTGAGCGGCAAGCCAGGTCACCCAGCTCCGGCGGTCGTGCGTTGCAACGCACCACGGTATGGCACCTGCGCTCCTTTCAGCGGCAGGACGCCGACCAGGCCACTATCGGCGGGCCGGCAGCGATTCATGCGGCATGGATACCGCGTGCTCACGCCCGGCCGATAGTGCGCGCCCTGCTCATGCTCACGGTCCGGCATGACCCCCGAGCCGCCGCTGTAACCGGCGTGGCTCCGCGGGCCCTCCCGGATCACGGCCCGGTCCTCGTAGACGTTGCGAACATTCCGGACGTTGTTGACCGCACGGTTGTAACAAGTTGGCCATGCAAAATTCGCTTTTCAGGTCATTTTCCCTCACCCCAGTGCTCTGGGACAAGCGGTTCCCCGGCTCCCTCATGTCTGGAGCCCGGTGGAGGACAGGCGCTCCTCCCGGAAATGACCCACTGCCGCAAGGGCGTGGACCTCCAGCTCCTCCCGCGACCACTGCGGGGACGAGGTGCTCATGCGGTGAGCTCCGAGAGGCGCGGTATCCGCAGCCGCTGGATCTCGCCCGGCTCAAACCTGGTCAGGCCTCCGGCGTAGGTGCGGCCACTGGAGATCTGAACATTCTCATTCAGCCAGCTCTCAGGGCTTGGCTCATCGGTCATCCGGACAGGTTGGGCGTTGGGCGTATGCCGCGCCGCGCTCAGCGCTCAACCCGGCAGCCCGTGGCGGCCAACTTCTCGCTGCGGCTGCTCTTCCAGCCGCCGTACACTGCGATCAGGCCCGGCACCAGGATCAGGGCCCAGATGATCTGGCTCAGGTGCGCCTGCACCCAGGGCAGGTTGCCAAAGAGCCGTCCCGCGGTGACCAGCCCCAGCGTCCAGATCAGCGCGCCCAGCACGTTGTAGAACGTGAAGCGTGCACGGGTCATGGCGGCGACCCCGGCCACGAACGGAACAAAGGTCCGGACAAACGGCATGAAGCGCGCAAGCACCACGGTGATGCCGCCATACTTTTCGTAAAACGCATGCGCGCGGTCAAAGGCGCGCCGGTTGAACCAGCGCGAATTGGGCCAGGCAAATACCTTGGGTCCCAGGTAGTGGCCCACCGTGTAGTTGCACTGGTCGCCCAGGATGGCCGCAGACAGCAGCAGCAGGCATACCAGCGGGTAGCTCAGCATGCCGGCGCCGGCCAGCGCGCCGGCGACGAACAGCAGCGAATCGCCGGGCAGAAACGGCATGATGACCACACCGGTTTCCACAAAGATGATGGCAAACAGCAGCGCGTAGACCCATGCCCCGTACTGCGCAACGAACGCGGACAGGTGCACGTCCACGTTCAGGATGAAGTCAACCAGCGCCAGCGCGATGTCCATGGCGTGCAATTATCGCTGCCACGCAGCCGACAAAACGCGAACCGATCACAAAGAAAGCCAAGCCCGGTTTTGTGACCGTCCATGGTGCGCTGCAAGGGCCGAGCGCAGCGACGGCCCGTAACGGCTTTTGCCCCTCTGCCCGTGCCGAGAAGCGCAGGGCCTGTGGTGGGCAGGAGCAGCGCAGCATGCTCCTGCATCGTCCTCATGCTCACTGTGGTTGTTTGAGCGCAGCGTTTGCGCGAGCAAACGAGAAGCGAGTTCCACCGTGCCACCGCAGGACCGAGCATCGCAGGTTGCCCCAATGCGCAGCATTGGGGACACGGGCAGCGGGGACGCCTTCTTTTGCCTCCTTTTCTTGGCGCCAAGAAAAGGA
>Ga0172382_10010886_pt1 | contig 12104 bp, 12 predicted proteins | sample Leawel138RmetaG_FD_122245 | JGI IMG/M metagenome (GOLD analysis project Ga0172382, IMG submission 122245) | Leachate microbial communities from a municipal landfill in Southern Ontario, Canada - Leachate well 138R metaG | ecosystem: Engineered > Solid waste > Landfill > Unclassified | place...
ATCTCTGAAAACGATAAAAATGATCCACCTCAATATGCCTATGAGCCTGAGAGAGGATATTTTGACCTGATCAATAAAGGTTCTTTGGCTTCAAAGGTATATAGGCTAACAGTAGGAAATGTAAGACAGAATAATTTATCCGAGGAGCCTATTGACACCGAATTGTTCAATGCATTCTTAAACAAGCTGTATGTAGCCGTAACTGCAAAGGCTTATGATGATGTTGGAGATGACATTCTCTATGTAGGGAGTCTTTACAACATGATTTATGATAATGGCGGATATTTTGATCCTTTTATATTTATGAATCAAGGAGATAATAGAAGGGTTGAGTTTGCTGTAGCACTTCATAAGGATGCAGGTAATGAGTTCCAAAAGCTAGGGCTGAAGGCTGATTTCACCATACACGCAATGCAGGTAGAAGAGCCATTACCTGGAGAGAACAATCCAACTGAGTTTACTACATTATATAGCCAACCAAATTTTGTATTTAGGGTAAAAGAAGAAAACCATAGCGATCAAACCAATTCAGATGACCTGGATGTAGGCTTTAATGGCAGGGCATATCTATTTGATTTCCAAGATGACACTCCGAAGATTTTTAAATCTATGGAAGTGTACCTAGAGCATGAGTCCGATAATCCTAACGGTGGGAAAGTTACGAGGAGATCTATCATTTCTTTAAGAGATAAACTGGAAAGTCTTGAAGGATTAGAAAGAAATGAAATAGATTATTATGAGAAATGGCTATTGGGGAGTGTTAAAAAGATATGGGTAAAGAAAGATGCGCTTGGGTCCAATTGGAAACTAATAAATGTAAGAGCTGTTTATACATTCTATGACGATAGCTTCATTGATACTGGATGGAAACCATATTCAGTTAACCAATAACATAATTCCACTATCCGCAGCCGGCACAATGCCGGTTGCGGATAAATTCACCATAAGCGTTTAGCCCAAGGAGGTAGATAAAAGAGAGGTGTTTTCATGAAGAGAAAATTCATCTATATAATTCTTATACTATCCATAATGATGTACACATTTGGCAGCAGCTCCATGTCATGGTTTAGCAGCACTGCTGCCAGTGGAGACAATACCTTTACTGTAGGCACTCTTGATATAGGCATTGGAGATGGAGAAAAGGGCTCGGGAGAAATTGATCTTGGACAACTTGCACCAGATACGGTAATTGAACAAAGGATAAAAATAGTTAACAAAGGTACACTGCCCTGCAAGTTATATGGCATAAGATTTTCAGAGGGTATTCTTGCGGGCTTAAGCGATTTAAGCGATGCTTTAAATTTTCATATTTATTTTACTTACAACGAAGGTGAGGAGATAATTGCTTCAGACATTCCTGTATTTTACAATTATGTAAACACCATAAAAGACAATCTTATAATTTTCTATCCTATAATAATTGATAAAGAAATCACCATAACATTTAGGGCAGAGTTAGACCAGCTGCAGATAGAAGAGAAACATACAGCGACAGAAGAGAGCATATTAGAATTTGAGATACTAGCGTCTCAATTGGATACTCCACTTAAAGAACTATCCGAACGTTATAAACTATTAGAAGATTACACAGATATACAAGGGGCAATAAATGATCTAGATGATGGAGATGTGCTTGTAGTTGGGGAAGGGCAATATGAATGCGACAGACTGCTTATAAATAGCAAAGAGAATATATCAATAGTAGGTATAGGGGAGAAAGAAACACCTGAATTCAAGCATATAGAAAAGAATAAAAGCGAGAGAGGCAATTTAGAGCAATATTTCTTAAGAGTTGATGATTGCAGAGGTATTATAATGAGAAATATTGCCTTAGGCTATTATAAGAAAAATAAAGAATTATCAGTTGAGGCTCTCGGAAACGGAAATAAACCTAATAAGCCTCTTTATATTGATGGAGACTATAATCAAGTAAATGTTTACTTCCAGGGTCAGTTCGCCGGTAATGCTAATCCAGGTCATATAGAGATTTTAGGACGCAATAACATAATATTCATAGATGAGATTCGATACAATCCACCTCAATCATAGATGAGAGAGAAGGTGATTAGTTTTGTGGCGCAATAAGGCATATATATGTTTAATAGTGTTCATGTTCATATTTATTTCATTGGGATTCCATACTGCCTTAGCAGATGAAGGTAATATAATAAATATAAATTTGACCTCCAACGGCAGCAGATCAGGGGCATTGTTTGACGGAGGCATGCTGTTAGCTCCTGGGGTATCTCATAACGGTACCATGCGGATAAAAAATCAAACCGGTCATACAGTCACGGTCAGAAGCTTAGCCCTTTCGAAGACTGAGGTAAGGGGCAAGGATGGAAATGTTATAACAGACAAGGAAAATGAATCTTATAAAGCTTTTGCAGATAATATTGAGTTTAATATAAAGGTAAAGTTTGGAGGATTAATACCATACAATAAAAGTATAACTCTGAATGAATGGATGGATAAACCTTTAGAGCTTGGCATAGGTAGTACGAAAATAAAAAATGATCAGTCAGTAGACGTTAACTTTACAGTTAAGATGTTGGGAGGAGCCGGGAATGCAGCTCAGGGAGTGTCTGCTAAGGCTGATATCATAGCGGTGCTGGCAGGAGATAAGGATCAAGAAGAGCCACCGGTCAAGCCTTCAAAGGATAAAGATGATGACGATGATGACAGAACTACAGCAGCAACAAAGGAACCGGAAAAGCAGAAGCATATTCATATTTTCAATGATATAGATGATCACTGGGCAGAGGACTATATTCATAAATTAGGCTGTGACTTAGGGTGCGTCAACGGTTATGGAGATGGCACTTTCAGGCCTAATAAAAATATTAACAGAGCTGAGGCAGCAAAGATTATTGTGAATATAAAGAAGCTGAAGTTGGAAGAGGGCAAAACGGAATATAAGGATAGATTATTTTTCGCAAATTGGTCAAAGCCTTATATATATACAGCTACTAAGCATGGTATAGCAAACGGTTATCCTGACAGACAATTTAAGCCAAAAAGAGAGATTACTAGAGATGAGGCCGTTGCCATGATTATTAGAGCTTTCTATGAGAATAAAGAGGAAGACCCGGAGAGCTTACTTGGAATATTTAATGATGAAAAGATTTTTCCATCTTGGAGTAAAGGATATTTAGCTAGAGCATATAAAGAAAAAATAATCAACGGTTATCCTGATGGAAGCTTTAGACCTCTTGGGGAAATATCGAGAGCAGAGTTTGTGTCAATTATTGTAAGATATTTGGATAACAATTAGGAAAGGAGGAGAGATGGTATGAAGATAAACAAAAAAACCATAAATATATTAGGTATTGCTCTCGTATATACGGTGACATCTTCCTTTGTAGCATTGATGCCTGATGATTTGGTAGCAACAAAGTCATACTTCAGTGCAAAGGGAGAAGTAAATGCCGCAATAAGCACCCTAAAGCCTGAGGAAATAATTCATATAGATGCAGAAGGTTTTGATGTAAAGAAGTGGATTCAAACAGGTGCAACAGGCATATACATCAGCAACACAAGAGATGATGGTAAGCCTGTAATAGTATACTTTGAAGTATTGAGCAATCTTAGAGATTTAGTAGGTGGTATAAACCCCATGAAAGTATATCCTGGAGAAAAAGATGTTGAGGAGCTAGTAATGCCCATCAGAGATATCAGCTTGTTTGAGTTAAAGAATAATGTCTTCTCCGGTACTATAAATGTGAGAGCTTTTAATGATTATATAAAGGATTTGGTAATAGAAATCCCAGAGGTAGAAGGCAATGAAATATTATCTATCAAGAGTAAAGAGTGGCCTTATGGAAGCACTAGCATGTCTCTTATGAGGACTCAAAGTAATAACAGCACCGATGTTGACCTTTTAAGCAAATATGATATAGGCACCTACAAGGATATGGAGTCTTTTATCATTGAATTTGAAGCATTAGAAGAAAGATTTAACCAGCTTCAGAAAGCACATGATGAATTGCTTATTGAAAAAGATACTTTGGTTAAAGACAAAGAAGGACTTGAAAAGGAAATAGAAAGACTTGGAAAAGAAATAGACAGCATCAGAAATGATAAGGATGAATTAACCAGTATATATAATTCATTGTATGAGGAAACACAAAGACTTAGAAATCATACCTGCCAAAGCCCATCGACAGGAGGGTCAATGACACCGGCTCAACCATCAGTGCCTGTTGAGCCAACGCCTGTTGAGCCAACGCCGACTGATCCCAAACCGACTGACCCTGAACCGACAGAACCGGAACTGACAGAACCCGCTCCAGAGGAGCCGGAGCCAACTGATCCAGCACCGGAAAATCCGAAGCCCGCAGACCCGGAACCAACAAACCCAGAACCGGAAAAACAAGAAGATGATACAAACAAGACAAGATTCAATGAGCCAGACAATGCAGATATAATAGACAACAGCGGTAAAGATGATGAGGATAGCGGCGGCGACTTTATTGACGACGGGGGAGATGATGCTTTACCTCAAGATGGTGAACCTCAAATAGGAGGAGATAAAGTATCTGGTGTAATAAGAGATATGGCAAATAGATTAAAAAGTTATATATAATCATCTAATTAGCGGAGAATTAATTCTCCGCTAATTGTTTATCATGTTATATTATTATATAATTAGAATTACACGGAATATCCACAAGACTAAACATTTATGAGGGGGTTACACAATGATACTTATAAAAAACGGCAGAATACTTACAATGGCAGGCAAGGATTATGAAAGAGGAAGTATATTAATTGATGATGGTAAAATAATAGCCATTGGCGAATTTATTGAAGCACCGGCAGATGCCCTAGTAATTGATGCGGGCGGCAAAATTGTGATGCCGGGCATGATAGATGCACACTGCCACTTGGGCATGTGGGAGGATTCCATAGGCTTTGAGGGATCAGACGGCAATGAGATGACAGATCCTGTCACACCTCAGCTTAGAGCTATAGATGCAATAAACCCCATGGACAGAACCTTTGAAGAAGCCAGAGAAGGTGGCATAACTACAGTGTGTACAGGCCCCGGCAGTGCTAATGTAATAGGAGGTACTTTCGTCACTATCAAGACCTGGGGCAAAAGAATTGATGATATGATAATCCAAGATCCTGCTGCCATGAAGATAGCTTTTGGCGAAAATCCGAAGAGAGTTTATTCAGAGAGAAAGCAATCTCCATCCACCAGAATGGCTACAGCCGCAATTCTGAGAGAGCAGCTCCAAAAGGCAAAAGCCTACAAGGAAAAGTTGGAAAGGGCAAAAAAGGATCCGGACAAGAAGCCGGAGCTGGACGTAAAGATGGAGGCATTGTTGAAAGTAATCAACAAAGAAATTCCACTAAAGGCTCATGCACACAGAGCTGATGACATATTTACTTCAATAAGAATTGCCAAAGAGTTTGACGTGGACATAACTCTTGACCACTGCACAGAAGGACATCTGATAGCAGATGAGTTGGCTAAAGAAGGAAAATATGTAATAAGCGGACCTCACCTGACAGAAAGGTCCAAGCATGAATTAAAAAACAAGACTTTTGAATCTCCCGTAGCTTTATGGAAGGCTGGAGTCAAGTTTTGCATAATGACTGATCATCCGGTAATACCTATACAGCATCTTCCTATTTGCGCAGGCTTTGTCGCCAAAGAAGGTCTGGATGAGATAGAAGCTTTAAAGGCCATAACTATTTATCCCGCAGAAATCCTTGGTATAGCTGACAGAGTAGGAAGTATCCAAATCGGAAAAGATGCAGATATTGCCATATTTGATGGACATCCCTTTAATTCAACTTCCAAAACAGAAGCTGTGCTTATAAATGGTCAAATTGTGTATCAAAGACACGAATAAAAATATGTTGACGTAAAATTAACATTAATATATAATGTAAATGAAATTGAATATCTTATGATCTTCAGGGACGGGTGCAATTCCCTACCGGCGGTACAGCCCGCGAGCCGAAAGGCAGATCCGGTTAGATTCCGGAGCCGACAGTAAAGTCTGGATGAGAGAAGGTTTATTTTTATGCTTACAGTGTAAAATTAGTCCCTGATGTGTATTCAGGGGCTTTTATTTTTAAAAAATTAATTATTTAGGAGGCAAAAAATGAGAAACTCAAAACTTCAGTTGATAACAAAAATAGGCATTTTGTCAGCCTTGGCATTCCTTTTGTACTTAGTTGAATTCCCACTGCCTTTCTTTCCACCTTTTTTACAAATAGATTTAGGCGATTTGCCGGCAATAATCGGTGCATTTGCTCTTGGACCATGGGTTGGAGTTATTATTCAACTCATAAAAAACATTCTCCATGTTATTGCGCGATCTCAGACAGGGGGCATTGGAGAGTTAGGCAATTTCCTTACAGGTGCAGCTTATGTATTGGTTGCAGCATCCATATATCATAGAAACAAAAGCAAGAAGACAGCCATATTTGGCTTAACCACCGGTACCATAGTTATGTCCGTGGCCATGTGCTTCTTCAATTTCTTCATACTTATACCCGTTTTTACCAATAGTCCAATATCTATGGAAAACATTCCGCTTATACTTACAGCAATATTGCCCTTCAACCTACTGAAAGGTGTAATTCTATCAGTTATTACATTGATGCTTTACAAAAGCTTATCTCCTATATTGCATATGGAAGCATACAAACAAAAACAAGCAGAAAATTAATTACCCTAATGTATACTTTCTAAGGAAAATGAAATATAATAATTTTAAATAAGTGAAATATCCGGAGCAAAATTACCTTGCTCCGGTATTTGCATTGTGCTGGAGGTTGTCATGCTAAAGATTATTTCTAAAAGTGCAGAAGATACGTATAAAATAGGTGAAATTTTGGGCAGGTTGCTTTTTCCCGGAAGCATTGTTTGCCTAACAGGAGATTTGGGAGCAGGCAAAACAGCTTTTACCCAGGGAGTAGGAAAAGGTCTGGGAATAAAAGAACATATTACAAGCCCGACTTACACCATAATAAATGAATACACCTCGGGAAGAATACCGCTTTATCATTTTGATGTATATAGATTGGGAAGCTCAGATGAGATGTATGAGTTGGGCTGCGATGAATATTTATATGGTGATGGAGCCACTGTACTGGAATGGGCAGATAGTGTAGATGATGTAATACCTGCGGAGAGGCTTTGGATAACAATAGGAAGATCAGAAAAGCAAGATGAGAGAGAAATAATAATGAAAGCTTCCGGTTTAGTCTATGAGAACCTATTGAAGGAGATGGAAAAGGATGAGAATATTAGCCATTGATACTTCCACGGCGGCAGCATCTGCCGCCGTAATGGAGGATGGAAGATTGCTATGTGAGTTTATTATAAATGACGGCAAAAAGCATTCAGAAAAGTTAATAAATATTATGAATATAGCATTAGAAAGCAGTGGTATGGAAGTCCAAAGCATGGATGCTTTTGCTTGCTCTATCGGTCCCGGCTCCTTTACAGGACTTAGGATCGGAGCGGCAGCAATAAAGGCCATGGGTCAGGCCATGAATAAGCCTGTTATTGCGGTTCCTACCTTAGATGCTCTGGCTTATAATATTTTTCCTCATAGAGGACTCATATGTCCTATGTTGGATGCTCAAAGGAATATGGTTTATGGAGCTCTTTATAGAAGTGATGGAAATAAGCTGACCAAGCTAGAGGACTATAGAGCTATAGACATCGATAAACTCATTGAAAGACTTGAGGATTTTGGAGAAGAGATAGTTTTGCTTGGGGATGCTATTCCCATTTTTGGAGAAAAGTTGAAAACCGCCCTTCCTAACTCTGTTGAAACTTCTCCTGGAACTTTATATCCTAGAGCTTCTTCAGTTGCTGCTTTAGCTGAGGAATTGTATAAAGCAGGAGAAACGTTGAATTATAATGATTTAGAGCTTTATTATATAAGAAAATCCCAAGCAGAGGTAGAATTTGATAAGAAACAAAGAATTGAAGTTGTGCCAATGACCTGCGAGGATATTAAAGCTGTATATGATGTTGAGTGTTTGAGCTTTGATACTCCCTGGTCTTTAGAATCCTTCACCTCAGAAGTTAATGAAAACAATATGGCAAAATATATGGTGGCCAAGATAGATGATGAAATAGTAGGATACGGTGGCATGTGGATTGTATTGGATGAGGGACACATAACCAATATAGCAGTGCACCCGGAGCACAGAGGCAAAAAAATAGGTGATGCTTTAGTACGGGCAATTATGAAAGAGGCGGTAGAAAACAATGTGAAGAGAATGACACTGGAAGTAAGACCTTCCAATTGGGCTGCACTAAATCTGTATAAAAAGTTTGGCTTCAAGGAATCAGGAATCAGAAGAGGCTATTACGAAGACACCGGCGAAGACGCGCTGATTATGTGGGCGGAAATTTAGAACTCAGAGCTCAGAGCTCAGGAGTATAGGGTCACGAGTTATAGGTCTAGGAGGACGGGGAACACAGATTTACACGGCGTTAGACTCATATTCCTTCCGTGCAATTCCATAACCTATGACCCATAAGGAATACCTAAAGTCTTAGTTCATAGTTCATAGCTCATAGTTCAGACTTTTTAATAAAAAGTTCGTATATATATCAGAACCGGCTAAAAAGGTGGGGTTGATTTGGATGGGGCAGATATAGAGATAATTAATAAATGCCTAGGGGGGAATGAGGAAGCTTTTGAAGAACTGGTAAACAGATACAAAAGGCTGGTTTTCAATACTTCCTACAGGATGCTGGGCAGTCATGAGGAGGCAGAAGACGCCTCCCAGGAAGCCTTTATTAGGATGTATAAATCCCTCAATAGATATGATCCCCAATACAAATTCTCTACCTGGGCTATGAGAATTACCACAAATTATTGTCTTGACTTGCTGAGAAAGAGAAAAGGAGACACAGTCTCTATTGAGGAGCAATACAACTTGAAGGATGAGGGCTTATCTCCTGAAGAAGAATATGTGCGGTATGAGAAGCAGCAAATGGTAAAGAAAGCTGTTGACAGCTTACCAGCGAAATACAAGGAACTTATAATACTTTTTCATAATAGAGGCTTATCATATTCGGAGATCATGGAAGTTACGGGAGAATCTTTGACCATAGTAAAAAACAGATTGTACAGAGCTCGCCAAATGTTGAAGGATATTTTGGAGAAGTTAGACAAGGAGAGTGTGAATATATGGAATGTGGTGAAATAAGCGGTTTGATAATGAAATACATGGACGGAGATATCAGCGAAGTGGAGCAAAAGCTGCTGGATAAACACAAGCTTTCCTGTGAAAAATGCAGCAAAGAGTTTGAGATATTGACAGAAATGGCAGAATTCATTAGCGGGCTGCCGGAACTCTCGGCACCTGCAGGTTTTGAATCAAGAGTGATGGAGAGGATAAGGCATCAAAGATCTAGAACCAGTATGTTCAACATGCTTATGGGGACTGCAGGCTTGCTCGTATTTGCATATTACATGACTATTTTTGTAATTGTTCCCGGCTTTCAGGAGAGCGGAATTTTACAAATAATATTTGGATATGGCTCTATTGTATTAAAGCTTATCGGAGAATGCATTACAAAAATAATTGTGTATTTGCCTATTACTATAGACAATCTACTTATACTTAGAAGCATACTGGTAAGAGATTATATGAATATGATGCTGTTTGTTGCTGGCGGAGCTATGCTTTTGAATCTAGGATTAATAAGGGTTATTAATCTGCAGCAGGAATAAGGAGGGGCGCTGGATGAAAAAAAATTATTTTTTAGTTATTGTGACTATGTTAATGTTCACAATTTTTCTCACTGCTGCGTTTACTTTTAGGGATGGGAATTCGGATACTTTTACTCTTGGTGAAGATTTGAAGATTGGTAAGGATGAAACAGTAAAAGGGGCTGTTGCAGTATTATTTGGAGATGCAGTTGTTGATGGAACAATAGACGGGGAGCTTGCTGTCATATTTGGAGATGCTGCTATAAGTGGCAAAGTAAACGGCAATGTGGCTGCTATATTTGGAGATGTTATAGCGGGGGAGAATTCAGTAATAGGAGGCAGTGCAGCTGCGGTATTGGGCCAGGTAAAAAAATCTCCCGGCTCTGTAATTGAAGGAGAGACAGCGAGCATAAAAGGACCTTTTAGAGCTAGGGGAATGAACTTTATTCCTATGGTTGGAATTTCATCCTTGGTGGGTCTCATAGTGTTTTTTGGTCTATCTTCTTTACTATTGGTTTTGATTCCTGATAGGATTGGCTTTATGGCAGATACTGCTCCAATCAAAATTTGGAGAAGGCTAGGTATTGGAATTGTAGCTTATATATTGTTTATACCGGCAATTATTGCATTGGCTATAACTATAGTAGGTTTGTTTGTGATACCATTTTTTATTGCAGGATTTTTTCTTACAGTATTTGTGGGAATGACATCTGTAAAGTTAATTATAGGTAAAAGAATAACCGGAAGGCTTGAAGGAAACAGCTCTCAATATATATACTTACTGGTAGGGTCTGTATTGGTATTTGTGTTGCCTTTCATACCAGTACTAGGTTGGCTAGCGTATATATTTGCCTCCTGTGTGGGCTTGGGCATTGTTTTAGATACTCGTTTTGGCAAACCCCGAGCAAAGGCAATTTAATAAATAATAATTATTTATGCTTTATATGTCCCAAACTATGTGATATAATATGTAATTGTTGCTATACTATTATTCATGCATTATAGGGGGAATCGAATTGCTGCTCCGGGAATTTGAAATAGACGACCATATAATACGCCTCAATGAGAAGGATGATATCTTCATAGCTGAAGTTTTGAACAGTGGCGGTGAAAGGTTGTTCTATCATGAGTTTTCAAATTATGAAAACATTAAAACAGGCTTCAATCAAATCATCGAAGAGAATGAAGCTAGTAACATTGATATAAAAAGGGTATTGACTATTCTGGAAAACAGTAAATATTAGTCGAAGGGCAGGATAATATCCTGCCTTTTGTACAGAATAAGCTACGGGGACACGCCGCTGCTGTGAGGGCATTCCTCTCTGCGGTGTGTCCCTGATTTAAGTTGGGTATGTCCTAAAATTGTAGGAGAGATGAAAGTGGAAAAAGATACTGTAATATTGGCCATTGAGAGTTCCTGCGACGAGACCTCTGCAGCTTTGGTGAAAAACGGAAGAGAGGTTTTGTCCAATATCATTTCAAGCCAAATAAATATACACAAGAAATTTGGCGGAGTGGTGCCGGAAGTGGCCTCGAGAAAGCATATACAAAACATTAGCGGCGTCATAGATTTGGCACTGTCCCAAGGGGGATTAAAGCTTGATGATGTAGATGCCATAGCTGTTACCTATGGCCCCGGATTGGTGGGAGCCTTATTGATAGGGCTTACCACTGCAAAAGCATTAGCCTACGCGAGGAAGCTGCCTCTTATAGGAGTTAATCATATTGAGGGCCATATATGCGCCAACTTTATAGAGCACAAAGAGCTGGAGCCTCCTTTTGTATGCCTTGTAGCTTCAGGGGGTCATAGTCATATAGTGAATGTCTTGGGTCATGGCAAATATGAGATAATGGGCATGACTAGGGATGATGCAGCCGGAGAAGCCTTTGATAAGATAGCCAGAGCTTTAGGTTTAGGTTATCCCGGCGGACCTTTGGTAGATAAAATTGCAAGAGAGGGAAATCCCAACGCCATAGATTTTCCCAGAGCTTATCTGGAAGAAGGCAGCTATGATTTCAGTTTCAGCGGTATAAAGTCTGCTGTACTCAATTATCTCAACAGCTTATCAATGAAGGACCTGGAGCCCAATATAGCAGATGTATCGGCCAGCTTTCAGCAAGCTGTAGTAGATGTGCTGTCAGATAAGCTTATTGCCGCTGCGGAAGAAAAGAGCTCGCCTTATGCGGTATTGGCAGGCGGTGTAGCTGCCAACAGCAAGCTTAGAGAGGAACTAAGCAATAAAGGACTAAAAAAAGGGATAAAGGTGCTATACCCCAATCCCATACTCTGCACCGACAATGCCGCAATGATAGGCAGCGCCGGATATTATAAGCTCCTTCGAGGAGAAACTTCTCCCATGAATCTCAATGCAGTGCCTAATTTGACGCTTTAGGCGTCAAAAG
>Ga0172382_10010888_pt1 | contig 12104 bp, 10 predicted proteins | sample Leawel138RmetaG_FD_122245 | JGI IMG/M metagenome (GOLD analysis project Ga0172382, IMG submission 122245) | Leachate microbial communities from a municipal landfill in Southern Ontario, Canada - Leachate well 138R metaG | ecosystem: Engineered > Solid waste > Landfill > Unclassified | place...
ATATTCAAACAATAATCATAATCTGTAACATTACCATTACAGATTATTGCTGTTTTCATTCTTTCCCTCATCCGCCTTTTTCATAAGCTTAATTGTCTCTTTAATATTTTTTGAATTAAATATGGCAGAACCTGCCACAATAATCTCTGCTCCGGAGTTATGTACCTTCCGGATGTTATCTAACCCAATTCCTCCATCTGCTTGAATTGGTATATATTTACTTTTTTTGTTTAAATACTCCTTTAACGCTGAAATCTTGTCATACATAGCAGGAATGAATTTTTGACCGCCAAAACCTGGGTTGACAGACATTATTAAAATCATATCCAAATCATCTAATAGATGTTCAATAATTGAAACTGGTGTCGCAGGATTCAAAGCTATTCCAGCTTTTACTCCCTCATTTCTTATAATTTGAAGCAATCTGTGCAAATGCTTGGATGCTTCTGCATGAACCGTTATAATCTGAGCACCGGCCAAAACAAAATCTTTAATATACTGTTCTGGATTATCAATCATTAAATGTACATCAAACACCAAATCAGTAACTTTTCGCAGACTTTTTATAACAGGTGCTCCTAGGGTTATGTTTGGAACAAAATGACCATCCATGACATCAATATGGAGCATATCGGCTCCGGCATCCTCGACAGCTATAACATCTGAAGATAAATTTGCAAAATCAGCAGATAATATAGATGGCGCAATCTTTATCAAATTAATACCTCCTATTTTTCTTTATTTCAGATAAGATTTGTATATAATGTTCGTATCTGATGGGATCAATAATTCCCGCATCAACAGCTTCTTTCACTCCACATTCAGGCTCTTTATAATGTCTGCAGGATGGAAATCTACAGTTTAAATGACTTTGAAATTCTGGAAATAAATATTGAAGCTCCCTTTCATCAATATCTACTAATTCAAAAGAAGTGAAACCAGGTGTGTCAACAACCAGACCTCCAGAATCAAGCTTAATCAGTTCTGCATGCCTGGTAGTATGAGTTCCCCTGTCAGTTTTACGACTCAAATCGCCGGTTTTCAAAAACAAGCCCGGGCTGATAGAATTCAGCAATGAAGACTTTCCAGCCCCAGAGGGTCCTGCAAATACAGAAATATTATCCTTTAATTTTTCTTTTAATTCATTGATACCAATTGCTTTTAATACACTGGTGCATATAAAATCATAGGGGACGCTACTTAGCATAGCTATTATAGGATTCATTTCATTGCTCTCATCTAAATCAATTTTATTTATGCATACTATAATTTTTAATCTAACAGATTCCCCATATACCAGAAACTTTTGGAGTAAGCTAATGTTGATATCAGGCTTTTTTGCAGCAAATACAATAATAACCTGGTCAATGTTGGCTACAACGGGTCTTTGCATTTGATTCTTTCTATCGTGAATATTTATAACATAACCTTGCTTTGTCCTATCATCAATATCAATGTCTACCCGATCTCCAACCATAGGTACTATATTCTCTTTTCTAAATCTGCCGCGGGCTCTGCATTCGTATATTCTGTCAACTGTATCTACATAGTAAAAACCACCTATACCTTTTGTAATAACGCCTGATAACATAAAAATCCTCCGTTAAAAGTTATATGGTGTGCTATCTTGAAAACTATTATTAATATATACTTCAAATAATACTTGACCCTTACCACTTATATCTATCTTTAATGGGCTATCAGAGGAGGAATGCGTTTTTTCATATATTAATGAACTCTTATCTCCTTCAATCTTAAATATAGTAACTTTCATTTTATCCAAATTTTGAGGCAATACAACATTCAAATAAGGTTTAGTATTAGATATTTCCTTAGGACCTTTACTAACTACAAAATCAACTACACTTTTTTTGCTAACTTCAGTGCCTGCTTTTGGAGTTTGATTCATAACAACTCCTATCGGAACATCATCACTAAATTCTGGAGTAACATTTCCCAAAATCAGATCCAGTACATTTAGTTGATTCTTGACATCTTCAATATTTGAGCCAATAAATTCTGTCATAAAAAACTTCTCAGGACCACCACTGATAACATAATCAATTTTTGTGCCCTCATCAACATTAATACCAGGTGAAATACTTTGCCTTATAACTATTCCGCTGGGATATTGGCTATATTCTTGTGAAGGCTCACCTTCTTGAAGTCCGAAGCTCTCCAATATTATATCAACCTCATCATAATTCTTACCTACAATTGGCGGTACGGGAACTTTCTTAGGACCCTTGCTCACAACAACTCTAACCGGATTTGTAACCTTATTCGATGTTTCAGGCTTAGGATCCTGCCTTGCTATATGTCCCTCCGGAACATCCTTGTTATTAACCCTTTCCTCTGCTACGTCCATTATAAATCCTAAGGTCTCCAACTCTCTTCTAGCTTCTTCCTCACTATATCCAATAATATTTGGCACATTTGCAACTTTAACATTAAATATATTATTAATCAGCATATAAACTCCAAACATTAGCAGGGCAAGAATTAAACCTGATGAAATTGCAATTATTGTTATTTTTTTGTTGCTCTTAGGTTCTATATTTTTCTCCTCTAGATTACTCTCAGTGCTTAACTGTTCTGCAACATCAATATATTTAATTGGTTCAATCACTTTTGTATTCTCATCAATATCTTTTTTCTTTTTTACAAAGTCACCGTTTGGCATTATAAGAGATTGCTTTAAATCGGCTATTATTTCTCCTACGTTGCTATACCTCTTGGATATATCCTTCTCCATAGCCTTCATTATTATATCTTCTAAGCTTTTTGGAATTCTATTATTTATTGTTTTAGGGCTCACAGCGTCTTCTTGTATGTGTTTTAGTGCTACTGAAATAGGAGTCTCTCCTTCAAAGGGAAGCCTTCCCGTTACCAGCTCATACATAACTACTCCTAAGGAATAAATATCAGATTTTTCATCAGTATATCCCCCTCGAGCTTGCTCTGGCGAAAAATAATGAACAGATCCAATAATATTTCCTGTATTGGTTATAGTACTTGAGGAAACAGCTCTAGCAATACCAAAATCCGTTACCTTTACTGTATGATCTTCCTTAATCATGATGTTATGTGATTTAATATCTCTATGAACTATATGATTTGCATGGGCATGTTCTAAAGCTGAAGCAATCTGAAGAGCAATATTCGTTGCATATTCGACACCTAAAGCTCCTTTAGACTTTATCAACTCCTTTAGAGTCTGCCCTTTTATATATTCCATAATGATATAGTATATATCATCTTCCATACCCACATCATAAATACCAACAATGTTAGGATGAGATAAACTAGCTGCAGATTGAGATTCTCTTTTGAACTTCTTTACGAACTCTTCATCTTCGGTAAACTCAGATCTCAAAATTTTAACTGCTACATATCTATTTAGTAATCGGCATTTTGCTTTATATACAAGAGCCATGCCGCCGCCGCCTATTTTTTCTAATATCTCATATCTATCTCCAAGAACCTTACCTATCATTGTTTTCACCTCCCAGCTCAACTTCAATTACTACTACCGTTACATTATCAAGACCTCCATTGAGGTTAGCCTTATTGACAAGTTCATAGCAGATAGAATTAGATTCTTTTTTTGATAAGACTATATTATATATCTCAACATCAGACAGCATATTCGACAATCCGTCTGTACAGATAAGAATAAAATCACCTTTCCTTAGTTTAATGCTTTTGATATCAACCTCTAAGCTTTTTGAGGTTCCCAATGCTCTCGTTATTAAATTTTTTTGGGGATGATGATCCGCTTCTTCAGGCTTAATAGTACCATTCTTAATCAATTCTGCCACATAGGAGTGATCTTCGGTAACCTTTGATATACTGTTATCAGTTATAACATACATCCTACTATCGCCTACATGCCCGATAATTAAATCAGTTCCTATAATCAAAGCCAGTGTCAAAGTAGTTCCCATACCTCCACATTCTTTATTCTCTATAGAATTATTATATACACTTTTATTAGCAAATAAAAATGCATCTCTTACTAACTTTTTGTAATCTTTTATTTCGGAACAGTCAGGATTATTGATTGCTTTTTCAATAAAGCTTTTTACTTCAAAAACAGCCATTTTGCTAGCTACTTCCCCCGCATTATGCCCTCCCATACCATCTGCCACTATGCATAAATAGGGACTGTCAGATTCATATTTATCTTGGCAGTAGAAGAAATCCTCATTTAACTTTCTTACTAAACCAATATCCGAAATACCAAACGCCCTCATCAAAACACCTCTATTTCTAACTGTAATAGGCTAACTTCTAATTTTACTTAAAATATTTAATTTCGACATAATACTTAAAAAACCTTTTATTCTATTTATATATAATATCATGAAATCAAATTATTTTCTGCAGAAATATAGCTTTTCCTCAATTGACCGCAAGCACCTTGAATATCACTTCCCAATTCTCTTCTCACAGTAACTTGAAGACCATTATCTTCTATTATTTTTTTGAATGCTTCCACCCTCTTATTATCCGATTTAATATGTTCTTTTCCTGATACAGGATTTATAGGTATAAGATTGATATGGCACAGTTTTCCTTTTAACAACTTGCTAAGGGCTTTGGCATCATCCTCTCTATCATTTACATTACTAATAAGTGCATATTCAAAGGTAATTCTTCTATTAGTTTTACTTATGTAGTAATCACAGGCTTTAAGCAATTCACCGATATTATATTTTTTATTTATAGGCATTAGCCTGCTCCTAGCTTCGTCAAAAGGGCTATGCAATGAGATAGCTAAGGTGCATTGCAGATTTTCATCGGCAAAACTATATATTCTCGGCACCACCCCGGACGTAGAGATGGTTATATGCCTCATTCCTATATTTAGACCTTCTTTATTGTTTATGATTTTTAAGAACTTGATTAATTCATCATAATTATCAAAAGGTTCGCCTATGCCCATGACAACTATATTTGAAATCACAACTCCTTTTTCCCGTGCTGCCGCCATGACTTCTTCAACCATCTCCCCGGAAGTCAAGCTCCTAATAAGACCGCCCTCTGTAGAAGCACAAAAACTACATTGCATCCGACATCCAACCTGACTGGATATGCATACAGAATAGCCATGCTTATAATCCATCAGCACGCATTCCACAGCATTTTGGTCATGAAGACCCAATAAATATTTTATGGTTCCATCCTTAGATTGCTGCTTTTCAATCAAAGCAGTCCTTCCAAGAAAAAACTTTTCATTCAAAAAATCAATGATGCTTAGTGGTAAGTTTTTCATGTACTTGAAACTTGCTACATCTTTATATATCCATTTAAATATTTGCAATCCTCTAAACCTTGAAAAACCATTCTGAACCATTATTTCCTCTAATTCTTCAATAGTAAAATTTTTGATATTCAATTTGTTCACTATTTTTCACTCCATCATTTTTTAATCATCCTAGATATAAAAAATCCATCTGTGTTATGAACATTTGGGTAAAGCTCTAAATAACCTTCTTTAGCATTAGGAGCAAATAGATTCCGAGGTAATAAATCTTCAATATTATCAAAATAAAAATCTTTATTTTCTGATAAAAACTTATTTACTATTTCAATATTTTCTTTTTTATTTAAGGTGCAAGTGCTATATACCAAAGTTCCTCCGCTTTTAACATATAGTGAGGCATTCTTTAATATCTCAAATTGAAGTTTTTGAAGCTCTTCCATATCTGCTGGCTTCCTTTTCCATCTCATATCCGGTTTTCTTCGTAATAAGCCAAGCCCGCTGCAAGGTGCGTCTACCAAAACTCCATCAGCCATTCCAATATAATTCTCATCTATTATCAGCGCGTCAAATAATTCAGCTTTAACGATGCTTATACCTAATCTCTTACAGGTTTTATTTATCAAAGCCAGCTTATGTTGATGTATATCTCTAGCAATTATTAAGCCTTTATTATTCATCAACTCAGCCATATGTGCTGCTTTCCCTCCCGGTGCACTGCAAACATCTAATATTAATGAATCTGGAATCGGATTCATAATTTTGCTTGTCAGCATAGAGCTTTCGTCTTGCACTGCAAAAAGACCTTCTCTAAAAATATCTAAATCCTCAATAGAAGAGGTGCCCCTTATATTCAATGCTTCTTCATTGTATAAACCCTCTGTATATGTAATGCCAAGCTTCTTAAGGCACTCATACATTTTCTGCCTATCTGTTTTGGTTCGATTAATTCTGATTGTCAATGGAGGTACCTGGTTGTTCTTCTTCATCATTTCCTCAGAGAATTCAGCCCCATAATCTTCTAGCCAGCTTTCCACCAGCCAAGCTGGATGAGAATATTTTACAGATAGGTATTCCACAAAATCACTTTTTTCGGGGTAACCTATTTCCTCTTTATTCCTTGCAATATTCCTAAGTAAACCATTTACAAATTTTGATGAGCCTATGTTGCCATGCTTCTTCGCCAATTCAACGCTCTCATTGCATACTGCAGAATCAGGAACTTTATCCAGGAAAATGATTTGGTATGCACCGCATCTTAATATATTCTTGATATTTGGAGATATTTTTTCTTCTCTTATATTTGAATATTTCTTCAACACCCAATCAATATAAATAATATTTCTTAAAGTCCCATTCACAATTTCTGTCACCAATGCTTTGTCTAGCCTTTCCAGATTGGAGCTATTCAATCTTTTTCTTATCTCAATGCTTGAATAAGCTCCATTTTTAATAATCTTATTTAAAATCAAATAAGCTTCCTCTCTAGCCCAATTCTTATCCATAAATTACACTCCAAATAATATATTTATTCAAAAGACTGATAGCTGTGCTATCAGTCTCTTCTTCCTCTTATTATCAAAAGCCTTAATAATTGTGATATTGCAACAATAGTAGCAGCCACATAAGTAAGTGCAGCAGCTGATAAAACCTTTTTAGCTCCATATACTTCGCTGCTTCCAACCAATCCATAGTTTTCCAATGCAATTATTGCTCTATTGCTGGCGTTATACTCAACAGGCAGAGTTACTATTTGAAATAAGACAACCGCACTGAAAAGATATATTCCCAGAGTAAATAATTGCGCTATATTTAAAACCAAAGCAATAAGAATCAAAAACCATGAAGCTTGTGAACCTATTGAAGCAATAGGAGCTATTGCATTTCTTAGCGCTAGTGGTGCATAGCTTTCACTATGCTGTATTGCATGACCACATTCGTGGGCTGCAACCCCTGCAGAGGCTAATGAGCTTCCATTGTAAACCTCCTGAGACAGCCTAAGCACTCTAGTTCTTGGATCATAGTGATCTGTCAGATTTCCTCTAACCAATTCAATTGGCACACTGTTAAGCCCATTTGCATCTAATATCCTTCTTGCTACTTCATATCCTGTATAACCGTTGCTATTTCTAATTCTTAGAAATTTATTAAACGTTGATGAAACCTTTGTCTGAGCATAAAACGCAAAAATCATAGCAGGAATAAGCAATATAAATGTAGGATCAGAATATCTGTAAAACATCTCTTTTATTCCTCCTTAACCAAGATAAGTATATAACTCTATACTATGACCTCTTAAATAGGCCTCTACATCCATCTTCCTTTGATTCTCAAACTGTATTTCTGAAATCGATAAAAATCCTTTTCCACAGCTAACAACAATGCTATCCTTATTTATTTTCATAATTTTACCATGCTCTGCATTTGCCTTTTCTTCATCAATAGTTTTTGCAGAAAATATTTTAAACATTTCCCCATCATAATAAGAAAAGGCTCCAGGCCATGGATAAGTTCCTCTTATCAAATTATTGATTCTTTTAGAATCCCAAGACCAATCAATCTTTCCTGTGTTTTTTACGAGAATAGGAGCATATGTGGCTTCTTCGTGATTTTGTTTTGTTCTTAAAGCTTTGCCAGAACTTATAGCTTCTAAGGTTCTGACCAGAACCTCTGCTCCAATATCTGAAAGTTTATCATGCAACTCTTTAGCATTCATATCTTTTCCTATCTTTACTTCTCTTTTTAATAATATATCACCTGTATCTAGACCGATATCCATGTACATTGTAGTTATGCCGGTTATCTCATCCCCATTAATGATGCTCCAGTTTATTGGTGCTGCTCCCCTTAACTTTGGTAATAATGAGGCATGAACGTTAATACAACCAAGAGCTGGTATATCAAGTATTTCCTTTGATAGTATCTGACCAAATGCAACAACGATAATCGCATCCGGCTTTATTTCACTTAATAGTTTAACAAATTCTGGACTTTTAATTTTTTCAGGCTGATATACCTCAATTCCTAATTCTAATGCAGCGATTTTTATTGGAGGCGCTACTAACTTATTGCCTCTTCCCTTGGGTCTATCTGGTTGTGCTACTACTGAACATACGTCATATCCATTGTTATGCAATGCTATTAAACTCGGCACTGCAAAATCCGGTGTACCCATAAAAACTATTCTCATATTATTCTCTTCCTTGTTCTTTTATTGTTAAAGCCTTATCTGTAAATAGTATTCCATTTAGATGATCTATTTCATGACAAAGTGCAACAGCTAAAAGTTCATTCCCTGTTATCTCGAAAGTTTCTCCTTTTCTATTTTGGGCTCTCACAATCACTTTCTCAGGTCTTTTTACTGTTCCAGATTTTCCGGGTATGCTCAGGCAGCCTTCCTCTTTTACTTGCTCTCCTTTTTCGTATACCAATATGGGGTTTATCAATTCTATTAAACCATCTCCGACATCGATGACAACTGCTCTTCTCAACACACCCACTTGAGGAGCCGCCAATCCGACTCCCTCGGCTGCTTTCATGGTCTCAGTCATATCATCTAAGAGAGTTATAATTCTATCATCTATATTCTCCACTTTTTTAGATGTTTTTCTCAATATTTCATCTGAATCTTTTCTTATCATTCTAATAGCCATTTTATTCCTCCTATCAACCTATTAACACTACTATAGCATATTCAATGGATTAATATCCACACTTACACTTACTTCATTTAAATTTAATATACTAGAATTATTGAACTCTTTCATTAAGTTTAATAACTCTTTTTCGTCACTGGATTTGAAAACCAGCTGCCATCTATGCTTATTATTTATCCTTGAAAGTGGAGCAGGTGAAGGACCCCATACCTCAATATTCTTTCTATCACTGCGCAGTTTACTAATCATATTGTTAGCTTCCTTAGCTGCTTTTATCACCTTTTCTTCCTTAAAACCGCTTATAACTATGTGACCTAAGTGAGAAAAAGGAGGGTAATTCATCTCTTTTCTCAATTTTATCTCATCATTATAAAATCCTGGGTAGTCATGGTTTTTTGCATATAATAAACTATAATGCTCGGGTGAATAGGATTGAATAATAACCTTCCCTGACTTATCTCCCCTGCCCGCTCTACCTGCCGATTGAGTAACCATCTGAAAGGTTTTTTCGCCTGCTCTGAAATCAGGTAAGTTCAAGTAAGTGTCTGCTGTAATAATTCCTACCAGTGTAACATTAGGAAAATCATGACCTTTTCCTATCATTTGCGTGCCAATTAAAGCAGAAGCTTCCTTATTCCGAAATTTATCAAGTATTATCCTATGAGAATTCTTCTTAGTAGTTGTGTCAGCATCCATCCTTAAAACTTTTATATCCTCAAAGGCATTTTGAAATTCCTTTTCTACTCTTTGAGTGCCAATACCAAAATACTTTATGTAGCTGCTTTTGCAACTTGGACACTCCTTAGGGTTAGATTGAGAATACCCGCAATAATGACAGGATAGGTAATTTCCCTTGGCATGATATGTGAGCGAAATATTGCAATTTGGGCATTTAGCTACAAAGCCACAGCTTCTGCAGGAAACAAAGGTAGAATATCCTCTCCTATTTAAAAACAGTATAATTTGATCTTCCTGATCTAAAGCAGTTCTTATTTCTTCGCTAAGGTTTCGACTAAAAATACTTTTGTTGCCTGCTTTTAATTCTTCTCTCATATCTACTATTTTTACATCCGGCATCATTTTGTTATTTACTCTAGTATTTATTTGCACCAATCTCATATTGCTTAATTGATTTGATGCTTTATAGTAATTTTCAACAGACGGCGTAGCAGAACCTAATAATACATTTGACCCTTCAATGGCACTCCTTTTCAATGCAACTTCCCGAGCATCATACTTTGGCCTAGTTTCTGATTTATATGTATTCTCATGCTCTTCATCAATTATTATTATTCCAAGTTTATTAAAAGGAGCAAATATTGCAGATCTTGCTCCAATAGCCACTGTAGCTCTCCCTTCAGCAATTCTTCTCCACTCATCGTATTTTTCCCCATTTGATAAGCCACTGTGCAAAACTGCCACAGTATTTCCGAATCTGGCTATGAAGCGCCTGATCATTTGAGGAGTCAAAGATATCTCCGGGACAAGCACAATGCCTTGCTTACCTTTATTTAACTCTTCTTCAATCAATTGAAGATATATTTCTGTTTTACCGCTGCCAGTGACACCATGAAGAAGTACATTTCGATGTTCTTCAAAACACTCCTTAATTTCCTCCATAGCCCTATTTTGTTCTTTAGTAAGAATCTTTTTATTATCTGAAGGAATTTCTTCAGGTATTAATCTATAGGCTTCTTTTTCTTCAATTCTTATAATACCTTTGCTAAGCAAGCTATTAATAGTATCTCTGCTAATTGCATAATCTCTTTGTATGCTTGAAAGACTGATACCAGGATTTGAAGTGACCAAATCTACCAATAACTTCTGCTTTTTTGCATTAGAAGGGATGTTTATCTTCTCAGTATCATTTAAATAGATAAAGCTTTCATACTTAATATTTTCTTGAATCTTTACTTTTTGATGTTTCTTTAATACACCAAGTTTTATAAGTTTCCTTATTGCATTTTCCAATAGGTTATCATTAAAATTATCTCGCAACTCTTCTTTTGATACCTTGCCGTCATTTTCCTCTATGAATTCCAGAATATCCATTAGAACTTCCGGATTGCCTTCTCTTAGTAAATTTAAGTCTCCATAATTCTTGTTTAACTCATAAAAATATGTATTTTTAACTCTTATATTGGCAGGCAATGCCCCATGAATAGCTTCTATGTAATAACATAAGTATTTTTCTCTCATCCACCATATAACTTTCAACATATTTCTGGACAAAAATATATCATTGCTAGGTAAGCTTATAATATATTTCAATCTTTTTTTTTCTAAATCAATATTTTTTTCCATTCCAACAACATAGCCTGCAATTTTTTTGTTTGCTCTTCCAAAGGGCACAATTACTCTGTGTCCAATCTTTAAATCTATGCCTTCAGGGATTAAATAACTATATACCTTATCAGTTTCTTTGCATTTATTATCAACAATAATTTGTGCTATTTTCATATCATTCAAAATATCTCCCCACCTCCCCCTCTATGTGAAAAAGCGCACTTAAGTACGCTTCAGGGTTTAATTATTCTATCCAATATAAGATCTGCCAATTGATGCTTAGACATTTTGGGCATGCTCTCCACATTCCCATTTCTATCTATTATTTTCACAATATTCGTATCAACGGCAAAACCGGCTCCTTCGGTAAATAAATCATTTGCCACTATAAAATCAAGATTTTTCTTCAACATTTTCTCTTTTGCATTCTCTACAAGATTTTGTGTTTCCATTGCAAATCCGACTAATATTTTGTCTCCTTTAATTTTACCAAGTTCGTATAATATATCTGGATTTTTTACTAACTCTAATGTGAGGTTTTCATCCTTTTTTTTGATTTTTTGATCACATGCTTTAGCAGGTGTGTAATCCACAACTGCTGCACCTTTTATTATTATATGAGCTTCATCAAAATGTTCCATAATTTTTTTTTGCATATCTTTTGCTGAATGTACAGGAATAAAGAAAACATCTTTAGGTATATCCAATGCAGTAGGTCCAGATATAAGGTATACATTAGCTCCTCTTCTTGCGGCTCTTTTTGCAATGGCATAACCCATTTTACCAGTAGAATGATTGGAGATAAATCTGACAGGGTCAATAGCTTCTCTTGTAGGGCCTGCAGTAACAATTATTGTTTTGCCAACATAATCTCTATTATTATTAAGCATATCGGC
>Ga0172382_10010890_pt1 | contig 12103 bp, 12 predicted proteins | sample Leawel138RmetaG_FD_122245 | JGI IMG/M metagenome (GOLD analysis project Ga0172382, IMG submission 122245) | Leachate microbial communities from a municipal landfill in Southern Ontario, Canada - Leachate well 138R metaG | ecosystem: Engineered > Solid waste > Landfill > Unclassified | place...
TGGCCAAGATCGGCTTCGAGAAATATTTCCTGCGCAAGATCCGCAAGGGCGAGAGTGAGCCTTTCTACGAAAGGCTGGCGATGCACGCGATGGGTATCCGCAAGCTGCGTTTCTGATTGTCCTCGAGCGAAGGAGTGCAAAAGATGACTCTCGACCGTGCCGTGATGGCGTTCGCCGGATGTGTCGTGCTGCTGGGTGTCGTCCTGTCGCTGACCGTGCATCCATGGTGGATTGCGCTCACCGCTTTTGCTGGCCTCAACTTGATTCAGGCGAGCTTCACCGGTTTCTGCCCCGCCGCCAAGCTGTTCAAGGCGTTCGGCATCCGTTCGGGGACCGCCTTCAAATGAAACCCAGACAGTGGGTTTTCACCTTCCTGCTCACTAGCATTGCCTTGCCCGCGCAGGCAACGACGCTGGAAGAAGCGATTGCCGCTTCCATGGGTCACGCGCCCGAGATCGAAGCGGCGCGCGCCGATGCCGATGCCGCCGATGCCCGGATCAGGGAAGCCAGAGGCCAGGGCCTTCCCAGCGCGACGCTGAGTGGGTCGATCGGCTATGGCCGCCTCGATCCGCAGGGCTATTTCGGGCTTCCAGCAGCGAACGTCACCCCGCACGCAGCGCAGTTCACCATCGAACAGCCGTTGTTCATGGGCGGCAGGGTCAGCGCGGGCATCGCACAGGCGAAAGCCGGCAGCGAGGCCGCGCTCGCCGGCGAGAACATGACGCGCAGCCAGATCGTCGTCGCGACGGTCCAGGCTTATGGCGACGTGCTGACCACACGCCGCATGGTGACGCTCTACGAGCAGATGGCCCAGCAGATGGAGGAGATCCAGCGTCAGGCGCGGCTCCGCTATAAAGCCGGGGAAAGCCCCAGCACCGATGTCGCGCAGGCCGCAGCGCGTCTCGCCGAAGCCCAGGCCGCGCTTGAAGCGGCGCGCGGCGTCGCCGTCTCGGCCAACGCACGGTTCACCAATCTGACCGGCCTTGTACCGCGAGACCTTCAGCCTCTTCCGGCAAATCCCCCCCTCCCTGGCTCGCTGGATGAAGCGCTCGACATTGCGCGAGGGAACAACCCAACCCTCGCCCAGGCCGAAGCGGCCTTGGAGGCCGCGCGTGCGGCTGCCCGAGGCGCGCGAGCCGAGCGCCTGCCCGCGGTCGCGGCCTTCGCCGAAGGCTCGACAATTCGCGATCAGTTCTTCCCCGACTATCGCGCCGATGGCGCCACGGTCGGCGTGCGCGCGCGCTGGCAATTGTTCTCAGGCGGGCGCGTTTCAGCGAAGATCAGCGAAACCGACAGCACCGTCAAGGCGGCCGACGCGCGCGTTCGCGCCGCGCGAGCAGCGGTCGACGAACAGACGATCAGCACCTTTCAGGGTGTACGGTCTGCTATGCTCGTCGAAACCGCCGCTGGGCAACAGGCCCTTGCCGCCGCCCAGGCCCGTGACAGCGTTCGCCACGAGGTTCGTGTCGGCATGAAACCGCAGCTCGATCTGCTCGACGCCGAACGTGAGGCGACTGCGGCCGCTGTCAGCGAGGCGAGAGCGCAAGGCGATCGTATCGTGGCGGCCTATCGGCTGCTCGCCCTGATCGGGCGCTGATTTTTCCATGGGGGATTATATGCACAAGGACTGGCCCCAAATGGCCGCCGAATTGAACGGTGCCATCAAGGAAGTGCGGCTCGGCACGCCTGAAGTGATGGCGGCCTTTTCCGCGCTGGCGCAGGCTGCGACCAAGGCGGGCACGCTTGACGAAAAGACCAAAGAACTGATCGCCCTCGCCATCTCCGTGGCGATCCGCTGCGACGGCTGCGTGGCCTTTCATGCCAAAGGGGCGGTCAAGAAAGGCGCGACCCGCGACGAGATCATGGAGACGATGGGGATGGCCCTCTACATGGGCGCCGGTCCCAGCCTCATGTATGCCGCACAGGCTGTCGAAGCCTTCGATCAATTCTCTGATTAAGCGCCGTGCTGAAATCTTGTTTTGTCGACCTTGGCGCGCGTAACCGGATCATAAAACGCAGCCGTGGTTCAGTCCAACGACTTACCGAACGTCGAAAGCGCATAGCCGATCAGGCGCGAGCGGAGCATTTGACATTCCTGCAAGGCCTTACGCCAAATTTTCGTGCCATTCACCCCAGCCCTGTGCGCAGGGATCACGGGTGACCCGTGACCTTGCCCCCGCTGGCGACGACGCAACTCGGTGACCATTTCTTTGGAGAGGAACCGGAGGCCGGATATAGCGGTGAAGCCGTTTCTGTTACCGGTGGTCGGTAGCCAACGGACGGTATTGTAATGCCGCCGCCAGGCGTCGATCAGCACCTTTACCTCGGCGAGGCTGTAGAAGATCTCGCCATTGAGGTCGCGCTGCGATCGATCTCATCCGCGTAGCGCTATGCGCCATTAATCCGTGATGGCAGGCTTCCTGTTATCGACCGTTCACTCAGCGGCGATCGCCACGGATTGGAGCCGCGGAAAGATCGGGCTCGCGAGCAAGAAAAGCCATGTGACGAGCACGAAGGGAAGCGTCAGCGCGGGTACGCCCAGCGGCTCCAGCGCAGCGGAAACCGCTGCGAACACAAAGGCAGTGGCGGTCGTCGCGAGCAGCGCATAGGAGATCGACACCCGGTCCAGCACGAAGAACACGCTGCCAAGCAACGTGATCGCGGCGATGGTGGGTGGTCCAGGATCAGGATGCAGTGAAGCAGAGCGCACCTGCCTCTCGTCAACAAGCCGCCTCGTCATTCTCTCACGGAAACCGGCGTAATCCGGAATATGCCTCGATCGGGCAGCCGCCGATAAGGCGGTCTCGACCCGGGCAATGGCCGCGACTATCTCTTTTTGTGTGGTCACTTGGGCACTCGCTCCTAGCCGATTTTTGCCATTAACCGGCCAGCTGCGCCTTGCTCAGCCGCCAGATTGCGATTGTAGGAAAGCGGCATCCGCGGCGACTTCCAACGCAATGCATCCATGATGCCGGCGAGATCCTCCCCGACGACGAACAAGTCCTGATTGAGCCCGACGCGGGTCGAATGCGCGCTGATCCCTTTGAGCAGTCGTTCCAGATCGTCCTTGGTCAGATCCGGTAGTGCTCCGCGATCGAAGGCGTGTTTGATGATGGCGTGCCAGATTGGTCCGATCGAGCCAGGATGCAGGGCCGCGTCGCCGATATCGTATTCGACGCGCGCGGCAATCGCCGGTTTCGGCAGCGTCTTACGCAAATCCCAGGTTTCACGGCCCGAAATACTATCGATGCGCCGCCCTGGGACCGCCTTGCGGGCCTTGTAGCGCCGTATCTGCACCCGCCGGAACAACGGGCCGTCCTCTATGCCCGACGCCGCCCGCCACGCCGCTATTGCGCGCACGGACCGCGGCGACAGATAGGCGGTGGCGCCCTCTCCTTCCTGATCGCCTTTGCTGCGGGCGATGGCGAGGAGGCGCGCCTCCGGATCGAGCGCCTCCATGATGTCGGCGACCGCGATCGCCACCAGCTCGGAGGCGCGAAGCCCGGTGTCGTAGGCCACGGACAACAGCGCACGGTTCCGCAATCCGGGCAAATCATCACCGCAGGCTTCCAGAAGTGCCCGCACATTGAGGCCGCGGGGTTTGTCGCGCTCGACGTCACGCACTGGCCCCTTGAAGCGCAGCGGCCGCGCCTGAGCCTGTGCTGTGCCCTTTTCGCGGCGGATTGCGCGCAGACGCAGTTTCACGAGCTCGGCCTGGGTCGGATCCTTGAGGTCGAGCAATTGATGGATCTTGGCGATAGACGCCTTGTAGCGGTTCAGTGAGGCAGGCCTGCTCCCCTGCTCTGCCCGCGCGCCCAGATAGTCCGCGACCACCTCCGGCGTCGCCGGCAAGGTCAGCCGTCCGTTCTTCCGACACCAATGATCAAAGGCCTCGAGGTCACTAGCCAGCGCGCGCAGAGTGTGCCGTGACGACGCCGCTTGATAGGCAGCGATCAATTCGGCGTTGACCGTGATCGGCGTTTGGCACCCGAGCTTGGTCATTTCCCAGGCAAGATCGACGGCCCGCGGCTCCTGCAGGGCGTCCGTCGCCGCTGGCAAGCCCTCCAGCCCGCTCACCGTGACAATGCCACAATCTGATCGAAGCTATGCGCCTCGACGCCGTAGACGGCGGCCAGGCCGTTGAACGCATCGACCGCCACCTGTTGCAGCGCTTCGGGGGCAACCGAGGGCAAAGTGGCCTGATACTCGTAGCTCTCCTCAACCGCGGCATGGCCTTCGTCGCCAAAGTCATAGCGCCCCTGCGGCCACCAGCTTCCGGCAAGGCCATTGACGCCGAGGCGAACGTGGATCGGCAATGCCCCACCGTGCGCGAGGGCCAGCGCCGTGTTACGTTTCAGGAATTCCAGCCAGTGATGGAAGTAATAGCCCGTGGCGAGCCGCGCCCGCCCTTCCCGCTCGAACAGGAAGCCGCCGCCAACGCCCCAGAACTCGCCGGTCTTTTCAAACCACTGGGTGACGGCCAGGGTTGGATTGGCCCCATTCTCCTCTGTGCCCGGCCAGTAGACCGAGGCTCCGCCCCGACTGATTCCGTAGCTCAACGAGTTGGCGCGCGCGAGCAGCGCCGGATGCCCGGGATGATTGGCGAGCGACTGCTTCGCGTCCGGCTTCGCTTGCCATTTCGAGGGGATCAGGCGCGCATAGCCGGGAAACTGGTCCCTCCAGACGTACTTGCTCGTGCCGTGCGACGGGTTCGTCACCAGTTGGGGCTCTGCCCGGTCGAACCAGAGATCTGGATCGTTTTGGAAATGTGGCTGCCAATGCACGGCCTCGGGCGGCGGCGCGGGCAAGGTATCGAACGCGAGGGCCAGCGCGCCGGCGAGATCCTTGGCGAGCTTGCTGCGCACCGCGCGTAGGGTCGCGGTGTCGGCGCCGGACGCGAGGTCGAAGGCCAGAGGGCCCCGGCGCCCGCGCATGTCGAAGGGCAGCTTGTCGAGCGTGGCGCCAGCGAAGGCTGTGTTCCACACCTGGATCACGCGCTGCTCACCGAGCGCCTTATTGGCATAGCCCATTTCGAGCAGCACATTGGGGTTGGCGCAGGCCTTCCCGCTCGCCGAGACTGCGATCGGCGTGACGTCGCCGACGAACACGGCGGCCTCGTCGATCTTCCGCAGGATGGTGGCGACGATATCGGGTGAGCCGGCGACGCCTTGCGTGTCGGAGGTCAGGCTTGGCCGGTCGGCTTCCTCGACGTCGGCCGCGAGCATGGTGATCGCGGCGTCGAGCGCGAAGCGGACAACCTCGCGCGTGACACGGCTGTCGAGATCGCTCTGCCAGGACCAGAAAACCGTCTTTTCCATGCGCATTGCCCCCTCGCCTGCCGGCGGCTTCTCTACCCCACATTATAGATATGGGTCAAATATGCTTATGTGATAACTGCACTTATCACATGTTTGTGTGCAGGCCATCCAGGCAGTTGTGAAGTGTTCTATAGCTCACTACACATTCGGGCATGGAGCCCTTCCATCCCCTCGCCGCCGATGCGGATGCGCCACCCGAGGACGTGGCGTTCGCCCAGGCGGAATGCGCCCTCGCACTCGGGCGCCTCGATGGGCTGCTCGCCGGGCTCACGGAAACCGAAAAGGCGCTGCTTTCCACCGGGCTGCTGCGGGCGATTCTGCTCTCCGCGCTGGCACAGGCTGGGTTTACCGACGCCGAGGTCAGGTTCAACGCGTGGTTTGCCGGGCTCGATCGCGGCCCCCAAGAGACCCCCCTCACCTGCTGCTCCGCCGATGCCGTGGTCCACGCGCTGCTGGGGGAGCTCGGGCATCATCCCTGGGCGCCACTGGCCGATGCCGCGCGGGCCATCACCGCCGCCGCGCGCTTTAGCGCCGACCGACCGACCGAGGCCGAGGACGCGCTGGCACAAGAGGCGATCCTGAAGGCGACCGCGCTGGTGAACCAGGCCGGCGCGGATGGTGAGACCCCCCTGCCCTTCGCCGGTCTGGGGCGCCTCCAGGCCCTGCTGTGCGCCGAGCCGCTGTTCGCGCCGGTGGAGCGCGCCGTGCGGAGCTTTACGCTTGGACAGCGTCAGGTGGCGATCGAGCAGGCAGGCCAGCGCACCCCGCTCTGGGCGGTCGATGCGGCGCTGGGACGCGTGATGACCGCCTGCGGCACGTGGGCGCGCGCCCTCCCCTGCCCCGGCGCTGTGACCGCGGAGGCGCTGCAGCCGCACCTCTGGCCGGGCGAACGCGCCATTCTTGTCGCCCGCAGCCTCCAGAGCAGCGTGATGCGGCTTTCAGACCTGATCGCGGACGCGCGAAGACACGCGGGACTGATGCGCGAGCAACTGAAGCATTTGCGGTCGAGCGCGCGCGCTCCGCAGGTATGGATCCTGCTCGCCGCGTTCGCGCCGATCGGGATCGATCAGATGACCGCGGCGTTCGGGGTCAGCCGGCGCGGCACCTATGCGATCGGCGACGCCCTCGTGGCGGCGGGCCTCGCGCGGCGCGAAACGGTCAAGGGCAAAATCCTGCTGGTCGCCGACGAGCCGCGCAGTGGTCGGCTGTCATCGTCCGTGGGCCAGGCTGCTGCCCTCCCCCGTCCGGCAATGGCCGAATTCGACGCGGCGATGGCGGAAATCGACCGGCTGCTCGCTAGCAGTTCCAGCTAACTCTAACGCGACCCGTGTCAATGCGATGTATGTAATTTGATCGACTTATTGACTTTTGTGTGGATACTATACATATAGGTGGGACAAAGGAGATGGCCGATGGCCACAGCTGTCCATTCTGCCCGCCGAGAAGGCCCCGCTCGCGCCAAGGCGCCTAACCGTAAGGATCTGACCGGTCCGGCGCTGCGTACGTTCTTCCGCATTGCCGACGCCTGGGGCCTCAAGGAAGCCGAGCAGATGAAGCTGCTCGGGCTCGACAACCGCTCCACTTTCCAGACCTGGAAGCGCGGCGCGGTCGCGGCCATTCCCAAGGACGCGCTCGAGCGGATTTCCTATGTCATGGGGATCTACAAGGGGCTGAAAATTCTCCTGCCCCGCACAGCCGACGAATGGGTCCGCAAGCCCAATGACGCACCGCTGTTCGCCGGACGCCCAGCGATCGAGCGCATGGCCTCGGGCAATGTCGCGGATCTCTACGTGGTACGCCAATATATCGACGCGCAGCGCGGCTGATGGATGCCATTTCGACGACGCAGGTGCGGTGGCAGCCGTGCTACCGGATCGTCGCAAGCCGATTCCCGCCAATCTCGCTGTTTGAAGACGTCGCGGATCCGGCCGACCTCGAAGCGGTCTACGCGGTCGAAGCAATGACCAACGATCGGCTGCGCGATGAGGTCGGCGACCTCGCGCTGGTGCCGCCGGAGGATCGCGTCTCGGGACCCGGCACGTCGGCGATCATGGCCGCGTTCACCCACCTCAATCCCGATGGCAGCCGGTTCTCCGATGGCAGCTTCGGGCTGTTCTATGCCGCCAGGACGATCGAGACTGCGGTCGCCGAGACGAGCCATCACCGAACCCGCTTCATGACGTACACCCACGAACCGGCGCAGGAGCTCGACATGCGCGTCTACGCGGTCGACTTGGACGCCGCGCTGCACGACATTCGCGACCTACGCGATGAACGCCCGGCCGTCTATGCCATGGACAGCTATGCGGCCGGTCAGGTGCTTGGCCGAGAACTGCGTGAGCAAGGTTCGGACGGTATCGTATACCAAAGCGTGCGCCACGCCGACGGCGAATGCGCTGCGGTGTTCCGCCCTCGCCTGCTCACCAACTGCCGACAGGAGCGGCACCTGTGCTACGTCTGGGATGGCCAAGCGATCGTCACCGTCTACGAGAAGAAGGCGTTTGCCTGAGCCGTTCGGAGCTCGGGTTGCCGGGCCAACCTTCCTGTCGGAATTTTCTGCCCACCACCATCAGAGCTACGGCGCAATACCGCCTATGTCCAATGCCGATCCAGAAGCGCCTTCAACGCCGTCTCCGCTTCAGCCCGCGTACCGCCCGCATGCGGGAGCAAGGTAAGTTTGAGGCCCTTGCGATCCACCGCCTCTACCTTCAGGAGTGGTTTTCCCCCTTCGGACACGATCGTTTCCGCCTTTCCTGACCTCTTGGGGGATCCTGACTTCTTGGGGGGATCAGCGGCGAGAGCGAGCGCGCGAATAACATCAGGAACCGCCATAGGCGCCCCAGATTCAACCTGCTGCTTGGCCAGCCGCGTAGCTTCGTCAAAGACGCGCTGGCGACGCTCCTCGGGCTTCAACAGCGGCTTGATCGCTGTCACATGTTTGATCCTCAAATCCTGCGGCACCGCGAAGGCCGCCATGAGCTGGGAAGGCAGCCGCGCAAGATCCAGATAGCGGCTGAGCCAGCTTTCGGTCACGTTGATCCGCTCGGCCATGATCTTCTGCCGGCCTTCATAATAGGCATCAAGCGCGCGCAGATAGTCTCGGGCGCGCTCGAGATCGGTGAGATCATCCCGGGCCCGGTTTTCGAGATCGGCAAGGCGGAAAGCCTCCTCGTCGGTGAGGTTGCGGATATCGATGAGGAAACGAAAATCGGGATAGTTGTGGGCGCGCAGCCAGCTAATCGTCCAGTGCCGCCGGGCGCCGCAGATCACCTCAAAATCGATGTTGGGATCATCCTTCACCCGGCGCACGATGGCGGGCATTTCCTGCCTGCCCTGCGCCTTGATGCTCTCGATGAGATCCGCGCACCGCTCTTCGTTGAGAAGGGCGTATTCACGATTGTGGCCCACCCACATCCGGCACCGCGCTGGATCGACCAGTTCGTGGGTGCGGGAGACAACGCTACCCGTCGCGAGCTCAGCAAGCCGGCTTTCGCGGCCCGCAAGGACGCTGGCGCCAATGCCGGGCCGGCGCTGCGGCGCTGCCTGGGGAACCGGATCAATGCCGGCGACCAGATCAGCTGCGAAGTTGGCGTTTTTCTTGCTCATGCTCCTGCCTTTCTACCCGGAATTGCACCGGTGCAATTTTGCTCGCATCAGGCGAGGGCCTCTTTGCGCAGCCGACCAAGATGGCTCGGCCACATCGAGCGAATGTCGACCTCGATTTCGCTGTTCACCCCGTCGAGATAGGCGAGACACCGGTTGCGCACGGCAGAACTGGTGACCGGGCCATCGAGCTCGTAGACGGTCATCAGACGCGCCGTCGCATTATCGATTTCTGCAGAGTCCTTGAGGGGCGCGCGCACCATGGCGTGCCCGAACAGCGTGCGCATCAGGTTGAGCAGTTCCTTTTGCATCGACTTGTTCTCATCGACCTTCGACGCAACAAACCGGAGAAACTGCAGGGACGGGGCCATATCGCGTTCCGCAAGGGTTTCTATCGTCTCATCGAGCATCGCGAGAAAGGCGGCGGTCGACGAAAAGTCCATCACGGTGGGCGGAACCGGCACGACGAGCGCGTTAGCGGCGCGCAGCACGGAGAGGGAGATCGCGCCAAGCGCGGGCGGCGGATCGAGAACAACGACATCGAACCGGTCCGCAATGCTGGCAATGCCCTGCGCGAGGCGATCGATTAGAGTCCCCTGCCCCCGCGCCATGCGTGCGGCGATCTCGTATTCAGACTGGAACAGCCGCAGATTAGCGGGAATGAGCTCGAGACCGTCGAAATGGGTCTTACGCAGGGCGTAGTCGAGCGACTCCATGTCATCGTGGCGCAAGAAGGGATAAAGGGTATCCTCCTCGGTGAGGTCGAGGTCGGGAACGTACCCGAACAGCGTCGTTGCCGATGCCTGGCTGTCGCAGTCGATCAGAGCGACACGGTAGCCTTTGATCGTGAGATATTGCGCAAGGTGCACCGAGAGAGTCGATTTGCCGACGCCGCCCTTGAAGTTCTGCACGGCAATGACGCAGCACGGATCAGTCGCGGCGCGCCACGGGCGCGTTCCGAATAGGCCCCGCATATCGTTGAGCTGTGCTAAGGTGTAGCCGACACGGCGATTGTTCTGGGTCCGCGGCGGCGGCGGGAGCCGCCCGTCCTTCTCGGCCTCACGGATCGCGGCCGCCGTCCGTCCGACCAGTTCGGCCGCCTTGCCGATTGGAAAGGTCGGCTCGCGGCGATCGTCCGCGCGGGCGCTCCGCGCGGAATCGCGCAGCCGCTCCAGAACCGAGCTTGTTCGCTGTGCCAGCGTTGCGACCGACAGCAGATCCTGCGCGCCTTCGATATCGAGTGATGCTGCCACCAGGGGCCCCCTTGCGAAACTGGAGGGGTCATAGCGCAATTTGCGCTTTTAGGTCAAATAGACGCTCACTTTCGCAAGCTCGCATGGATGGTAGCGGACATTTCGCGGGATATCACACCTCAACCGTGGTCCAACGGCCTGCAACCTGACTCCTTGGGGGGCCAAAATCTCAAAAATTGCACCGGTGCAATTCGCCGGTCAGGGACGCCCGCGCCGCGCCAAAAAGCTTTCGCAGAAGCCCGTCCAGGACGCGACCAGCTTTGCACCTTTGAGCTTGGCAAGCCGCTCGCCCATCTGAACACGATAGGCGTCGGCAATAAGATCGATGTCCCAACCGCCTCCGGCCGAGCGGGCGATAGCTGCCAACGTGTCCGAACCGAACCGGATGGTGCCGGAGGGGAAGGTCACCTCCCCTGCCCCGCCCTTCTCCTTTGAGACCAGCGAAGCGACGGCAGCCCTTGTCAGCGACTCTACGGCCACCGTTTCGACCTCACCATCGCGTCTCGCCTTTCGGCCCGCGGTGTGTCGAGCGATCTCGTCGACAGTCGCTATCTGAGCGGGCGCATCCTTGGGCTCGAACCGGAATTCGATCTCGGTCACGGTCCGACCTTGACGGATCTCCCGCCACTCCACGCGGAAATGTGCGAGCTGGTCGATTTCGGCCTTGGCCTTCTCAAGAACCTTGCGGCGCAGCTGCGCAAAATCCTTATAGACGTCAGGTGAGATGCCGAGCAGCGCACGCAAGGCGGTCATATCGCCCTTCCAGTTCGACTGACGGCGGTGCAGCCTCAGCGCGCCGATCTCATAGAGTTTGAGCGCATAGGTCGAGCGAAAGCCCAACACCGCCTGTCGGTTGAGGACGGCATAGGTTTCCGACTCCTGGATGAGCTTGCGGGCATCAGGCGTAAACTCCCACTCGATCCATCCCGCGTCCGCGCCATCCTCGTCTTCCGCCTCCTCGCGAGATGAAGAGATCAGCGAGAAGCGAAGGGTCGCCTTCTTGCCCCGCCACGACTTGTCATCGATCGCAAACAGCGTGCGATGCAGTTCCTCAAGCATGTCCGAAATGCGTTCATTGCCTTTGTGACCGCGGCGAATGTCCGCCTTGCGCATCCTGTGCGGACGGTCTTCCCAGGCGTCGCCACCAGCGGTCAGGATCATCAGCGCGAGCAGCCGCGACGCGGTCAGGCTGAGCGATTGCCCTTTGACGAATTTGACCTCGACAATGCTCCCTGGCTTCGCGAACTCATCCCCGCCCTTTGCCTGAAGCGCTGCGGCCACGCGCATGGCCCGCCCGGGCGAGATGGCACTCGCAGCGGATGTCGCTTCGGTATGATCTAGGGCTTGTTCGTCATCCATGCCATGAAGTCTGCACCGATTCGTCGGGTGAAGATTAAAACCTGCCTGACCTGTCCTTCGTCGTCAAGTCAGGGCAGGCCAAATGGCAGCTGATCACCCCCAACAGGTCAGGATGGAGATGGCCACACCGGCACAGAAACATAAGGAAGACTGTGGAGTCGCATCCATCGGTCCAGCGTTCGCGCAAAACGCTGCAATCCTACCGCAAACAAGTCTTGCGCAGCGCCATCGAGGCGCCGAATCGCGGAAGTGGAGCAGTGCCCCCACAAGGTCAGGATAGCCCCAACAAGTCAGGTTGCATCCCCCGACAGGTCAGGAATGAACCCCCATAAGGGCAGGCAAAATCCCCCATCAGGTCAGGATAACCCCGCTCAAACCCGCAGAAATGCTACATTCTCGGTATCCCGAATCTGAATCCTTTAGAATCGGAAAAGCTTCCGCTGCAAGCAGCGGCGGTTTGATATTTTTATTTTGAGAAAGAGATTCGCGCTGCGCTTGAAGCAAACGTTCAATCCCCCTGCCTGGAGGGATACGCGAAGTTGGCCTTCCACGATAGGCTTCCTGGCCAAA
>Ga0172382_10010892_pt1 | contig 12102 bp, 10 predicted proteins | sample Leawel138RmetaG_FD_122245 | JGI IMG/M metagenome (GOLD analysis project Ga0172382, IMG submission 122245) | Leachate microbial communities from a municipal landfill in Southern Ontario, Canada - Leachate well 138R metaG | ecosystem: Engineered > Solid waste > Landfill > Unclassified | place...
TCGGGCTCCATCAGAACTGGCCCGTGCGCAACAGCACCAGGGTGCAGGCGGCGGTCACCTCTATGCCCTGCGCAGCCAGGGTCTCCATGGCCGCGGGGGACTCGCTGCCGGGGTTGAAAATAACGCGCCTGGGCTTGATGGCGAGAATGTCCCGAACACAGTTGTCCACCTTGTCCGGGCTCAGATAGACGGTGACAGTGTCGATGGGGAAGGGGATGTCCGCCACTGAGGTATAGGCGGGGACGCCGCCGATGTCCCGGTCCCGAAGGGCCACCGGCACCACCTGGTGGCCGTGTTGCGCAAGCAGTTGCTGGGCCTTCCAGGCATAGCGATAGTGGTGGTTGCTGGCGCCCAGGATGGCTACTGTGGTTGTCATCAATATATCTCATGGCCATTTAGGAAAAAGTCAGATTCAAAGGCTACACGGCGGTGCTGCCCTCGACCCCAAAGTGTCGCCCTAATTTCCGACTTGTGAGTAATGGCCAATCTACAGGGTTTCGCAGCTGAACAGTAGTCTGGGGCGCCAGTTTCACCCCTCTCTCACAATCCCTGTGCGCTTGGTTCCCAGGGCGTCGAGGGCAGTGCGGATGTAGCTTTTCAGGCGATGCTCCATCTCCCCGGCCAGCTGCCTGTCATGTGTCGGCCGCCACTGGAGGTGTGGCGCGAAGGACAAGACCCCCAGTTGGGGCGGCGTTTGGGGTGAGAGGGTCAGGATCCTGTCGCCTTCCACCAGGGCCACGGTCTGGTCGGAGCCAGAGGGCTTGATAACCGCAAAGCCGGGGTCGTCGGTCAGCGATAGCAGGTCCCTTCCCCAGCACTGGTGGCGAAAGGGCTTGCCGAGCAAGGCGAGGGCAGTGGGCACTATGTCCACCTGGGAGGCGACGGTGGTGCTGGTTGCGCCAAAGGCGTCGCGGATGCCCGGGGCGATCAGCAGCAGGGGGACATGGAAGCGGTTCAGATTGACCTCCGAGAGGATGCTTTCAGTGCCGAAACCGTGGTCGCCAACCACGACAAACAGGGTGTCCCGGTAAAAGGGTTGGTCCGCGATTTGGCGGAAAAACTCCCCCAGGGCCCAGTCGGAATAGCGCATTGCCGTGAGATGCTCGGCGTTGGCGTCGCCGTCGTCAACCCTGGCTACGGGCAGGGGCGCTGGCAGGGCGAAGGGGGTGTGGTTGGACAGGGTCTGGATAACCGCATAAAAGGCGCCGCGCCGGGAGAGTCCCTCCAGTTCGGCCGCCGCCTGGCGAAACACATCCGCGTCCGACACCCCCCATACCGGGTCGACAAATCCGGGCTGCTCGATATCATCGCCGCCGACAAAGTTGTCCATCCCTTGATTGCGAAAGAAGCCCTCCTGGTTGTCCCAGCGAAAGTCGCCGTTGTAGACATAGACATTGTTGTCGGAGTCGGGGTTGAACAGCTTGGGCAGCCCGCTGAAATCCTGTAGTCCCTCAGGTTGTTGCATCAAGTATTCGTGGCCCGGCAAGTTGGGGAAGCAGGCGACGGAGGCAAACATACCCTGGTGGGTGTGGGTGCCATTGGCAAAAAAACGGCTGAACAACAGGCCCCGGGCCGCCAGGGCGTCGAACTCCGGGGTGATGCCCTGATTGTTGCCCAGGGCACCCACATAGGCGCCGGCAAAGCTTTCCATGATGATAAGGACAATATTCTTGATCCGCCCCGGGGGATAGGCGTGGGTCGGGGTGTAGAGGCGCTGCAAAGGTGCTGAATCCGGGCGTTCCAGGTGGTCCGAGGCGACCACCACCATGTCTCTGGTGGCCCTCAGCGCCGAAGCGCTATCCCCCGCCTTGAGCCACCATCGGTCCAGCTGCAGGTGCCCCCTCGCCGATGCCGCCTTGATCAGGGTAAAGGTGCCGTTGAGGGCCAGGTGATTGGCGAAAACATGATTGCTGTGGATCGCGTCCCCCCAGCGCAGGGGAGGCCCCGGGCTGAGGGAGCCTCTGGCGGCGGCAACCACTAGCAGCAGAGCCAGGGCCGCCACCAGCGGGCGGACTGCAAACCTCGCCCCGCCGGGGGCCGCCGTCAGTGGCGAAGGTGCCGACAGCCGGTTGACTCCCCCCAGGGCTGCCAGGAACAGACCCCACAAAAAAGCCGCCAGCAGGGAGTAGCGAACAACGGGAAAGCCCGCCCAGATCATTTTGCCGACGGTTTGCGGATCTTCCGCGAGATATTGAAACACCAGGCTGTTGAGTCGGGTCTGGAATTCCCGGTAAAAATCCAGCTCCACGACACCGAGAAAAATGACCGCAGCCGATGTCGCCGCCAACCACAGCCGTGCAAGCCGCCGACTGCCCAGCCCCCGGGGAGCGAACAGCGCCAGGCTCAAGGGGGTCAGGATGTAGGCGGTCACCATCAGGTCGAAGCGAATGCCCACCAGGAATGCCTGGACTATTTCCCCCTTGGGTATGGCGTCCGCCAGGCCGCTGTTGCGCCACAGCAGGCAGGCGCGCAACAGGGCAAAGGTGGCTAGCAGTGCCAGCGCGGTGAAGGACAGAAATGCCAAGTCCCGACGAAGTGAGGTGCGTCCACCAGCCATTGCCAACTCCCGCTAAATGAGGTGGCAAGGTAACCGGGAATGCTTAAGCGAGACTTAACGGGCTGCCAAGACAGGTGGCGGTGGCTCAGTTCAGGCCCCGATGCTTTTTTACCAGTTCGTAGGCGGTCTGGATTTCCTGGACCCGCTCGGTGGCCAGCTTGATCATGTCCTCGGGCACCCCCTGGCCGGTGAGCTTGTCGGGGTGATTCTCACTCATCAATTTGCGGTAGGCCTTTTTCAGCGCCGCGTCGGAAATGTCTGCGGTTACCCCCAGGGCCTCGTAGGCAAGGTCCAGCTCATCCCGCCCCGGGGGCTGCTGGAACCCCTGTTGCCGTTGCCGGCCCTGGCCGGCGCCGCGAAAGTGGGTCTGGGCGCGCACCATGCGCAACAGTTGCTCAAATACCCGGGGGGAGATGCCGAGCCCGGTGGCAACCTGGCGGAGGAAGTCCTCTTCGGCGGCGGACATCGCCCCGTCCGCCAGGGCAAGGGCCAACAGGTAGTTGAGCAGCTGCTGGGCCAGCACCGGATGCCGGGCGCAGACGGTGCGGAAGCGGTCGAGTTCGGCGGCGAGGTCGAAGTCGCCCTTGGCTCCGGTCTGAAAGATCTCGATGGCCTGGCGGCGATGTTCCGAGTGCAGGGCCATCCGCGCCATCAACTGCTCGGTGTGGGCGATCTCCGCCTGGGATACCTGGCCGTCGGCCTTGGCCATTCTGCCCATCAGCAGAAATACCGTGCGGAAAAAGGTCTCCTCGACCTGCCGGCGCTCCTCGGCGGACATGCCGCGGGTGTGGCCCGCCAGGGCGCGGTCGAAGTAATGTCCGGCGATGACGCCGATGATCAGCCCGAAGATGCCGGCCACGGCAAGGCCGATCAACCCGCCAATGAGTTTGCCATACCACATGCGATGTACTGGGTCCGGGAAAGGGATTGAAAGGGGTGTTCAGCAGCCCGCGGCCGCTGAACACCCGGAAACGTTGAGGCAAGGGTAACAGAAAAGCCTGGGTTTGCCGTGGTCAGTGGTCATCTTCAAGGCGCTTGACCAAATCCATGGGGTTGTGGTCGACGGTGCCGTCGGCCTCGATCAGGGACTGCTTGCCAGTCACCGGGTTGCGGACGATCACCTTGGGCTCCTGGAACAGGGGGCGGCGCACATAGTCCACCTCCCAGCCAAACCCCTCCAATTCCTTGATGGCGATTTTCTGGGCGACGGTGAGGATTTTTCTCAGGTCCTCGGGAATTGGCGGCTTACCTTTTCTTCTTTCTTTGTCCACTGTCACTACTCCTTTTGCGCGGGCTTATTATCCCTGCCCGGCGGGCTCCAGTCTATCCTGTTTTCCCGGTCTTGCCAGCGGGTCGGGGGCGTTGCGGGGAGAATTCGTGCATAATGCGCGGCCATGATCAATCTTGCCAATATCAGCCTCCGCAGAGGCGCCAAATTGTTGCTCGAGGACGCCAGCGCGCGGATCCATCCCGGCCAAAAAGTGGCCCTGATCGGCGCCAATGGCGCCGGCAAATCCTCGTTCTTCGACCTTCTGTTGCACCAGTTGCAGGCGGACGCCGGCAACCTTCAGCTGCCCGGTCACTGGCGGGTGGCCCATATGGCTCAGGAGGTGGCCGCGTCACCGGTGTCCGCCATCGACTTTGTGCTGGACGGGGACCGGCTGCTGCGGGAAACAGAGGATGCCATCGCCGCTGCCGAGGCCAGTGTCAACCACCACGGGTTGGCGGAGTTGTACCAGACATTCGAGGATATCGATGGCTATTCGGCCCGGGTGCGGGCGGAAAAGCTGCTCCACGGCCTGGGTTTTGCCCAGCAGGATTTGCTGCGCCCCGTGGCGAGCTTTTCCGGCGGCTGGCGCATCCGCCTCAATCTGGCCCAGGCCCTGATGTGCCCGTCGGACCTGCTGTTGCTTGACGAGCCCACCAACCACCTGGATATCGATGCCAGCCTGTGGCTGGAGGAGTGGCTGCGCCAGTACCCCGGTACCCTGCTGCTGATCTCCCACGACCGGGATTTCATCGATGCGGTGTGCGACCTCATCATCCATATCGAGCACCTCAAGCTGTGGAGCTACCGGGGCAACTATTCCGCCTTCGAGCGCCAGCGGGCCGAGCGCCTGGCCCGCGACCAGGCGAGTTATGCCAAGCAGCAACAGCGGGTGGCGGAGATCCACCAGTTTGTGCGCCGCTTTCGCGCCAAGGCCACCAAGGCCAAGCAGGCCCAGAGCCGCCTCAAAGAGCTGGAGCGGATGGAGTTGCTGGCGCCGGCCCACGCCGATTCACCCTTTGATTTCAGCTTTCCCCCGCCGGAACGGGTTTCCGACCCGCTGCTGTCGCTGACCAACGCCAGTCTCGGGTACGGCCAGACGGCGGTGCTCGACAAGGTCAGCATCAGTATCCACCCGGGTTCCCGGATCGGTCTGCTGGGGGCCAACGGCGCGGGTAAATCCACCCTGATTCGCTCCCTGGCCGGGGAGCTGCCGCCGGTGACCGGCGAGCGGGTATGCGGTGAGCATCTCAGCCTGGGCTATTTCAGTCAACACCAGGTGGACGCCCTGGATATGGCGGCCAGCCCGGTGCTGCATCTGCAGCGCCTCACCCCCTCCGCCAGCGAGCAGAGCATTCGCAATTTCCTCGGCGGCTTCAATTTCCGCGGCGATATGGCCCTGGACACCATCGCCCGCTTTTCCGGCGGCGAAAAGGCGCGCCTGGCCCTGGCCATTATCGTCTGGTTGAAACCCAATCTGCTGCTGCTCGACGAGCCCACCAACCACCTGGACCTGGATATGCGCCACGCTCTGACGGTGGCCCTGCAGGGCTTTGAGGGGGCGGTGGTGCTGGTGTCCCACGATCGCCACCTGATCCGCAATACGGTGGACCAATTGTTGCTGGTGAGTGGGGGCCGGGTCGAGCCCTACGATGGCGATCTGGAGGAGTACAGTCGCTGGCTGCTGGCGCAGGTAAAGGGGGCCAGACAGGACAGGGACGACAGCCCGCCGGCGGGAGAGCCCGCGGTGGACCGCAAACGCCAGCGCCAGGATGCGGCTGAAAAGCGCAAACTGCTGATGCCACTGAAAAAAAGGATTTCCAGTGCGGAGGCGACAATCGCCGCCCTCGACAAGAAACTGGCGGAAATTGACCTACAGCTATCGGATGGCGCACTATACGGGGCCGCCAGCCGGGACAAATTGCAAGCCCTGTTGGTGGAGCAGGGACAGCTCGCTCGCCAAAAAGAGCAGTGCGAGGCGGACTGGTACCAGATTCACGAGCAGCTGGAGACCCTCGAAGCCGAACTGGATTGCTGACCGGGCCGGGCCCGGTCTGTTGAACACCCATCTCCCTGGGCCTGCCGGTTTCCGCAGGCCCGAATAACAAAGCCCAATAGTAGACAGGAACAAGCCCCATGTCTGATGACTCCTTTAAAGAAAGTGCACTGCGCTACCATACCGATCCAACCCCCGGCAAGCTGGCAATCCGCCCCACCAAGCCCCTCGCCAATGCCCGCGACCTGGCCCGTGCCTACTCCCCCGGGGTGGCCTACCCCTGTGAACTGATCGCCGACAACCCCGCCGAGGTGGTCAATGTGACGGCCCGCGGCAACCTGGTGGCGGTGATCACCAATGGCACCGCGGTACTTGGGCTCGGCGATATCGGGCCCCTGGCGTCCAAGCCGGTGATGGAGGGCAAGGCGGTACTGTTCAAGAAATTCGCCAATATCGATGTCTTCGATATCGAGATTGAGGAAAAGGACGTCGACAAGCTGGTGGACATCATCGCTTCCCTGGAGCCCACTTTCGGCGGCATCAACCTGGAGGACATCAAGGCCCCGGAGTGTTTCGAGGTTGAGCGCAAACTCCGCGAGCGCATGAAAATCCCGGTGTTTCACGACGACCAGCACGGCACCGCCATCGTTGCCGCCGCCGCGGTATACAACGGCCTGCGCCTGGTCAACAAGAAGTTCGAAGATATCAAACTGGTGGTGTCCGGCGCCGGCGCCGCCAGCATCGCCTGTGTCAACCTGCTGGTGAGCATGGGCCTGCGCAAGGAAAACGTGCGCATGCTGGACCGCAACGGGGTGATCTACAAGGGTCGTGTCGAGGGCATGAATCCGTGGAAGGAAGACTACGCGGTAGACACCACCGACCGCACCATCGAGGACGCCATCGACGGCGCCGACCTCTTTATGGGCCTGTCGGGTCCGGGGGTGCTGAACGGCGAGATGATCAAGAAAATGGCCCGCGATCCCCTGATTTTGGCGATGTCCAACCCCATCCCCGAAATCATGCCGGAAGAGGCCAAGGCCGCCCGCCCGGATGCCATTTTGGCCACCGGCCGCTCCGACTACCCCAATCAGGTCAACAATGTCCTGTGCTTCCCCTTTATGTTCCGCGGTGCCCTGGATTGCGGCGCCTCCACCATCAACGAGGCCATGAAACAGGCCGCGGTCAAGGCCATTGCCGACCTCGCCCACCGGGAGGCCACCGAGGTGGTGGCCCAGGCCTACGCCGGTGAAGAGCTCAAGTTCGGTGCCGACTACCTGATTCCCAAGCCCTTCGACCCCCGCCTGATCGAAGAGGTCCCCCTGGCGGTGGTCAAGGCCGCCATGGAGAGCGGGGTCGCTACCCGTCCCATCGAGGACATGGACGCCTACCGCACCAAATTGCACACCTATATCAGCGGCAGCCGGCTGTTTATGCAGCCCACCATCGAGCTGGCCCGCAAAAACCCACCGCGCATCGTCTATGCGGAAGGGGAGAACGACGATGTCCTGCGGGCCATGCAGGCAGTGGTGGACGAGAAGGTTGCCAAACCCATCCTGGTGGGCCGCCCGGCGGTGATCAAAGCCAAGATCGAGCAGATGAATCTACGCCTGAAGGTGGGTGCGGATATCGAAATTTTCAACGTCGAGGAAGGGGACGCCAACGAGAAATACTGGCGCCACTACCACCAGCTGGTGGGCCGCTCCGGGGTTTCCGTGGAATCCGCCAGATCCGCAGTGCACACCAACAGCACAGTGCTGGCCAGCCTGCTGGTGGAGCTGGGAGAGGCCGACGGCATGATCTGCGGCAAGGTGGGTCGCTTCGACGAGCACCTCAAGGACCTGACCCAGGTCTTTGCCACTCGCCCCAACGGCGGCCTGCTGTCCTCGGTCTGCGCACTGTTGCTGGAGGACGGCCCGGTGTTCCTCGCCGACCCCTTCGTCAACGTCGACCCCAGCGAGGACCAGATCGTAGGCATCGCCAGGGATACCATCGACTTTGTGCGCGCCGCCTTCAATATCGAGCCCAAGGTGGCACTGCTTTCCCACTCCAACTTTGGCACCTACGAGGACGCCTCGGCGCTGAAGATGAAGGGCGCCGCGAAACGCCTGCGGGAGGAGCTGCCGGACCTGCAGATCGACGGCGAGATGCACGCACTGTCGGCCCTCAACCCGGAGCTGCGGGCCACCATCTGCGAGGATAACCGCATCGAGGGCCGCGCCAACGTGTTGATCATGCCCAATATGGATGCCGCCAGTATCGCCCTGGGCCTGATCCGCTCCATCACCAATGCCCGCCTGGTGGGGCCCTTCCTGGTGGGCCTGGACAAGCCCGCCCATATTTTGATTCCGTCGGTGTCCGGCCGCGGCATTCTCAATATGACGGCACTGACCGCCGCGGATATTCACTTCCGCAAAAAGTAGGTTTTGGCGCGGTTTGGGAATCGGGAGATACCCACAAAGGCAGCCCATTGGCTGCCTTTGTCATAGTGGCATCGGTTGACAGCTTCCCGGAGTCCAGTACCATGGCTGTCAGTTGTTGATGGCGGGAGTCCCCTTGAAGCCAAAATTGCTTGTCTGGTCGCTGCTGACGGCGCTGTGGTGTGTCGGTCTGCTCGGCTGTTCCTCCCAGCCAAGCCAGCCCGCAAGCGACCAGCGGGCGGTCAGGGATGCGCTGTACCAGCAATACGGCGCCTGGCGTGGGGTGCCCTACCGGTTGGGTGGTTTGTCCACCAGGGGTGTCGACTGCTCCGGCCTGGTTCAACTGACGTATCAGAATGTCTTTTCCCATCAGCTGCCCCGCACCACCAAGGATCTCGCCCGGGTTGGCAAACCGGTAAAGCCCGGTGAGCGGCGCAGCGGCGACCTGGTGTTCTTCAAGATCGGCCTGTGGCAGGACCATGTGGGCATCTACCTTGAAAACGGCAAGTTTATGCACGCCTCCGCTAGCAAGGGGGTGATGATTTCCAGCCTCGATGAAACCTATTGGCACCAGCGCTACTGGAAAACCCTGAGACCCCTGGACCTGGTGGTGGCGTCGCGCTGATGGTGCGGCCGTGGGGAAGACCCTCAGGGCTCGAGTCGTGGGGGATTTCAGCACCAAGCCGCGTCCGCTGCCAATTTACACATAAGTCAGATTCAAGGGCTACACGGCGGTGGCGGCCGAGGGCAGAGGTTTCCAGCACCGGCACGAGTACATCCCTGTAGCCTACGTCGGCGACGTCCTGTCGCCGACGCTGCTGGAAACCTCTACCCTCGACCCCAAAGTGTCGCCCTAATTTCCGACTTGTGAGTAAAGTTCGGAGCCCCAAGCCCACAATGGCCGCTGCTGTGACCATGCCCGCCGGCTGATGTGTAAGCCCCCAGCCCCATTCCGCCATCTTCCTATAACCCCTTGATCCATCGGGTTTTGTCGCGACCGGTTTTTATGGTAACCGGGCGCCATAGCCAATATCATTGGTTCTTGCCAATTACCCCTAGGGAGCCTCAGATTAATCCAGCAACACGTCATTGCCGACCCAGGGCGCTTCGCGGGGCCTGCTAAGGGCAGCTAGAGGCTGCTCGCAATGACAATTAATCAGAGGCTACCTGAAACCTAAAAGGAGAGTTTGGATGGATAAGGGCAACAGCCCAGGTGAGCAACTGTCAGTGCCGGTGAATACCGGCATCATGGGAGCAATTCGGGATTTTTTGCGCCTGGAGGCGTCCAGCGGCATCCTGCTGGTGGTCATGGCGGTGCTGGCCATGGTGATTGTCAACTCACCCCTGGCGCCGCTCTACAACAACCTGCTGGCCATTCCGGTGGAAATCAGGCTGGGCGATTTTTATATCGCCAAGCCGCTGTTGTTGTGGATCAACGACGGCCTGATGGCGATCTTCTTTTTTCTGATCGGCCTGGAAGTGAAACGGGAAGCCCTGGTAGGGGAGCTGTCGGACATGCAGCGGGTCACCCTGCCCATCGTCGCCGCCGTCGGCGGCATGGCGTTTCCGGCAATCATCTACGCCATCATCAACTGGGGCGACCCCCTGGCTATGCGGGGTTGGGCCATTCCCTCCGCCACGGATATCGCCTTTGCCCTGGGGGTGCTGGCCCTGCTCGGCGACCGGGTGCCAAACTCCATGAAGTTGTTCCTGATGACCCTGGCGGTGGTGGATGATCTGGGGGCCATTGTCATCATCGCCCTGTTCTATACCGTGGATTTATCCACCACCTCCCTGCTGGTGGCGGGGGGTGCGGTGACTGTGCTGTTCCTTATGAATCGTCAGGGCGTGGTGGCCATTGCCCCCTACCTGCTGGTGGGCTTGGTGCTGTGGGCGGCGGTGCTCAAATCCGGGGTCCACGCCACTCTGGCGGGGGTGCTGATCGCCATGTTCATTCCCTTCAAGAAGGCACCGGGAGAAAATGTCACCCAGCTGGAAAAGCTCGAGCACGATCTGCATCCCGCGGTGGTCTTTGGCATTCTGCCGATTTTTGCCTTCGCCAACACCGGCGTGCCCCTGTGGGGCTTGGGGCTGGACTCCCTGTTGCACCCAGTGCCGCTGGGCATCGCCCTGGGGCTGTTTCTCGGCAACCAGTTCGGCGTCTTTGGCCTGTCCTGGTTGGCGGTCAAGCTGGGCTTCGCCAAACTGCCCAACGACGCCACCTGGGTCCAGGTCTACGGGGTGGGCATGCTGTGCGGCATCGGCTTCACCATGAGTCTGTTTATCAGTTCCCTGGCCTTCGATCAGGGGGGGCCGAACACCCTCCCGGTGGACGAGCGTCTGGGTATTCTGGCGGGCACCCTGGCCTCCGCGGTGGGCGGTTATCTGTGGCTGCGCTTTCTCGCCAACAAGAAGGAGGTGCCAACCGTCACCGCCAATGGGGACACCTGATTGCCGGGAAACATGACCAGGTAACAAGAGATGACACAGGTTGAGTTAGACTTTCAGGACGTCAACGATTTCTGGTTCCATGAGGCGGGTCCTGGCCGCTGGTGGAAAAAGGACGATGCCTTCGACGACCAGGTGCGGCGGCGCTTTGCCCCGCTGCTCCGGGCGGCGAGCCGCTGCGAGCTTCACCACTGGCGCGACGACCCCAGGGGCCGCCTGGCGGAAATCATCGTCCTCGACCAGTTTTCCCGCAATATGTATCGCGGCACCCCCCAGGCTTTTGCCCAGGATGCCCTGGCCCTGGCGCTGGCCCAGGAGGCGGTGCGGGTTGGCGCCGACCAGGTGCTGACTCCAGCACAGCGCAGCTTCCTCTACATGCCCTATATGCACAGTGAATCACTCCCTATTCACCAACTGGCGGAAGCCCTCTACCGCGGCGAAGGCCTGGAGTTCAACCTGGATTTTGAGCTCAAGCACAAGGCCATTATCGAGCGCTTTGGCCGCTATCCCCACCGCAATGCCATCCTCGGGCGGGAGTCTACGCCAGAGGAGACCGAGTTTCTGAAACAGCCAGGATCAGGGTTTTAGCCGCCTGATGCCCGATGCAAACGGCTACCGCCAGCCCCCCAGTTCGCGCCAGCGGTTGACGATCTGGCAGAACAGTTCCGCGGTGCGCTCGGCGTCGTAGGCGGCGCTGTGGGCGTCCTTGTTGTTGAAGGGGATACCGGCAGTGGCGCAGGCCCGGGCGAGTACCGTCTGGCCGTAGGCGAGGCCCGCCAGGGTGGCGGTATCGAAGCAGGAAAAGGGGTGGAAGGGATTGCGCTTGATCCCCGCGCGCGCGCAGGCGGCGTTGACAAAGCCCAGGTCGAAGTGGGCGTTGTGGGCGACGATCACCGCCCGGGTGCAGTCGGCTTCCCGCACCGCCTGGCGCACCCGCTGGAAGACATGGTTGAGGGCGTCCTTTTCGCTGAGGGCTTCCCGGTCCGGGTCGGAGGGGTCGATACCGGTGAAGTCCAGGGCGGCCTGCTCGATGCGGGTGTCCGGGTGGGGGATCACGGCGGCGGCCACGGTATCGGCTCTGTGGAGTACGCCGTCGCTGTCCATCTCCAGGATCACCGCGGCGATTTCCAGCAGGGCGTGTTCCCCCGAGTTGAAGCCGCCGGTCTCCACATCCACCACCACCGGCAAAAAGCCGCGAAAACGGGTGGCCAGAGTGGTAAAGCTGTCCATGCTCTCGGCAAAGGATTTATCGGTCATCGGCGATCCGCCAGTTGAGGGTGTTGCCCGCCCACAGGGGGGTCACGGGGTCGCTGCCGAGGAATACGGTGTCGGGCACCCGCCAGGGCTCCCGAACCAGGGTAATGGTGTCTCCATTGCGGGGCAGACCGTAAAAGTCGGCGCCGTGGAAGCTGGCGAA
>Ga0172382_10010894_pt1 | contig 12101 bp, 6 predicted proteins | sample Leawel138RmetaG_FD_122245 | JGI IMG/M metagenome (GOLD analysis project Ga0172382, IMG submission 122245) | Leachate microbial communities from a municipal landfill in Southern Ontario, Canada - Leachate well 138R metaG | ecosystem: Engineered > Solid waste > Landfill > Unclassified | place...
GGAATGGAATTGGAGAAGAGATAGGGACGTGAGCGCTGACGCAATATATCGATGATCTCCTTACGGCCGGTGGTGAATCCGCCGATGGCACCTCCAAAGGCTTTGCCCAATGTTCCCGTGATCACATCCACATCACCCATCACGTTGTACAATTCGGTCACACCTTTTCCGGTCCGGCCTACTACTCCGGCCGAGTGGCTTTCGTCCACCATCACCAGTGCATCATACTTCTCCGCCAACTCCATAATTTTGTCGAGTGGTGCCACGTTGCCATCCATAGAGAAGACACCATCGGTGACAATGATGCGGAATCGCTGCGCCTGTGCTTCTTTCAACTTTTCTTCAAGATCAGCCATATCGGCATTGGCATAACGGTAGCGTTGCGCCTTGCAAAGACGTATCCCGTCAATAATGGATGCATGATTCAATGCATCGGAGATAATGGCGTCCTCCTGTGTGAAAAGCGGCTCGAAGAGTCCTCCGTTAGCATCGAAACAGGCGGCATAAAGAATGGTATCTTCGGTTTTGAAAAAGCGGCTGATAGTTGCTTCCAATTCCTTGTGATAGTCTTGTGTACCGCAGATAAAGCGTACCGACGACATACCATACCCTCTTTCGTCAAGTGCCCGTTTTGCAGTGTCAATCAACCTTGGATGATCAGATAATCCCAAGTAATTATTGGCACAAAAATTGAGCACTTGCTGTCCCGTTTGTACTCTTATTTCAGCCTTTTGTGGCGAAACAATAATTCGCTCCTTTTTGTAGAGACCTGCCTCTTCTATCAACCTCAGCTCCTCTTGCAGGTGTTGTTTCATTTTTCCATACATATTTTTTCTAAACTAAAAATTAAAATTCTTCATCTGTAGCCTCATCAAGCAACGATTGGGGCAGTGTCTTCTTTGTCTTCACTCCCAGTTCCCTCAGCTTTTCGGCCTGTCCGACAAGGTTTCCCCTACCCGATTTCAACTGGCCATAAGCGTTCTCATAACTTCGTTTGGCCCTGTTCAGATGCGTTTCTATATCGGTAAGTGATTCCACAAAATTGACAAATTTATCGTACAGTGCCGCACCGCGATCGGCAATCTCCATGGCATTCCGGTTCTGGTATTCCCGTTTCCACAGATCCACTATCAACTTTAAGGCAGCGATAAGATTGGTCGGACTGATAAATAGGATTTTTTTCTCGTAGGCGTACTGCCACAAATTTTCATCATATTGCAATGCGAGGCTATAGGCCGGTTCATTGGGGATAAACAGCATCACGAAATCGAGGGTATCGGCATAATCCTGGTAACTTTTCCGGCTCAACTCGTCGATATGTTTCCGCACGGAGCGAAGATGCTCGTCGATGTATCTTTTTTGTTCTGACGGATCATCGGCACCCACATAGTTGGCATAGGCGGTAAGCGATACTTTCGAGTCGATGATTACCTTCCGGTTATCAGGGTAAGCGATCATCACGTCGGGCCTCATCCTAGCACCACTTTCCCCGGTAAAGGTATTACCATCCATGTCTTTGAGGGGTTCCTGCACAAAATATTCACGTCCTTTCACCAATCCCGACCTCTCAAGAATATTTTCCAGGATCATTTCACCCCAGTCGCCCTGCGTCTTTGAGCTCCCTTTCAAGGCTTTGGTCAGATTATTGGCTTCGGTGCTAAGGCGGTCGTTCAATTCACGTAAGTTTTTCACTTCCTGTCCGAGTGAAAAACGTTCTTTCGACTCATTGATATAGACCTCTTCCACCTTTTTACGGAACGACTCAATATTCTCTCCAAACGGTTTCAGGATAGCATCCAGGTTGTTCCTGTTAAGATGGGTGAATTTCTCGGATTTCTCGTCCAATATTTTAGAGGCAATATGCTCGAATTCGAGGTTGAACTGCTTGCGCAATTCAACGATCTCCGTTTTCTGATTTTCCAGTTTTTCGAGTAACGACTTGTTCTCGGCAGCGAACAAGGCCAACGACCTGTTTATCTCATTCCACTCTTCTACTTTTGCTTTCAATTCCTGTCTGACTTGCCCTATCTCTTCCTGGTAATTCCGGATAGTTTCCTGAGCAGCATTCAGATTAGCCGATAGCGTGGCACCCGACAGAGTGAATTCGGTATTCAACGCATTGTATCTGTCAGTCAACGCATCAAGCTCACTCTTCGGAACCGATTTCGATTTGCCCAGCAATGAGGCAATAATCCATCCCAGGAATCCCCCCACCAAAAAGCCGAAAAGAAGGTACAGGATATTCATAAGATCATTTTATTGATTTCAGGATTTCAGAATTTCACAATTTCATGATTTCACAATTTCATGATTTCAGGATTTCACAATTTCAGGATTTCATGATTCCAGAATATAATCTTCAAATTTTCAAATCCACAAATTAACTCATTGACACATCGGCACTACACCTCCCGACGAGTCGGGATTAGCACATCGTCACATCGTTAAATCACCACTACTTGTCCCGATTTATCGGGATCAACACATCATCACATCTATTTTATGCTTCTCAAAACATGTCCCATTTTCCTTTTCTTGGTCTCCATATAAAAGTGGTTGTACTGGTTGGGGGAGACTTCGAGTGGTACATTTTCCACTACTTCCAGTCCATAGGATTCAAGTCCGACACGTTTGGTGGGATTGTTAGTCATCAGGCGCATCTTACTTACCTCCAGGCTACGAAGTATCTGCGCGCCTACCCCATAATCCCGTTCATCAGCTTGATAACCAAGATGGAGATTGGCATCCACGGTATCGAGTCCCTGCTCTTGCAGCTTGTATGCCGCCGCTTTTGCCATCAGTCCGATTCCACGTCCTTCCTGATTCAGATAAACGAGTACCCCTTTTCCCTCCTTTTCGATGAGTTGGAGGGCTTTGTGAAGCTGTTCACCACATTCACAACGCATCGACCCGAAAATATCCCCGGTCATACAGGAGGAGTGTACACGTACCAATACCGGTTCACCGTCGTGCCATTCTCCTTTGGTAAGAGCTACATGTTCCTGGCCGGTAGCTTTCTGCAAAAACGGCACCATAGTAAACTCACCATATTCGGTAGGTAATTTTACCGCTTCACCTCTTTCGATCAACGATTCTGTTCTAAGTCTATATTTTATCAGATCGGCCACGGAAACGATCTTCAGGCTGAATTTCCGGGATATCTCCATCAGTTCCGGAAGGCGGGCCATAGACCCGTCCTCATTTTTTATTTCAGCCAAAGCACCGGCCGGATAAAGTCCTGCCAGGCGGGCAAAGTCGATCGTCGCTTCAGTATGTCCCGCGCGACGTAGTACCCCTTTGGTTTGTGCACGCAGGGGAAAGATATGGCCTGGGCGACCAAAATCTTCCGGCGCCGTCTCTTTGCGGGTCAGCGCCAGGATAGTTTGTGCCCTGTCATAAGCCGAAATACCAGTAGTACAACCGTGTGTGAGTAAATCGATAGAAACAGTGAAGGGCGTGGAATGTATCGATGTATTGTGTGAAACCATCATTGGCAAGTCCAGCTCTTCGGCACGCTCTTTTGTAATAGGTGCGCAGATGAGTCCGCGCGCATGAGTTTCCAGAAAATTGATCTTTTCGGCAGTGATATGTTCTGCCGCGATAATAAGATCACCCTCATTTTCACGGTCTTCATCGTCGACCACTATGATGAAATTACCCTTGCGAATCTCTTCAATCGCCTCATCAATGGTGTGTAATTGAATTTTTTCTTGCATTTATATATAGATTATTTTTATGCTAAAGCAATTGTTTCCGGCTCATGAATGCCGTGTAAAATATCTGTCAACTCTCCATTCATCCGTTGAATATTCTTCAGATCTTTTCTGATAATCAGTTCAAAGGGAGTGGAAAGGAGTCTTATAATAATCCCGACAGGAAAGAGATACATTGATATCTTGGCCGGGATTGAACCGGGATCGAAAATCCTCACTATATTAAATATCACAGGATATTCTTCCGCTTTTGCCAATACTTCCAGTTTACGAGAGTTGGACAGACTGTTGAGTATTATCTCCAAAGAACTTTTAAGAGACCGTAATTGTTTATTATACTCAGTATCAATCCAATAATCCTTATAAGAGAGATGTCCATATCTTTCCAGAAACAGTTCAATCCTCTGCGATAAACTCGAGAGCGATTGAGATATCTCTTCATAATCAGGCACTTCAATGATCACACTTTTCACTGGATATTTTCGCTTATCACGAATAAAAAAGAGTTTTTTGAAGAAGTTGACGTAGGTATCAGCATTCATTATCACCGAATCATTCACTGCCTTATAGGTCAGGAAGACCCCTATAGGCAGCAAGACAATCGAACTGAACCACATGCCGAACCAATGTGCCCATACACCGTCACGGGTCATTTTATAACCCACATTCTCAACGATATAGTAGATAATAAACAGAATTACCGATATTACGATAGGGGTACCCAATCCTCCTTTTCTTACAATAGAACCCAACGGCGCACCAATAAAAAAGAATATCAGGCAGGTGAACGGAATGGTGAATTTCCGGTGCCATTCTATCCAGTGCCGGTTAATGACACGCTGTGTGGTAGTTTTATTAAGGGACCTGAACATAAACTCATTACTGTTATTATCCGCTTTCATATAGGCATTTTGTAAGATAGTGGATTGATCGTGTAATGTTTTTGAATGCACCAAGGTGTCGGGAGTTGGTACTTCAACAGGTGTTAGCCGTGCTGCGGCGATCAGGGAGTCTTTCTTTTCGGAGGGATATCCATTACGGAAAGAGAGATAAGAGTAGTTCTTCATTGTTTTCCTGTCCACCCGGTTTACACTATCCATGATCACAGACATGGAGTCGATGGAGGCGCCCAGTTCCGATAAATTTTTCGATACATAGTTGCTGGAAGAGTTTCCTTCTATCACCTCTTCATCCATGCGGTTGAAGTTGGAATCGTAAGAGATCATCATGGTTTTTGTATCAAAACTCTCTCGTGCATAAGGCACGAAATCTTCGTTATAGCGCGAGGAGGAACCGCCTCCCTGTTCAAAATTCTGAAACTGCTGGCCGCTATACATGGTGAAGATAAGCATCTTCTTGTCGTCTGTCGTGCTCATCTCAGCCGAGTCACAGATGATTACCGCCATGTTATTGAATCCGCTCGCTATATCGTAGATCAATACGTTGTAGAGCATTCCTGTCTTTTGATTCTTCTTCCCCACATAGAGATTATAACCGTCAATTTCTTTATAGAAGGTCCCTTCGGGTATTTCCAATTCAGGTGATGCCTGTCGGATAGAGATCAGTAGTGAATAAAATTTGGTCTGAATTTTTGGAAGGGCATTATTTTGGTAAAAAAAAACTCCGACGGCAATACTCACAATCAGGATCGTAAGCGGCTTCATGGCTGTCAGCAACGGTACTCCAGCCGCTTTAACAGCGAGCAACTCCAAATTCTCACCCATATTTCCGAACATCATCAAGGAGGCCAGCAGGATCGCCAAGGGCAAGGCTATATAGACAAGCGTGAGGGCTGCATAGAGAAACATCTCTCCCAGCACACTTATTTCCAATCCTTTACCGACCATATCTTCTACATATTTCCACAGGAACTGCATCAATACCAGAAAGAGGCATATGGCAAAAGTCATTAGAAGAAGCGGAATAAAAGTTGTAAGAATATAGCTGTAGAGCCGCTTTATGTGGAAAAATCTTCTCATTAAAAAAGTACAAGTTCAATTTTAGGACAAAGATAGTGAAAGCTGAGTAATAAAATCAATCGAATTGTGGTTTTTGAATAAAAGAGATAATCAGATTCCCAGCCTTCTTTTCATCTCATCGACTTGGAATTCCCATAACGCAATGGCATCTCCTTTTTCGTCGGGCTCGGCAAAATCGGTTATTTCAAGTGTCATAGCACCCGAAAGATCGAGTTTTCGCAACAGGAATTCAAAGTAGAGTTCTTCCTCTTCTTCTTCTTCGAGCCATCTGTAACGAATACTTGATTGCGGTTTTTTATTAATAATCTGTGCTTCATTATCAGTTTTTCCCCATATGAACTTGTAGATGGTCTCAGTTTCATCCATCGTCACCTCATCTGCAAACCACTCCGAAAGACCGTCAATTTGGCTTATCATACGCCACAAACTGCTCTGGGTGGCATTTCCCATCAGGAACTCGATATGAAATTTTTCTTTTGGCATCTATCAATTCAAAACAAGGCCCACAATATACAATTTTTTCAGGAATATACACCCATATTTGTCGATTAATTTTAATAAAATCCCGATATCCGGAAACAGTCGTCGTCTGTTCCGGATACCGGGAGTTTTCTTTATCGGTTTTTTTTAAATACTATTGAACGGGAATATACTCTACAAATGCCTCTATGGCTTCGTAAGAGGCCAGTCCCAATTTCCAGTACATATCTGCAGTTGCCCTATTTCGTTCTTCCGACCGTTGCCAGAACAATCTCTCATCATCCCCCAGGAAAGGAGCGCTTTCCATTTGCGACTGATGCTTGAGAATAGCATTTCTCTTCTGTCGCAATTCTTCGGGAGAGAGGGGTACAGCCATTTCTATATGGTCTATCTCCCATTCCATCCATGCACCACGGTACATCCAAACCCGGCAGTCTTGATACCACTCTTCCTCTTTCATCAGGTCTATTGCTGCCAGGATCGCATCGAGGCATACCTTATGCGTTCCGTGCGGATCAGCCAGGTCACCCGCCACATAAATCTGATGCGGCTTGATGGTTTCAATAAAATCTTTTACGATATTGACATCTTTTTCTGATATGGGATTTTTCTTTATCTTGCCGGTTTCATAGAAAGGCAGATCAAGGAAATGGACATTCTCTTCCGGCAGTCCAACGTATCTATCGGCCGATCGGGCTTCTTCACGGCGGATTCTACCTTTAATAAAAAGGATATCAGGAGTATCGATATCATCTTTCGATTTTTCATGCAAAAGATAACGACGGATACTTTCATATTTTTCCATCAACCCTATGTTTTCAGGGTTGAATTTCTTACGCATACTATTCAGCACGGAGATATAGCGGATCACCTCTTCGTCGCCCACGGCAATATTTCCGGAAGTTTGATAAGCCACATGCACCTCATGTCCCTGGTTAACGAGTCGTTGGAATGTGCCACCCATCGAGATCACATCGTCATCGGGATGGGGGCTGAAAATAATCACTCTTTTTGGATAGGGTTTCGCTCTTTCGGGACGGTAGGTATCATCGGCATCGGGTTTTCCTCCCGGCCAACCGGTAATGGTATGTTGCAGGTCATTGAATATCTTGATATTCACGTTGTAAGCCGAGCCATAGAGCGTGATCAATTCACTCAACCCATTATCGCTATAATCTTTGTTTGTCAGTTTGAGGATAGGTTTATCCACTACTCCGCAGAGCCATACGATAGCCCGGCGAATTAATTTGCTGGTCCATTCGCAATTGGTCACTAACCAAGGGCGGCTGATACGGGTCAATTCAGAGGCGGCTGCCAGATCCACAAAGATTTTGGTTTCAGGATGTGTCTGCAACATGGAACCGGGTATCAGGTCGGTCACTGATCCTTCTACAATATCCCTGATGCTGGGGGCCTTTCGTTCACTCCAGGCTACCAGTGAAATTTTTTTGGCATCCAGCATATCCGACAGTCCCATAGTGATAGCACTTACCGGCACTTTGTCTAAGGATCCGAAATTGCGGGCGATATCTTTTCTGGAGTCACCGTCGAGCATCACCAGGCGGGTTTCAGAGTGAAGGCTGCTACCGGGCATATTGAATCCCACATTCCCCTTACTACCCAATCCCAACAATATATAATCGAGTCCACCCACTTTTTTCAGGTTTTGCTCGAATGCCTCACAAATTTCCGCAATCAGATCTTTTTCCACTGTCGCATCTGGAGAAAAGATATTTTCCGGAGCAATATCTATCTGGTCGAGAAAATTTTCTTTCAGCATCTGCAGGTTGCTATAAGTAAAATCGAGTACCGGATAGAATTCGTAAGTGTTAAAGACGATCACATTGCTGAAACTGATGTCTTCTTCCTTATGAAGTCTCACCAATTCCTCATAAACTGGCATGGGAGAATTCCCTCCGCTGATTCCCAGCACAAAAGGTTTATTTTCCTGTTGCTTTGCCTTCATTTCGTTGACGATATCTTTCGCCACTTTTTTCGCCGCTCTTCTCGATTCTTCAAAAATAGCCACCGGTAGTTTCTCGAAACGCGACAAGTTATACTCCTCGAAATCATTTTCCGGCCTGTAATACTTTTTGGGGACCCTTTCAAAAGTAATGTGTGAACTCAAATCTAATCTCATATCTCTTTACGGTTTAAAAAGGATAACTAATACTATACTATTATACTATAACACTCCACAAGGGGACAAGTTTTCTCTTTCCGAATATCATTTTCCTCTTTTTTTAAATTCTACCACCAGCCTGTTCTTTTTTCAGGTCCACCCTACGTGTGATACGTCCGTAGAAAAAAAGCGCTACGGCCGAGATGGCTCCGATACCCACAAAAACATACCATATATAATGGGCATTTTGCGTGGCAGCGGTATAAGCGATGGAATCAAACAGACCTGCTTCATTGGTGAACAGACGTGGATCAGGACAGTACCTATCCAGCAGGAACCCCGACAATCCAAAAGCCAGCAAGAACGAAAAGAAAGAGTGCAGATGGCTGAATCCCAAATAAAGTCCTTCCTCACCCTTGGGTGCCTGGAGGGAAAAATATTCCAGGTAACGGGGAGAAATGAAACACTCTGCCAACGCCTGCATGGCGATACCCACAATCATCATAAATGCTACCGGATGTAATCCTAAAACACCCTCTCCTCCGATTTGGGTACCAAACGACATTACCAGGGCAGATAGCGGGATGATAAACATTCCTATCATCATAGAGGCAACAGCGCTCCGTTTCTTCATTAGAGAGGTAACGAAATTCACGCAAACAAAAACTATCAACGGATTCACGTTGGCATACCATCCGGGTGATGCCCCTTCTCCGATCAACCGGATCACATATTTAGGCATGGTGGCGTACATCTGGCTTTGTATAACCCAGAATCCACTCACGATCAATATCAGCAGCATCAAACGGCCGTTCAGCATCACTTTTCCCAGCGACCGGCCCAACTCTGCAAAACTTTTCCCTTTCCCTTCGGTCTTGGCCGATTTATAAAAGAGGTATACGGCAATCAGGGCGAGCAGTGTCATGGCTGCCGAGAAGTAGTTTAGGTAAACCAGTCCCTGGTCTCCCATACTTCTTCGCAACGGGTCTACCACCGTCTTTCCTGTGAAGGCGCCGATGTTTACCATCATATAAAATATAGAATAACCTCGGGCACGGTTTTCGGGTGTGGTTTCACGTGCTACCGTCCCCGATATCACCGATTTAATAAACGATCCACCAATAACCACCAATATCAGTGGAGCAATAATCGACCATCTCAGATAACTCTCATTCAACCCTGTATAGGTGGTTGTCATATCGTATTCGACTAATCCGGCATTTTCAAGCATTGTCGGCAGGATTCCCAATCCGGCATACCCTACTGTCAATAATGCGAAAGCCAGAATGATGGCCGAGCGAAATCCGATTTTATCGGAAATGGCACCGGCAAATACCGGTAACAGGTAGAGCAAAGCCGAAAACATACCAGCAATGACGCCGGCTTCAATATCGGAAAAGCCCCATACATTAGACAGATAAAGTGTGATAACTATAAAAACGGCATAATATGCCAGACGTTCAAGAAGTTCTACAAAATTGGCAACCCAAAAGGGTTTGGAGAATTTAACCATCAGAGATTGTTTAATTGTTAAAAAAACAGGATAATTTTAATATCGTCGACAAAGATAGTGAAAGTTGAATGCAGAGCCAAGTTTACTTGAGCTATCTTATTTAAAGATAAAAAAAATTACATACTGGAGGGCCGGCATGTTTGTTTTATTCCAGATCGACCACCGTAATACCGACACCTCCCAGCTGAACATGCTCGTCCTGAAAACGCGCTACACCCTTCACACTACCAAGATATTCCCTGATAATCTGCCGCAGTGCTCCCGTACCGGTACCATGGAGGATGCGTATCCTGGAGGCTCCCAGTTGAATGGCATCATCCACGAAATAGATCACTGCCTGGAGCGCTTCATCGCCGCGCATCCCCCTCACATCGATATCCTGTTTGAAATTGAGTCTTCTCTCATGTAACAGGTCAACTGTATTGGAGGCTTTCTTTTCCTTTTTGATCTGATTGGCACTCACACGCTCCAATTTGCCAAGATCAACTGTAGATTTGATCATTCCGAAAGCGACAACCGCTTTCTTACCTGAAATCTCCATGATCTCACCCAGTGAACTTTGACCTATCAAGCGAACCGTATCGCCTGTTACAAAGGGTTTTGCTTGCTTTATACCGTTATCACTGCTTGGTTTGTCTCTTTTTTGTCTCTTTCGTCTTTTCGTTTCAACAATATCAAACGGCTCAATCTTTGCTTTGAATTCCTGTAGCGTCTGCCGGATCTGTTTGGTTTTTTCCTTGTCGGCTCCAGCTTCACGGATTTCACGGATTGTGTTTTCAATACGGGCATTGCTCTCGGCTAATAATCGCTCCGCCTGTTCACGTGCCTGGGTAAGAATTTCTTTCTTTTGCTTGTTGATCGTCTCCAGATCGGTCTCATATTTTAAAGTGATCTCTTCCAACCTTTTCCGTTCACGACGAATATCATCTCGTTTCCGTTCCCAATATCTCTTATCACGCGATATATCCTGCAGGTATTTATCCATATCGATATAGTCTTTTCCCACGATTTCCGACGCGTGGGCAATCACCTCTTCCGGAATACCCGTCTTGCGGGCAATCTCCACGGCGAATGAACTTCCCGGGTTACCGATAGCAAGACGGAACAGCGGCTGCATCTCATGACGGTCATAAAGCATGGCGCCATTCACCACGCCGACGTGCTCGTTGGCAAAATGTTTCAAGTTCTGGTAGTGGGTAGTGATAACACCAAACGATTGACGACGGTTGAACCTGTCGAGCAATGCTTCAGCAATAGCTGCTCCAATCCGGGGTTCCGTACCACTTCCGAACTCGTCGATAAGCAGCAGCGATTGATCATTGCAGTGCTTCTCAAAAAATTTCATATTTAGCAAATGGGAACTATAGGTCGATAGATCGTTCTCTATGGATTGCTCGTCACCTATATCGATGAAGATATCATTGAATATGCCCACCCTGGAATTCTCTTTCAAAGGGATCAGCAACCCGCATTGCACCATATATTGCAACAGCCCTACTGTTTTCAGGCAGACCGATTTTCCGCCTGCATTGGGACCAGAAATCACCAAAATCCTGTTATCTCTTTCGAGGTCAATATCAAGCGGCACAATCTTCCTTTTCTGTTTCTTTAATGCCAGATAGAGCAAGGGGTGTACTGCCTCCACCCAGTCAATTTGAGGCTTGTTATCGATGGAAGGCTTGATACCTCCTATCAGCATGGCAAAGGCCGCTTTAGCCTGGATAAAATCAATTTTTGCCAGAAATTCGTATGACTCCAGCAAATCGGACAGAAATGGACGCAGATAATTGGTGAATTCAGTCAGTATTTTAATAATTTCCCGCCGTTCATCCGCCTCCAATTCACGGATACGGTTATTGGCCTCCACCACCTCCGACGGTTCGATAAATACTGTTTTCCCCGAAGCCGATTCATCGTGCACAATTCCTTTGATCTTCCGTTTATGGGAAGGGTTCACCGGGATTACCAATCGCCCGTCGCGCATACTCGGGGAGACATCCTTATCCACATATCCTTCGGCCTGTGCCCTTCGCAGGATGGTATTCAGGCTTCTTGAGATGCCATTCATGGTGGAGGCAAGCTCTCTCCGTACTTCGGACAAACGAGGTGAGGCATGGTCTTTTACCTGTCCAAAGCCATCCAGTATACCGTCTATTCTTTTAGTGATTTCCGGAAAAGTGAGCACCTCTCCCGCCAAAGCGAGCAGATAGGGGTATTGAGACGTTTTTTCTTCATCACGACGAAGAAAAGCGACAATCCCGTTGATGGTCTGCAGCGAGCGACGCAGTTCAAAC
>Ga0172382_10010899_pt1 | contig 12098 bp, 5 predicted proteins | sample Leawel138RmetaG_FD_122245 | JGI IMG/M metagenome (GOLD analysis project Ga0172382, IMG submission 122245) | Leachate microbial communities from a municipal landfill in Southern Ontario, Canada - Leachate well 138R metaG | ecosystem: Engineered > Solid waste > Landfill > Unclassified | place...
CTTCGAGCTGGCTGATCGTCGCGTCGGCGTTACCGCCGGTGGGAGCGGCGACCGCGGGGGCGGCCAGGCCGAGTACGGCGGCGCTCAGGCCGGCGGCGACGGCGGTGGCGATGGTGAGGTTCTTCATGGTTCTGCTCTTCCCTTCTGGGGTCGGAGCCGTGGAGCGTGTCGCGCGGTTTCGACGTGTGGTGGTGTTCCGTTCTGGTAGATCGCGATGATCTGACCGGTTAAACCCGCAGGTCAGGTCAATAATTCCGGTGGCAGAAATTGGTCGCCGGTTGGCAGTAATACAGCGGTGAAACTCGTCGGACCGGCCGTTGGGCTCGCACACGCATTCGATGCATGATCTGGTGTGTCGGCGCCGGCCGCACCCAGAACCGCACCGCCCGCATCGCCGTCGAATGCCTCCCACTGCGCCCTGGGACGCGGCACCGGAGCTCCCGGCCGCCAGTTCGACTCATTCGGCCACCAACCCGATTACGGCGACGACCCGCCGCGTCTTGAGCTTTGCTCGTGTTTGCGCGGTAGTCGCGGTTCGCGAATTAGTGAGTTTGCCTGAACTTATCTGAAATGGCCCGTTCACGAACGTGAGGTGTTCGATTGACGCGGCAGCGTTCGCTGTAATTGTTGTTGGCGTACGGCGACAAATTGTTCAGTCGCTCGACAGCGCCGCACGTGCCGGCCCGAGACTGTGCGGCACAGACGCTTGGATTGTACATTCGCTGTCCTGTGCGGCACCTCGGTGTAAAGCAAATTTACACAGGCAACTTCCAGGCTCTATCACGTTACGATAGTTTGCTTGGTGCCGCGGCAGGCGTTACCGACCCGGTCTGAACTTGGTTGCTTGACGATCCGCCCCGACTCGTGTTCTATGCCTTTCATAGTCGTCAATATCACATTGTGATGGGCGGCGAGTTTGGTCTCAACCCCGTGGGTCGGGTGTCGCAAAATGGACGGGAGTGCGTTGCTGATGGGTTACGGACGATTTGTTGGTCGTGTCGGTGCATTAGCTGTGGCGCTGGGCATCGGGCTCGCGGTCCCCGCCGTGGCGGCCGCCGACCCGACTGACGACAGCACCGCAGGTGAGTCGAGCGCGAAGGCTGACCAGTCCGACGCCGCCGGCGTCGGCAGTCAAGGCCCGGGGGATACCTCGTCGGAGACCGACGACGTGGGCTCGGAGGATGCAGACTCCGACGGTCCCGACGCCGAGGAATCTGACGACCTGGCGGAGCACGGTTCGCCCGCGGGAGACGACGAGGGCACCGCGACTCCGCCGGGAGAAGTCGCGGCCGAGCCGCCTGCAGACGATGCGACGCCGGCTGCCGAACCGAACGATGAGTCGCAGCAGGCCGATCGCCACCAGGCGCACTCGCCCGTCGACGAGGAAACCGACGGGGACGCCGACCCGGAAGCCGACGATCTCGACACCGGCCCCGAGCCCACGGACGCGCCGGCCGGCCACCGCGGTGCCGACGAGGCCGTCACGCCGGATGCTGCCCCACCGGCAGTCGAGCCCGCCACCCCGACGATGGCCGTGTCGGTCTCGTCTGCAGCAGCCGAGACCGACACCGCGACCGCGTCCACCGGGCTGGCGAGCATCGTCTCGAAGTTCCTGGGTGTGCTGGGAATCGGTCCGTCCGCGGCCAACGGCGCCGTGCCGTTGCCGGCGTTCGAGTTCGTCACCGCGGTGTTCGGCGCGATCCGCCGCGAGATGGACCGACTCTTCGCCAACCACGGGCCGACCGCCGCGCTCGCGTGGTCCAGCCAGCCGGCGCCCGGCCTGATCACCGGAACGCTGACCGCCTCCGATCCGGAAGGTGACCGACTGGTCTACACGGTGGTGCAGGCGCCGACCAAGGGCACCGTGACCGTCGACGCCTCAGGCAACTTCACCTACACGGTCAACCCGCTGCTGGCTTCGGCCGCCGGCACCGACAGCTTCGTCATTCAGGTTCGCGACGCCGGATTCCACCTGATCTCGGTGAGTCCCACCAAGACTCGGGTCCCCGTGGCGATCACCGTGGACTCCGGCGGCGTGGTCACCAAGACGACGTCTGCGCGCAGCGGCGCCACCGCACTCGCGGCCACCAGCGCCGCGACGGGCACGATCCACCACGTCGTCACATCCGGGCCCGACATCGTCGGATTCGATCCTGCCAGAGACAAATTGGATCTCGGCGATGTGTCGGTGCACAACTTCATCGTCGTCGACACGGCCGAGGGGGTCGGCTTCCGCAACCCCTGGTCCGGCGAGACCGCTGTCGTCAAGGGTGTGTCTCTGAGCCAGCTCACCGTCGACAGCTTCACTCCGGTCATCAACGATCATCTCCGCCAGGACCTTTCCGGCGCGCTCGCCTGGGAGAGTGGTGTCACCCCGCAGCCCGACACCGTCTATGCACGGTCCCACGAAGTCGGACAGATCGACAGGGTGGCCTTCGATGCGGCCACCGATGTGGTCGACTTCCGCTATTTCGGCACCCGCGAACAGGTGTACATGTCCGACACCCCCGAGGGCGTGGTGATCTCCAACGCCGGCACCGGTCAGGCCCTGATCCTGCAAGGTGTCACCAAGAGCCAGCTCACCGCGAGCAATTTCATCTTCCACAATGCCCAGGTGCGCGAAGACCGGCTCAACCAGCAGCTGGGTATCGGAGCGGTGTCGGACTCGCAGATCCTGCCCCAGGGTGTTCCGGTGGCGGGTACCGACAGCTGGCCCACCGCCGCGGGTGACGGCCAGCCGCCCGCCGGCGAAACCGGCACCACCACAACGATTTCCTGGCAGTACGGAAGTCACGCCACGCTCGACTTCGACCCGTCCACGGATAAGCTCGACTTCGGCTGGTTCAAGGCCCACGAGTTCGACGTCACCGAGGTCGCCGGCTCCACCCGCATCGCGATCACCGGAAACAACCAGACGTACACCCTCACCGGTGTGGCCATCGGCGAGCTGCAGACGAGCAACATCGTCGCGCTCGACGACGGTGCGCGGACCAAGTGGAGCAACCTCATCTACAGTGCGGGGCAGTCTGTTTCGCAGCCGAGCCTGTCGGTCAGCGACGGCAGCGTGTCCGAGGGGAACTCCGGGACGTCGACGGTGAACTTCACCGTCACGCTGTCGAAGGCGTCCACCGAGACGGTCACGGTCAGCTACAGCACGAGCAACGGCACCGCCACCGCGGCAGGCGGCGACTATGCCCCGGCGGTCGGCACGCTCACGTTCGCGCCCGGACAGACGACCAAGGCCGTCACGGTCACGGTCAACGGCGACACCCTCGTCGAACTCGACGAGCAGTTCACGCTGACGCTGTCCTCCCCGCTGAACGCGACCATCGCCGACGGCAGCGGAGTCGGCACCATCCGCAACGACGACATCGACCAGGCGCCTGCCACGCCGCCGACCGTTTCCATCGCCGACCTGTCCGTCACCGAAGGCAACGGCGATCACAGCCATTTCATGTTCGTCGCGACCCTGAACAAGGCGTCGACGGAGACGGTGACCGTCAGCTACGCCACCTCCAACGGCACCGCGATCGCCGGCCTCGACTACAGCGCGACCTCGGGCACCATCACCTTTGCACCCGGCGTGACCTCGCAACTGGTACACGTCGACGTCGTGGGGGATGCGCTCGCCGAGACGAGCGAGACGTTCCTCGTCACGCTGTCGAGCCCGACAGCCGCCACCATCGGTGACGGTTCGGCGACCGGGACGATCCTCGACGACGACACCGTGGTGCCCGGCACCGGCGGCGTCAACTCCGGTAACCCCGGCGACGCCCTCTGGGGCGAGGCGTATTTCGCGCCCTACGTCGACATGGGTGCGTGGCCGGTGCCGGATCTGCTGGCCATCGCCCGGAATTACGGCACGTCGCTGATCACCCTCGGTTTCCTGCAGGCGACGCCGGACGGCAAGCTGGCGTGGGCCGGGCTGTCGGCGCTGACCCCGGACTCCGACTTCGACCAGGCCAAGGCGATCAACCAGTCGATCGCGGCGCTGCAGGCCGCAGGCGGCGACGTGATGATCTCCCTGGGCGGGGCGTCGGGAACCAGCCTGGCGCAGTGGTACGCCACCCGTGGGCTCAGCGCGCAGGCACTGGCAACCGCATACGCCGGCATCGTCGACACCTACCACCTCAACCGCATCGACTTCGACATCGAAGGTGCCGCGGTGGCCGACCAGGCGTCGATCGCGCTGAATGCCCAGGCGCTGAAACTGCTGCAACAGCAGAAGCCCGACCTGGAGATCTGGTACACCCTGCCGGTGCTGCCCACCGGCTTGACGGCCGACGGCCTCAACGTCGTGCGCGCCGCGCTGACCACCGGTGTCAAGCTCGACGGCGTCAACGTGATGGCGATGGACTACGGCGAGTCGGCTGCGCCCACCAGCGGGCCGAACGCAAAGACCATGGGCGCCTACGCCATCCAGGCCGCGGAGTCGACCCACGCGCAGCTCACCGCGCTCTACACCCAGCATGGGCAGAGCTTCGGCTGGAACCAGCTCGGCGTCACCCCGATGATCGGCGTCAACGACGTTCTGACCGAGGTGTTCACCGTCGCCGATGCGCAGGCACTCGAAGACTTCGCCCGCGCAAAGGATCTCGGCATGCTGTCGATGTGGTCGGTGAACCGCGACAAACCGGGCAATCTCGGCCAGGCCACCACCAACACCTCCGGGACCAACGCCCCCGAGGGCAGCTTCAGCAACGTCTTCAACGACTACGGCACTGTCAACCCGGTGTCCGGACCGCCGCCGGTGATCTCCATCGCCGACCTCGCGGTGGCCGAAGGCAACGGCGATCATGCCCATTTCATGTTCGTCGTCACCCTGGACAGGGCGTCCACCGAGGCGGTGACGGTGCACTACACCACAGCCAACGGCACCGCGACCGCCGGCGTGGACTACACCGCAGCCTCGGGTGTCATCGAGTTCGCGCCGGGCGTCACGTCGCGCACCGTGCACGTCGACATCCTCGGCGACACCCTTGCCGAATCGAGCGAGACGCTCACCGTGACGCTGTCGAGTGCGACCGGTGCGACCATCGCCGACGGCACCGCCACCGGCACCATCACCGACGACGACGGTGGTACCACCCCGACCCCGGTTGACTCGTCGGTGAAGTACGTCGTCAACGACAACTGGGGATCCGGCTTCGTTGCGACGGTCATCGTGACCGCGGGGACGTCCGGATTCTCAGGCTGGACAGTGGAATTCGATTCGCCGGCACAGATCAGCAACATCTGGAACGCGGAGATCGTCAGCCAGGTGGGCAACCACTACGTGGTGCGCAACGTCTCGTGGAACCCCAAGGTCGTCGCCGGGCAGACCGTCGAGTTCGGCTTCCAGGCGTCCCCTGGCGGCGCCACGGCGACGGCCACCGGCTTCGTCGTCAACGGCGTGCCCGCCGGTGGTCAGGGTCCGGCCCCGGTGGTGTTGCCGAAGGTCGCGATCGCCGACGCCAGTGTCACCGAATCCGACAGCGGCACAAAGAACATGGTGTTCGTGGTGACGTTGGACAAGGCGCCGGCGACGCCGGTGAGCATCGCCTATGCGACGTCGAACGGCACCGCGACCGCCGGAAGTGACTTCACCGCGACCTCGGGTGTTCTGACCTTCGCCGCCGGTGCGACCACCGCGCAGATCACGGTCCCAATCCTGGGCGACACGGTCGTCGAACAGAACGAGACGTTCACGCTGACCCTTTCGAACCCGAACGGGGTGACCATCGCCGACGGTTCCGCGGTCGGCACCGTCACCAACGACGACGTGGCCACCCCCACGCCGGGCAATTCGTCGGCCACGTTGGCGGTCAACGACAATTGGGGCTCCGGCTTCACCGCTACCGTCACCGTGACAGCCGGGTCTGCCGGACTCGACGGCTGGACAGTCGAATTCGACACCCCTGCGCAGATCAGCAACATCTGGAACGCCGAGATCGTGAGCAGGGTCGGCAACCACTACGTGGTGCGCAATGCCTCCTGGAACCCCAAGGTCGCGGCGAACCAGACCGTCAGCTTCGGCTTTCAGGCATCTCCAGGAGGTGCTTCGGCGACGGCCACCAACTTCGTCGTCAACGGACAGGCGTCGGCCCCTGTGCAGCCGACGGTGTCGGTCGCCGATGCCGCAGTCAACGAAGCACACAGCGGCGCAACACAGATGACGTTCGTGGTGACACTGTCGAAGGCGTCGACCACGCCGGTAACCGTCACCTACGCGACCGGCAACGGTACGGCCACCGCCGGCGTGGACTACACCGCGAAGTCGGGGACGGTGACCTTCGCCCCGGGAGTGCTCTCGCAGCAGATCCAGGTCTCCATCACCGGTGACACCGCGGTCGAGGCGAACGAGACCTTCACGCTGACACTCTCGAACCCCAGCGGCGCGACCGTGTCCGACGGCTCCGCCACCGGGACAATCACCAACGACGACGTCGCGGTGCCCGGCAACGTGTCGCTGAGCATCTCGGATGCCTCGGTGACCGAGGGCGTGCCCGGCACCGGGGTCGCGGCCGGCTGGTTCACGACCGCCGGCAACCAGATCGTCGATTCGGCGGGCAACCCGGTACAGATCGCCGGCGTCAACTGGTTCGGCATGGAGAGTGACATATTCACGCCGCACGGCCTGTGGACGCGCAACTACAAAGACATGATGAACCAGATGGCGGCGCTGGACTTCAACACCATCCGGCTCGCGTACTCCAGCGAGAGCCTGCACACCACCAAGGCGCCGTCCGGCATCGACTTCTCGAAGAATCCCGACCTGGTCGGGCTCAGCTCGCTGCAGATCATGGACAAGATCGTCGCGTACGCCGGCGAAATCGGGATGCGTGTCATCCTGGACCACCATCGCAGCAGTGCAGGAGCGGGCCCGAACGGCAACGGCCTTTGGTACGAGGGCTCCTACACCGAGGCGGCGTGGATCGCCGACTGGAAGATGCTGGCGCAGCGGTATGCCAACGATCCGACGGTGATCGGTGCCGACCTGCACAACGAACCGCACAATGGAACTTGGGGCGGTGGGGGAGCCACCGACTGGGCCGCCGCTGCCGAGCGGGCGGGCAACGCCGTTCTCTCGGTGAACTCGAACTGGCTGATCTTCGTGGAGGGCGTGGAAACCTATCAGGGCAACAACTACTGGTGGGGTGGGAACCTGATGGGTGTCAAGGACCGCCCGATCGTGTTGAACGTGCCCGACCGGGTGGTGTACTCGCCGCACGACTACCCGAACTCGGTGTACAACCAGCCGTGGTTCCAGACCGCCAACTTCGGTGCGGCGCTGCCGGACAAGTTCGAGCAGATGTGGGGCTACATCTACGAGCAGAACATCGCGCCGATCTACCTCGGCGAGTTCGGCACCAGGATGACCGACCCGAAGGACCTCGTCTGGTACGAGGCGATCACGTCGTATCTGTCCGGCGACTTCGACAACAACGGCACCATCGACATCGCGGCCGGCACCGAGGACATGTCGTGGACGTTCTGGTCGTGGAACCCGAATTCCACCGACACCGGCGGGATCCTGGCCGACGACTGGAACACGGTCAACACGAACAAGATGGCCTACCTGCAGGCCATCCAGTTCGACTTCGACGAAGGCAGCCCCGGTGTGCTGGCGCAGTTCGTGGTGTCGCTGGCCGCCCCGTCGACCCAGGCCGTGACGGTCCAGTACGCGACGTCGAACGGCACCGCCACCGGCGGCAGCGACTTCGCTGCCACCTCGGGCACGCTGACATTCCAGCCCGGGGAGACCAGCAAGACGATCACCGTGGTGGTGTTCGGGGACACCCTGATGGAAGGCGACGAGAGCTTCGTCGTCACACTGTCCAGTCCGGCCGGGGCGACGATCGCCGACCCGACCGGTGCCGGCACCATCGTCGACCGGGTGATCGTCTAGCCGGCGATCCGGTATCGGCGCTCCGGGCGGCCGACGCCGTACTGCAGGCGTAGCTCCAGGGCGCCGACGCTGAGGTAGTGCTCGAGGTAGCGCCGGGCACTCACCCGCGAAATGCCGACCGCATCAGCGCATTCGGCCGCCGAGACCTCGCCGGCGCCGCGTACTGCCGCGAGCACCAGCTCGCCGGTCTCGGCCCCGAGGCCCTTGGGCAGCACCTTGGCCGGGGTGACGGCGGGGCCGCCGAACAACGTGTCGATCAGCGTCTGGTCGACGCCGCTCGCCGACTGGAGTGCGTCCGCGCGGGCGGCGAACGCCTGCAGTTTGGCCTGCAACTGGGCGAACTCGAACGGCTTGATCAGATAGTCCGCCGCGCCGCCGTCGAGGGCTCCGCGTACGGTGTCCAGCTCGCGGGCGGCGGTGATCATGATGACGTCGACGCGGTCGCCCTCGGAGCGCAGGCGCTGCAACACATCCAGACCGGTCATGTCCGGCAGGTACACGTCCAGCAGGATCAACTGCGGCCGCAGCTCCTTGGTGGCGGTCAACGCCTCCTCTCCGGTGCGCGCGACGCCGACGGCGCGGAAGCCGTCCACCCGATCGACGAACCGGCGGTGGATGTCGGCGACCATGAAATCGTCGTCGACGACGAGCACGTCACGCATGGTGCGACACCGCCTTCAGCCGTACCAGGAACCGTGCCCCGCCGCCGGGTCCGTCGCTGACCTCGATGGTGCCGCCGTGCTGCGCGGTCACCAGCCGCACCAGCGCAAGCCCGATACCGCGGCCACCGGGAACGTCGGGTTTGGAGGTGACACCCCGCGCGAAGATCGCCTCGCGAAGGTGTTCGGGCACACCGGGTCCGGTGTCGAGCACCGAGATCGCCAGCCCGGCACGGTCGTCGATGCAGATGGTCACCCGCGCGTCCGCAGCGCCGACGGACACGTCCACGGCGTTGTCGATGAGGTTGCCGAGCAGTGTGATCACGTCCGTCGCCATCGCGGGGTCGAGCGGGTTCAGGTGGGATCGCGGGTCCAGCAGCAGGGATACCCCGCTCTCGGCCGCCAACGAGGTCTTGGCGATCAGCAGGGCTGCCACGGCGGGATCGGAGATGTGCTGTGTCACCGCATCACTGATCTCGGCGCGCCGGCGCGTCAACGTGCCCACCAGTTCACGCACCGCATCGTACTCACCGAGCTGCACCAGCCCCGAGATCGTGTGCAGCTGATTGGCGAATTCATGGGTCTGGGCCCGCAAGGTGTCGGTCACGCTCTTGTGTGAGGACAGTTGTCCCTGCAGCGCGGCGAGTTCCGTGCTGTCGCGCATGGTCGTGACGGTCCCGATCCGCCTGCCACCACTGGTCGTGGCGCGACGGCTGAGCGCCAGCACGCGGGTCCTGGTCGCGATGACGGTATCCCCGTCACCACCGTCGTCCTCACCCGACATCAGGAACGACACAACGGCCGGGTCGATCCCGACGGTGTCGACACCTTGTCCGACCGCGCTGTCCGGCACCCCGAGGAGGGTGCGGGCGCTGTCGTTGAGCAGGGTGATCCCACCGTCGTTGTTCACCGCGATGACGCCCTCACGAATGCTGTGCAGCAACGCTTCCCGGTGATCGGCCAGGCTGGCGATCTCGGCCACCTCCAACCCCCGGGTGTGCCGCTTGATCCGACGCGACAGCAGCCACGACGCCACCAGGCCCAACATCGCGCCGAGGCCGAGGTAGACCAACAGACCTTCGCCGGCGCGGGTCAGCAGTGCCCATGTCGACGGATACCCCTCGCTGACCGAGGCCACCGCCAGCACCTCTCCGTCGGTGGACAGGATCGGCACCTGGCCGACCAGACTGTGCGTGCCGTCGATGTCGGCGTCGCCGAACCACGCCCGGCCCTCGTCGGCGCGGCTGACCCCGAGATCCACCCGGGCGCCGATCCGCGACGGATCCGACGACGCCCGCACGGTGCCGTCCGGACCCAGCAACTCGGCGAGGTCGGCGCCCGACAGCGCGACCGCCCGGTCGACTTCCGGCGCGAGCGTGCGGGCGATGAACGGGTCGGCCGGGTCTTGCTCGCTGCGCTCCCGCACGATCGGGGCGGATGCCATGTTCTCCGCGACGGCGATCATGCGCTGCCCGCGCACCTCGCGGAACTCGCCCTCGGACTGGGCCACCGATACCGCGGCCACAGCGACGAGCACGACCGCGACGACGACCAGCTGCGACGCCAGGAACTGCCCGGCGAGGCTACGCCCCCGTACCAGGCCGACGACAGCCGACGGCGTGTTCTTAATGACCAATACTTCCTTTGCGTTCACATGGGTGACGTGGGTCACTGTCGGGGTCCAGTATTGCTGAGCATCACCACCCAAGTGATCGGGGACGACATGTTCGCATCCAGTCGGCGCGGCACGCTCATCGGCCTGACCATCGCCGTGATCGCCGCGCTGCTGCTCACCGGCTGCGGGGTGACCCGCGGTGAACAGACCGGTCTGCACCGGCTGCGCATGATGGTGCCCAACAGTCCCGGGGGAGGCTACGACCTCACGGCGCGCACTGCGGTCAAGATCATGGAGGACGACGAGATCACCGGTCGCGTCGAGGTGTTCAACGTCATCGGGGCCGGCGGCACCGTCGCGATGGCCCGGTTGATGAACGAACAGGACAACGGCGACCTGATGATGATGATGGGCCTCGGCGTCGTGGGCGCCACCTTCACCAACGGTTCCAAAGCCCGCGCCTCGGACGCGACCGCGCTGGCCAAGATGGTCGAGGAACAGGAAGGCATTCTCGTTCCGGCCGACTCACCGTTCACGACGGTGCAGGATTTCGTCGCCGCGTGGAAGGCCGATCCGGCCAAGGTGACGATCGGCGGGGGCTCCAACCCGGGCGGCCCGGACCACCTGTTCCCGATGGAGACCGCCAGGGCCGTCGGGGTGGACCCCACGAAGGTCAACTTCGTGTCCTACGACGGCGGCGGTGATCTGCTCACCGCGCTGCTCGGCAACAAGATCGCCGCCGGCACCTCCGGCCTGGGCGAGTACGTCGACCAGATCGAGTCCGGTCAGGTACGGGTACTCGCCGTCTCCGGCGAGGAGCGGGTCGAGGGCGTCGACGCGCCCACACTCACCGAGGCCGGCATCGACCTGACCTTCACCAACTGGCGCGGAGTCATTGCGCCACCGGGGATTTCGGATCAGGACCGGGCCGCAATGGTCAAGGTGCTCGAGGAGTTGCACGCCACGGAGGCGTGGAAGGAGGCGCTGGTGAAGAACGGTTGGAGTGATGCGTTCATGACCGGGGAACCGTTCGAGGAGTTCCTCACCGAACAGGACAAGCGGGTCGAGACGACGCTGACGGACCTGGGGCTGGTATGAACACCGAGATTCGCAAACCCGACTATGCGCAGTACGTCGTCTGCGCGGTGATGGTCGTCGTCGGTGCGTTCCTGATCTACGACGCGATGTCGATGCCGGGTGGTTTTGCCGAGGTGGATCCTGTGGGGCCACGCCTGTTTCCAATCGCGATCGGGGTGGGTCTGTTGGTGATGGCGGCCGTCCTGGCGATCGCGATCCCGCGCGGCTTCCGCGGCGAGGCCGACGCGGGCGAGGACATCGACCCCGACATGCCCAGCGACTGGCGCACCGTCGGTCTGCTGGTCGGTCTGTTCGTCATGCTGATCGTGCTCGTCGAGCCTCTGGGCTGGGCCATCGCCGGCGCGCTGTTCTTCGCCGGATGCGCCACGGTGCTGGGCAGCAGGCATTACCTGCGCAACGTCGTCATCGGCGTGGTGTTGGCGCTCGTCAGCTTTTACGGCTTTTACTCCGGGCTCGGAATCCCGCTGCCCGCAGGCATTCTGGATGGGATTCTGTAGATGGAGAACTTCGACTGGCTCCTGCAGGGGTTCGCCGAGGCGGCAACTCCGACGAACCTGCTCTACGCCGTGATCGGCGTCCTGCTCGGCACCGCCGTCGGCGTGCTGCCCGGCATCGGTCCCGCGATGACCGTCGCGCTGCTGCTGCCGATCACCTACAACGTCAGCCCCAGCGCGGCATTCATCATGTTCGCCGGCATCTTCTACGGCGGCATGTACGGCGGCTCGACCACCTCGATCCTGCTCAACACTCCCGGCGAGTCGTCGTCGGTGATCACCGCCATCGAGGGCAACAAGATGGCGAAAGCGGGTCGCGCCGCCCAGGCGCTGGCCACGGCCGC